>Ga0137399_10000080_pt1 | contig 32911 bp, 29 predicted proteins | sample czorhiz316metaG_FD_104810 | JGI IMG/M metagenome (GOLD analysis project Ga0137399, IMG submission 104810) | Vadose zone soil microbial communities from Angelo Coast Range Reserve, California, USA - czorhiz3.16 metaG | ecosystem: Environmental > Terrestrial > Soil > Vadose zone | place: USA...
AAATCAGACGACGGCGGAACGAGATACCGCCCGGTTTTTGACGAGCAGTCGGCGCAATCGATCGGCGCCGTCGCGATCGACCCGAGCAACACGAAGAATGTTTGGGTCGGAACCGGCGAATCCTGGACGCGCAATAGCGTCTCGATCGGCGACGGAATTTATAAATCGAGTGACGGCGGCGAAACCTGGAACCACGTTGGTTTGGAGAAATCGGAACGCATTGCGCGAATCGCGATCACTCCGGGAAAGAGCGATGCCGTTTTTGCAGCGGTCCCGGGCGCGCTTTGGAGTGATTCGTCCGATCGCGGTCTCTACAAAACAACTGACGGCGGCAAGACGTGGAAAATAGTTTTGAAGGGAGCGAATCTTTCGACCGGTTGCACGGACGTCGCGATCGATCCGACGAATCCCAGCACCATGTTCGCCTGCCTGTGGGATTTCCGGCGTAAAGGCTGGGAATATCGGTCCGGTGGCGACGGACCGGACAAACCTTCAGCGAGCGGATTGTTTCGTTCGAACGATGGTGGCGAAACGTGGAGCGAAGTTACTCCGGAAGCCAACAAAGGTTTTCCGAAAAAACCTTATGGCCGGCTCGCGGTTGCGATCGCGCCTTCAAATCCAAAACGTGTCTATTGTTTCGTCGAATCACCGGCGAGTGCCCTGTTCGTGTCCGATGATGGCGGCGCGACCTGGGAACAACGCGACAAAAGCAATTGGATGGTGTGGCGCCCGTTCTATTTCGCGCGGTTGGTTGTCGATCCAAAAAATCCCGATCGCGTTTTTAAACCGGACGGCGCGCTGATTCTGAGCGAAGACGGCGGCAAGAGTTTCGCAGTGGTCGGCGGTTTTCAGGGAAGTCACGGCGACGACCACGATGTTTGGATCGACCCGGTGAATCCGCAGACGGTGTTTGCCGGAGACGACGGCGGAATGTGGTATTCCTACAATGGCGGGAGCAAATGGTGGAAAGGCGAAAATCTTCCCGTGTCGCAATTTTATCACGTGAGCGCGGACGACGAAGACCCGTATCGTGTTTATGGCGGCCTTCAAGACAACAGCTCATGGGTGGGCGATTCGCAATATCCGGGCGGGATCACCAATCATCGCTGGGAAAATGTCTACAACGGCGACGGGTTCTGGATCTTTCCCGATCCGGCCGACGCCGATTACATTTACGCCGAATATCAAGGCGGCGAGATCGCCCGCGTGAATCGGCGCACGCACGAAGCGCGTAACATCAAACCGCGACCGGATTACAAAGAGAAGTTGCGTTACAACTGGAACACGCCGATCGCGCTTTCGCCCAACGAAAAGGGAACCGTCTACATCGGTGCGCAATTTTTGTTTCGCTCGCGCGATCACGGCCAGAATTGGGAACGCATTTCGCCCGACCTGACGACCAACGATCCGCAAAAACAAAAGCAGGAACAATCCGGTGGCGTGACCGTGGACAATTCTTCGGCCGAAATGCACACCACGATTTATTCGATCAGCGAATCGCCGAAGGACAAAAATTTGATCTGGGTCGGGACCGACGACGGCAATCTTCAAATCACGCGCGATGGCGGAAAGACCTGGAACAACGTGGTCGCGAATGTGCCCGGGCTTCCGAAAAATTCGTGGGTGAGCTGGGTGCAAGCGAGCAATTTCGACGCCAGCACGGCCTACGCGGCGTTTGATCGACATACGTTCGGAGACATGGCGCCGTACGTTTTCAAAACGACCGATTTCGGAAAAACGTGGGCGCCGGTGGTCACAGACAAAGACGCGAAAACCGTTCGCGGCTACGCGCACGTGATCAAAGAAGATTTGGAAAAGCCGGAGCTGCTTTTTCTTGGTACTGAATTCGGATTGTGGATCTCAATCGATGGCGGAAAAACCTGGGCGCAATTCAAAGGGAACCATTTCCCGGCGGTTGCGGTCCGCGATTTGGCGATTCAACCGCGCGAGAACGATCTGGTTCTGGCGACGCACGGCCGCGGCATCTGGATCGTGGACGATATTGTTCCGCTCCGAAATCTGACGAACGATATTACTTCCAAAGAAGTCGCGTTTGTTAGCGCGCGGCCGGTGCAACAGCGCATCGAAGGAAGCGGCGGTTGGGCAAATGGCGACGCCGTCTTCGTCGGCGACAATCCGCCGGACGCCGCGGTGATCACTTATTATCAACGCGAGCGTCATCTGTTCGGGAAATTGAAAATCGAGATCCTCGATTCGACTGGTCGCGCGATTGATGAAGTTCCGGCGAGTAAACGGCCCGGTTTGAATCGCGTGACCTGGAGCATGCGAGAGAAGCCGCCGCGCGTGCCGCCCGCGGCGCAAATCGCGTTCTCCAGCTCGCGCGGACCTCGTCTTGTTCCGGGCGATTACGCCGTTCACCTGACCAAAGCCGGAAAAGTTTATGAAACGAAGTTGACCGTCGGTTTGGATCGGCGAGCGAAGTTTAACACGGAGGATCGGAAGGCGCAGTATGACGCGGCCATGAAAGTGCACGCGCTTTTCAACGACGAAAGCGCACTGCTGGATCGGATTTTGTTATTGCGACGCGACGTGGTGAAAGCGGCTTCCGCCATTGCCGAAAATGATCCCCTGAAAAAGAGCATCAAAGGTTTCGACGACAAGATCGAGACTGTTCGCAAGAAAATCGTTGCGACCAAAGAAGGCGGCGCAATTACCGGAGAGGAGCGACTACGCGAGCACACCGATCAACTTTACAGCGCGCTTCTCAGTTTCGAAGGCAAGCCGGGCGATTACCAGATCGCTTACATCGCGGCGCTGCGCCGGGAATTGGAAGACGTGACCAAGGACTTCGACCAGTTGCTGACGAAAGATTTGTCGAGCTTGAATGATTCTCTGAAATCAAAAGGCCAACCGCAAATCTCGGTCCCGCCGGCGAAAGTCGCGATCAGCGAAACGCAGCTCGGTTCAGGGACCGCAGGCGTGCCAGCTTCTCTGCTTCACTGACCGAAGATCGACCCGCCTTCGCCAACCGCCAGTCCGGCTCGGACCTACGGCGCGGCAGGCAGTGGCGCGTCAGCGGTAAAAACCGTGATACTGGTAGCCGCCGTCTTCAATAACGATCGACGCGGCCTCCCAGAGTGCAGTGAATGAGTAATTTTGGCCGGCCGCCAGATCGACGGTGCGATGCGTAAAATTCGTCTTGCCGTACGGGGACGGCGTGTCAGTTACAGTCAAGCGATGATGACCTGGTCGCACAATAGCTTGATAACCTTCGCCGCGCGCAAGCGTCGTAATCGGAATTCCATCAATGTAGATACTCAGGCCGATGTGGGTGCCGAAATCCGCTGCTCTGAAGATCGTCAAACCGCTATTGCCCATCAGTTCGCCTCGTGAGTAGTCGTAACCACCACCAGCCGAAACGGCCGCCACGATGGCGAGATTCATTGCCGCGAAAAGAAGAACGATCAGCTTGCTGCTCGAGTTGTAGTTTTTCATAGGGGACCTCCTCGCGTCACAATCATTCAACTGCGGCGTTGCCAAATAGTATCGGAAAGAATCGCCGAAGCCAAGCTTTTTCCTTGCGACCGAAAGTCGCGGCGGCGGTTTTGGAGGTAAGGGGATTCGAACCCCTGACCTTCTCATTGCGAACGAGACGCTCTACCAACTGAGCTATACCCCCATTTTACCTATATAATCCGACTGTCAGAACGGTGGCCGAAAATATCCTTTGCACACCGTTTTTATCCACTGTAGAATCTAGAATAGATGGGAGCATTACAGGGCAACAACGGCGCGTTTCAGAAAGTCGGACCATGTCTTTACCGGTACCGGAACGGCACCTACTATGCGCGGTTCAAGTCGGGCGGCAAAGAAATTCGTTGTAGCCTAGAGACAGCGGATCGCAAACTCGCCGAGCGAAACCTGGCTCGAAAGAAAGAGGAACAGTCTCAGATCGATCGTTCGCAAGGCAGGCTGACCCTAGCGGATTTATGCGATCGTTATCTGAAGACGATCCAGCACCAAAAACCGAAGACGGTCGAACGGAAGACTTTTATCGTTCGTAGAATCAAGGCTGATTGGCCGACCGGAAAACTCACACAAGTTGCGAAAATAAGGCCGAGCGATGTTGATGTCTGGTTATCGTGCTACCGATTTGGACCTGCATCCCGCAACCTGCATATCTCATGTATCAAAGAAGTTTTCGGCCTCGCATTACGCGACCGAATTATTGCTGTCTCGCCGGCTGCCCACCTGCAGTCAGCGCGGCGTGCGAAGCCGATTCGGTTAACGCCAAACTATGATCAATTCAAGGCGATCATAGCCGATGTGCGTGCTCAGCAATTCAATGCCGATGCTGCGGAGAGTGCAGATTTCTTGGAATTTTTGGGTCTCGCGGGTCTCGGTCAAGCGGAGGCCAGCTCACTGAAGCGATCTGACATCGATCTGGAAGCCGGGCGAATCATCACGTTTCGACACAAAACAGCTACTGGGTTTTCGATCCCGATTTTCCCGCAGATCCGGCCATTGCTCGAACGGCTCTGTGAGGGAAAATCCCACGAACATTTCGTTTTCAAGATACACGACGCAAAGAAAGCTCTTGCCGGTGCTTGCCGTCGCTTGAACCTGCCGCCTTTTAGTCAACGCTCGTTGCGAAGGATGTTTATTACTCGTGCAATCGAAAAGGGTATCGATGTCAAAGTCATCGCCGAGTGGCAGGCTCACAAGGACGGTGGCAAATTAATCCTGGATACGTATTCGCATGTGAACCGGGCACATTCGGACAAAATGGCTAGCTTGATGCACTGAGCGGCGAGGCGATGGGTTGAATGAAGCATCCGTTCGATAAAGCGTTGAATCTGACCGAAGCTCAAAAGGTCTCAAAACCCGCGTTCGGCACTGTTATCAAACTTACTGATCTAACGAACCAAGGCGACCAGGATGCAGCCGCTGAGTTGTTCAGGCTCGCAGCGTTCGCCGCAGAAATACTGAAGCAACAGTGCGAGGCAAATCCGGAAATGTTCGCGCCGATTGCAGCGAATCAAGTTGCTTGGCCAGCAATGCACAGCCTGCATAGAGGTTTGGTGCAGAAGAACGATGCACTATTGAAGAATTTGAAGCTTGCCTCGAACACGGACATCAACATCTCAGAAAAGGGAAAGGCTTTCTCCTTTGACACTCCCGCAACTCGCGTTGCGCTAGATCATTATAGGCTCGCTCGCATATTGCGTCGGGCGCCGATAGACGAATGGAGTGTCGACGAATGGATCACTGTGTACACGATTTGCGATTCTTCGACGCCGAATCGTTTGCGCACGTGGGAAGCGTGGGGGCAAAGCGGATCTGGGAAATCCCTTCCGCCGTTGTCGAAAAACACGTCGTTACAATGGAAGAAGGCATTTCCTACATTCTTCCGACTCGTGCATGGCGAAGATTTCGACGAGTGCGCCAAGTTGGAAAATCTGCGGGATTCCGTATCGCAGAGTTCAAAGGACGGTAGTAACAATGTCGGCGGTCGTGGGACCGTTAGAAAGCGAATGCTTCAAGCCGTGACACAAGCGATTGATTCAATCGCGGCTTGGAATGAATAACGAACCGGTCAAGAGCATCGCCGGCATTTGCGGAACAGTTTTTGTTCCGGCCTGGGGCGCGCGAGTTCTTCGACGCGAACAACGGCTCGTCACCTTGGACTAAATAAACCGTGAAATAGTCTAACTGGGCGGGGACGGTTCTGAATAAGTTCCGCTCGTTTATGAAACCTCCCAGCGCGCCGATTGGCGCATTAAAGCTAAAGGACGCTGCCCAATATCTTGGCGGCGTGTCCACCATCACTGTCCGTCGCTTAATAAAGCGCGGACTCATCAAACCAAACCGCGCGTTGCGCCACGTCTTGATTCCAGTAGCGGAATTAGACCGTTTCATCGGTGGCAAAGAAAGGAGCCCGCGATGATCAAGGCTTCCAACTCCCCGCAGCCGGAGTCCACATTGGACGAGGCGCCGCAAGCCGTATGCGCGATTCTCGTGTCGCGCGTGAAGAACGCGACAGACGTCCAACCAACGGATTGTTCCGCAACGGAGATCGTCGCGCAGGTTCGCTCAGGTGAAGGCACACTGCGCGAGCGAGTCCTTCGAATCCGAAACGAATACTGGCGCGTCATGTCCGAAACAAACAATGACAGAAAGGTCGCGAAGACTGCTGTAGACAAATGGAAAAAGAGCCTGCCGGCAGCTATGTGGTCTGGGACCTTCAGCCGACGAAAACAAAATGCTCTGTTGCAACACTCGGGGCTGCTGTGTGCCGATCTTGACGCGATTGGGACCGAGAGCCTGACAGAGGTTCGCGCCAAACTGCAAAGAAGCATGTTCCTATGGGCGCTCTTCACCTCCCCAACGGGCGATGGCCTCAAAGCAGTCTTTCGAATACCGGCTGAGGCCGAGAAACACGAAGCCAGCTTCCGCGCCGTGGAGAAACACGTCGCCGAGTTAGCTAATCTGCCGATTGACGAGAAGTGCTCGGATGTATCACGGCTTTGTTTCTTGAGCCACGACCCTGACGCTTATTTCAATCCGAACGCGGGCGAATTACCGGTGACGGTCGAAGCTAAGCCTAAACGGGAGGTTAAGACGGAAATTGCCGACGAGAAGTTGCAAAGGCGGCGAGAAATCGCTGAAGAAGTGCTTGGGGAAATTAACTGGGACAGCAACAGTGCCGGCTACTGCACCTGTCCCGCACAGCACCTGCACAATACTGGTGATGGAGGCCGTGACTGCGAGGTTTACCTCGATCGGGTCCCAACCCTTCACTGTTTTCATGAAAGCTGTCTTGGCGTCGTCGCCGGTGTAAACCATGAGCTGCGGTCGCGAATCGGCAAATCTGAATCCACGGGCAATCGGCAAAACATCGAGACCGCTGCTTCCATTCCAATTCAACTTCCCGACATCGTCTCCGCAGATCAGTTCCTAAAGGAAAAATTGGAGATACCAGCCGAACTGGTATCAGGACTGATCCACGCTGCGACGACGGGCATGTTCGCGGGCGGCAGCAAAACCTGCAAAACGTTCACGATGCTAGACCTTGGAATTAGCGTCTCTCAGGGTGTTCAGTGGTGGGGCCGCGATGTTCAGCAAGGCAGGGTGCTGTATGTGAACTTCGAACTTGCCCCGGCTTTTCTTCAGCAACGTCTATTTGCGTTGGCAGATGCCAAAGGTGTCGGAGTGTTGGATGCCGACGGCCTGGTAGTATCGCTTCCCAACTTCGACATCTGGAATCTGCGTGGATATGCAACGGACGTGAAACAGTTGATGCCCCGCATCATTGATCGATGTCGCGGACACGACTACTCGATGATCATTCTCGATCCTATTTATAAATTAATGGGTGGAAGGAATGAGAATGACGCCGGCCAAATGACGGAAGTTCTAAACGAGTTCGACGCTCTGGCGCACGAGGTTGGTGCGGCGGTGGTCTACAGCCATCATTTCGCGAAGGGGTCGGCGTCCAACAAGGAGCAGATTGATCGCGCAAGTGGCAGTGGTGTGTTTGGTCGTCAGCCAGACAGCATTGTCACTCTTACTGCACATGAAGAGGACAGCGCGTTTGTCGTGGAAGCCACCCTGAGAAACTTACCAGCACCGAAGGCATTTGTGGTGCGCTGGGCCTACCCGCTGATGCAGATGGCACGTGAACTCGATCCGAAGAAGTTAAAAAAGAGGCGAGGAGCAAGGACGCAGTACACCGTTGGTGACATCCTCGGTTGTTTGGTCGACGGAATGACCACCGGGCAATGGAAGGAAGCGGCCATAGATAAAGAGGGGCTCGCCGCCTCAACATTCGCCAAATTAAAAAAAGAAGCAGTAAGGGAAGGTCGCGTTCAAGCAAAAGGTAACGAATGGGTTCACATACCTGTGATTCACGCGGTCAATCCGATGACCGGAGAGTCGAAAGTGCGTGTTGCCGCGCCACACGAACGGATCAACACAGAGACTGCCGCGTGAGCGACGCCAAACGTTGGGGCGGCCGGTTCGAAAAAATCATTGGTCCGGCTGCCACTCGGCGACGCTCGCTGCCCCAGTTCGACCGATTATCCGGTATCCTAAAGGATTACCGGATTATCGGAGAACCGTTTACTGTTTTTTAATCCGAGAATTGGATTTTGGAATTATCGGATTGTCGGAGTAGGCAACACGAACGTCGTCCGCGGCGGCAACTTTGCCGCTCAGACGGCCAACAATGCTGATCTAAAAGGCCCTTGCGAGAAAATTGACGTTCGCTACCAAATTCGTTCGCATCCCTTTGCGAACGCCTCGCCTGCGGGCAAATCCAATCTCAGCGCCTGCGAAAATATTGGCAAGAAGGCCAACAAGGGCCGACAGTTTTATGTAAGATTTAAGTTTGGCGCGGAGGAGCGTGCGAAGCGCCTGCGTTGGTGTCTAGTCTAAATATGAACCCAAGAAAACTCGATTGAGGGCACCCGAGGCACGTGGGTTGTAGGTGTCCAAATTTGGCAGCATTGATGGAATCCTTGGCCGAGAACTGTCTACCGATAACAGGCTCAGATTTGTCGGGCGTTGATGATTTAGATAAGCCACTTACGACGGTTGATCGCGTGCGTTGGTTCGACGTTATGAGCGCCTACAACGCGGCCGCGAAGGAGGCTAAGGAAAAGGGTGCAGAGAAGGCGGCAAACGCCTATCGATCAGTTGCGATCTTATGCTCCTTTCACACGCATTTCGACAATGCTTATGAGCCGTATACGGCTGCCGTCATTATGAACGGAAGGCGCTCCCTTGTCCCTGGCGACCTGTCGAATGCGGACCTGGACAGCGTCGCAGCACTTAGGCTCAAGACAAAGGAGCCACTCCTTAGGGCACGAGTGGGCGACATCTTATGGGTACGGCGCCACGACCACATTGCCGCAAAAGAAGCGTCAGCGGACTACATCGTTGCAGCGAAAGCACTTCTGAACAAAGGGAACCAGATACTCGCGGTCGACCTTTTCCGCCGTGCGCTACAACTCGGGCATTGGTTAGGCCGGGAAAATGACGCATGGCATGACGCAGAAGCGGCGACACTTGGTGCTCTGAAAAATCTACCCGTAACGGGCGAACGTTCTTTGGCGGTCCATTTCCTCGACATTTTGGTTCAAATGAACGCTGGAGATGCAGCTGAACTCGCGGCAATTGCAAGGCAATATGCGGAGAAAGCCTTAGGCGACAAACAGCCATCGCGAGCACGGGATTATCGTCTTCACGAAGCCGCTCTATGGCACCGCGCTAAAGACGAAACGAATGAACGAGTGGCTCGGCTTGAGGCAGCGAAAACTTACGAGATTGAGGCCGAACGATGGATAGAAGGTGAGAAACCCAGCTATTTCGCTGCTAGCGGTGCCCTCACAAAAGGTATTGAGGCACTTCGACAGGCGCACGGCGATCCCGCGCACATAGAAGAACTTCGCCAAAGACTGATGCGCTATCAGCGCGAATCGATGAAAGAAATGAAGACCTTCGAGCAGCGAATAGATATTTCCGACGCTGTTAGACAGGCAGTAGAGCGTGTAACCGTCCCGGATTTTCGTGAAGCGTTAAAGCTGCTTGCTTTCTCAATGCCTCTCGTTGATCCCGACACTCTTAGAAAGACGGTGTTGGCTGAGGCGAGTGAGTATGTTTGGCAAAGCATCGTTGATACGAGTCTGATCGACGAGTCAGGCCGTATCACAAAAAATATTGAACCGCTTGAGCGTGAGCAATCAAAACACGAAGCGGGCATCGAGAGTCGCATGTTTCGGCATGCGTCGGAGATCGATTGGCAGATTCGTGTATCGGCGTTTATAGAACCGGCTCGCAGGCAAATTTGGAGCCAGCATCTACCATCTGAACAGGAGTTCGACTTTTTAGTCGTGGATAATCCATTTGTTCCTCCCGGTCACGAGGGGATTTTTCGCCGAGGCCTCTATCATGGCCTGCAAGGAGATTTGCTTCTCTCCGGCCATCTCTTAACGCCGCAGATTGAAAATTCGATTAGGTACATCCTTGAACAGCGAGGCGTTGATGTTTCAAACCTCCAATCTGACTTAACTCAGCCGGTGAAAGTTCTTGGGCCTCTTTTGGACCTACCAGAGACCAAGAAATTATTCGGCGATGCCGTTCTGTTCGAACTCCGTGGCATCTTGATTGAGAAAACAGGTTACTCGTTTAGAAATCGCGTTGCGCACGGGTTCGTTAGTGAAAGGGAATGTTACGCGCCAGAAGGACTTAACCTTTGGTGGCTCGTGTTGCGGCTCTGCTATACGCCACTCATCTTGGGTCAGCAGGCCAACGAAGAACCGCAAGTAAGAAACGCTGATACGCGCTGATTCCTGGATGCGGTTTATGAAACCGACACGATGCGACAACATCGTGTTCGCGTGCTCGTCACAAATCCCACTCAGTCAAAGACATTCACTTTGCGGCCTGCGCGACGCCAGTATCACGGTGCGGTGCGATCAGCCGCGATTTCTGAAGGGAGCAGCGACTCGAGATGCTTGGTCATACTCTTCAGTTTCCAAAATCCTCCGGGTAGGACAGCCCGGCAGCGACGAAAATAGACATGTAGCGGTGCATCATCAGTGCATTGGCCGCCCCAGACAAACGGCTGACCAATTGAGGTTGCGACGATTTGGGTCTCTGACTTGCCCAACCAGTATTGTGCATATGGCAGCCATTCGGTTTTGGAATGGTCAGGGAAATCGAACTGTTCCTGAATACCGCCTAACTCCGGCCGCAGAATATATTCGTAGCCGAATGTCTGAAAGGCGCCTAGATATGCCATAATGAGGATCGCAACGCCATGGCGGTGCGCAAATTCCTCCGGCTCGTGTCGTCCTTCATCAAAAAGATCGCGAAACAGCCGATCATAAAGCCGGCCCTTCATCCCATTGCATCCGTCGTGTGATAATTTGCCGTCGCTGCGACATTGGCGCGGTTCCCGGCAAAGTACCGTAATCCCGCACCGCTGATTTTTCGTCCCCAAGCGCGCAAAATCGGCTGCGTCCTCGCGAACAACGTTTTTGGGAATAATGTGCTCAACACCATTCTTGAGAACTGTCTCGCGCGGAATGTCGCGCAAACAGATAGGGCATAGGATAACGTCCTGGCCGCTGTACTCCGGCTTCACGGCAATAAGATTGTCGTGCAAAACGGCGTAAACTTCTTCATTGATGCCGATTTTGGGTGGACTCGCCATCATATATATATATATATAAATACATGCGATCTGTCCCGATGTGCCGCAAAATCCGCTGCCTGCGCGCCAGCCGGACGCGATGAATTTAGAAACTTAGGTGTCCACCCTGCTCAGTAGATCATCCCACTCACACCCAAGCGCCCGTTTCAATCGACAGAGCACAATTAGCGACGGATGCCCTGCTCCTGCTTCTAGTTTCTGCAAATACCTTGCGTGAATGTCAGCACGTTCAGCTAATTCTTCTTGAGTCATTCCGCGTGCGGAGCGCACGCGCGCCAAATTGCGACCGAACTTGCTAAGCGGGTTGGCGGTTTTCACGTCGGAAACGCTGCGATTGAGCATTCCCGATGGGGAACTGTGTCACCACGCCCATAATGGGCGTGTTTTTTGCTTCACTAAAACACGCTAAAGTCCTAAAATCAGAGCTAGAAATGACAGCAACAAATAAGCACCGGCCGATCGACCCGCTGCAAATCTTCGGATTGAGACCGGCCGCGCCGCGCCGACTAAAGGGCAGACGCAAAGACTACACGTTCTACTTCGAAGGTGAGCGCCTCAATGACTACGTTGATGCACTGAGTTATTTGTACCCCAGCGGTGGCTGGGAATCGTGCCGTGCGGCAAAAGAGCATTTGGATCTACTTGGCGACAAGATAGAAGATCGTGATTTCTATTTTAAATTGAAAGTCGGCGACGGTTGGCACGAGGTAATCAGGCTCTCGCGGCGATCAATGGATTGCCTGCTCTTTGCGCTTTTCGGTCACCGCAACTGGGTGTTGCAAGAAGTTCTCGGCGAGCTGCGAAAGCGAGCAGTCGCGGAAAACGTAGTGCGCCGGCAACAAGACTGTTGGCCGCTTCCGTTTTGGACAAGAGCCGAATCGGGAGAGTGAGCGGACGAGCAGGGTTCCATGTCGGTTAGCGGGTATGAATCCCGAAGGCACTAACGGCATCGCGAACTATCCTTACAAGGGCATGCCGCTGAGCCGGCCCATTGCGATCGATTTTATAAAGGAACGGTTTGCAGGTACCCAAGCAAAGCGAGAAGAGATTGCCAGGGCTGTGTGCAGCGATCACCAGAAGCGAGGTGGGTTGCCGCCAGAAAACGTTTTCAGCGTTTTCCACAACGCGCTAGCCCGTATGAAAAAATTCGGAGAGGCTGAACCAGGTGACTTTTACGGCTACTGGAAAATCCTCCCAAAAAATGGCTGCGTTACGATGCCATCCAGGTCGAAGCGTGATTTGGAAGTGAGCGAAATCGGTGAAGGAAGCAAGTTCATCTATGTTGACTACTATCCATCACAAAAACGCGAGGATCGATGGCCGTGCAAGGTCGGGAGAACCGGCAATCCTAAGAAAAGGGCCCAGCAACTCGGAACGGCGAACCATGAAAAATTAGTTCACGCGCTTCGAATTCGGACTGACGAGCACGGGCTCTTGGAAAGAACGTTACATTATTTTCTTACGATAGCGGGGTATGGAATCAATCGAGATTGGTTCCGCACAACGCCAGAAGAAGTGGCAGGAATTTATGAGACGCTCAAGCGTGAGATCGCGTTGCTGAAGCACGCCGGCGCAAGCCTCGCGGGCAATTCAGATTAATCGCTCTTGCAGTACGAGCGCGAATTTTTCCGTTTGCTTTGGCGTAGTGTTCGCTCTTCTTGGATACGCTTTCTGAGATCGCCGGGCAAATCAAACAACAGCCACGCCAAGGCACATACGACGAACAAGAAAGGTAGCGCGGCAGCCTTGAGGAGAATGTTCCACGCAGGTTCTTGGGGAATTGTCGGCCACTTCGATGTCGCTTCTGCTTCGGCGTCGGCTTGCTCGATGACCCCAAGACCGAATCGGCGCTCGATTTCTTCGCGCATAATTTCGTTATAGCCTTCGGCGTGCTCCCGCTCTCCAGCGAAAAAGAGATCAGCGACCACGACTTTCGATTCAATTCCAAAGCGTTCTTTTAAAATCGCCGCGCCACGGTCACCGCCACCCCACGGTGAGACAAAAAGTTCAAGCGCCACCCGCCCTGCTGCAATATCTCGCTCGGCACCCTCGCGGCCATTTAGGTACGCTTCGATCGATGTAGTTTCGTTCACCTTGAGGAAATTACACCCAAGGGGCGCCTGCCGCTGTGTTCAAACAATGGTTCATCGGATTTTGGCGCCTTTTGCTTCGCGTTAATTTTTTGCGAGTCGCCCAAAGCTGTGTTCTGCAAATCAGTTGATTGTTTGAACACGCGCAACACTACTTGTCGAGCGCGGCTTTCACCCGCTGAACCGTTGAAATCCCTTTGGCAGTAATTTTCGCCGCGTTTCGGACTGATTGACCCGCTTTCAATCGACGCACGATGTCCCTGTGCTTTTGCAGAAACTGCTCAGGACTCAACGTCGTTCCTTTTCGCCGCCCGAGAACGACGCCTCTTTCGCGCGCGATAGCGAGACCCGATTTAATCCGTTCGCGCAGAGTCTCCGATTCATTGCGCGCCATCTCTGCGAGCAGTGCGAGCATGATGCCGGCAGCCGGGTTGCGTTTGCCGTTCGGCAGTAGAGTTTCGATGCCTTGCGCGTGCCAATACAAAGAGACCCCGTAGTCTTCCAGTGTTTCAACGAAGCGGTGTGCAACACTATTTCTGCGAGCGACGCGCGAGACTTCGTGCACCAATACTTTCTTGATCTTGCCGCTGACCGCCAATTCTTCAGCGCGCCGCAGGCCGTGTCGATCGTCATCCGCGGCGCTGCCGGAAATCGTTTCCTGGCAGACTTCGACGACGTGATAGTTCTTGTTCGCCGCATACTGTTGGAGTTCCGAAATCTGGCGCGCGGTTTCCTGTTTGACTGTTGAAACCCGAACCAGAATGACAACCGGGATTTTCGCGTTGTTCATCGCTCGCCAATCGAGTCCAAGCCGCTTGCGCGTTCGAACCGCGTGGCATCGAATCTCGGATTGAAGCTCCGACAGGCGTTGCTGATTGAAAGAACAATGCTTTTAAACAGCGCAGCCTCCTGCTCGTAATTCTCACTCTTTACGTTTGGCCCGTTGACTTTTAGGGCATGTGCAATCGCTTGGAAGTGTTTTCGTGTCATGCCTCCTATACGGGTGAACACAAGTTATTTTGAACTCGTTAGGCATTTGGATTTTGATTCGTGACGAGCCAAAGGGGTGACCGACCTCATCCCAGGGGGCCTTTCTCGGATACGAGTCGGGGTGTGGTGCTGCGCTCTGAAAATGTAGTTGGAATCGGAAGTATCGCGCGACTCACCGTGATTCTCGTCGCTGTATTTAATGGTCGCTTTTCACACGACGTTTGAACAGAGCAACAGTACCGGTTTCCATCTTCGAATTCTACCTTTACAAATTGGAGGCGAATCCTCATCATCGGTCTCGAAACCCATGAACCCCCGGGGGAAGCCGATCGAGCAGACTACCGCTGTCTTAGTTTTACTTGGTGTCGCGCTATTCGCAGTTACTCCGCACGTCGTTGTCCGCGCGGAAAACCCTTCACCATTCCCTGATCCTGCAATCTTGCAGACAGGTGATCTTATTTGGCCCAAGAAGCCCGGCGCGATTGTGCCGTACAACTCGCGACCGGGTGAGGCCAGTACCGGCGATCGCAATCGATGGGAAACAGAAAAGCGAGGTTATTTGACGGAACTGAAAAAGAAGCCAAACCCAACGGATGAAGAGAAAAGGCGTTATTCTTTACTGCAGGGTATGACGTACGATCAGTTTGCCGGTCAATACCTAGAAAACCGTCAACCGGACGCGGCAGCGCCATTATCGACCGGGGTTGGTTCGGTCGGACATGTCGGTATCATCCAAATCCAAAATGGAATACCTACCGTAGTCGAAGCGATGGTCGGGTTCGGCGTTCGACGGCTTACGTATGCTGACTGGACAAAACAGCGACCGGGCGAATTAGTCTGGCTTGCCCGCTTGAAGGACTTGTCCCCAGAAAAGCGAGTCGCCATTGCAGATGAGGCTGCAAGCTACATCGGGCGTCCGTACCGCTTCTGGAACTTTAATCTCGAGGACGATAGCGGGTTCTATTGCTCAAAGCTGGCCTGGCTGTCGATCTTGAAGGGGGCTGGCTTTCCTCCTGACGATCAGCTCAATCCCCATCGCGTTCTCTGGTTTTCACCCAAGCAGTTGATGGGCTCGCACCATCTGCAGTTCATCGTCAATCCTGGTAATTACGGAATGCCAATTCGACCATGACACGACCATACAGGTTCGGTCGGCACGGTAATTATCTGCTCCTCGCTGGCGCTTTAATTGCCCTTTGTTTTCAGCGCCTTTATTCTCAAGAATCATCTCCGTCCAATCCCTCGAACCCCGGCAAGCAGCCTACGGTACGAACATGGCAAGAGATTCAGAGCACCAATGAAACTTCAATCGTTTCGATCAGCTTCCTGGGAAGATACGAAAATGGCTATGAGGACAAATGGGCTGGCACTGGGTTCATAGTTAGCGCAGAGGGACATGTCGTCACCTGTTTACATGTAATGCCTGATCCCAAAGATTATGTTTCCTACGAAGGAAAAGTCGTAATAGGGGCCGAGCAAGGCGTTGAATACAAGGTGGGCAAGGACGACTGGATGGACAAGCTGGAAAATCACGACCTTGCCCTGTTTAGACTTCCTCAGGCTGTTGTACCTTGGCACAGTATCCAATCGGCAAATTGGAAATGTGCGGTCCTCACGCCTGTCATGGGACTTGGTTTTATGGACCAGGGTTTCACCCCCGCGATCGGGTCAATAACAAACTTGCGCCCAAAGATAGCCAAGCATTGGATCACTAGCGCCCCGTTGAACAGGGGCATGAGTGGCGGACCGGTCTTCGACGAGACAGGTGCCGTCGTTGCTATAGTGGCTGCGGGTCACCCCGAAGAGCAGCTAATCAGCGAAGTCATACCGATTAACTTGGCCCGGCCCCTTCTTGAAGAAGCCGCTTCACCTATTGTCACTAGGCTAAATCAAGCCGTGCAACAGTCGGCGGAGCAATTAACTAAAGCGGCCGAAAAGATTGAGAACACTCAGTTGGTTTTGGAAACGAAAGGCTTAGATGCCGAGCAGACTAAAAAAGTCGCTGACCTGGCACTGAAGGCGGGAAAATCGAAGGACGCCTGGGTGTCGGCCTACAATAGATTTGTCGAGACCAACTGGAATATGCCGGGTCGGCAATCGATTTCCGAGCGCCGGGAGATCGTCGCCGAGCTAAAGGACACGTCGAGGAAGTACCACGCAGCGAGCAACGATTTAGCGCAAGTAGCGAATACGGCGGAGCCGAAGGCTTCGTCCTTTTAGGCCGCTCTCGGATTGCGGCGCCGTGTCCGACGTGCGAGGACAAGTCGTTTCGAGGTAATTAAAAGTTTTGTTTTGTGATGACGAAAAAGCGCCGTCGTCTCGCCTCGTGTGTTGGCGAACAAATGTCGGCCTGTTTTGTGATGGAAATTCTGAGGTCGCAATGCGATCAGGGGTGGCCGGTGGCACCGGTGGGGGCCTTTTTGGAGTTGCAGTCTTAGCTGGATACTGGTCCCTAAAAATTAGGTCCGAATCGAAAATATCACGTTGAAGGTTGTTACTTTGATTTCAGTACGAAGCCCCTGAAAAAAATTCTCTAAAACACACGGCGCGACAACCGGAGCTTGTTAACCTGCACCGCATGGTTGGGCTCCTGTTGGTTGAGTTATGACTGTGTTCGATACATATGAGTCAATGCGTGTTTGAGGAAAGCTTTTGTGTTGTCGCGCTTCCTAGCGACAGGCCATGACAACGACCCTCGCTCGCACAGGTTTAGGAAGGCTGCGTCTATCTTGGCCTCGAAGTCGCAATCGTCCAAAGACGCTGAGGTTGCCCATGCCCAATTGAGCGCCCAACGAGGTTGCATGGCACCGGTCTTTAGCGGGATAGGGTAATGAAACACTTGCGAGTAATCGACTGCCGCGGCTTTATGTTCAGGAGACAGCGTATCAATACACTTGTCCTGCATCCAGCAACCAACCCACTCTTGTTCCTGTTGCATGTGGTAAGCGCGTACAATCGGCTCGCCGATGAGTATGTGCCCGTCGACGAATACCTCTCCCTTTGTGATGGCTCCTCTAAGCAAGAGACCTTTATTGAATGTTATGCCGAGTAAAAGTTGAGAGAACTTGGTGAGATCGCCAAACGCCTTAATTGAAGCGTCGTGTGAATAGGCGATCAAGGTGTCCGAAAACAGCGTGTAGGAAATCAGATCGGCTTCGCGGATGTTAGCGATGAAAAGTGCGTGACGAATGAGCGGTCTGACGGAACTCTCCGAAAACCGATAGCACGTCGTCTAGCAAGTGGGCCTCGACGAGACCGGAGAATCCCAAAATATCGAACAGTGCAATATATCGTTCGGGATGAGACATGGGCTCAGTCCGTCGAGGGACGTTCCAAGCGGAACGGGGGTTAATCCAGAAAGTGTCTTTACCTGGATTGTGTATTTCCGCGTGGCATCTTGACTGTAGATAAGAATGTCAATTCCTCTCGCGTTACGCGATGTGGGCATCACGTTCCAGCCAAGGCGCGACAGCCAGTAACAGGCGTAAAACAGCCCGACGTTTCCCACGATCTGTTTGTTGAGTGGAATCGTCCATCGGTTCGGACTCATCCATTTCTGCCGATTCATGTTTGAGGAACGACGGCTAAGCGCCTAACGAGATCAAGATCAGCCGCCGCTGGCGAGAGCGAGCTCAATCTGCAATGAAAGTGTTGAAGCCATTTGAAATATTCGCTTTTGAGCGGCCAGCGGTTGGCTGCATCGACTGGTTAGGCCCGAGAGGTTCCATTTAACAGAGTAGTTTCAATTGCCATCTTCAGTGCGTCGATAATCACCTTAAATTGCTCTTTTGTCACCATGATCGGGACACCGCTTGAAAACCAGCGGAAGACCTTCATCCTCGCAACATCCGAAGTCGCAATGCCCTTATTGTGTATTATTGAATTTCGCAGGATGCGTAGATCGCCCCACTCATCCGATCGAATCTCGTCGGTTGCGGCCTGCCGCAGTTGAGCTAAACGCGGCCTGAACTCTTCTTCCCAAAATTGGAAAAGCGTCACAATGCAATAGTTGGCTATGTGACGATAATCGTCAGAATCCGGAGCGAGGCGCTTCTTAAGGTCGCCAATCGGGACAGCATGCAGAACCTTCGCGTCGGGGCTGTTCGGGTCACCCTCGCCGTACCTCATAAAAGCAGTGTCGGGGCTTGGGTGGGCGTGGAGAATCTCCTTTAGCTTTGCAAGAAGGTGGTCGAAGCCGCTCGTAGCGTCCAGATAGACACCATATATTTGGTCTACGACGGCGCGTAGTTCGCTGCGCCACGTTTCGAGCGGAAGTGCCATAGGCCTAACATGTGATTGTGCCGGCAATCTGGACGGTTATCCAGCGTATTAGCCGACAAAAGCCGCAACTGTTTAAAATGAATACATGCCGCTTGGCCGTCAGCGGAACCCGCCGTAGACGCGCCAGACTTACACTTCTGGGACGTTACCGGAACCGTCACCAGCGACATCTGGGCCTTAATCATAAGCTCAGCGCATCCAAAATACTGATAAACGGTGCACGCTTCGAGTAACTTCTCGCCCAGCAAAAGGATCTTTGATTTTCGCCGGTACTTTTTGTGCGCGCTAACGTGCATCGGATGTCGATTCGGACTTTCAGGGTCATCAGGGGTGACCGGTGGCACCCGGCGCCCCTTTTCTAAATCGGCATCGACGCTGCGATGCTGGTCTCCGAAAATCTAGGCTAAATCGAAAGTATCGCGATCACCAAGCTTTTAGCCGTCGCGCAGACGCTGAGCCGCGCAATCTTGCCGAGGGTGGTGACTATTCTCTGTTTGTGCCCGCTTGGCGACTCAGCGTCTGTGCGATCTCTCGCTCGCTATTATCGTTGGCGTAATCGTGGGAACATATTCCTCGATCTTCATCGCCTCGCCGATCGTTCTCTTGTGGAGCCGCGCTCGTGGCGAAAGCACCAGCGCTTTGCGCCGCGAGATCACCCAAAAAACCGACGGCCGCAAACCCGCTGGCCCGTTAGCGTGTCTCGCTGCGAAATTGGCCAGGCTTCTGCGCGGCGCCTCGACCCCTTTTCGTTTTGCAATAAAGGGATTTGGCGACGTGATGTCCAAACGCAACCGGTTTCCTTCGTAAAAACGGCTGAGAGGGAGAGTGAAGCCGTTCGGACACAGAGAAGGCTCCCGAAGGGAAACTTCGGCTACTTCCCCAGCTACGGATTTGCAAGTCCGTTTCAACGACGCGTTGGCGTAAATCGGTTGCCGCCCCGTTGCCGATGTAGGCAACGAAGACGCCCTTTCCAGCACCCGGTCATCAAGGCAAACCTGCACGGTTCCGGTGAATTCACCGTCACCGCAGCCCTGAATGCGTAATGCGCATTTAATTTACCACCTTGATTCCGAAAATGGGATGGATCTCGGTGCAGGTTGCACGCCAGTTGCATTTGCCGCCCGGATTTGTGTTTTCGGCTTCAGGGAAATGCTCGGTATCGAAAAGAAGCCAGCCGCTGAACCTCACCCAATGATGAGTTAGCTGTTGTTTCAGTGTGTCGGTACTCCAATCGACACCTTTCGCTCGCTGCTGGTCACGAACACGCGGCGTGACTTCGACAATCATGTGATACTTTTCGTTCGTGTCCTTTTGGATCGTCTTGCCCTTGCACGTTGTTCTCACTAGGTGGCGAACTGCATATTTGGGATCAGCAACGATGTCGATGTGCGTGTCCATCTTTGCGGGGTCTGTAGCGTGGCAATTGCAAGTCTCAATCCCGCCCTTTTGGACCTTTACGACGTAGCCGGTAATTGTTGCCGCTTTCGTCATCGGGAAGCGATTTGAGTCGTTTCCGGGAGCGAGGATTTTTTGTATCGTAATGGTTGGATCAAAATCGAACAGGCTGGGCGCTTGCGTTCGATTCTTGAAGGGGTTTAGCGCTTTTGCTTGCGGCTGCACCGCATCGCCGGTGAGTGGATCGCAGGGCCGCTTTTTGGACTTCTTAGCTGCAGCGGACGCGTTGCTGCATAGCAGCAACACTACAAGGAACAGAGGTAGAATTTTCATGTGTGTATTAGTAACGAAATGGTTTGCGACCCCTCGCTTCTGCATGAAGCGCCTTCACTCACATATACGGCAATTGATGCGCGAAGTTCTCGAAAAAAATGGAGTGGTTTTCGCGTTGAATTGGCAGCGGTGCGGCAACCAAATGGCTATACTCCGTTTAGGCACGGATTGGCAGTCCGTGAAACGACCCGCTTCATAATCAGAGCGGCTTAAGACAAGTATTGCCTAACGCACCGAGCAAACCGTTTTGCGCTATCTGCAGCTTCCATCCGAATACAGCCAGCACTTGACGCCGCCGTGATGCGAGCATGCGCCACTTCCGGTCGCGCTGCTCTGGCTACCGTCATTGCAGATTGCGCCAATACGGTACACGCCAGCTTGGAACTGATGAACAGCGCCGGTTGAGAATACCGCGCTTCCAGCAAACAAAACCGCCGCTAATACGAGTCCGAGTATCTGAGGGTGTATTTTCATGCCGCCCGTCATGCTCCGGTAGCGGGACGATTACAAGCCTAAATACCGCACTTCACACGGCGGGTTTAAATCTTTGAAAATCGTGGAACAATCGGAAAAAAGGCTTCGTTTTCTTGCCGATCGACTTTCGTCACGCTCTTAATGTGGCTGCTATAACGAAGTGGTGCTGATGCAAAGAAGCCACCGCAGCTATCTCGGACACAGCACTCATCACACTCACGCATGTAAATGTTTTTCCAGTCGGAGATCGACTTGCGCGCAAATGGCCAAAGCTCTTTCGACAGAACACAGAGCTGATGATTGTAAATCATGACGTTGATGCCTGCTTGCCTTAGCTCACTGACTGCCGCGGAAAGTTGAGATTGATAATCCGCAGGATCAATCCAAATCGCGTCAAGATTGGTTTTGGTGAATCCGATCATTTCAAGACCCATAAGCGCAACCTGAGCCACGAACGGGATATTTCGCGCGATAAAGCGGGCTGTCTGAGGTAGGCGCTCGGACGTCTGTTTGTGAATCACGACGCGAATTTCAACGCGTTGATCGCACCGTTCGAGGTTCATGATTCCACGAACAGTTTCATCAAACGCGCCCTCGGCTTGAACGACAAAATCATGTTTGCTTGCGACATCTGAGTATAGAGGAATTCCAATCATCAAGTTACGATGCCGAATTGCCGCTACCTGGCGTGCGAATTTCATCGAAAACAATCGTCCGTTACTCAAAACGTGAAGACTTGTGTTGGGCAGCCATTGTTTGGTTGCTTCGACCACGGCCAAAAACCTTTCTCCCAAGAGCGTCGGCTCCCCTCCCGTAATGCAAATTTCCGGGGTGTTCGAAGACATCAAAGGAATCGCTTCCAAAATGTCTTCGATCAGATGGTCATCATTAATGGCCCGTGGCGGTTGGGAGCACATTAAGCAGCGGCTGTTGCATCGCTCTGTGAAAAACAAAGTGTTGTGAGGAGAGTTTCGACGATACAGGACACGAATCTCGCCAGCCTCGCGGTTCACCCGGACAATGTCGCCGGGGCTTAAGTATTCTAAATCTTTTGGAATGGATATTTCATCCGGACTTACTGCTTCTCCGATTCGCAAGACGCACTTAAACCTATTGGGCGAGAGTGGCTCATCTCCGTGAGCGACGGTTGCCTCGCTGCCGCTTTGCTTTGAATCGGAGTCAGCAATTCGAACGATGAACGGCTCAGAGCCCGGTGATTTCGGAATTTTTGCGGATAGAAGCATTAAATCCAGCTCCTCAAAATCGCGGCAGCCTGCGGATCATCCTCCAGTGTCCGAATCAAATGGCGCATAAGTTCCATGTTTCGTTTGCAGAAGGCGCTGGTCGGACGATGTCCCGCGACGTCGCCTTGCGTTCGATGATGGAAGACTGGATCGCTCCCACAGAATGGGAGAAGCGCACAGTCGCAGCACCCCGGCAAACCTTCGAGCATCGTTTCAAATATCATCTCTAGGGTGTTGCTATTCAGAAACAGGTCGCGATGGCTGTCGCGAACCGTGCCTAACCGAAAAGTCTTATCGCCCATTTCCGCAAGCATCCGACCCTCGTCGGATGCGTACACATCTCCATCATAGTTGTAAACGAGTACAGTGATTCCGATTCCGGACGGTGATTGCAAATCTACATAGTTAGTCGCGTAGGGCGTCAAGATGCGTTGTAACAACAAACGCGTGTAAACTTCGTGGATCTGTACACCGGTAACATTTAAGTCGATGATGTATTGAAGACCTCGCTTGAAAAATTCGATGAATTGTTCGGTCTCGTAACCTATGCGTGCGGATGTTTTAGCCGCGAAACCGTATGGACTGATATAGCGAAGGAAAATGGATTTGAAACCGAGCCGGACATATTCATCAATGATTGCTTCGGGTTGCTTTAGACTTTCAGCGGTCGAAGTCATGAGTGCCGATACAGCGTCGATTCCAAGCCGGTTTCGAATTCGATGAATTCCGTCAACGACGTGAGCGTGACTATCATGATTCGGGCGCGGTCGATTCTTATTGTGAAGCAATGCAGGGCCATCGAGGGAAGTGGAGAAATAGATCTGATGCTCAGCACAGAAATCGAGTATTTCGTCGGTCAACTGCGACAGATTGGAAGTAATCACGAATTGAATCTCCCTACCCGCGTTGCGCCGCCTGACCTTTTTAACCACGTGCTGAATTAGGCCGAAATTCAGGAGAGGTTCTCCACCTTGGAACTCAACTTTCAGGCAAGGAGACGGACTTTGAAACATCAGATCAATCGCGCGATCTGCGGTTTCGCTCGTCATATCGTACGCGGAGCGATCCTCTGACACCCGTGAGACTTGGCAGTATTGGCAAGAATGATCGCAGCGGAGTGTAACTACGAAGAGATGCAGAGCGGTAAATTCTGGTAGTCGGGCCTGACGCGTTCGATATTTTGCGGCCAACAGGTCGGTATAGACCGTTGAATCGCCATCGGCCAAGAAATGATCGGCCTTCAGATCGTCATAAAAAACCGAATGCTGTGGAATTCGATGGTTAACGAGGTCATCGAGCTCCTCGCGTTTCATCACCCGATGATTCCCGGCCAAATTCGTTACTACATACCGGGTACTATCCAACGAGAGAAAGCGCATCGGCAGCAGCCGATAGCCATCGACTTGATAGCGCTCTAACTCACGGAAAGTTTTATGTAAGCCCGGCGTCACTGGTCTGAGGGGACTGAGCCTGTTGAGAGGGCAGATTAGTTGTATGTGGTGGTTTAGACTCCAAATTTGTGAAGTTTATGCGAGAAAGAGCATGCGCCATCACGATATTGCGAACCGGTTCTGATTCACGAGCCACGATCTCGCGCAATGTTTGATCCAAGATTTCGTTGCAAAACTCCCCCGCAATTGCATCCAGCGGCACTTCGGCATTTTTTGACTGGAATCGCACTTCGACGCTTCGCTCATCACGCTGTTGTAAATGAACAAAACAGCGATCCGTAAATTTGTGAGCGACCTTCAACAGCGACGGCAAACTGTAGACGCCGAGATCGACTTCCACGAGGAGGCCCTCACCGTCTTGATGTAAGAATTGAGCGGTCAACCCCCGGATTTTAACAGGCCGATTTCTAGAGAAAAGAATAATTGATTCGCGAAACTCGTTTTGAGACCATGCTTGCCGGTCGTTCCCCCAATGAAAAACAAATTTCTCTGGAAGAAATGGTCGTCGGTCTCCGCCGCGGCCGCGGTACTTCTCGGCTTTTCGAATCGTGGGGTCGCGAGCAAGCCCCCACAAAACGACGACACAGCGACAATCGGAGACGGAGACCCATACCAGCCTCTGATTTTAAAACCTCCGCCAACGAAACTCATTCCAGAAGAGCGTTTCGCTGGTCATCGCTCTCACTCTTCGCATGCGTCACATGCATCACATGCGTCTCATTACTCGGGCTCAGGCTCTTATGTTGCGCCAGCTGCAACTGCTTCGCCTTCAAGGCCTGCATCAACTCCCTTAAGCGCGTATGAAGTTCCGACCCGAATAGAATTGGCCAGCGGCACTATAATTTATGGCACTAACGTAACAAAATCTGCAGCGGGTATCACGTTTACGGGGCCGGATAATAAAACGCACAAAGTTGCGCGTAATCTCCTAAGCACTCGCACCATTACCGAACTCGCGTTACCACCAGAGGAATCGGTGACTGCTCCGGCGTCGAGCCCGAGTACCGAGCCCCCCTCTGACGTTGCTACACTCCGCAAGAAAAATGATGACTTGGAACAGACAATTGCTGCGCTTCGCGCGGAAAACGCTGCGCTAAAGCAGCGTAGCTCACTCTCGGTTCCGACTGCCGCTAGTTCACCGCGACTGCCCTCGACTGCAATCCCGAACGCGTATCGGGTTGTTGGAATAAGGAAAGGCGATTTTTTGAGTGTTCGCTCCGGGCCAGGCTCCACATACTCGGTGGTTGCAAAGCTTTCAGCGAATGAGCGGGGAATTAAACTTGGCAGCAATCGTGTTAACAACGGGCCGACGGTGTGGCAGGAAGTATTGACTGATCAGTATACGGGTTGGGTGAATGCCGAGCACCTTGCGCCTGACACTGGCGAGTAATTTCGCGGAGGTGGAAGCACATTCTTACATGAGCAGGATCGGAACGCGGTTCCTCGAGGCTCTGTTTGTCGATTCAGTCTGGCTCCATCGACTCTGGCACTGTCACCGCAATCCGGCGCGTTCCTTTTTTATTCAGAATCGTCAGTTTCATGTTTGCGCACGATGTACTGGTCTAATCGCTGGTCTTATTTTGTGTCCTACATGTTTTTGGTTTCGCGCGAGTATAGCTCCTTTTTTTTTGGGCTTCCTGATAGCCAACGCCCTTGATTGCACGACCCAGCTTGCAGGATTACGCGTCTCCCATAATTGGCTGCGCTTAATCTTGGGTTCTGGACTGGGATTGACGTTTGTTCCCACTCTTCTGACAGTTGTGACTTGATTTGCTCAAATGGCTGAAGTCAAAACGCTACAGTTTGCGAATACTCCTGCTGGCCAAGCCAAGAAAAATGAGGCCCTCGTACAGCATCTTCAACAAGGCTGGAGAGTTGTGTCTGAGACCGTGACGCAGGGCCATATGAAGGGCGACGAAGCGTGTTGCCTTGCAATGATCTGTTTACCGTTAGGGTTTGCTGCTGGGCGGACGCAGGGCATAATCAGTGTCACACTCCAGCGTGGAGCATGATTCAAGTCACTTCGGACGCGCGCCCTCCAAACAACGGATTGATAGTCCGTTGATTATGCAGCAACTAGGATGCGCGGCACTGCTCGAATCGAAATTTCGCTCGCCGCGCCGACACGTTCCTAAACGACCTGATCTGGATGTCGCGCGTGCTTCGGCATGGCCGGCAAAGCATCTCGCCAGTCTGAGTGATTTAATTCCTTATCGACTTCGGTAACTTTCGCATTCGAGAGCCAAGCTGGTCGCGTTTCTAACTTGTTTTGCAGGTGATGCCGCCATGGAAAGATCACCGAGGTTGACGAGGACAGCACTGGATGTGGGTGGCCCGTGTGTTGAAGCGTTCTGATGATAAGCGAAAGCCGATCTACTGACGTGGGCCGTGAGTAACGAGAAGCCCGCTTGGAATTGTCTTTTGAAATAGTTGGCACTTCGCCAGCTATTGGTTGCCCTCATATTCGTTTAACGGGATGCCGCATACGCGCAGGTTTAGTGCTTGAGCTCCTTTATCCAAAAAACTGTTTCTTCACCGGTGGGCATACTGATCTTGGCATAGGCAAATTTATCGATAAGGGCAGCTAACTTATTTAGGTCAACTATAACGGCTTCACTATCTGAGTGTGGCCCGACCGCCAGCGTCGCTTCCGGGCCGGCAGGTGCTACATCAGCCACTTTCTTCCAAGGCCCCTCCTGAGTAATGGAGACGGACAGAGTCGCCCTCGCGCGGAACTGTCCTGACTTATCTCTTGCGCCGACAACGCGCATGGGCTTGGAGCTCTGATTGGAAAAGGCGCAGTATGCGTAGTAACCATCCAAGGTATATCCAACGACGAAGATAACAAAGGCGCGTCGCCCGACATGCCCGACATGGACCTGAGGGCCGATTAAGCCCTTGGACCAATAGACAGGAAGCTCTTCCGCGTTAAGAATGGATGCTAGCAGAAGTAGAACGATTGTTGCTTTTAAGTTCATGGTAAGAATGGATCACCCTGATAACAATGGTCGCAATGGTCATGGACTTTGTCGTAGTTGTCGTGAGCCCTTATTGTATCCTTTTTAGCCTCATTAAAAAGCTGCCGCAATTGACTCTCCATCGTTTTTAACCCCTCGGTCGCAGATTTGAAAGCCTTTGCGTGATCATTGAGCGCCTTCACTCGGCTTGCTGCAACGTCATAGAATCTTTGTTTAATCTCATTGGAGTGGTCTGGCTCTTTGCGCCTCGCAAAATCCTTTGCATCCTGCTTTACTTTATCCGCGTATTGGACATTTATTTTGGTCTCGGCAACTATTTTGACTGCGTTCTCGCCGTTTGAAACTGGACGAATGTCTAACGATGCGTCCGTCCGGCCTAAATCTTTCGTTACTTGCCCGCTGCTATCCTTAATACGATCAACGTGGATGTTCTGATCCCCCGAAATCGGCTTGAGCTCGAAGCCAACCTCCATCTGTTTTTCGAACTTCCACAACCCTGCTCCAGGCGCTTCCCAATTTCTCTTCGCCGATTGCACCTGCTTTGTCGTTGAGTCTGGGCCTCTGATGCTAGTTGCCTCTCCCTCCAGCCCCATCAGGTCGGCCCTGTTCGCCCAGTCGTTGCCGCAATAGCGGTACAGATTTGAAGCGTCGCCTTTGAAACCGATCGGATCCGGTTGCAAAAAGCGACCCAAGTCTGGGCTCATAAACCTGTTTCTGTCGTCGTAGAGGCCGAGCTCGCTGTGCCATCTTTGGCCCGTGAACAAATCCTTGGCGACCGGTGTTGCTCCCGCCTGATAAGCACCGCTCGAATTGTAGACGCGCGGTTTCCCGTAGACATCGTACTGATAGGATTCGATCAGCGCGCCGCTCGAACTGGCAATATGAGATGTCGATCCTAGCTCGTCCTGATAGTAGTAGATGTTGCTAAGCACCGTTTTGATCAGACCGTGGTAGCCTTGCACGTACGCTTCAACGCGAGTGCCGGTGCTGTCGTACTCTTCGAGGATCGCCCAGTCGCCGTCCCAAACACTGAAGATAATCGTCTGCGAACTCGACGACGCGCTCATGGGCCCCAATCCGCCGCAGCCAAAATCGCTGCCGTGGTTGGAGGAAAAGCTGCTGACATCGGAGTCCGTATAGCCAGCGTGATATTCAATCGCCTTGAAATACTTGTTCAAACACGCCGCGACCGGTATCGGCGTTGAGTAAGCCTGCGTTGAGCCTGTAGCCACACTGCCGTCGTGCGTCGGCGCACCCGGCGGACGATCTTGCTGGACCGTATAGAAGATCGTCGCGTCGGCGGGACTGTTGGCGGTCATCGTAATTTGTCCGTTCGACTCGGTAATCGTCGGAGGGGAGCATTTCGGGGTCGGCGTCGGCGTTGGCGTAATTCCAATCGGAGGAACTGTTGGAGTTGGCGGGACCGTCGGCAGCGGCGAGACCGTTGGGATCGGCGAAACCAATGGACTCGGAGTTGGATTCGGAACGCCTGTTCCGCCGCTGGTCACGCGCGCGACTTGGCGATTCAAGCCGTCGTAGTAAAAGTTCTCGGTTACGGTCGCACTCGCCGCCTGACGCAAGCGGTTCTGCGCGTCGTAGGTGTAGGTCCAGCCGTTGTACGTCTGCACATTTCCGGCGATGTCGTTTCCAACCGCGGCGCCATTATACGTCGTGTATTCGTTCAAGTTGTTGACGACAAACGTGCCGCCGCCATTCAACGACTTCTGGTTGCCGCAACCGTCAAAGGTCATGTTCGTGTCGTTCGCGGGACTCGTGATCGTGCCGCTGGTAAGATCGACATTTCCATTCTGGGCGAAACGTTTGATCTCCTGGGTCAGATCGTACTCGTAAGCATCGCCTTTGTCCGAATCACGCTGGACCGCGGTAATGTCGTTGACGCTGTTGTAAACATAATCGAACCGCTTCGGTCCGCCGGTCAACGCGTGTACCACCGCCGTGTCCCGGTTCGCCTGGTCGACCGTGTAGGCAGTCGACGTTCCGTTATCCAATGCGCGGCTCATAATATTTCCAGCCGGATCAAATCCGTAGCTGACGATCGGCGTCAGTTGACCGTCAAGCTTGATATCCGCCACCTGATTTCGTTGCGTGTAGTCGTAATCGAATTTTGTGCCGCTCGGATACTGGATGCTCGAACGATTTCCGTCGGGATCGTAAGTATAAGTGACGGTACGATGCACATTATCGCCAACGCCTGTGGCAGTCACCCATTCCTCCTGAGAATGCAGTTTATTGTCGTTGTAATAGAGAAAATTGATCGTCGCATCGCTGTTCACGATCTGTGTTTTGCGCGACGCAGCATCGTACGCCGTCGTTTGCGAACTCGTGCCGTCCGTCCACGTAAAATTTGTCTGCCGATTCCGGTTATCATAACTGAACGTCTGCGTCGCCCCGGATCGGTTCGTGTAGGTCTGGACATTGCCGGCAAAATCATAGGTGTGGATCTCCGTCTTGGCGTTCGGATAAGCCAACTGCGTCGGCCGATTCATTGCGTCGTAATCGTAATTATAGACGTTCCCATCCTCATCCGTGTGCGTGTCCAGGTTGCCGGCGGCGTCATACGTTGAGAAGGAGTCATCGACAATCCCGGCTTCTCGGTGAACGCGTTGATGGCGCAGGCGGTTCATCGCGTCGTACTGAAGGTACTCGATCAGCTCGTTGTTCGCATGCGTTTCGCTCGTCTTGTTCCCGTGTGCATCGAATGTGTAGCTGGTCGTGTGGCCAAGCGGGTCGGTGATGGAGTCCTGCCGGTCGCGAATGTCGTAGTGATAGGTGGTGACGTTGTTTCGCGGGTCGATGGTCGCGAGCAAGTTGCCAATGCTGCTGTAGTTGCCGTAAGTCGTGCTGGCATACATGTCGTAAACCAGGTGCGTATTGGCTGCGTCAGACGTCTTCGGGGCCTGATGTATCCAGGTCTTTCGCCAGTTAAAATCGTATTCGACAGTTGTTTGTTTGCCGGTCGGAAGCGTCGTCGAAAACGGGAGTTTTGAAGTTGTGACGTAGCTGCTCGCCTGGCCGGTCGGGACGTAGCTGTTGGTGGTCGTGTGGTTCAACGGATCGGTCGCCGTCAATAAACGGCCGTAGTCGTCATACGTGAACGTGGTGGTGTGCCCAAGCTCATCGGTTGAGGTGAGAAGATCGCCGTAATTGTTGTACGTCTTCGTAACGGTTGAGATGCCGCTCGGAACTGAGTTGTCGGCATACGTCACTTTTGTCGCAAGCCCGCGCCCGGCAACCGCGGTGCCGCCAGAGTCACGATCGTACTCATAGGTTTCGCTCGCCTGAGACCCGGATGCATTCGCCGGATGCGTTACGGTCTGGAGGCGGTCAGTCCATGGTCCGCTCGTATAATATATGTAAGTGGTCACCGCGCCGGTGGCATCCGTGTAGCTGGTTTTCAGACCGCGGCTGTCATAGATAAAACTTTCGGTCGCGCCATTTGTCATTCGATGGCTGAGCACTTCGCCGAGGGAATTATAGGTGAACGTTTCGTACGATGCGGGCTCATCAGCGTCATTGGGATAATCTTTGCGAATTATGACATTGGGATTCACCGCACTCGTCGATGGATTTCGTTGGTAGGTGGTCGTGTTTCCACGTTCGTCCGTCCGGCTGGCAAGAAAATATGGGTGAGCCTCGTCCACAAATGATTGGTCGATGTGTGTGCCATCAGGATGCGTGATCCGCAGGATAGCGTAGGACAGATTGCTGCGGACGTATGTCGTTGTATGGCCGTTCGGATCTGTTACGCCAGTGATGAATCCAGCTGCCGCCGCCAAGTCGTTGGTCTCATAGGTAAGTGTGGTCGTGTGCCCGAGAAAATCGGTGAAGTTGAGAAGCTTTCCATCGAGTGCCGAAGGGTTAGGTTGGCACGGCTCGGTGTCGGGAGGTGGAGGGCAATCCTTGTCGCTGCAACGCGCGACACTGTGATAGTTGAATGTACGGGTTGCGCCGTCGCCACGCGCCTCGGAGGCGGTTGTCGTGCCTCTATCTGATGCACCTGTAGTGGCCGACACGGATTCGCCCGCTGTTAATTGACCGTTGGCTACTATCGCGTGATGCTCGCTTGCAATCCGCGTTTGGTTGTTGATGTCGGCGTTATAAGTGTAGGCAATCTGGCGCATCGGTCCCGGATACCGGGGATCATCGGCTGTGGTTAACTGCGGAGCGTGCCAATGGCCGCGAGGCAGCGGTGGGCCGGTGCAAATGGGAGCACCGAGATACTCGCCATCGGCGTAAGTGTAGCTTGCTGAAGCTCCGTCACTGTAATCGACATGGCTTAATACTTGAACTGATGGGTTTTCCGTCGAGTTCAATGCAAGCGTCGTCCACGTATAGGCGACCCACTGGATCGGTTGTGAATTGACTCCATCAAAAGCTTCAACCCGGGTGATGTACTTATTGGTCGAGTCCCAGGTGATCTGGAGATAACGCCCGCCGGGCTCGGTAACTTTGTCCAGTCTAAACTTAGTGCTAACCAACTGTGTCCAGCTGAGTGTTGTGGTTTGTCCGTACGGATCCTTGATTTGGATCGGATGGTAATAGATGGCGTTGGTAGGGCCGTTGTAGATACCTCTCAAGATCACCTTCCCACCGTCGGCCAGATGAACCATCTCACCGACGTCAGGGTAGCTAATGCCGTAAGTAGCTGGATCTTGTATGGTCTCGGCCCATTCTTCGACGCCGTAATCACCCTGAATCCGCCGACCATCTGGAAACTTCGGTCCCTCCCCGCTGCTGTGCCAGTAATCCAGATATGAAAACCGCCACTTGGCGCCGATGACGTTGTCACGCCAGCTGACGTGACTGTTCCAGTAGCGGCTCCACTTTAGCGGGTAGGCTCCGATGCTGCCGGGAACAACAATATCGTCGATCTCGCGCTTCATGTTGCCGGTGTACGGGTCATACGAGGTGCCAGTCGTAATTTGACCGTTAAATGCCCCGGCCACGCCGGTCGGGTTATCGTCGCCCGCCTCGGCAAACGCGGCGGTCGGTAGTGCGATCGCAAAGACTGGAATCGCCAACCAACGGTGAAGGTTTTTCTTTGTAATCATGATGTCTCCTTTTTGCTGTCTCTCGGAGGCATCGTTCCTTTCACCCTGCCGAAGCTTCCGGGGGAACCAATTTTCAACTTCTGAATCGGATGCCTCGCGAAATCTGGATGTGTCTGAAGGGGAAATTTTTGCGCAATGTCGATTATAGTCGACAAGAAGCGCGTTCTCGCCCACCTCCAACGCCAAAATACCAGTCTTATTGCTTCTGGACGAAGGCCTGGTGGGCCGATCCAGGTTACTTGGTGATGCTGCAGACAGCCGTTGCGATGTCTCTGTCGGTGTAATTTAGAGGTCGAAACCAACCCGTTTCCATCCGCAGCCGAACTGAGCCGACGGCAAACGAGTTTTACGATGCTCCGAAGGGGCGATCCGACGACTATTTTGTGTTGGGCTTAGTCTGCGTTGACCCATCGGGCATCACTGTCGTCATGGAACCGTCGCTGCCGTACAAGAATAGTGTCACATATCCAGCGCGGTCAGTAAACGTTTTCATCCGCCCTTCGGAATCGTAGGTGTAAGATTCTCGCGTTCCGTCGGCGTACTCATACGCAATCTTTTGACCATCATGATAAATCGGTCCCTCGAGTCCCCGATCAGAGTTCTGCGCAAGAAGGTTTGTGGTGATAAGGAGGGCTAGCAAAGTTGCTTTCATACATTTCACAGATTCGGAATTGACGCCTGAAACGGCCGTATCTTGGCTTCATTATTCTTATGGTCCGATTTTGTCTCATTTTTGAGAGCCGAGTTGTTGTCCCAGAAGCGAGGCTCGCAGTCACGGAGTAGCAATCCGTTGTCGAAGGACAAGCCGGGGCCGTTTTTTCCATGTGAACCTTGCAGCCGGTCCAAGACGCCGGAACGATGTTCGTGCGATTATCGGAAGCGCGAAGACTGCGCGAGGTAAACAACGTCTTTAGGTTGGGCTGGGCAAGAGAAGCCGCAATCAACCCTCCGCCTATTCTCGTCCGGCACCATCGTAAGCGAGGAGCACCTCCCCATTCGAGGACTGACGATCTGCGAAGCACGTGACACGAAATCACCAGCATGCAGGGGATAATCACTTTAAAGTGCGACGCGTGATTTTCTGACGGATCGCGCAAGGTAGATCGCGATATCATTCGATCTCGATTTCCTACAGTGTCGCTGATCCTAGGCACTTAAACCTAGCTTTCGACGCCGGCCACATTTACCACCTCGCGATCAGTTCGCATAACTGTTTCGCAACTGTTTCATAGGCACCTACACGTCCAACCCGGCCATCTTCTTCGAATCTCAATTCTGACCACGGGATTCTCAAATTAAATCATCATGAAAAGAATATTAACTTCAAACTGTGCTTACATCTTCACCCGCGCTCTTAGCGTCCTCTTGATTACAATTGGCGCCCTGATGGTCCTGATTGGGTTTGCTTCGTATCCCGGAGCGAA
>Ga0137399_10000081_pt1 | contig 32698 bp, 21 predicted proteins | sample czorhiz316metaG_FD_104810 | JGI IMG/M metagenome (GOLD analysis project Ga0137399, IMG submission 104810) | Vadose zone soil microbial communities from Angelo Coast Range Reserve, California, USA - czorhiz3.16 metaG | ecosystem: Environmental > Terrestrial > Soil > Vadose zone | place: USA...
CCCTGGGTACCTTCATCCGGACGGCAAACGGAATGCCCTTTGCGATGTTTTCCTCGATCTCGTGCCGGTCGAGGATCAGACAGCGACGATCATACCGGGGAGACATTTTCGCGCGCTCCTGCTGCTTCCGCATTTCCTCCAATCGGTCGGGTGTGCAGAAGCAGCGGTACGCGTTCCCTTCGGCGAGGAGTTGGTCCACGTGAGCCCGGTAGATGGGAAGCCGCTCGGACTGAACATACGGGCCGAACGCACCGCCAATGTCCGGACCTTCGTCGTAGTGCAGGCCCGCCCACTGTAGCGTCCCGATGAGGCTCTCGACGGCACCCTCCACACGACGCGTGCGGTCGGTGTCCTCGATGCGCAGAACGAACACGCCTTCCCGTTGCCGGGCGTACAGGTAATTATAGAGAGCGGTTCTGAGGCCGCCAACATGGAGGTATCCGGTGGGACTGGGGGCGAACCGGACACGGGTTTTACCATTCTTCGTCATGACATCCCGGCAAAAAAAATCCCCGGTATCGGGGATACTATACCTCGTCGCTATGAAAACCGACTTACGTTATGCCTCCGCCTTGCGTACTGCCTGAGGCAAGAAGCCTGTTGGGGCGGAGAGGGAGAGATTTGAACTCTCGGTACAGGTTTACCCCGTACGACGGTTTAGCAAACCGTTGGTTTCAGCCACTCACCCACCTCTCCATCGATCGATCTAAGGATCAGTGTGCGGTCGAATGTGCCGCCGGGGCAAATTTAGCCTCTCGCTCTGGTCATCATGAGCGCGGCGGCAGAAATACCGGTAAAAGGTAGTGATTCTTGAAGTTATTTGCAAGCTCCCGAATGAGCCTCTAGAAATCTAACTAGTTTGAGCCCTCTCGATCAGCTGGCTGAGAACCTTTCTCGAATCGAAATACTCCTCGGCGATGGCTCGGGCAGCCCTCGAGTGCCGCACGTAGTCGCTCTGAACTGCCTGGATCGCGGCGACAGATTCCTCCATATTTGTGAATGGGAGAATTCCCTCTCCGACTGGCAGCGTTTTCGAAAACCCCGTGTCCTGCAGCACAACCGGCCGGCCGGCCGCCAGATACCGGGCCGAGCGCTCACTGAACCAGCCAGATCGTCCGACTACATAACCGTTCTTCGCCACGCTCCACTCGCCTCTTGACGATTCCGTATATGTGCGAAGGCTTTCAAGGTCCGGACATACGCGCAAAGGGTCCACCAGGCGCCAGCCCTTTTCTCTCAATAAGTCGTAGGGAGTCGGTTCATTCACCCCCATTCCCATGGCGACTTCGAGAACTATCGGAGCGACCCTGCGAGGCAGGTCCATAAACTTCCTGAACTCCACATCTTTCTGGCCATAATTTCTCCCTCCATAGGATTCAGGCTCGTAGCTGGTCCAGTTCATGATCGTGGTAAAGGCCCCACGCTGCGGAGCCGAAGGGTGCCATTCCGAAAGTTCAACCGGCGTCCTGGTCGGACGCCAACAGTGGCCCGTATCGGGGACATTTTCCGGCGACAAGCATTCTCCAAAACTGAAGTGTATGTCATGTGCGTTTACCTGCCGGCAAAAATCTGCGTCGCCTCCGGCGAGTTTGACCTGGGTGAATACCGGATCGGTATCGATAAAGACGAGTCGCGGGACGCGGCGATATTTTTCAGGATGCTCAAGCGTTCCGGAGACATTAATGAGGATGTCTGCTGACTCTATAAGAGCTTGTCTTTTCCTCTCTGACAAGCCGAACCATCGCGGCTCGAGCGGGTATCGATAGGCCCACTTGTTCTCCATCCCGAATCGCGACATCGCCGCGGCCAGATACTCGACATTGGGCGCAGGGTCGCGCGCCACCCAATCATCTCCGGATGGTCCGCCATCCAGAACATAGGGCCATTCACCGGAATCCTCAAGATAATACACGTCATGGCCCAGACGAGCGAGGCCAAGCATATACTGGATGTGGAACCAGGTGACGCCCCCAAGTCTGGGATGTTGACCGATGAGACCGGTAACGATTATGCGCAGCGAGCTTACGCCCATGAAGCGGCTTTATCCAGTCGCCCCCGGCGGGTGGCCCGGAGAATGTTGTCGATCAGGCTCGAGTAGGTTCGCAGGTTATGGATGGTCCATTTGAGATATTCGTATTCCAGATATCGACTGTCCTTCTCCGTGATGCCGTAGATCTCCCAGTAGATTCCGTCGATGATTCGGAATAGAGTCCCGCAGTGAGCAAGACTCCTCACGATCTGGACGTCAAGGTGTGGCCAGCGAGGCCGGATGACTGAACAGTAGGTCAGGATGTCAGGGGTCACCGAGCCGAGTGTAAATTGTGCGAGGTCGATGGCGGGAGAGCCCCATCCGGCTATCTCCCAATCGAACACGCAGAGAGCAGCACGCCGACGGTTCCCCCGGAGGCGCACGTTCTTTTCCGAAAGGTCGCCATGCACGAGCGTTTGAGGCATGCCTTCACATAACTGCTCAATTTGATTCCAATGTGATTCCAGAAACCGGATCTGGGCGACCATCGCCTTGAGCAGCACGACATCATCGGTGCTCTGCCCGGATCTGGATTGGATGAGCGGGACCGTGTCGCGTGCCGCTCGCAATTCCTCCAGGTAGTATGTTGGCCCCTTCTGCGGCAAACCAGAACGCGATAGACTCTGCTCGGCATGCAGATGCATGAGCCCCAACCAACGTGCGGCGCACGCTCGATGCTCAACGAGCAATGACGAATAGGCCTTTCCGCCTGCGTCTTCCAAGAAGAGCCAGCAGAATTCGCCCTGTTCCCTCACAGTCCCATAATATCGCAAGGAAGGTATGGGTAGGGATGGCAGAATTTCTCCGTAAATGGTGCGCTCCACGATCGCCTCTTCTCCCCTGCATCGTTTCGCTACGACAGCGCCGCCTCCGGGACCCACTCCGTGCATTCGATAGAGGCGCGCCTTCTTGGCTTCCTGCAGGACTTCGATCCGCGTGGGACTTTTTCCTGTCGGATCAAGGAGGTGCCACGCCTGGACACAAGGGTATTGTGAAACGTCAGGGTTCGCCCTTCCTCCGTTTGATTGCTCAGACATCGCAGTAGAGCCTGCTCTCACTCCCGCTTGCAGAAACCAGTTCGCCGTGTTCAATTGAAATGACCCTATCACAATTGGTGAGCGTGTTCCGACGGTGCGTAATCAAAAAGGTGGTGCGTCCGCTCATCAGCCGGGTCATAGAATCCATGATAGCAGCTTCAGTCTCGGTATCTATTGCACTCGTAGGTTCATCCAAGATCAGGATCGGCGCGTCCTTCAAGAAGGCGCGTGCAAGCGCGATGCGCTGGCGTTCACCTCCCGAGAGGAGCATTCCACGCTCACCAACCTGCGTCTCATAGCCCTCGCCAAGACCGAGAATAAAATCATGAGCGTTCGCCGCTTTTGCCGCTGCTATGATCTCTGCTTCACTGGCGCTTGGGCGAGCATAGGCAATATTCTCGGCAATGCTTGTGGCGAAGAGGATCGACTCCTGATGTACGATCGTGAACTGATTTCGCAAATCTTCAAGCCTGTAATCCCGCAGGTCAAGACCGTCCAGTAGAATCCTACCGGAGCTCGGATCGTAAAAACGCAGGAGAAGGCTCACGAGAGTAGTTTTGCCCGCGCCTGTTTTGCCGGCAATTCCGAGACGTGTGCCGGGTTCTGTGCGAAACGAAATATCCCGGAGTGCCTGATGGCCTGTGGCGTAGGTAAAAGAAACGTCTTGAAAGACAACCGCACCCATCGCTCGAGCAAGCGATCGTGCATGCGGCCGTTCGTTCACCTCTGCTGCCTCGTCAAGAAGTGCGAACGCTCGCTCGGCGCTCGCCAGATGGGATTGCAGGCTGGCAACTTTCCTGCCGATGGTTTTCAATGGCTCATACAGTTGTGCCAGGTAAGCCATGATGATGAGCAGCCCGCCCAGCGTAAGGACACCCGATTGGACATGTCGAACACCGATCAGAAGGGTTGCTGCAGTCCCGCATGCAATGATCATCCCTACAATGAAATTGAACTTGCCCTCCACCATGGTCAGGCGGATTTGTTCCCAGACGGTCTTCCTCGAATGTCGAACGAACCGATTTTCTTCATACCGCTCGCGACCGAACCCCTTGACAACTTGAACAGCGGCCAATACCTCCTGAACGACTGACATGGCGGAGCTTTGAAGGGACTTGAGTTGGCTCCATCCCTCGCGAAGGCGCAGGCGAGCGGCGCGTGATAGCATGAACAGAAACGGCGAAACCGAGATCGCGACCAGCGCCAGCTGCCAGTCGATCTGGGCAGAAACACAAATCATCCCCACAACCGTAAAACTTGCAGAGATGAACGGGATAACACCATCAATCGCAATATACTGAATGGCCGGGGCGTCATATTGAATACGGTAGATAGAATCCGTCCTCCCCTTTGAATCATGGTACGAGAGCGCCAATCGTTGCACGCGGCGGAAGAGTTGAGCTCGGAACTGCAGCACCAACTTTTCGCCGGCGTAGGTTCGTATCAGCGAGCTGGCCCACTCCTGTAAATAGCTCAGGAGGCTAATCCCCACAAAGAGGCCGGCGGCAAGGAAAAGCTTAAAATCCAGGGACTGGGTAGCATTCGCCGAAAACAGCCGCCGCAAGAAACCAGGAAGTGCTTGGGAACCAAGCACACTGTCCACTGCAATTTTCAATGGAATCGGGTTCAGAAGCTGCAAAGGGATCGAGGACAGGCTCAGGAGAAAAATTACAACGATGTGAATCCAATAAGGATGCGAAATTTGAAGCAGGCGGCGATAAAGGGTCAGATCTCGATATTTGGAAGGGGAACTCACACCGTGTCTCGAGCTCCTGAGTGCTTCAGCGAGCAAAGTATGGCGGCAGTCGCAGCAGCGCAATCCACGAACGAGCGGATTGCAAGTACTCCGGCAAACAACCCGAGGATGTACGCCGCCGCCCAGGCGCGATCGTTCGCAGCCAGCGCGGCAAGGACGGCAAAGAGTAGAGTCAGGGCTAGCCCGATGGGTGAAAGCTTCGGCCACAGGCGAATGCGGACAAGTTGTCCGCTGCTTCCATGGTCTTCGACGGCCATGCCCATGCGAGCGCCGCCGATTAATCCGCCTCTAACTTCCAGGTCCCAACGATCAAAATCGCCGCCACGGACGAGCATTCCGCCATCCCTGCGGAGCTCCTTCTCAAGAAATTCCAGCCTCGTCTCCGAAGTCTGCCCATGTTCACTCCACAAAGCTAACGACCGCCTTCGTGGAAAAGAGAAGAAGGAAAAACCCCGCCGCCGCCATGGGATTAGACCATACCGCAGTCGACCGTACAGCCGGGCTGCCGGTTGAAGCATGTGAAGGAATACTGTGAGGATGTGCATCTTCACACGCTCCAACCGGGAGTGCCGCCCGTTCCTGAATTGAGCTTGAGCGGCGTTCAAGACCGCCTGAATCAACGGAACGAGAATCGACAACGCGAGGAGGGGAGCAATGAGCACGAGCGGTTTCCACACGAGAGCCAGCGCAAACATACCTGCAAGGAGAATTGTCAACAAGAACTCCTCAGGCATCAGTGGAAGAAAATGCAGAATCCCGGGGGCCGGCCCGTAGATTGACTGGAAGGCGCCGGTGCCCCAGACTCCGAAGTAAATCCTGCAGCGACCAAGCAGCGGACTGTGCGCAGATCCATTTCCATATAATCTTCCCTTCCAGCTCAGATGGCCGACGAGGTTGTATTTTTCAGGCCATTTCCTCTCCAGCATTGCCTCAGCCTTCCCGTAGTTCATTTGCTGCTTCCAGAAAGCGGAGATCGAATCACGCCGACGGTGCCAGACCATGGCCCCCGGGCTGAAGCCGAGGGTCCAGCCCCTCTGCTGGAGACGCCAGCACACATCTACGTCGTCCCCGGCGATCCGAAATCTCGGATCGAACCCGCCAATCGCCTTTAGGGCCTCCGATCGAATAGCCATATTGCATCCGGGTATGTGTTCTGCTTCTCGGTCAGTGAGGAGGACGTGCATGGGGTTTCCAGGCGCGTTTGCAACACACTCAGCAGTGGGTGAGGTGTCAGGCGGAGGAATGTTTGGCCCGCCGATGCCTACGTGATCTGAGGTCATAAAAGCATGAGCAAGGAAACTGAGCCAATGTTCATCGGGTTGTGCATCGTCGTCGATATAGGCGACGATCTCGCCGTTTGATGCGTGGAGTCCCAGGTTGCGAGCTCTGCTCAGGCCGCCATTCTGGGTATTGATTAACCGGAAACCGTTCCTGAGGGCGATGGCTCCTGTTTCATCGTCGGATCCATCGTTAACAACGATGACCTCGAAGTTTGGGTACTTGAGGTTCTTGAGACCCGCGAAGCACTCGGTGATCCGGGACGCGCCATTGTAACTGCAGACTATTACTGAGATTCGAGGCCATGATAAATTTGGAGGAAACGGTGATCCGGAGAATGCTTCACGAACCGCGGCCATGGCCGGCTTGGGACGCCGATCGCGGGTGGTGAGGCCGAACTCCCAATCCATGACATCCTCGCCGGCCCTATACCATTCGTCTGTCCAGGCAAATATAAAGGCTCCGGCGCATCCGGCTGCGGAAGCGGTGCGAACTTGCCAATCGAGGATTCGCGCCTGATTGTGCTCGCCATTCCGGAGGCTGTCAAGTCCGACTTCGCTGAGAATCAGGGGCTTATCATTCGCATGGTTTTGGATGCGGGCAAGGTAGAGTTCCAGGCTGTCTTGCGACTCAAGATAGACATTGAAGGAACAGATGTCCACGAAAGGAAGCCGAAGGTACTCCGTGGTGGGATAATTTACATACGTGAATAGACCACCAGGATCTTCTGCTTTAGCGGCCCGGTACAGCCTTCTGAGGTATCGCTCCACTTTTCGAGGTCCGAGCCACCGAACGATGGAAGCAGGGAGTTCGTTGCCTATTGCGTAACAGAGCAGAGCCGGATGACCCGCGCAGCCGCGGACCTTGGCGCGCACCAACTCCTCGATATCGGGAGCGCCCTTCTTATCAATGAGGTAGCCCACATATTGTTCCGCTGACAAACCCACCATAACGCGAAGGGCATGGCGACTTGCAATATCGAGCAAGCTCCGGGGGGGCATGGTGTGAGGAATCCGAACGGAATTGAACCCGCTCGCCGCGATTTGGGCAAAATCTCGCTCGATGACCCCTGGATCATGGTACTCATTGCCGCTGTCGTCCGGTCGAAATGCGCCGTACGTCACCCCGCGAATGTAAAACTTATCGTTGCCGATGAAAATAAACTTTCCACGCACGGAGGGGCGAAATTCCGGTCGGCCCATCGCCGGTTTTTCTGAGGGGGCTCGAAGATGCGTGACCGGGATATCAAGAACGGCTTTGGATGGATCTTCGGGTTGAAAATACGTTCTTGATCGGTCAATCCGCAATGGTAATTCTTTCTCCATATGCCGGGTTACGTTTTATCCATTTGAGCGTGAGTGAAAGGAAAATCCCCGCAGTTCTCCGGCCGCGCCTATTTCTCGCTTACGATATTAGGTGTAGGCCCATCTTGCGGGTGCAGATGAGCGAGCCAGATCGCGTGTAGGACACGGAGGATGCCCTAAGCGAGTGTTCCTACAAGATATCGGATAATGATTTCCCCGATATGATACAGATCATCACGCGGTCCGTGTCTTGCCCATTTTACCTGATTGATTTGCCCTGGGAGGTCTGAGCGGATTCGTCCCCTGCTCCAACTGTGTACATCGCTCCCGGGGGGAAAGGTGGTTCTCACAATTAAAGAGTCCCAACATCAAAGTCAACACTTCGTGAGCGACGCCGTGTCTAATTCACGGATCGATGAATCGCCATAACACCCGAAGACAGTCTGTCCGCGGTGGATAGCATCGAGAAATGTAGATGAGACTTACATGCGGATGATGGTGAGGGGGAGCCAGAGGTGAATAGATCCGCAGTCTGGATGCCGCGAGTCGAAGAGTGCGGCCCAGGGGAACAAATCTACCGCCCCGACTTCTGTTTCGCCTCCCTGAACTTCTGAAGCTGTTTCCAGAAATCATCGTTCGCCGGTTCTTTGGCAACGAGCTCTGTCTCGATCGCGATCGCCTCGTCGTAATGCCCCAGACGGTAGTGGCATTCCGCGACTGTATCGAGGATCTGCAACCGTCCCGGCGCGAGTACCGCCGCCCGCTTGGCAAGCTCAAGCGCCCGCTCCCGGTCAAGGTCGTGCGTCGCAAGTATCCACGCGACGCGCGTGAGCACATCCGGATCGTCCGGGTGGCTGCGCAATTGGGCGTTGATCGCCTGCACCGCCCTCTCCATCTCCGTGCGCGCGGCTGCGAAGTTTTTCTTAGCGTTAAACTCGTCGATCGTCCGCATCCTGGCATCGAACAGAAACGTCCCTTCCCAGACATTGTAGATCCGCCTGAGCTGGGCAAGCGGCAGCGAGTCGTCGTCCACCCGGATATCCACGAATCGGTCGTTGTAACCGGAATACCCCCCTCTGTCCCGCACCACGAGGAGCGCCGCAGACTGTCTCCCGCGTTTATCCCCGCCCGCTCTCTCACCGGCTTCAAGAGCCGCGAGCAAACGCGGAGCCAGGTCCCCGGCTGTCGATTCAAAACTGTTCGCCATTGCCCTGATGACGCCCTCCCCTGCGAGGATGTTCCCCTGGACGCTGTAGCCGTTTCCGGTGACGTGGCCCGCGAACTGCTGGCAGCCGCTGCCAGTGTAGGCGAACGCAGTGCCGTGAGCATCGACAATGGCGAGCTGCCGCCGGTTTGCGTTTGAGTCGCTCTGGATCAGCTCCTCCACGGCCTGTCGCGCGCTTTCACCCCGTCCGAGCATCTCCAACCCGCGGGGTCCGAATTCCGTATTGGCCCACGCCTGCGTCGCGACGGCACCAGCGTCTGCACGCGCGTACGGCACGACCGCGCCCACGCCCAGAAACTTGGATTGAACCGCCACGCCGAGATCGCCGGTTGCTGAATCCCATGCCACGATGGAGAACGTCCCCATCACCTCCGATTCCGGGATGCTTTTAATGTGCTGGGCGTGCAGAATTCCGCCGCAAAGAACGAGCAACGAAAGAGATCGGAGAAATTTCATATCTTCACCTCGCTTATCAACGACATGATGCCTGAATGGAGAGCTTGAACCGCCGGATGAGCTTATTCCCGGTGTCTGCCACGTACAGCGTGCAGTCGCCCGAGAATGCAATCCCCATCGGGGAATTCAGACCGGGCAGTTGGCCGGATGAAGAAGTCAGCTTCTTACCGAACGACTCGGAGCGAAACTGACCCCTCTGATTGAATTTTATCACACTATCAAGTTTGGAATCAACGATGAAGATTTCCCGCCGCCTCCGGTCGTACGCGGCGGCCGAGGCGTTTTGGAACAAGTAGGGCCGGATGATATCGACTCCCCGCTGTGCACCGTTCGCCGGGTCATACTTCGGCAGCCAGCCCTGAAAATCGATCGTGCTCGTATACGCCATCCAGACCGCGCCGTAGACGACCCCATCGGTGGACTGCGTGAGGACGAAATCGAACTGGGAAGGAAAAACCATGATACCTGTGAGATAGCGGATGTCGGTAATTGCGGTCCCTCCCGAGGGCCGCGTTACGAGGTCCCCGATCGGCGTAATCAACGTATCGCCCTTGTTGAACCGGAGCAGGCGGGTGTCGGGATCGACAAAACTTGTGTTGTCGGGTCCCGTACGGGCAACGATGAAGGCGTTTTTCGGAAGAATGCCGATCCCCGGATACCGGCGCTCGGGTCTTCCGGGCTCCTGCCAGATGATCCGATGGTGTGCATTCGGCAGATCGTGACCCGCATAGTAGGAAGTGTCTCGTATAATGGGCGTAATAGTAGTGTCGCCGAACGGTCCGATGACGGTGTCGATGCGGGAGACATAGTTCGTGTCGAACCGGACTAGGAAGATCCGGTAGATCGCGCCGATCGTGTCGGTGCCGTTCGGAGCGATCACTTCGCCGCCGACATACAGATCCAGTTTTGAATTCTGGGCGAGGGATATCGGATGCATGATCCTCGAATCGCGTTTGAGGACGTTGCCCCCGGCGTCGAGCATCACGATTTCATTCCGGTCGTAGTCCGCGACGTACATGAGCTGGTCGTTCCCCGCCAGGATCGCCCGGGGACTTTCGAACCCCCCCCACGGTGGATAGATCTCAACGTAGCTCGTATCCCCGACCGTCGGTACCTGTTGCGGATTTGGCAGCGTACTCAAATCGAATCGCTTCTCACATCCCGCCATAGAGATGCCAAGAAGCAAACCGAAAAGGAGGATTCTCGTGAATTTCATGGCTTAGAATGTTAATCCGAGCGATATCCGGTGGACGCTGCCGAGCGTGTTAAAGTTCGCATAGGCATAATCCACGTTCACGCGGTTCGTTGCGACGGGAGCGGCCACCCCGACCCCGAACGTAACGTCGCTTGAGGTGGCGTTATCGCGTCCGAATAATCGCTCTCCGATCGTTCGCTTGAGCCCGGTCCGGAGCCAGAGCCATTGTTCCCATTGATATTCGATCCCGAGATGCACATTCTCCGCGTTGTCGTTCGGATGGTTCAGCTCGACGGAGGTCGTGACGCGTTGATTCTCCATTTGGACGGGCTCCATCGCGAATCCGATCTTAAACTGGGTCGGCGGAGAAAACGATTGAAACGAGTTGACGTGCCCGCCGCCGAACTCCGTCGCCTCTCCGGTCGGAGCCACATCGGCGCCAAAATTCGTAACCACGACGGAGAACCTCGATGTGCCAAGCCCCGTCCAATAGTAGGTGCCGAGATCGGCAACGATCCCCCGCATCTTCAGGAGATCGAGCGTCTCCTCGACATACCGCAGCGTGATCCCGAAACTGAACTGGTCTGTCATTTTCCTCGCATAACTCAACCCGAACGCAAGATCACCGAACGAAAAGAATCGTCCGGTTCCAAACGGCTGTGTCTCCGTCGTGATCTCCATATCGGCGGTATGGAGCGATGTCACCGAAAATCCCAGGGCGTCGCCGGGACCGAGATGGTATACCGCTCCGAGGAATTCGTGTTTGATGTCGACAACATACTCGGTATAAGCGAAGATCATCTCGTTTTCGGGAAATTGCGCCAAACCGGCGGGGTTCCAGTACAGAGCGGACGCATCATTGGCGATCGCGACAAACGTCTCTCCCAGGGCGACGCCCCTCGCTCCAACGCCGATTTTGAGGAATTGGAACGCCGTGATCCCGACACGCTGGCCGCCAAGATTCGGTATCAATTGAGCGGGGCAACTCGTCACACCGACGAGAATCAGCGGCGCTAGAAAGGCGGTCCCCACCGCAAAGCGGATGTTCAAGGAGTTTCTCATCGCTAGAAGGTAAACGCCATTCCGAGCCTGTAGGTTCGGGGGGTCAGGTAGCGAGCCGCGTTATAGGGAAACGGGGTCACCGGCGCGGTCAGATCGGGATAGAGCGGATCGTTGACCTGCGGAGACGGGTACTGTGTGGGATCCCCGTACTCGTACGCCCGGCCGGTCACCGGGTTAATGATCTGTGAATTCTTCCTGTTGAGAAGGTTCTGGACCTCAACCGAGACGCTCAGCCTTCCCACCCCAACATCGATGTACTTTTCGAAGTTAAGGTCCACATAGAACCACGGATCGCCCACGAGCGAGTACGGATTCCTGTAGTCCGGGATGTACGCCGGCCGCCCGGTAGACGGATCGTAGCCAAAGAGGATTTGCCTCGTGTACCGTTTGCCAGACTCGTAAAAAAGCCTGATGAACGCATTGTAGTCGTCGAGGATCCCCTGACCGAACCCGAGCAGCGGGGAGTTCTTTCTCGAAGTAAAGTTGAGATTGATTCCGAATTGAATGGGCCTGTCGAACACAGCAGGAACTTCCCTGATGTTCTCTTCGAGCCCCTGCTGGAGGTTGAACAGCGCATCATCAGCCGTCGAGCTCTTTCCGGTTGCGATCGAATATGATCCCGAGATGGTCCCTCGAAACCAACTGCCGATTCTCGTCTTGTATTCAACCTCAAGCCCCCGAATGCGGCTGTAGTCCAGGTTGACGTAGGTCGTGTATGTCCCGCCGGTGAATCTCGACGATTGAATCTGAACGCTCCGAGCGGTAATGTAATCGAAAATGTCTTTATAATACGCGGTGACGGTCAGAACATCGCTGCCGCTGATCTGATTCCGCAACCCCAGCTCGTAGGAGACCGTGGTCTCGGGGTTCAGGTTTGGATTTCCTATTGTCTGGAAGGTCGAGCGGGCGGCGGTTGCCGCAAGCTTCGAGTAGACGAACTGCGGTCTGGGCAGTTTCGAGAAATGACCGTACGAGAAAAACAGCGTCTGATTATCGGAGACCGGATGGGAGATCCCGAGGCGCGGGCTCAGCCGGCCCTTCCAGCGGCGGCCGAAGAATCCGAATGTGTCTCCGAAATACGCCGTGCGGACCGCGTCCGGGATATTCGTACGCGACGATGGAAGCGCGATCGTCGAGTCTACAAACTTTCCCGGAAACCAATAGTCGAAGCGAAGGCCAAAATTCAGAATCATCCCTTTGAGGGAGATGTTGTCCTGAGCGTAAAATGCCCCCTGCGCGGGATTCACCCTGTAGATGTCATAGTTCAGCCCGAGCGGCTTGAACCAGGGCGACACGATGTCGACCATCTGAAGATCCTGAAACCGAAATTCGGCTCCCGCCTTAAATTTGTGTTTTTCTGTAAAATTGTTCGTCAGGTCCCCCTTCACGGTGTATTCGGTGAGCGAATGATCCCGCCACCGGGACGCATTGCCGATGTCAAAAAAACCGTCGCCGGGAATGACCCCGATCGTGTCCCGGGCGAGATTGTAATACTGGAGCGGGAGTGTCACGATATCCTTCGGCTCATGGTACAAGTCGAAATACTTTCCGTTGGCATCTCCCCGGACGTGAGCGGTGTAGCGGCTGAACCTAAGTTCATAAAAAGTCTTCGGGCTCAGCGTGTGCGTGAGCGTAATGGAATGCTGGATATTTCGCTGGGTAAAAGTATTCGCGCTGTCGGGGATATTTTGAAACTCGAACTGATAGCCGGGTTGTGCTTCGACATGCTCCAGCGTTGCCTGCACCGACTTGGAATCCTGGTCGATCGAGATCGAAGTGGAGTAGCTGTAGGAAACTTTCAACGTGGAGATTGGTTTCCAGGTCAGTTTCCCGAGCCAGGACCAGTTGTTGCTCGCGCGCGGCGTGAGAAAGGTGCTGTTCGGATAAAGCGATGAGTATAATTGATGCGGAACGCTCACCGTAGAGCCGGCCGGCTGCCCGTTGACAAGGCGTTGTACCCATCGGGTATAGGTGTCGGTCAGGTTCGTATAGAAGGTTCCGAAAAAGGTCAGTGTCCCGGGGATTCTCCCACCGATCGAAGGCAGGATAAGCGACGTCAGCGGCTCGGGGCCGCTTAAGCTTACCTCATAGATGTCGGTGTTCGCGTTGGAGCGAGCGTTTTGATTGAAGCCGAAATGATCGCGCTTGTAGGTCAATGAACCGTTGTAATTCTGGGCCCCTTCCTTGGTTGTGATGTTAACGATCCCGGATGTCGCCTGACCGTATTCCGCGTTATACCCTCCGGTGATAACCTCGACTTCCTGGATCGAAGCCGGGCTCAGCTGCAATCCGAACCCGGTGCCCCCGAGAGGATCCTGCACGGAAACCCCGTCCAGCAGGTAAGCATTTTCGTAGGTCCTCCCCCCTCGGATGTGAATCTCGTTGTCCGCCTGCACGACGCCCGCCTGCATCGCGACGATGTTCTGGACGTTTTGCACGGCCGCCGCCTTGATGTCTTCGCTTTTCATCGATCGGCTTGTCTGAGTCTCTTCGAGATTGAAAAGCGGCTTCTCGCCGATCACAACGACCTCCTGTCCCAGGCTGAGCACCGTCTCATCCATCTTCACGTTGAGCGTTAGGCTTTCTCCCGCCTTGACCTTTGTATCGGTATACTCGACGGTCTTGTAACCGAGCAGTGAGAAGTCGACGGTGTAGGAGCCCGGATTGATGTTCGCGACCGTGAACTTTCCGTCGAGATCGGTCACGGCGCCGTAATAGCTTCCTTTGATAGACACATTGACGCTGGGCAGCGGCTCTTGACTCTTGGCATCGATCACTTTTCCGGTGATCGAGCCTTTCGCCTCCGTCTGCGCCCGGGATATGGTAGCGCCGATCGCGAGCGCGGCGACGAGAATGGAAATTCTCACTATACCCCAAACTGCGCTCGCTGGCCGGATCATATCATTGTCCAAATTCATCACGAAGGACATGTTGTAGGAACGTTATGGCGGTGCTAGGCCCGAACCCCTGCGCGTCCAACAGGTGAAGCGGCAGTCCGAGGAAAACGAAGCTCCTCTTGCCATCCATTCCGACGCCGTCAATCACCCCCACGTTGATGTCGCCGTCTGGCTGGGGGAGCCAGTTCGGACCGGAGACCGGGGCAATGCCTCCGGTTTCCGTGTGGATAATGACACCGCCCGTGGCAACGCACCAGCCCCGCAGCGTGTCTGCGAAGTAGACGCCGTTCAAGTGCTGGCCCACGCTGCTTCCAAATGGAAGCGGAGGTGCGATCCAACTCGCTCCCCCGTCCTGCGTTCGATACAGTGTTCCGGCCGTGCCGGAGATCCAGCCATTGTTTGGATCGGTAAAAAAGACTGAGCGCAGTTCCGCGCCTGTCAGCGCCGGCTGGACAATCCACGATTCCCCGGCGTCGGTCGATTGCAGGATGGTCCCGCCGGAACCCACGGCGAAAACAGTTGATCCGCCGCTCGCCCTCACGCCATTGAGCCTGGCACTCGTGCCGGCGGGGATGAGCCGCCACGTCACGCCGGCGTCTGTAGTCTTGAGTATCGTTCCGCCGTCACCGACGGCGATGCCGGTCTGTTGATCAACGAAGGATGCGGCGTGCAGAATCGCGCCCGTGAGGGGATGGCCGGACAACCACGTTCCGCCTGCGTTCGAGGTATGAATGAGAAGACCGTTGGTCCCCACGATAACGCCGTTGGCGTTCGTGCTGAACGCCACGCCCAGAAAGGTTTCGAGCGTGACAACCGACTGGTTCGACCAGCTCGCCCCGCCGTCCTGAGTCTGCAGGATCGCCCCTCCGCCCCCGACCGCCCATCCCCTGGCGGCATCGAGGAACTGGATCGAAAAGAGGGGATTCTGCGTGCCGGTCGTCTGAACGGTCCAGCCCTGGCCGGAGTTGGACGTGTGAAGGATTGTGCCGTTGATCCCTGCTGCCCAGACGTCACCGCCCGATCCGGAGACCGATTGGAGATCGTTCAGAGTGGCCGTGTAGGCGTACCGAAGGGGAACACGCGCATCTCTCTGGATGTGGTAAATGTACCGTGCGTCCGAGCGCTTGAAAACGGGACGCATGAATACCGAATGATTCGGTTTGTTGTTGAACTTCAGCACGGAAAAAATATCCGAGGCATCGGACGAATCCGGCACGAGCACATATCCTCCCGGAACACGGGTATCGCCCGGCGTTGGAAGAAGCCGGCTCGTATTCAGGCTCACCGAGCTGATTCCGTCGAGCGGGGAGAAATCGGTCAGTGCACCCCGGGGATCGCTCGAGGTCGCGAAGAGCGTGGAAAATATAACCTTGCCCCGGTGGGAGGCGTCGCGGACATACTCAAACAACGGATACTGGGCAACTCCCAGGCTCGGGAACTCATCCGTGTACCAGACGACGACGTCGAACAAATGGAGTGTGTAAATGAATGCCGGGTCGAGAAAAGGCGGGACGAGGCGGCCGAATCGCGAATTGTTCTTTAGCTGAGCAGTCAATCCAAGCCCTATGTTGAGCAGCTCGAAGGAGGGAAATCCCACGCTTGGAAGCACGCGGCGGTAGAAGGCGACCGCCGAATCGCGGTCGAACGAGATGTAGTCGTCGATGACCAGCAGCCGCCCCCGGGGGTTCTTGACGAACCAGCGTTTCGTCGAATCGGAAGGCATGACGATCGGGCGGCTCGTGTCCCCCGCAATGTCCCGCGCCCGGACATAAAACTTGTTCAGCGTATCCAGCTTCAGATGTGAGATCGATCCAAGCATGCTCCTTGTTGTTGCGAACGTTCCAACCCAGACATCGGCGGCCACTTCCTGAATACCGATAATCGGATTCGACCGGTCCCTCGGCACCACGAGGGACACGAGGCGGATGTTCCCGGGGACAGTAAACCACCGGGTGGGATCGGTCGGATCATTGAGCGCGATTTGGTAGCTTTCTATTGTCTGGTCGCCGTCCGGATCGGATCCGACCCATGAAAATGTCGCCGCGGTGTAAGTGGTATCGGGCTGCTGCATTACCACGCCGGGGTCGTTCGGATTCTCGGCAAAAACAACCGATGGCGGCTGATTCAACACCGGAATTCCGATCCCGGCTCCGGCGGGATCGACCGCGCCTATGAGCGAAGGGAGCGCAACGTCGCCGGCGTCATATTGACCGTCTTCGTTGCGATCCCAGAATGGAGGCCCGGAATACTGAGAGGGGGTCAGCCCGCTTGGGACGAAGCGCACCACCGCGTGATCCGTCGGGGCCTCCTCCAGCGAGTTATCGACCGCCCGGACCGCGATCTGAAACGTATCCCGCCTGACCAGGAGCGGAAATGCAATCACCGAATCGTGGCCCGTGGTCCAGCGCCAGGCGATCGTATCGCGCAGCGTACGGGCGCTGCCCGGAGCGTAGAGCCTTCCCGATGCGAAGAGGTATCCGGTGACGATTCCATCATGATCGGTCGCCCACCACCGGATGTGCTGCCTGCTGTGTCCCTCCGCTATCGTGGAGTCGGGAAACAGCCAAAGATACGTCCTCGGAGGCTGGTTGGGAACGGGCTGAGGAGCCGTCTCTTTCGGGCAGCCCGTCAAAAAAAACGCGCACACGATCGCAACCGGGCAGAGCGAAATCAGGCGACGAAACGGAATCTTCATCACCCGCCAATCACTTGATAATCATGAATTTTCCGCGTTTCACGAATCCCGTCTCCTGGTCGCGAACAGTGAACAGGTAAAGCCCGGTCGCGACCGCCTGATCGTAGCGTGAAATGAGATCCCAGGCGTGCTCACCCCCCGAAAACTGCGCCTGTGTCGTCGGTTCTCCGAAAACGCTGAACCATTCGATATGCTGTCCGTTATTCGTCGCGGCATCATGCTCGAGCACCGTGACGATATCACCGGCAAGCGTGTACACCGTGATTTGACATCTGGCGGGGAGGTTATAAAAATACAACTTGCGCTGGCGTTCACGCGCCCCGTCCCAGTATGCATTGACATAGTACGGATTTGGATAAACGCCGACGGCGACCGAATGATCGCTCACCGGCGGGGTGCCGGGAATGACCCGGTGGAGCTCCCTGGCGCTTTCCAGGCTCGGCACATTGTTCGCCGAATCGCCCTGATCGAATGCGGAGACGGCATAAATGTATTGCCATCCGTTGAGATGGTCTACGGTTATCCCCTTTGGCGGGAACCGGTACCAGTACTGGACCGTGTCGCCCGGGAAGACCTTGGCGGTGTCCAGGAGAATTCGGCCGAAGCCGGTGTTGTATCCGATATTGTCGTCGGCGCGGTCGAACTCTCCCACGAGCGACAGGTCGAGGACGAAGTTTTCGTGCTGTTGAAAGTCCTCCGCCGTGTTGGACCGATAGACGCGATAGCCCTCGAAATCCTTCCGGCCGAGGACGGGATCGACGGATTCTTCAGCGCTCGATTTATCCCAATAGACGACGACATTCTGATTTGAAACTTCGGTCCGCACCTTCGGCCGGCGCGGGGGAGTCGGGAGAAGGTACCGCGTGATTTTTCCGTCGGGCTCATACCGCAGTCCAAGTTCAGTCGGAGAAACCGAATCGCGCCTTGCAATGTCCTCGCCCGGATCGAGCTGGTTGTTGCCATTGATATCTTCGCCCTGGTAGGACTGCTGCGCCCACCCGGCATTGGCGTACAGGTTCTGCCGCTGCACTTTCGTATCCAGGCTCGCCCGGTCCGATCCGAACTTCTTCGCGCACACCGCTGCGAAGACGACCTCGACGGAATCTCCGGGTTTCAGGCGGGAAAAGGGACCGGTGGACAGGAGATAGGTAACGTTTTTTGGGATGACCCTCAGCGGATCGATCGCGCCCTGGGGCATCGATTGGGACATGCGCGAGTAGCGGCTATAGTACCGGAGGGCATTGTAATCGTCGGTCGGTGAGAGGTATTCATCCTGGCCGCTGCTCAATCTGAACTGCCAGGCGTTGTAGTACGTGTGAAGATGGAGGTTGCCCACCGAGTCCACCCCCGAAGGAAATGGTGTCGATCCCAAGAGCTTCAGCCCGAGGTAACTGCCGGCGGCGGGCCCGCCCGGGGCGCCGTTGAAATCGAAAGAGTACGCCATCCGCTGCAGCGAATCAAACCCCTGGCCGGTATTATCGAAGTATCCCGGCGTCCGGGGTTGGACATAATTCGTGTTCCGCACGACCGCGTTGTCCCAGAAGCCCACGTACACCGAGTCGAGCGTGTCGACGCCGGCGTTATAGATGACGTACCGGAGGATAACGTAGAAATCGGCAAATGGAAAATTCCACGCGTAGCTCTCCTGGTGAATCCGTAATCCAAGCGGAATGTGGTTGATGATCGAATCGCCGGTGGAAGGCGTGCGCGTGAAGCGGTCGGTATAGTCAGCAATGAAGTCCTGATGGCTCACGGCCAGCGGGGAAAACTGAGATGTCGGAGGGCGTTCGTCAGCCAGGGCCGAAAGTTCCCTGATCGAATCCGACGCTTCGGCGTTGTATTCGTAGTCCCCTCCTGCCGAGGAGGCAGAGGCAGCGCGGTCCGTCGCGCCTGTCGACACCAGAATCAGGCCGTTTCTCGAATCGGTCGAATCGCGTGTTTTTAATACCGCCCCCACCCAGAGACCGCCCTGCCAAATGTGCTCGATCCGCGATCCGCGCGGGTATTCGCAGGAGGGTTGGATTGGCCAGTAGGCATTGCGCGTGCCCACCGTGCCAAAATTCGTGACCGTCAAGCCGATGCTTCCGACACTCGTGTACTTGCGATCGATATCCGCTGCCGTCTTGCGAAAACCATCAGGCCCACCGACAGCAATTGCTGAAACCAAAAACAGGATAACCGCAATGAGAGGACGGCGAAAAAGCCCGGGGACTCTTACCATGAAACTACATGCGAGACTAGAAAGTATCGAAGAGGGAGAAGGTTGACGGCCAATATAGAACTTAATTTTCACAAAATCAAAAGAATGCTCCACATTTTAGAGATTTCTAAGGAATTACATTAGAATATTCTAATTTTCCGCATCTTGACATTGAAATCTTGAATCGGTAATATTCCTCCAACGATTCACGCGGTTTTTCTGCCGATGTTCAGTCCCTATCGACGTCTGCAGAAGGCAACAAAAACGCTCAGGCAAGCCCCCGACCTGAGCGTTTTGCTTTTTGATCTTGCACCGGGTCTTACACTCCTGTTTTGCTTTCACGGGAATTTGAGGTATATTTTTTTCCGTCATCATGGAAAGGTGCAGGAGCGGTTTAACTGGCACGCCTGGAAAGCGTGTGTGCCCGAAAGGGTACCGAGAGTTCGAATCTCTCCCTTTCCGCATCAGCCGACGATCGTCACCTCTTCCACCCGATCCCCCTCCACGAAGCTCCATCTCCCGCCGCGGGACACCGTCGCAGGCCGAATTTGCCTCACGGGCATTTTTTGCTTAATTTTCCTTGAGATACGCCTCCGATCACAATGTTTCTGTCCCGTTGTGCAACACGTCCTGAGCCACCTCCTCCTCTGCTTCGCCTGCACCGTTTCGGTGCTTGGACAGGGGTCAACCGTCTCCGTCGTCACTCTTGACGGCACCATCAACCCTGCGTCCGCCGATTACCTCCATTACGAAATCCGGAGGGCATCCGAAGACCGCGCCGGGTGCCTGGTAGTCCAGCTCAACACACCGGGCGGGTTGCTCGCTTCGACCCGCTCCATCGTTTCCGATTTCCTCGCCTCCCCCGTCCCGATCATTGTATTCGTCTATCCACAGGGTTCGCAAGCCGCTTCGGCGGGCGTTTTCGTCACGCTGGCCGCCCATCTCGCCGTGATGGCCCCCGGGACCAACATCGGCGCCGCCCACCCGGTAACGATCGGAGAGCAGCCGGATTCGGTCATGATGGCAAAGGCCACGAACGACGCGGCGGCATTCATCCGGACCATCAGCGAGAAACGAAAGCGGAACGTCGGCTGGGCGGAGGATGCCGTCCGTAAAAGCATCTCCATCACGGAAACGGAGGCCCTCCGTCAGCATGTGATCGACGCCGTTGCCTCCTCCCTTCCCGAGCTCCTGGAAAAGGTCGACGGCAGGGAAGTGCAGACGTCCGCCGGGAAAGCGGTGCTTCATACACGAAACGCCGCCGTCACTCTAAGAGAAAAGTCTGTCCAGCAGAAATTGCTCGACATTCTGAGCGACCCGAATATCGCCTACATCTTTATGATGCTGGGGATCTACGGCTTGCTCTTTGAACTCTACAACCCGGGGGCGATTCTGCCGGGCATCGTCGGCTTCATCTCATTGATTCTCGCCTTTTACTCATTTCACACCTTGCCGGTCAATTATGCCGGCATCGCGTTGGTTGTCTTTTCGGTCGTCCTCTTTGTGCTCGAAATTAAAATTCCCAGCCACGGTTTGCTCACCGTCGGGGGAATCATCTCCCTGCTCCTGGGCTCAATCATGCTCTTTCAGACCGAATCTCCCCTCGATTTCGTCTCCGTCTCGTGGGAGGTCATTCTCCTCGTAGTGGCTTTCACGGCCGCATTTTTTATCTTCGCAATCGGCATGGGCATCAAAGCCCAACGGCTGAAACCGACGACCGGGGCTCAAGGGCTCGTCGGCGAGATCGGCAAGGCCGTGACCGACCTGAGACCCGACGGACAGGTCAGCGTGCACGGTGAAATCTGGAATACAACGAGTCTCGACGGGACGCTGAAGAAGGGGACTGCGGTAAAGGTCGATCAGGTGGAAAACCTCAGACTCAAAGTCAGAAAACTCACGTAAGCTTCATACAGGAGGATCGTATGGAAATGATTCCGGTCGGAATTGTCGTCGTCGTAATATTCGGCGTCATAATTTTGTCCAATGCCATTCGGGTGCTGCGGGAGTACGAGCGGGGAGTCATTTTTCGGCTCGGCAGGCTCATTGCCGCCAAGGGCCCCGGCATTGTCTTTCTCATACCGATTGTGGACAGGATGGTCAAGGTGAGTCTCCGTACCGTCGTGTTCGATGTTCCGACGCAGGATGTCATCACGCGCGACAATGTCTCCATAAAAGTAAACGCGGTGGTCTATTTCAGGGTCGTGCAGCCTGAAAAGGCAATCGTCGATGTGGAAAACTTTCTTTTTGCGACATCGCAGCTCTCCCAAACGACGCTCCGCAGCGTCCTGGGACAATCAGAGCTCGACGAGATCCTCTCGCAGCGCGACAAAATCAACCGGCAGCTTCAGGAGATCATCGACGCGCACACGGAGCCGTGGGGGATCAAGGTATCGAACGTCGAAGTGAAACAGATCGACCTCCCCATCGAAATGCAGCGGGCCATGGCGAAGCAGGCGGAGGCCGAGCGCGAGCGGCGGGCGAAGGTCGTGCACGCAGAGGGCGAGTTTCAGGCGAGCCAGAAACTCGCGGACGCTGCAGCGATCATTGCCACGAATCCCATCGCCCTGCAACTGCGCTTTCTGCAGACTCTGACCGAAGTCGCCGCCGACAAGAATTCAACCATACTCTTCCCAGTACCCATCGATGTCCTCGAACCGTTCATCGACAGAAACCGGAAAAAGTGAGCGGCCCCTTCTGAGCGATCCGGTCTTGTTCGGCCGGAACCCCGAGGAACGCATTCTCGCCGTTCAACACATCGGGGAAGGAACGATGCGGATATACCGGCGGGAAGAGGCCGGTGTTTCCACGAAAGACTTCGATTTTTATCCGTTCTTTTACCTGACCGATTCCTCCTACCTCGACGGGTTTTCTTCCAGGCACTGGATCAAGAAGCTGGAAGGCGATCATGAGTACCGCTTTCTCTGCGCCTTTGCCCGCTGGTCGGACATGTGGGAAGCCGTTCACGCGGTCATTGCAAACCACAATCGGCGTTCAGGCGCGGTCGTGGAAGCGTACAACGATGTGCCCGACCTTCACCTTCGCCCCGATGCGGTTTCTCAGTTTCTCATGCAGACGGGCATGACGCTGTTCAAGGGCATGGATTTCGACGATGTCCACCGGCTGCAGCTCGACATCGAAACGTACACCAGCCGGGGGTCCCGGTTCAGCAATTCGGCGAGGCTCGAAGACCGGATTATATTAATAAGCCTCTCCGACAACCGGGGATGGGAATACCTCATCGACGGGAAGCACAAGACAGAAGCGGAAATGCTCGCCGAATTAATCCGGCTTGTACGCGAGAAAGACCCGGACGTGATCGAGGGGCATAACATTTACAATTTCGATCTCCCGTACATCAATGCCCGCTGCAGGCTCCACGGCATCGAGTGTGCCATCGCCCGGGACGGCTCGGCCATGCGATCATTCGATTCGCGTACCGCGTTTGCCGAGCGCGCCGTCGAGCACGGAGGATGGGAAATCGCGGGCCGGCACATCATTGATACCTGGCTCCTCCTCCAGTCATACGACGTCTCCAAGCGATCGCTCGAGAGCTATGGTTTGAAGTACGCCGCCCAGTACTTCGGTTTTGCGCGAACAGACCGGGTGTACGTCGAGCCAAACCGGATCTCGTGGTACTGGGATCACGATCACCAGACGCTGAGCCGCTATGCGCTCGATGACGTGGAGGAAACCCGCCGGTTGAGTGACGTTCTGTCGCCCACCTACTTTTACCTATCGCAACTGGTTCCCATGAACTATGGCACGGTTGCGCGGATCGGTTCGGCGGCAAAGATCGAAGCCCTCATCCTGCGCGAATACGTCGCCCGCAAGCATTCGGTGCCGAAGCCGCGGGGAGGGCTGCAGACAACGGGCGGATACACAGACATTTTTCACACGGGCATCCTGGGGCCGATTCTGGATGTGGACGTCGAATCGCTTTATCCATCCATCATGCTCAGCCGCAGTATTGCCCCCCGGTCCGAAACGCTCGGCGTCTTCCGGCATCTGCTTGAAAAACTTACGGAATTGCGGCTGAAAACAAAACGGAAAATGCGCAGCACCTCGCAGCGGGACCTGCAACTGAAGTACGATGCCATGCAGTCGTCCTTCAAAATTCTCATCAACTCATTTTACGGTTACCTGGGCTACAGCCCGGCCCTTTTCAACGACCCCGAGGCGGCCGACCAGGTGACCCAGACCGGCCAGCAAATCCTCCGCCAATTGATGTCCGCAATCACATCCCGGAAAGGGACGGTGGTGATGGTCGATACCGATGGAGTCTTCTTCGTCCCGCCGCCGGATGCGCAGGATCCGGATGCCGAAAGCCGGTTTGTGGAAGGTTTGGCCAGGGAACTGCCGGACGGGATCCATCTTGCGATCAACGGGCGCCACAAGCTGATCCTGAGCTACAAGAAGAAAAATTATGCCCTGCTCGGATATGGCGATAACGTGAAGATCAAAGGCTCATCGCTGGCGGCGCGGAGCATCGAACGATTCGGGAGACAGTATCTTCGCGAATGTATCGAGCAGCTGTTGAGGCGCGATATCGAGGCGCTCCACCGTGTCTATGTGAAGTATCACAGGGCCATCTCCGGCCACAAGCTCACGGTGGACGAATTCGCGCGCATGGAGTTTCTCAAAGAGAATCTCGAAAAATACACCGCGGCCGTCTTGGCGGGAGACCGAAACCGGACGGCGAGTTATGAGGTCGCGATCGCATCCGGCATCCGGTGGAAGCCGGGAGACCGGATTTCATATTACATTACGGGGAGCGATACGCATGTGAAGGGGTTTGAGAATTCCAGGCTTGCGGAAGAGTGGGATCCAAACTTTCCCGACGAGAATAGCCAGCATTATCTGAAACGGCTCGACGAGCTGTCAAGAAAATTTGAGGTCTTCTTCCGCGCGCCGGATTTCAGGAGGATTTTTTCCGTCGACGACCTCTTCCCCTTTTCCCACCTGGGAATTGAAATCCTGACGCAACCGCTCCAGTTGGAAGCGCGGGAGAGCGAAGAGATTGAAACGCCTCCTATCGAATTGACGATCTGGCTGGATGAAGGGTGACGCCTCTCATGAACGCCTACTCCGCCCTGTTCTTCGCTACCCAATCTTTGACATACTTTACAATATCAAGCGTTGAAGCGCCCGGCGTGAAAAGTTCTCCAACTCCCATCCTCTTCAGCTCCTTGATGTCCTGGTCGGGAATAATTCCGCCCCCGAAGAGGAGGACGTGATCCAGTTTCTTCGACTTCATCAGAGCGAGGATGCGCGGAAAGATCGTCATGTGGGCCCCGCTCAACAGGCTGACACCGATCACATCGGCATCCTCCTGCAAGGCCGCTTCGACAACCGTCTCGGGGGTTTTCCGCAGGCCGGTATAGATCACTTCCATTCCGGCATCGCGGAGAGCCGCGGCAATGACCTTCGCTCCCCTGTCATGGCCGTCGAGGCCGACTTTCGCGATCACGACTCGTATTTTTTTGGCCATCGTAAACTAATCCGAATCCAATTGTTTCTGAAACTCTCTCAGCGTCACGTACAACCGGCTCAGGGGCAATCCGACCACATTATAGAAACACCCGTCGATTCGCTCGACGAAAACGGCGCCCATGTCGTCCTGAATGCCGTACGCTCCCGCTTTGTCCATCGGAGAACCGGATGAAACATAATCGCGGATTTCATCCTCTTCCAGAGGCCGAAAGGTGACCCTCGTCACTTCAACCGCCGTCGCCCGCCGGCCGGACGGCCGGTCTATGAGTGTCACGCCGGTATACACTTCATGCGTCCTGCCGCCGAGCATCCTGAGCATGCGTGTCGCGTCGGCCCGGTCCGCGGGCTTCCCCAGAATCCCCCCGTCGATCCGGACGATGGTGTCGGCGCCGATGATGATCGCGTTCTTGAAGGACTCCCCGACAGCCTGCGCCTTGCGTTCCGACAATCCCGATACATGCCGGATCGGATCGCCGGCCGATTCGCTTCCTTCATCGATGCCGCTCTCCCGCACCTCAAACGGCCACCCGATCTGGCGCAGAAGGTGCTGGCGGCGGGGGGACCCGGAGGCGAGAACGAGCTTCTTCTTCAGGAGCATCGGCCGAAGGGGCCCTCAGAAAACAAAAAAGAGCGATACACATTCATCGCTCTCGATCGGCACACGCGACACCATGTCGTCGCAATTATTTAATAGCGGAACATCGCCTTGATGCTTCCCCACGTTCGCCGCACTCCGGAAACCGTATGCGACACCGGCAGGTCGACGGTATAGATCGGCATCGCGCCGTTGCTATAGGAGATTTTTATCCGGTAGTGATACATCGTCGTGATCTTCTTGAACGCCGAGCGATCGACGTATTCGTACAGCGACGGGCCTTTGGGATCGAGGGACGCGATCGTCGTGTATCCGGTCTCGTTATCCGTCCGCCGCTCGAGGTCAAATCTCGCCACACTCGATTCGTCTTCGGTTATAAAGCGGATCGTGATATTGACGCCGTCGCTGCTCGCCTGAAGAGAGCTCGACTTGATGACTTCCGAGTTAGCGACCCCCCAGAGAGTCAGCAGGATGGCAATGGTGGAGGCAAAAATGCGCATTGGAGCAGTGTAAAGATACAATTACCGGCTATGAAAGTCAAGGGTTTTTTGCCCGTTCATCGTGCGCGAGGCGAGACTTGAACTCGCATGCCCTTCCGGGCGCCACCCCCTCAAGATGGTGTGTCTGCCAGTTCCACCACTCGCGCAAATGCCTGAAATCGCAGAATTGTCCTCCGCTGGGAGCGGTCTTTCTTGCGTGGCTGTTAATCTACGCTTTTCTCGGGCGAAATTCAACAACAACCCCCCAGGCCCGCTCATGACCCGAATATCGCGGCGTGATTTCCTTCGAGCCCTGTCGGCGGGCACCGCAACCCTGGCAGGCGTATCCCTTCTGGCGAGCCAGGAAGGGTGCAAGCAGGATATGGCCATCAACCCCTCGCCGGTAACCGGTCAGAAGGTGACTCTTACCCTGGCAAATGAGAGCGCTTTGCAGAGCGTCGGAGGCAGCATCCGCCGCACGTTCGACGGTAACAACGGAGGCAATGCCGTGCTGGTCGTGCGCGTCTCACAGAGCGGCGGCGCCGCGTTCAAGACCATGTCGGTCGTCTGCACCCATGCAGGGTGCGCAGTCAATAATCCGGCCGGCGGTCAGGTATCCTGTCCGTGTCATGGATCCACGTTCAGCGCTCAGGCTGGAAACTTTGCAGCCAATTTATCCGGTCCCGCTCCGAGTCCCCTGCAAACCTTTCCAACGTCGTTCGACGGCTCGGTGATCACGATAAGCTTCTAGTTCCCGGAGCGTCAGACCGTCCTTAATAATATGCGTGTCGGATAAGTCCAGTGTTAGTCAGAGTCAAGATTTGCTGCATCAGTACTATAGAAGAAGCGGAAATGGCGATACGCAACGGTGCTTCCGCCATCGGATTGGTATCCGCGATGCCGAGCGGACCGGGCGTGATTTCCGATCAACGCATATCCGAGATTGCGAAGCATGTTCCCCCGGGAGTTTCTTCGTTTTTGTTGACCAGCGAGCGGGACGTCCCGTCGATCGTCGGGCAGCAGCGCCGTGCCCGATCGACTGCGGTCCAAATCTGCGATCGGCTTGAACATGGCGGCTATCCCGATCTGCGCGAAGCGATGCCGGGAATCGGCATCGTTCAGGTTGTGCACGTCAGGGGGCCTGAATCCGTTTCAGAAGCAATAGGGGTCGCTCCCCACGTCGACGCGATCTTACTCGATTCGGGAAACCGAAGCCTGCCCGTGAAGGAGCTAGGCGGGACAGGGCGGGTTCACGACTGGAATATCAGCCGCCGGATACGCGAACAAGTCAGGGTGCCCGTTTACCTGGCCGGGGGCTTGAACGCAGAAAATGTATTCGATGCAATCGCTGCGGTCCGGCCGTTCGGAGTGGACGTATGCTCCGGGGTCCGCACGGACGGAAAATTGGACGAGGGCAAATTGGCGGATCTTTTTGACCAGGTCGCCGCCGCCAATTCCCGTCTCCTGTAACCGATTCAAACCCTTCGTCTCCGGCCGGAATCCAAGCTATTGAGATGATAGATGTTTACCGGGCCGACAATGCTGGCGCTCTTCATGGTAACTGACACGCCTCCCAGATCCGGCGACCTAGCAACGGTTTCTCTCGCCCGCTCGGGCGACATTTCCGCGTTCAAGCGCCTCTATCACGCGAACGTGGGACGGGTGTACGCCCTCTGCCTCAGGATGGTCGGAGATGCGGGCCGGTCCGAAGAACTGGCGCAGGATGCGTTTGTTCGCGCCTGGGAAATGCTCGGGAACTACCGGGGCGACAGCGCGTTCTCGACCTGGCTTCACCGCCTGACGGTCAATGTCGTTCTTGTTGCCCTTCGATCGGAGCGCCGCCGCACCAGCCATGAAAAAACCGATGACTTCGAGATGCTCGACGCCTCCGAAAACACTCCTTCCCAAGGAACGCGACTCGACCTTGAGGATGCGATCGCCTCACTCCCGCCCGGGGCGCGTGCAATCTTTACGCTTCACGATATCGAGGGGTTCAAGCATGATGAGATCGCAGAGCAGATGGGTTTGGCTGTCGGCACGTGCAAAGCGCAGCTCCACCGCGCGAGGAAGCTATTGAAGGAGATACTGGAATGACAGACTGCCTGAAGACCCGGGATCTGTTGAGCGATTACATTGATGACAATCTTTCTCCCGATGAGCGCCGCCAGATTCAAGAACACCTCGAAACCTGTCTGACATGCGCGAGAGAGCTGCAGAAGGTGCAATCAGTCCTCGCGCGCGCCGCTTCACTTCCCCGGAGTATCGACCCTCCGCGCGATCTCTGGAAAGGGATTGCCGAGCGGATCGGGCCGGGAACCGCCCGGCCCGGCCTTATCGTGGATCTTTCCGACCGGCGCAACGGAAGAATGATTCGCGCGGACGTGAAACCCCGGTCAAGCCGTGCGCCTCGCCTCCCGCTGCGGAAAGGGGCATTCGCAATCGCCGCCATGATCGCAATCATCGTGGGGGCCTACCTTTTTGAAGCACCGTCGTGGAGTATTTCCGAACTCGAGGGTTCCCCGTCAATCGGAACGCATCCCATCACTCAAAAGACCCGCCTCGAGGAGGGCGAGCTCGTTCAAACCGACGCTTCATCACGGGCGAAGATCAGCAACAGAGCCATCGGAACGGTTGATGTCGGGCCAAATACTCGCCTGAAACTCATCGTCAAGGGGCTGAGCGAACAGCGTTTTGCGCTCGAGCGCGGGACGATCAAAGCATCGACATGGGTACCGCCGCAGGTCTTCATGGTGGAGACGCCCTCAGGCGTAGCAGTCGACCTCGGCTGCGAATACCGGTTGACGGTCGATGATTCGGGAAGGAGTCTGCTGCTGGTGACCGCCGGGTGGGTGTCGCTTGGGTCCAAAGAGCGGGTCGCGATCATTCCTGCGGCGGCGTTCTGTGAGACCCGTCCCGGGATGGCGCCAGGCACTCCGTTTTCCGAATATGCATCCGACTCGCTAAAGCATGCGCTGGAGGAGTTCGATTTCGGGGGAGGTGGCCTCAATGCCCTTGATGTTGTTCTCGCGCACTCCCGTCCGCACGATGCGGTCATGCTCTGGCACCTGATCTCGCGTGTGGGCGAGACCGGCCGCTCGAGAGTGGTTGATCGGCTCGATATCCTCGCTCCGCGTCCGCAAGGTGTCACGCGCGACGGGGTTCTCCGTCTCGACAAAATCATGCTGGACCGGTGGTGGGACGAGTTCGAGCGGATCCCTCTCACGGATCTCCGGTCAAAGCCGTCCCTCTGGACTCTGGTCTGGCACGGACTGAGAAACTTTTTCAAACAAGAGGTATCATGAAGTGTTCAATCCCTCTCCTTCTTTCGCTATTCGCGCTGTCGCCGGATACGTACGGCCAGAAACCGCTTGTGCATCCGGTGGATGCCGTCGAGATCCGTTTCGCCCGTATGCAACCGGTCGTGCGGTATTCGCTGCGGATCGATCGATCGGACCTGTCGGGTTATTCCGTCGAGATGCGAATCCGAAACGTCTCCGGCACATTTCGCGTGGCCATGGTAGCGCATCAGGAATACGACGATCGATTCTGGCGCTACGTCGAATCGCTCCGGGTCGATTCGCGTCATGGCACAGCGAGCGTGGCGCGCGAAGACAGCGCAGTGTGGCAGGTCAGAGCGCCGGGAGGCGAGGTTGTATTGCGTTATCGCATACATCTCCCCTCCCAACCGACACCGGCAGCTCAGTCTCGCGGCCGCGCGGCGTGGCGCCCCTATCTCACCCCGGCTGGCGGACTCGTCGGTGGACCGCACTCCTTCATGTATATCGTCGGGGGTACGCTCGCACCATCCTTTGTCACGCTCGAGCTGCCGCCCGGATGGAGGTCGGTGACCGGGTTGGAGCCGACGCTCGATCCATCGATTTATTTCGCCCCGAGCACCGCGATTCTCGTCGATTCGCCTGTCCTCGTAGGGCTGTTTAAGAGCTGGACCTTTACGGCTGATGGAGTGCCCCACCGAGTGGTCTATTGGCCGAACCCGGCCGCAGTGCCCTTCGATACGGCAACTCTCCTCGCCGACATCAGACTGCTTGTCGATCAGGAAATTGCGCTTTTCGGACGCCTCCCCTACCGGGAATACTCCTTCGTCATCGAGGACAGTGCGTATGGGGCCCTTGAGCACCTTAACTCTGTCACGATCGGCGCTTCGAGCGCCGGCCTCGCCAGAAACCTCCGCGACATTGTCGGGACGCTGGCGCACGAGTATTTTCACACCTGGAATCTTATGCGTCTCCGGCCTGCGGAATACGGAGATGTGGATTATCGGCAGCAGCAATCACGGGGCCTCTGGTGGAGCGAGGGACTCACAATGTTCTATGCCGACCTTACCTGCCGCCGCGCCGGGCTTCCCGTCTATGATTCGACGCGCGTCACCCACGTGGCAGGGCTGGTCAGCGGGTACCTGGGCAGCCCCGGCAACTTCCGCATCTCGCCGGAGCGCGTGAGCCTCGCTTCAAATTCACCCCCTGGTTTGCTCGGCGATTATAGCGCGAGCACCCATTTGCAGGGCGAGCTGATTGGTACGATGCTCGATCTGATTATTCGCGACGCGACCGCCGGCCGGCGGAGCATGGACGACGTGATGCGGCTGATGTTCGAGCGATTCAGCGGACAGCAAGGATTTACAGGACGGGACATCGAGCGCGCGGTGGCCGAAGTCTGTGGAGGCGATGTTCATTCCTTCTTCGAAGAGTACGTTCGCGGGGAGAAAAGCATCGACTTCGACCGCTATCTTAAATTGATAGGGCTTCGCACCCGCCTCTCGTGGGGTCCTTCACTGAATCCCGACGGTCAACCGGCTCCCGATTTGCGCGTGTACGCATGGCAGCCGGCGGGCGACCCCCGGCCGAGTCTCGGGATTTCGAATCCGTCGAGCTGCTGGGGAACCGCCGGTTTGCATACCGGAGACCGGATCACCGCAGTCAATGGCACCCCGGTAAGCGCGGCGGAGTTCCGTGCGTTGCTTGGCCGGCTGCGAATCGGCGACACCGTAAATATTGAGGTGAAGCGGTCAGGTGCCGCGCGGCGCGCGTCCGTTATCATCGCCGGCTACGAGAGCCCCATAGTCCGAATCGAGGATCTTCCGGAATTGACCGAGCGGCAGCGGTCGCTTCGCGCGCAATGGACCGCTGGAACTCCTTGACCGATCGACCCTCCGCGACATTAACGAAAATTAACTTGCTTTTACTCCGCATTACTCGCAATATTATCTTAGTATAGTAATCCCCGCAGTACGAATCGCGAGCGATGAAGGGGCGGATCTATGAACCGCTCCGTTCGTCCACGCGGTAGTCTCATTACCCCCGCATAACGTTTTCCCCGCGAATTGATCCGGATACGTCCGTTCCGGGTCGCATGTGGCATTCCCCGAAGTTGAGATAGAGTTGGGGCCATATTCTATCATGGTCCGTTGTCCTGTGTGCGCAAGCCCGTAGCAATGGAAGAGACAACACTCACAACCGAAGGTGATACCGTGAAGACATCCCTGCCCCGAGAATACGCCCTGTTCCTTTTTTTCCTCTGGGTCCTCCCCGCCGGCCTCGCGAGGGGCCAGAATAGTTTAAGCCCGTCCCTGCAGAAGAATCCGCCCGCTGTTCTTCAGCCGGACGGATGTTCGCTGGTGCCCGGAACATTGAGGGACAACTTCAACCGTCCGGATGCGGCTCTCCCCGGCACAAATAAGTGGTCGCTGATTCAGAATCAACCGAGCGGGGGCTCAATGGCGATTGTGAACAACGCCCTTCGACCCACCAGCAGCGCCGGCGCATACAATTTCGGCGGTGTTGTCTGGGATACGCTCGTAGGCGGCGGGACGGAGGCGAGTCTGTCCGTTTTACAAAAAAGCGGGAACACAAGCTATACATCGCTGTTTTTGTACGCCAGGATGAACAACAAGGATTACGCGTCGGGAACCGGGTACCGGTTGCGATTTTTCCAGCAGTCCGGGTCGGATTTGATCGAGATCGACCGCGTGGGACCCGGGTACGCCGTCTTCACTTCCCTCGCCCGGACCACTCATACGATCACCCCGGGGGATGTCATCACCTTCCGCGTCCTCTGCGACAATCGAACGATGGTGGCACTGACGAACGGTGTGCAGCTTCTTTCGGTGAGCGATACGATGTATTCGCCCCCCCAATGGTATTTCGCTATTCGCTCATGTGTCTTTCCGACGCCGGTAGTCTTCGATAATTTCTCGGTGAGTTCACAATCCGGGGGCCCTGTTTTGCCGCCCCCCGCACCCACGCTGCTATCGCCTGCCAACGGGGCAGCGAATCAATCGACATCGCCGACCCTCACCTGGAATCCCTCAAGCGGGGCGGTCTCGTACCGCCTCCAGGTCGCGACTGATTCACTATTCGGATCTCTGATTCTGGATGATTCAGCGATAACGGCAACTTCCAGACAACTCTCATCATTGTCCAATTCGAAGAGGTACTTCTGGCGGGTCAAGGCGAAAAATGGTTCGGGGACGAGTCCCTATTCCGCACAATGGGGTTTCACCACAATCGCCCCCGGAACTGCCATCATCCGTCATCTCGAATATGTCTTTCCCGATGGATGGATCAACGTGTATGATATCGATAGCGGACACGCACTTGTGAAATCGATAAGCGTGCCGACCGCGACGGGTACCCGGGGTGCCGTCGTGAGCCCGTCCGACGGAATGCTCTATATCAGCTACGGCGGCGATGGGGGACAATACGGGAACGGATCGCTTTTGCAATACGATCTGATCCATGACAGGCTCGGCTGGAACCGGCATTACACACACGGTATCGACAGCCATGCTATTTCTCCGGACGGGACGACGATCTATTTGCCCGACGGAGAACTCTCCGCAGACGGCAAATGGTATGTCGTGAATACATCCGACGGCAGCGAAAAAGGCGTCATTACGACAGGCGGATACGGCCCTCACAACACCGTCGTGAGCCTCGATGGATCCCGGGTGTACCTTGGAGACCGGGATATTAACAACGCC
>Ga0137399_10000083_pt1 | contig 32219 bp, 28 predicted proteins | sample czorhiz316metaG_FD_104810 | JGI IMG/M metagenome (GOLD analysis project Ga0137399, IMG submission 104810) | Vadose zone soil microbial communities from Angelo Coast Range Reserve, California, USA - czorhiz3.16 metaG | ecosystem: Environmental > Terrestrial > Soil > Vadose zone | place: USA...
CCCGATAAGTCCTTTGCAAGGCATGCCCATCTCTCCTCGTTTGCCGAGCACAAGAAATTGTCTCGATCGGCGACGAAGAACCCCCGGAAATTCTGGGAAAATGCCGCGGGCGAGCTGCATTGGTTCAAGAAGTGGAAGAAGGTGCTTGAATGGAAGTACCCATTCTCGAAATGGTTTATCGGCGGGAGGATCAATGTTTCGTATAACTGCCTGGACAGGCACCTCGGCACGTGGCGGAAGAATAAGGCGGCGATCATCTGGGAGGGGGAGCCGGGTGAAACTCGCACGCTGACCTACCAGGCGCTTCATCGGGAGGTGAGCCGGTTCGCGAATGTCCTGAAAAAGCTCGGAATCCGGAAGGGCGACCGGGTCGCAATTTACATGCCTCTCGTTCCCGAGCTTGCCGTCGCCATGCTGAGCTGCGCGCGCATCGGAGCGACGCATTCGATCATTTTCGGCGGCTTCAGCGCGCAGGCGATCGTCGACCGCGTGCAGGACGCGACGGCGAAACTGATCATCACAGCCGACGGCGGATACAGGCGGGGAAACATCATCCCTCTCAAGAAAAATGTCGATGAGGCATTATCGCGCACTCCATCGGTCGAGGCCGTGGTCGTCCTGAAGCGCGCCGGGGTCGAGATCCACATGGAGCCCGGCCGCGATTTTTGGTGGGACGAGCTCATGGCGGGGGTGCCGGACACGTGTGAAGCGGAAGAATTGGACTCCGAGCACCCGTTATTTATTCTGTATACCAGCGGAACGACGGGAAAACCGAAAGGGGTTGTCCATACGACGGGAGGTTATCTCACGGGGGTTCACCTCACCACGAAGTGGGTTTTCGATCTCAAGGATACCGATACATTCTGGTGCACCGCGGACATCGGGTGGGTAACCGGACATTCCTACGTCGTCTATGGGCCGCTGTCGAATGGTGCGACATCACTGATGTATGAAGGCGCTCCGAACTGGCCGGAACCGGACCGTTTTTGGAAAATCGTGGAGCGATACCGGGTGAACGTTTTTTATACAGCGCCGACGGCGATCCGGGCTTTTGTCAAATGGGGGGATCAATGGCCGCTGAAACACGACCTCTCCTCGCTGCGGTTGCTGGGGACAGTCGGAGAACCGATCAACCCGGAAGCATGGATGTGGTACCACAAAATCATCGGGCGCTCCCTCTGCCCGATCGTCGATACCTGGTGGCAGACCGAGACGGGGGCAATCATGATTACGCCGCTACCCGGGGCGATCCCGACGAAGCCCGGTTCGGCCACGCTTCCGTTCCCCGGGATTGAGGTCGATATCCTCGACAGGCAGGGGAAGCCAGTCGGTCCGAACCAGGGGGGCTATCTCGTCATCAAGAGGCCGTGGCCTTCGATGCTTCGTACGATCCACGGCGATCCCGAGCGGTATCGCAAACAGTATTGGGAAGAAATCAAAGGAGTGTATTTCACAGGCGACGGGGCTCGCAGGGATAAGGATGGTTACTACTGGATCATGGGCCGCGTGGACGATGTGATCAACGTGGCAGGGCATCGGCTCGGCACCGCTGAAATTGAGAGCGCCCTCGTGAGCCACCCTCATGTTGCAGAGGCGGCGGTCGTCGGCAAACCCGATGATCTGAAGGGAGCTGCTATCTGCGCCTTCGTGACACTCGAAACAGGACGGATCCCTTCGAGCGAGCTCAAGGATGAATTACGTGCGCATGTATCGAAAGAAATCGGCTCGATGGCTAAGCCGGACGAAATCCGATTCACAGATGTGCTCCCCAAGACGCGGAGCGGAAAGATTATGCGGCGGCTTCTGCGCGAGATCGCAACCAGCGGTTCCGTGAGCGGCGATACAACGACGCTCGAGGACTTCTCGGTCCTTGAGAAACTCCGCGCGGGGGAGGAGGAGTAGGTTCTCCCTATCCCGCAGCACGATGGGGTCACTCCACCCCACGATTATTCCTCAATGGTACTGAAAGCCGAGCGTGATCGCGAATCCCGAGGGATTCACTACCAGACTGTAGCCGCCTGTGGCATCTTCGCTTTTCGATGCAAAGTAATATCGGGGCTCCAGAAAAATCTGACTGATCATCAGGCGGGCGAAAACGGAGCCGAAGAGATTCCCGCCATTTTTCGTGTCGCTGCTGGTGAGGGGCCCTCCCAGCAAGCCCCCGGACGAGCGATATGTCACGTTGTAGAAGTAGAAATAATACCCTCCGCCCACACCGATAAATCCGCGGCTGTCCGCGTCCGGGATCTCGAATAGCTTGTATCCAATATTAACATGCAGCGGAAGAAGTATGATCTGCTGCCCGGTGACATCCGGTGGCTGCCCGCCGTTTGGCTGGGGATCTTTGAATATGTCGATGCTTTGCTTCAGGTAAAGATCCGCCGCCGCACTCAGGATGAAATTGTAATGAGTGAATTCCGTGATCCCGTCCACTCCAACAAGTAATCCGTTGTTGAGCCCATCGCTCGGGTGATAGTAACCGAGTTTTCCGCTGTAATACTGGCGGGTGTTGGGCGATGATTTGTCTTCGCCTCCCGCGGCGAGCGTACTGAGCACGAGTATTCCGATTATGCTGCCAAGGACTTTCGTCATCATAGTCATCTCCTCTCGTTGTTGTAACGTAACAGCGCGCGACCACGTGCGCATGACCTAATATACAGCCCCGACAATTGGCCGTCAAGAACGGCCGTCACATTCTGCCGTCCGTTAAATTGAATTAATTTTCAACTGCCCCAAAATGGCGCATTCTTGATAATGATTGGGATTTTCCATACATTTTAGCGCTTCTATGGAAGAAATTTCAGGATATTGATGAGATGAACACGATTAAGACCGTATTTCTGATGACGTTTATGGTGGTCTTGCTCATCCTCGTCGGCTCGCTCATCGGCGGCCGCCAGGGGATGATCATCGCCTTCTTTTTTTCCCTCGTCATGAACGTCGGGTCGTATTGGTTTTCGGACAAGATTGTACTGATGATGTACGGCGCGAAGCCGGTCTCGGAAGCCGAGGCGCCAAAACTCTACGCAATCGCATCAAGAGTCGCGGCGGAAGCCCAGCTGCCGATGCCGAAAGTGTACCTCATTCCGGGCGATACAGCTAATGCCTTTGCCACAGGCAGGGATCCTCAGCATGCCGCCGTCGCGGCCACCGAGGGGATAGTGAAATCCCTTTCCGACGATGAGCTCGAGGGTGTTCTGGCACATGAATTTACTCATATTAAGAATAGAGATATCCTGACCTCCACAATCGTCGCGACAATGGTCGGGGCGATTACTTTTCTGGCGAGAATGGCAGGATGGTCGATGATGTTCGCCGGCGACCGCGACCGGCGCAATTCGAACGGCTTCGCCGACCTTGCGATGCTGATTCTGGCTCCAATTGCGGCCGTGCTGCTCCAGCTTGCAATATCCCGCTCGCGAGAATTTGCAGCCGATGAGGGCGGCGCCCGCATGACAAAGCGGCCATTATCCCTTGCGAATGCGCTGCAAAAGATCGAGCGCGCCGCAGAGAGGCTGCCGATGGAAAACGCCTCGCCGGCGACTGCCCATCTGTTCATCGTGAATCCGCTCAAAGGGGAAGGTCTGATGAAGCTGTTTTCCACCCATCCGCCCACCTCCGAACGGATTGAGCGGCTCCAACAGCTCGCCATGAGCGGCGTCTAGCAGAGCCGGGGCCTGACTCCTTTGATCGAAATATCGTCTCCCACGAACTGACCGGAGGACTCGGTGGAGCGTTTGATCGAACCCCAGATTCCCTACCACGAACCAACCCCAATTACCGACAAAGAGAACCCTTTCGAATCGATGATGAAGCGATTCGACCGGGCGGCGGAGATCCTCGGGCTGGAGCCGGGAATTTATAATTATCTCAAGACGCCGGCAAGACAGATCATCATTTCGATTCCCATTCAGATGGACGATGGCCGGATCGAAATTTTCGAGGGCTATCGGGTGATTCACAACGACATCCTGGGTCCCTCCAAAGGAGGAATCCGGTACGCTCCTGACGTCACGCTCGACGAGGTCAAAGCCCTCGCCGCCTGGATGACTTGGAAGTGTTCGGTCATGAATATTCCGTTCGGGGGAGCGAAAGGCGCGGTCCGGTGCGACGTGACAAAGCTAACCCGCGTCGAATTGGAAAAAATCACGCGGCGTTACACTTCGAATTTGCTCGACACGTTCGGCCCTGACAGAGACATTCCGGCGCCGGATATGAACACGAACGAGCAGATCATGGCGTGGATCATGGATACCTACAGCATGCACATGCGCAGAACGGAGACCGCCGTTGTCACAGGAAAGCCGCTGTATCTTGGCGGTTCTCTCGGGAGGCGGGAGGCGACGGGCCGGGGCTGCATGATCGTGACCCTGCGGGCGATGGAAAAATTGGGGATCAAACCGAAAACCGCGACCGTGGCGGTCCAGGGTTTCGGAAATGTCGGCTCCGTCAGCGCTCAGCTTCTCGCCGAGCAGGGGTGCAAGGTCGTGGGCATCTCCGACATTAGCACCGCAGTGTATAACCCGAAAGGAATCGATATCCGAAAGGCAATCGAGTGGGTGAGCACTCATCAGCTCCTGAAAGGATTCAAGGGCGGCGAGGAAATTTCCCAGGAGGAACTCCTTGAGCTTCAGTGCGACGTCCTCATCCCGGCGGCGAAGGAGGAACAGATCGTTGCCTCGAACGCGCCGCGCATTCGCGCAAAGATCATTACGGAAGGCGCCAACGGACCGACCGACGCGACCGCCGATCCGATCCTCCAGCAGAAAGGAATTCTCGTCATTCCGGATATCCTTGCGAACGCGGGCGGGGTGACGGTCTCATACTTTGAATGGGCGCAGAATCGAGCCGGTTATTTCTGGACGCTGGACCGGGTCAACAGCCGCCTGGAGCGATTGATGAAGCAGTCGTTCGAGGCGGTTTACAATTCGGCGGCCAGCTACGATGTCACGCTTCGCATCGGCGCGTATATTCTCGCGATCGAGAAGGTGGCAAAGACGCTGAAAATCCGCGGCATCTACGCATAGGCTGAGGACGGCGTGACCATCGGCTCACTTTCCGCACCGGGGTTTCTCATCTGCCTCTCTCTCGGGATCGGTCACACGGCGATGGGGGGGGAGAACAATCCGGCGCCGGCAAGGACGAATCTCGAGATCATGCAATCGCTGATCGGCCGCATCACCCGCGATGTGCTCGGGCAATCCCGGATACCGGGCCGCGACACCGTCCTCTTCCACATTCACTCCGGCCCCGACGGCTGGATCGTCCAGAATGCCGTGCTTGCTGAACTCCGGGCATCGGGCTACCCGGTTCTCCTGGCATCGGACTCCGGGGCGCAAAGAGGCTATGCGGTGCACATCCATTCCGCGGAATTGCGCACCCGTTACGACGATACGTATCACGACGGTTTCCTCGGAGCCAGAAAGGCTCGACGGACCGTCTCGGCCGCGGTTGCCTGTGATGTCATCAATCCCGCAACCCATGAGGTCCTCTACAGCGGCGCACCTGCGGTCGAATCGGCCGATACGGTGCGCGTCGACGAGATCCCGAACCTGGAACTTGCTTCCGCAAGATCAACGCACGCCGAACTCCCTGCTGAGACCTTTCCCGACCGTGTGCTCGAACCGCTCGTCATTATCGGGGCGACGGGGGTCGCCGTTTATCTTTTCTTCCACGTCCGCACCTAGGGCATCCGTGACTCTCCTGCCTGCACGGCGCGGCCTTGTCTATTTGATCATCGCGGGACTCATCGGAGCGGTCTTCTGCGGATGCGGATCTTCCAGCCCGATCCAGAGTCTCTCCGCCGAACAGCGATTTGCCCTGGGTAAGAAAAACTTCGACGATGGAAACTACGCCGAGGCAATCCTCGACTTCGAGATCATCAAATTGCAGTATCCGGGAAGCGCGGTCGCAGACAAGGCCCAGTACTATCTTGCCGAATCCCGCTTCAAGCTGGGGGAGTATCTTCTTGCCGCAGAGGAATTCCAGGCGCTGAGGCGCAACATGCCGGCAAGTCCGCTGGCGCCGGAGGCCCAGTACAAGATCGGACTCTGTTACTACGACCTCTCACCGAAATCGTCGCTCGACCAGTCTTACACGACCCGGGCGATCGATGAGTTTCAAACGTTTATCGAGTACTACCCCAAGCATGAACTGGTCGCGGATGCCGAGGCGAAGATCAAAGAGCTAAACGCCCGCCTTGCGGAAAAGAAGTACAACGAGGCACAACTGTACATGAAGTTGGAAGCCTACAAAGCCGCGGCAATCACTTTCGACAATGTGATCGAAAAGTATCACGACACGCCCTACGCCGAGCCGGCGCTCCTGGGGAAGGTAAAAGCGCTGATCGCACGGGGAAAATATGATGATGCGAAGCCCGAGATCGAGAAATTCCTTGCCAAGTATCCGAACAGTGAGCACAAGGGAGAGGCCGAAGCTCTTCAGCGTCTCATTGAGGAACACGTCAAGAGCAGGTCCGCCGCGACCTCTCCCGACGATTCTGCGAGGAGATGAGATCCGACGCGGGCCCTCCACCCACCGATGAAAACCGAACGATCGCGGCGACCGAAACAGCGGTTCGTGAAGGACTCGCATGTGGAAACGACTCAGTTGGTCCTTCCGAACGACACCAACCAGCTCGGCAACCTTCTCGGAGGCCGGCTGATGGAATGGATGGATGTTGCGGCCGCTATCTGCGCACAGAGGCATTGCAATCGGATTTGCGTGACCGCTGCGGTGGATGAACTGGTTTTCCATCAACCGATCAGGATCGGAGAGGTCGTGACGCTCCAAGCGTCGGTGAACCGCGCGTTCGCAACGTCCATGGAGGTCGGAGTCAACGTCACTGCTGAGAATCAATTGACGGGCCTCCGAAAAACCGCAAACACCGCCTATCTTACGTTCGTTGCTGTCGACGATCGGCGCCTGCCGGTCAAAGTGCCCCCCATCGTGCCGCAGACCCCAGAAGAGAAGCGCAGGTACACGGAGGCACTCGAACGACGAAATGAACGGCTGAAGCGCCGGCACGCCGTCAAACGATAGCCCGGATTCGCCCAGGATGCCGGAAGCGAGCCAGTTCAAATTATGGTACTCCGCACGCGTCGCGCTGCTCGTCGCGGCTCTGTGCCTCACCGGGACTTCCTCCGCCATCGCACAGCGCTATGTCACCACTCTCGGGAGCGTGGTGGAGTTGCGCGCTCAGCCGGAGGCAACGGGGATCATCGTGGGTGATTTCAACGGGGACCGCCTTACCGATATTGCGACATTCGGAGGAGATGAGGTGCTGGTGAACTTTCAGGAGCCGGGCACACTCCTCTGGCATTCAACGAACCTGGTGGTTGGAAAGCCGGTCATTGCGGCCGCGGCAGGCCCGTGTAACGGCGACCGATTCACGGATATTGTGCTCATGACGGACAGCCCGCCCGAAATCCTCGTCTATCTGGCGAGATCTTCCGGGAAATTCGTCCAGGTATGGAAGACGGAACTGCCCGCTTTGTATGGAAACGTGGCTCTGGCCGACATCGATAATGACGGCAAAGCAGACATCCTTCTCTATGGGAAAAGACACCTCGGTGTGACCGTCATGCGGGGCAAGGGAAACGGCACCTTTCGCCCTGCGACTGTACTGCTTCCCGAAAACTCCTTCGGTGCGCTTTCGGTCGAGGACATCAACGGCGACGGCGTCAATGACATCGTTGCAGGGAACTGGGTATCGAACCAGGTCATGATTTTTACCGGTTTCGGCAAATCGGCCTTCAGCGACCCCTCCGTTCTCGAATGTCCCGGTGAACCCAGGTTTTTTCGGACTGCTTATCTCGACGCGGACCCCGTGAAGGATCTTGTTGTTTGCGTTCCTGAGGCGAAACTCTGCCGGCTGTATCGGGGAGACGGATTCGGAGGGTTCGAATCATTCGGGGAAATCGCCGTGAGCGGCACTCCGAGGTCGCTCGAGATTGCGGATGTCAACGGCGACGGAAAGGATGATATCGGCATCCTGAGCGGCGAAAAAGCGAGTCTCACCATCGACCTCAACAACGGCGAAGGGCTCCCGGCCGATTCGGTCGTTTATTCTGCCGGAATCTCGCCGGTGGATCTCGCCTTCATCGAGCACGGCCGAACCCGACTATCCGACGCAGTCGTACTCGATTCTGCGGCGTCGCGCCTGCGGATACTCCGAAACGCCGGCATCGACCCCGACGAGATCGAGATGAGAAAATACGCTACAGGCCTCAATCCTGCCGATGCGATCGCAGCGGACTTCAATCACGACGGGTGGTGCGATATCGCCGTCACGAACAGCGGTTCGAAGAACATTTCACTGTTTCTGAATGAAGGAAGCGGAACCTTCACCGGTCAAATATCCTTTCGCACGACGAGCGCACTCCGGTTTCTCGACTATGTTCCAAAAAACGACAGCATGGCGGTCTTCATCGGAACAAACCCGGATGCGCCATCGACCTCGATCGTTGAAATCAATACGCGCAGCTTTTCTCACAGCCTCGTCGATCTGCCCACGCAGGGGGAACAGACGATTCTCTCCGCACGGATCGACCCCTCGTCCCAGTATCTTCGTCTGACGGTGCTGGAGCACGACCGGCCCCGCGAGGGCGGTGAGCTCATCGAGTATGAGCAAATCGCCCCGACACGGTTCATCCAACGCTCGGTCGCAGCGAAGTTCGATCACTCTCTGATGGCGGCCGCCGAATACAATCGCGGCGGATCCCGGGAGATCATCGCGCTAGTGCGGGATCCGAATCGCAAGACGCCTTTCATCTATGAGGCGTTAAGTGAACCGGGTGATAAATTCGGAATTCCCCGGCTGGCTTTGACCCTGGATTCTTCGGCGGAGGTGCCGGCGCTTCTCTGGACCGCCGATCTGAACCACGACAGCATTCCGGACCTCATTATCAACCTCCAGTCACCGCAGAACACCCTCCGGGTGGCCTTAGGACGGAAAGATACGACCTTCTCGCCGAATTATTTCGAGCTGAGCGCTCCCGTGAGTATTTCAACAAGGGATGGCCTGAGGATTATGGACATGAACGGGGATGGGCACGACGATCTTGTCTTCCGGAATGACGCGACATTGTCAATCGAAGTGTATCTCGGGCTCGGCGACGGAAAGTTCGAGCCGGGGCCGCACCTGATCAGCACGAGGGGGCTGGGCGGTTTTGCGCTCGGCGACCTCGATAACGGCGGGGTACCGGAATTGATCGTCACCGAGACCCAACCGGGAGTCTTGAAAATACTCTCAGTCGTCGAGCGCCGGTGAGGTTCTGCATTTTCATGCAGGCCGTGCTTTGCCTCTATTCGTTCACACCGCCTCCGGAAGCGGACGGGCAGTATGGAACGCCGGACACGCAGCTTCCAAATCGTATTATCCGGAATCTCCGCGACCGCAGAGCAGAGAGCAGCACCCTCGCCGGCAGCACCGGCGCGAAAGGCAAGTGTGGACTCTGGATGTTGTTTCAGATCCTCCAGAACTGGAATCGCTTCTCGGAATCGGAACGGCTTGAGATCCGGGCGCTGCTTTCACCGGCTGCAAGCCAGAAAGAGCGGGTCATCGGTCACTTTCATATTTTCTACGACACAACAGGTCCCAGCGCACCCGCACTCCTCGATGCGAATCATAATCCAATCCCCGGTTCAGCGGAGGCATATGTGGATTCGCTCGGAAGCATTTTTAACCACGTTTGGTCGTACGAAACCGCCGTACTCGGGTATACGCCGCCGCCCGTAGGAAGCGATAACGCGTACCCGGTGACGATTCTCGATCTCGCGCCGGGATTGTACGGCGCGACGTTCCCCGATTCTATTCCGATCGACGCCGGTCCGCCGCCGAGGTACCTCACCCATATCGAGGTCGACAACGATTACCGGGAGGGGCTCTACTACAGCAGGGGGCTGGCGGGACTCGAAGTGACAGCGGCGCACGAATTCCATCACGCTATCCAGATCGGCTCCTACGGATTCTGGGGCTTGAATGAGCTCTATTTCTACGAAATTACGTCCACATGGATGGAGGACGTTGTCTACACTGATGTCAACGATTACTATCAGTACCTCACCAGCAATACGTACCAGACCTCTCAGTTCTCACACCCTGAGATCCGGTTTACGAAGTCCGACCAGTCGATTGAGTACAGCAGGTCGGTGTGGGGAAAATTCGTCGAGAAGCGCTATTCGCGGGCGATGATGCGGAGAACATGGGAATACATGAAACAGTATCCCAGCCTTGGCGCAATCGATCACGCCCTCGCGGAGTCCGGGAGTTCACTCCGGGAAGCATATCTGGAATATGCGCTCTGGAATTTCAATGCGGGTCCAACCGAGGATACGGTGAAGTTTTATTCGGAGGGAAGGAACTATCCCAGGATGCGTCTGGCTTCCACGGACGATTATATCCCCCCCGAATCATTGTTTCGCGACAGCATCCAGGCAATCAGCTCGGCCTATCACCGGATTTGCCTTCTCGGTTCACCGGCGGATACGTGCGCTTCAGGCAGAGACATGTTTGTGACCGTGTCAAATGTCAACATCCCCTCCGCTCATACGGAGGATCTGTTTCCCTTTACCTACGGCCTGTCCGCGAGCCAGGCAGGGGGATCAAAACACCTGGCCAACGGCCTCTACTCTCGCCTCATCGTGCCCGACCCCGAAAACTGGAGTACAGATGAGAGCGCCCCTGTGATTGTATCCGATGTTCAGGTCTTCCCGAACCCGTACATGCTCCGGGATACGCGGCCTCTCTGGTTCCGGTTTCCCGTCAGCCCTCAGCAGCCGGACGCACTCCTGTCCGTTTTCAATTCTGCGCTTGTCAGCGTCTTCTCCGCTCAATTGCCCGTCACGGAATTCAGACCAGGAGAGCCCGCCCTCAAGTGGGATGGCCGGGATGACAGGGGAGGGACGATCGCCACAGGAGTATACTTCTATGTAATTGAAGTGGCTGGAGCCCAGTATTCAGGCAAGTTTGCAGCGATCAGAGAATAAAATGGTTAAGATTTCGCTCGAGGTCTCTGGATTGGAGAAGGTTTTCAACCGTCGAAAGGTATTTTCTGACATCTCGCTTACGATGCGGGAATCAGATTCATTGACCATAACCGGGAGGAATGGGGCGGGCAAATCGACGCTCCTCAAGATTCTATCCGGACTCCTCTCTCCATCCCGCGGGACCATTGATTTTTCAGTCGATCAAAACCCGGTATCTGACGGCCTGCGGCATAGATATATCGGCTTCGTTGCACCATACCTTCAGCTCTACGATGAGTTCAGCGCCCTGGAGAATCTTGATTTCTTCCGGAAGGTGCGCGGATTGGATGTGAGCCGGTCGTCGCTGCTTGAGCTGCTGGAGCGCTTCAGCCTGGCAGAGCGGGGGGCAGAACCTCTCCGGACATTCTCCTCCGGGATGAAACAACGGGTCAAGTACGCTTTCGCACTCCTGCACAGGCCGCCCGTGCTCCTTCTGGACGAGCCCTCCTCAAACCTTGATGCTGAAGGAATTGATGCGGTATACCGGATCGTCGACGATCAGAAACAGAGGGGGATCGTTGTAATCGCCACGAGTAATGCCGAAGAGCTGCACCGGTGCGATCAGGTCCTCGACCTGGACCGGATCGCGCCAAAATCGTCCATCCCCGTTTAACAATGCATTCGTCCCGCTTCTCACCTGCCTCGTCGATCTTCGCGAAGGATCTACGCTCGGAGATTCGGACGCGGTACGCACTCAACGCACTTCTGATGTTTGTCATTACGACGATCGCCGTCATCCTCTTTGCCATCGGAAATGAAACCCCGGCGCCCGAGATCCTCTCAGGAGTCTTCTGGGTGATTGTTTTCTTCTCGGCGATGTCGGGGCTCTCACGGACCTTTATTGCGGAGGAGGAACGGGGCACCGTTATGACGCTCCGGTTGGTAGCACGACCGCTGTCGGTCTACGCCGGCAAGCTGCTCTTTAATATTGCTCTCATGGTGAGTCTCAACCTCTTCACGGCGGTTCTGTATGGCGCGGTGATCACAAATTTCAGGATTGAGAATTACGCGATTTTTGCCGCAGCTTTCGTTCTCGGGACGCTCGGATTGGCAAGCGCTTCAACGATCATAGCGGCGATCATTTCAAAGGCGAATACGAAGGGCACACTCTATCCGGTACTCTCGTTCCCCATCCTTCTTCCGCTCCTGCTCAGCGTGATAGACGCCACGAAGAAATCGGTTGAGGGGGCGCCGTTCAGCGAGGCGCTCGGCGATCTCCAGGTCCTGCTTTCCTACCTCATCGCGATGACAGTTGTGTCGTACTTACTCTTCGATTTTGTGTGGAATGAATAGCCTCACGCAGGGGATTGGGCCGGCCGCGCCGCGATCTTGTTGCAGACTCGGAATTTTAGTATTTTGGGAAAACGGACTGATTTCTCCGGGCTGAGGGGTGGACGATTGAGTTCGATGATATTGAAGTTTTTCTTGGGGATCTGGCTCACCGGCGTGATCATCGCGGCGATCGTGTTTCCGATCGTGCCAAACCCGGCTCGCTGGTACGAGTTTCCGGTCATCCCCGGGCTCGAGGATAGAGCGAGAATCCTCTTCTTTCACGTCCCGATGTCGTGGACGGCTGTGGTCGCCTTTCTCGTTTCGCTTGTCTACGCTGTTAGGTATCTCGCCCGCCGAAATTCCGACGATGACCTGAAATCCGCCTCCTCCGCGGGACTTGGCCTCTTGTTCTGCATACTCGCAACGGTTACCGGCGCGCTGTGGGCAAAGTTTAACTGGGGCTCATTCTGGAACTGGGACCCGCGCGAGACGTCGATCTTTGTTTTGCTCTTGATTTACGGCGCGTACTTCGCGCTCCGGTCGGCGGTCGATGTGGAAGAGAAGCGGGCGCTTCTGTCGGCGGCGTACGCCATCATCGCCGGGGTGACGGTCCCGTTTTTTATCTTCGTCATGCCCAGAATCGTCGCCAGCCTGCATCCGGAACCGATCGTCAATGCGGAAGGAAAGGTCCATATGAATGCATCCATGCTGACAGTCTTTCTCTGTTCACTAGCCGGGTTTAGTGCGCTGTACGTCTGGATGATGGCCATCAGAATCCGCACCGGGCGCCTGGCACGCCGGATGGAAGACGAGATCGATTAAATGTACGATTTCTTGACGCAGAACTCTCTCTATGTGGTTCTCATCATCGCCGTCATCTGTTGGACGGGAATCTTTCTTTACCTGCTGAGGCTGGACCGGAAGCTGTCCGCTCTCGAGCACCGCGGAAAGGAGATCAGGCAATGAAAGTGAAAATCCTCATCGGCTCGGTCGTTGCTGCCGCAGCGCTGATCTTCTGCGCGATAACGTTCGTCAAGACGAACGTGGAGTACACCGATTTCCAGACCGCGATCGCGTCGCACAAGACAGTGCAGGTGAAAGGGGAGTGGCTGCGCGACAGGGAGTCGGCGTTCGAGGCCTCATCGGGGAAATTCATTTTTGCGATGAGAGACGATCATGGAAAAGAAATGAAGGTCTGCTACGACGGCGCCAGGCCGAACAATTTTGAAATTGCCAATGCGATCGTCGTGAAAGGGCGTTATCAGGAAGGTGTTTTTCAAGCCAGCGATATCCTGACCAAATGTCCTTCCAAGTATGAGGGGGATGCTGCCGCGGTGAAGAAGACGCTGTGATCGGAACCCTACTTGTCCGGGGCGCCTTTGCGGCGATTCTGGTTTCCGGCATTTCGTATTACCTCGTCTTCCGAAGCGGAAACGGGCGCTACCTGCAGATCGCGCGCTATGCCTATCACTGCGCCGTCGCCATGGTGATGGGCTTCTGCACGCTTCTGCTCTATTTCATTCTCACGCACCAGTTCCAGTACACATACGTCTGGAACTACAGCTCCACGGACCTCCCGACACCCCTCTTGATCTCGACGTTCTACGCGGGGCAGGAGGGAAGCTTTTCTCTCTGGACCCTGTATACGTCGATCATCGGCATCATTCTCATGCAATACACCTCGCGCAAGAATTACGAGGTCGAGGTGATGTTCGTCTGGTCGCTGATCCTCTCCTTCCTGCTTCTCATGTTGCTCGTGAAGAATCCCTTCGCGTTTATCTGGGATACGTTTCCGAAAGACCTCCTGCATTCCGGATCGATTCCCGCCGAGGTCTCCAACGCCCTGTGGATCGATCCGGTGAGACGAATCTGGGCGCAGATTCCGGTCGAAGGGAGAGGGCTGAATCCTCTGCTTCAGAATTACTGGATGGTGATCCACCCGCAGATTCTCTTCACCGGATTTTCCTCGATGGCGGTGCCGTACACCTTTGCGGTGGCGGGCCTGCTCCGGCGCGACTACCAGGGGTGGGTAACCGTTGCGAAGCCATGGACCGTTTTCGGGGCGGCGGTCTTGGGGACCGGCATCATCCTCGGAGGTTATTGGGCGTACGAGACGCTGGGCTGGGGCGGTTACTGGGGATGGGACCCGGTTGAAAACTCGTCGCTCATCCCGTGGCTTGTGTCGATCGCGTCGATCCACACGATGATGGCCCAACGCCGCTCGGGGACGTTCGTGCGGACAAACTTTCTTCTGAGCATTCTGTGCTTCGTGATGGTTCTTTACAGTACATTTCTCACGCGAAGCGGTGTCCTGGGCGAGACCTCCGTGCATTCGTTCGTCGACCCGGGCAATTGGGCATACTGGCTCCTCCTCGCGGTCATCTTCGTGTTTGGAGTCTTTGGCTTCGGTTTGCTCTTGCGCCGCATGAGACAAATGCCGAGGGTACCGGTCGAGCACAGCATCTTCTCGAGGGAGTTCGCCCTCTACCTGGGGGCGTTCACGATTTGCTTTGCGGCGATCTTCATCACGATCGGAACCTCATCTCCGATCATTACCGGGATCCTCAAGGGGAGAGCCGCTGCGGTGGATACCGCGTTCTACGTGAAAACTACGCTTCCCCTCGGAATTGCCCTCTCGCTGCTGGCGGGCATCGGGCAGCTTCTTTGGTGGAAAAGCTCCAGCAGGAAGGCGCTGCTGGCTAGCCTCTTCTATCCGCTCATTTCGGCGGTCGTCTTCACTGCCGGATTGCTGATCGCCGGGATCCGCGACATTCCCTACGTCCTTTTTTCGTTCGCCGCCTCTTTCGCGCTCTTCGTCAATCTATCCGTAGGGTACCGGATTTTCCGGGGAAATCCCAGATATGCAGGGGGCGCCATTGCACACATCGGGCTCGCTCTCCTTTTCCTCGGTTTTGTGGCAAGCTCGCGCTACGATGAGAAACAGACGGTCTCGTTGGAGGAAGGCAAGCCTGTGGATGTCCTCGGGGGCTACAAACTGACCTACCTGGGTAATCGGCCTCTGGACGCGGAACGATACGGATTCAGCGTCGAGGTGGACCATGGAAACGAAATCTATACGGTCATGCCGATTATCCGCTACAGTTCTTTTACCAACAGTATGATGCGTCACCCGGATATTCTCAACATGGTCACGCGCGACTTTTACGTCTCTCCCGTTTCGGTTGAGACTCCGGATCAACGGAAGGAACAAACGCTGAATTTCAAGAAGGGCGAAACCCGCGATGTGAACGGGATGCAGGTAACATTCGTCGATTTCGACTTCAGCGACACGGAGAAGGGGAGGATGGTCACCGGCGGCGAGTTCACAATCGGCGTGATCCTCGAAGTACGGAACGAAGGAAAAAAAGAGCGGCTCAAACCGCTGATGAAAAACTCCGGCGGATCGATTTCCTATATCCCGGCCGCGATTGCCGGTTCGGCGATCCAATTCACCATTGCTAAGCTTCAGCCCAACCGCGAGGATCCGAGTCAGTCGAGCGTTGAGATCGGGGTCACCGCCCCCGGTTCAAAATCGAACAAGCCTCAGGCGGAAACGCTGATCGTGGAGGCGAGCATCAAACCGTTCATTAACCTCGTCTGGATGGGGACGATCACGCTCGTCGTGGGTTTCATCCTGACGATCGTCCGAAGGGTGGAGGAGGCGCGGCAACGGGATTGACCGGGTCCTGTCCTGCCCTCAGTGGGTTCATTCGCGTAATTCAGCCGTCGATCTTACAACAGGCCTCGAGCTTCTCGTAGGCATCTGGGTTGCGCTTCCGGTCATTGGCGTCGTACCCGGCATCGGAGATGGCCATCTCGATTGTTTGAACGTTAGTGCGCGCGGGGAGATAGATCACCTGCACACTTTTTCCTTCCACGTCGACCTGCACCTCTTTGACCCCCTCGACGCCGTAGACTGCCTTCTGAATCGTCTTCGCACATTTCCCGCACACCATCGAACTCGCCTTGATTGATGTGGTTTCGACCGGCTCCTTCGGCCGGCATGCGGGAAGAGTAAGACTCAGTGCAACAATGAAAAACGCCGCGTGACCCATCGTTGCTCCCTTCGCTTGTTTGATCATATCCTCATTTTCCAATTCTTGAGAAGGCCTTCGTCGATCTGAACTTCATTGCCGACCACGATGCTCGGAATCGGGGCAGGGGGGTACTTCTGACACGAGCCCTGAATTCCCTCCAGATTATTGAGCTTCCAGCGCGTCTCGCAGTTCCCGCAGGCAAGCTCCAACCCTTCGATTCGGAAGGTATGGGAATTGCACGGTTCACAGATCGCGACGGCCGTGACAAGTTTTCCCTCTCCGGTAATGAATGCGATCAGGGGAATCGTTACACCGGAAGACTGATAGTCGAATCCGACCATTCCCTTCTCCAGGAGGACCGCGAGGGGAAAGCTGATCCGCCCGTTCCCGACTTCCGCCGTGATCGGTTCGGGGTTGAGCACGGCATCGGGTTTCATTGATCCCATGGAAACCTCGGGCTGTTTAGCGATCACCGGATTCTCGCCGCCGGGCAGGTTTCGCGCAAAAATCAGGAGGAATACAGTGAAGAGCGAAAGAGCTGCGACGGCGTAAAGGATCTTTGCCCGCTTCGTCATCGCATTCCTCGAAGTTCCGGAAGGCGCTCTTGTATTGACGTCGGGTGCCCGCGATTCCCCAACCACGGGTGTCCCGCAGGATGGACAGAAGCTCGCCCCCTCCCGCATATTGAAACCGCATTTGTGGCAGAATGGCACGCCGGTTACCCTCTGACTTCCGCCGTCGCTCTCGTAAAAAGGAGAAGCCGTCCCCTCTCGCGCTTCGGGAAGGGACGGCTTCTCCTCAGTTGAAACCGACTTTAGTTTGTTCCTTTTGCTTCTGTAACTTTTTCCATTGACTTCTTGCCCGATTTAATTGTATTCTTTGCGTGCGCACCCTTCGCCTTCGATGCGCAGCAGCCTGCCTTCGCCCCGGTGGTGCTTGCCTTTGTCATGTTGCAGTTTGCCTTTTCGGCCGCCGTACAGTCTGCGGAGTTCTTCGCGTTCCTCACCGTGCCGTCCTTACCGGAGGCGGACGCGATATCTCCCGTGTTCTTTACCGGGATGATCGCCGCGTCGTTCGAATTCTTCGTCGCCGAAGTCAAGGATGCCTTCGCTCCGTGCATGCAGCACGAGGCCTTGGTAGCGGCGGTGCATTTTACCGCACAATCGTCCTTGCTCTGTCCGAGAGCGAGGGACAGTGAAAAGACCAGTACTGCACAGAGAGCCAAAACAATTCGGGACTTCATGATCCGCACCTTAAATGTGGTTAAAGGTTATGAGTCGATTTTCGTTCTCTTGTATAACAAGAATTTACACGATTTTGTTTCAAAAGCAAGTGTTTATATTATGGTTGATTATCTCCTTTCTTTCGGCTACATTTCGCCGATTTGACAAAACAGCATAGGGAAAGACTATGAGAATGAGAGCCCTGTTAATCTGCTCGGTCCTTCTTGTTACGGACCTATCGGCCCAATTCCAGACGCCCAACCAGAACCAGATCCAGGCGGGATTGGGCATGACTTGGATCGACAACCAGAGGTATTTTGCCGTTCGCTTGCGCCCTGAGTTTTCCATATCGAATGTGGGAATCGGCCTCGATCTTAACCTCGAATTCGATTCAACGGGGAGCCTGCGAAAGGAGAATTTCAACGAATTTACAGATTACTTGAGCATCATCCGCTATGTCCGATATGGACAGGAGTTTGACACTTTTTACATCAAGCTGGGATCACTCGATTACACAACCATCGGTCACGGAAGCATTATCAATAGCTATAATAACAGCCCTAGCTTTGATGCGCGCAGAGCCGGAATGCAACTCAATCTGAATTTTGGAAGGGTGGGGGTGCAGTCGATATACGGCAATTTCGGCCAGGCGGGCGTCGTAGGGCTGAGGGCGTACACGAGACCACTCCAGTTTACATCGCTCACGGACGTGCCAATTTTGAGTGATTTTGAAATCGGAGCAACATACGCGGGAGATTTTGATACCTATGCCAATGTCGATTCGAGTTACCTGGTGGTGCCTTTCGTTCCGGGCCAGGCCCCATATAAACTCCGCGGTAATGGCACCCTCTCGATGATCGGAGCAGACATTGGATTGCCTCTCCTTCAGGGCGATGTGGAAAGACTCGAGCTTTATGCCGATGTCGTGAAAATCCTCGACTTCGGAACCGGATTCGCCGCTGGAATTCTCTTCCGAGTTGAGGCGAGTTCTCTCTTGAGCGTCAGGACCCGGCTTGAGCGGAGGTTCAACGGGGAGCACTATTTGCCTTCTTACTTCAATTCGTTCTATGAGCTCGAACGCGTCAATCAGCTTACAGGCACTGCAAAGAGCTTGACCCTCAGGAACTTCAATGCTTATACAAAAGGTATCTATGGCGATCTGCTGATACGCATCATTAACACATTCGACATCTTCGGGAGCTATCAAAAACTCGACGACGTCGCTCAGAGTGGAGATTTCCACTTATGGACGGAACTGGCTCCTAAGGACGCGCCCATTTTGGCAAGGGCAGGGTATGATAAGATTGGTGTAAAGGACTTCAGTGATCTCGTCATAACGGATGACCGGGCACTTCTCTATGCGGAATTGGGTTACAAGCCGTATCCGTTCCTCATCCTCTCAACGATTTATCGTTGGACGTATACCCCGATCAGGCAGGGTGACACCATCGTCGGATATGAACCTCAGAGGAGGATTGAGCCGAAGGTCTCATTTGTCTATGAATTCTGAGGAGAACCGGTTATCGCTCGTGCTTTCTCTCTGTTCTACTGATGATGCATATGGTCATGGTGGTGGCGAGCCCCCGCCCCCTGGTATCCGCGGAGTTCATCGTACCTCTGTATCTGGCTTGGGGTCAACACTTCCCGCTCCGCAAGATGCGCTCCGAGATGAATAGCGCGCAGCCTGCCTTGCGAAAGCGCAATAGCGGCGGTGAGTGAATCGAGTTGCCTCGGGTCGATGCGGCCCGAAGCGAAGAGATCATCAAGTCTCCCTTCCTCTTCGACAATCCTCCTTCCGGCTCTAACCGCCTTCTCATGCATCTCCTGATATATCTTCTGCGTCTGTTCTTTCTGTCCGGTGGTTAAACCCAGTTCTACAGCGGCATCAAGTACATGTTTCGGCCCAGGATAATGATTAAGTTCTGCGGCCTTCGCAAAGCCCATCCCATCCCCGTTTTCGTAGCCCTTTGTATCTTCAACTGCCAAGGCCTTAATGTCCCGGTGCTCCTGTCCTGCGTATGCAGATTGAGCCGGTGCAGGCGTGGGCGCCTGACCCCCGGCAAGTGAATGGATCGCAAAGATGATCAGTAGATGAATTGCCATAAGTCTCATAGTTAGTGCTCCTTTTACTGGTTAATTGCAGTTATGCTCTAGGATTTACCGACGGTTACGTTGATGATCTCCATGGGAGCCGAGGCTCTGATTACACCGATCCGCTACACAGCATGGGAGGTCTGCGAGGCCTTGAGCCTTCCCCTCCTGAGAGCGGCCTCCTTCATAAGCGAAAAAATGATAGGAGTAACAAGAAGAACGTGGACGGCGGATGTCACAATCCCGCCCACCATCGGAGCGGCGATGGGCTTCATCACGTCGGAGCCGGTCCCCGTGCTCCACATGATCGGCATCAGGCCGAGAATGTTTGCGGCCACCGTCATCAGCTTCGGACGAAGCCGGAGGACAGCACCCTCCAGCGTCGCATCGATTATATCCCCGTGCCCGACCGGACCTTTTGCCAATCGCCTGTCCAACGCCTCATGGAGGTAGATCACCATCACGACACCCGTCTCAACCGCCACGCCATACAGGGCGATGAAACCGACCCAGACTGCGACGCTGAAGTTGTAGCCGAGAAAGTAGATCAGATATACCCCGCCGATGAGAGCGAACGGGACCGACAGCATGACCATCGAAGCTTCGAGAAAGGACTTGAATGTAAAATAGAGCATCATGAAGATGATGAAGAATACGATGGGGAGGACGATCTGAAGCCGTTTTTTTGCTCTGATCTGGTTTTCATACTGGCCGCTCCAGGAAAGGTAATAGCCGGGGGGCAGCTTGAGCTCTTTTTCTAGCGCTTCCTTGGCGTCATGAACGAACCCACCCATATCCCGCCCCCGGACATTCAGGAATACGATCGAACGGAGCATGCTGTTCTCGGTGTTGACCATTGGTGGTCCCGGAGTTTGCCTGATGTCTGCAAGTTGAGCTAGCGGGACAAAGGCATACTTCTGATTCGGTCTGGACGGGGCGAATGCGTCCATAGAGACGGTAGAGGGTGGAGACATACCCCCGCTGCCGTCGGCCCCGCCCTGGTTGGCCATTGCCGGTGGCTTGCTCATCGGAACCCCGTCGGGACGGGGGACCGGCACAAGGAGTCGTCCGATTGCCTCTCTATTGTCGCGAAAATCCTTGGCGAAGCGAACCCGAATTGGAAATCGCCTTCTTCCTTCGACAGTAGTCGAGATGTTTTCCCCGCCGATCGCCGTCTCAACGAAGTTGAGCACATCGCCGACGTTAATTCCGTACCGTGCTACGGCCCCCGGTTTGATGTCGATATCCAGGAACTGACCTCCGGTCACACGCTCGGCATAGAGATCTGCGGCTCCGGGCACGCCCCTGAGCACGCGCTCGGCGTCAACCGCCAGGCGCTCAAGCGTGTCCAGGTTATCGCCGAACACTTTCACTCCGAGGTCGGTCCTCACGCCTGTGGAAAGCATGTTGATCCGGTTGATAATGGGCTGCGTCCATCCGTTTCTCACGCCGGGGATCTGAAGAAGCTGGTCGAGCTGCGTGACGATCTCGTCCTTTGTCATTCCCTTCCGCCATTCGGATTTCGGTTTGAGCAGAATGATCGTTTCGATCATGCTGATGGGAGCGGGATCGGTGGAGGTTTCCGCACGCCCTGCCTTACCGAGCACTTGCTGGACCTCGGGGAAGCCGGCGATGATCCGGTCCTGGACCTGCAGAATTCTTTTCGCCTCGGTGGTGGAAACACTTGGCAGCATGACCGGCATGAACAGCAGACTGCCTTCATCGAGGGGCGGCATGAATTCCGAGCCGATGCTCATGATCATGGGAATGGTGATCACCAGGGCGAGACCGCTGAGGGCAAGCGTGGTTTTACGATACCGCAAGGCCTTTTTCAAAATAGGTTCATACAATCTCATCAGAAAACGCGACACGGGATTCTTTTCCTCAGGCCGGAATTTCCCCCGCATAAGCACTGTCATCAGCATCGGAACCAACGTAATTGAGATGACCGCCGAAGCGGCCAGTGAAAAAGTCTTTGTCCAAGCAAGCGGGTGAAAAAGTCTGCCTTCCTGCCCTTCGAGGAGGAAGACCGGCAGAAACGAAACGACAATAATCGCGAGCGAAAAGAAGATGGCCCGGCCGACCTGCTTCGCCGAGCGGATGGAGATCTCCGTGTAGTCCACGGGCCCGCCCAGGAGCTGAGCATTCGCGATATTGCGGTACGCATTTTCGACGAGGACAATGGACGAGTCGACGAGGACTCCGATCGCAATCGCCAATCCGCCGAGGCTCATGATGTTCGAGGTGATGCCGATTTGCTTCATGAGGATGAATGCGATCAGGATGGACACCGGCATTTCGATGAGGATGCGGAGCGCGCTGCGAAGGTGGAATATGAATATCATGATAATCAGGCTCACCACCACGGCTTCTTCAATCAACGCATTCCGCAGGGTGCCGACCGAATGCTCGATGAGATCGGAACGGTCGTACGCGGTCCTGATTTCAACGCCGGGAGGCAATCCTTTCTGAATCTCTCCGATTTTAGATTTTACGCGGCCGATCACGTCTTTGGCGTTCTCACCATATCGCATGACAATGATCCCGCCAACGACCTCCCCGTCGCCGTTCTTGTCGAGAAGTCCAAGACGAAGGTCACTCCCGAGTTGCACGGTGCCGAGGTTCCGGATAAGAATCGGCACTCCGCCGCGGCCGAACCCGACCGCAATATTTTCAATTTCAGCCGCCGATCGTACGTACCCCAGGCCCCGCACGTACATTTGCATATCGCTTGACTCGATGACCTTTCCGCCGACGTCCCGATTCGAGTTCCGGATGGCATCGACGACCGTGCTGAAATTGATGTCGTAGGCCACAAGCTTGTTCGGGTCGAGATCGACCTGGTACTGCCTGACAAAACCGCCGACGCTCGCAACTTCCGCCACGCCGGGCACCGAATTCAACTGATAGCGGATATACCAGTCCTGAATCGCACGCAATTCGCCGAGGTCGTACTCTTTTCCTTCAACCGTATACCAGTAGACATGCCCGACACCCGTTCCATCCGGACCGAGCGTTGGGACCACGCCTGCCGGAAGGAAGGAGGAAGCGTAGTTGAGCTTTTCCAGGACTCTGCTCCGCGCCCAGTAAATGTCGACATTGTCCTCGAATATGATGTAGATGAATGACATCCCAAACATCGACTGCGCCCTGACCGCCTTCACTTTGGCAAGTCCCTGCAGGTTGCTCTCGAGAGGATAGGTGATTTGATCTTCCATGATCTTCGGCGACCGCCCCATCCAGGGGGTGAACACGATCACCTGATTATCCGAAAGATCGGGAATGGCGTCGACGGGCGTATTGTACACCGACCAGACGCCCCATCCGGCCAGGAGCGCGTAGAGGAGGATAATGATGACCCTGTTCCGGGCCGAGAAGTCGATGATTTTTTCAATCATAGCATCGCTACCGGGAGTCGGACAATTCATTCACGAAATTATCTCCGCCGCCGCGGAGACTTCTTCCGAGCATCCTGGCATTAATGGCCACGACGATGGTGCTGATTGACATCAGCACCGCGCCCATCGCAGGACTCAGCGAGATCCCCGAGGAATAGAGGACCCCGGCCGCCAGAGGAATGGCAACCGCGTTGTATCCGGTTGCCCACAGGAGGTTCTCGACCATCTTTCTAAAGGTCGCCCGCGCCAGTTTGATCACCGCTGTCACATCCATCGGATTACTCCGCACGAGCACGATATCGGCCGTCTGAATCGCGACATCGGTCCCGGCCCCGATTGCGATCCCAACGTCGGACTGCGCGAGCGCCGGCGCATCGTTGATCCCGTCGCCGACCATCGCTACCACCAGCCCTCGCGATTGCACCTCCTTCACCTTTAAGGCCTTCTGCTCCGGCAGCACCTGCGCAAAGTATTCGTCTATGCCGAGTGCCTTCGCGACCTGTTCCGCCACGCGCGTGTCGTCTCCCGTGAGCATGATGCATTGTATTCCCATGCGTTTGAGGGCCGCAACGGCCGGCTTTGATTCGGGGCGGACGACATCCGAGAGCGCAACAGCACCGGCGAGCCGGTCGTCTATCACGACAACAACGACAGTCTTTCCCCCCGACTGGAGTTGGACGATGCGCGGATCGAGGGGGAGATTGAGAACGCCCCTGACATACACCGGACTCACCACTCTCACCAATGCGCCGTTGACACGCCCCTCGGCGCCGGCTCCGGGAACTGAACGGAAGTTGGTGACGGTGGAGGGCCGGCTTCCGGATGCAGCGATGGCTTTGGCGATCGGATGGCTGGAATGGGACTCAATCGATGCAGCGTAGGAGAGCAGTATTTCTTTTTGTATCGCCGCATCGGTGATCAGCACGTCGGTAATACCGAAGGATCCCGCCGTCAGCGTCCCGGTCTTGTCGAAGATGACTGCCTCGATGTTTCTTGCCTTCTCGAAGGCAACGCGGTTCCGGATCAACAGGCCCATTCGCGCCGACAGCGACGTCGATACCGCAATTACGAGCGGTATCGCGAGACCGAGGGCATGCGGGCATGTAATCACCATGACCGTGACCATCCTTTCAAGCGCGAATGCAAAGTCGGCCTTCAGAACGCCGAGCCAGGCGACAAGCGTGGCTAATCCGCAACCTACCGCGATGAAAGTGAGCCACAGCGCGGCCCGATCGGCCAGATCCTGCGTTTTCGACTTGCTCTGCTGCGCGGCTTGAACAAGCCGGATGACCTGAGCAATGAACGACTGGCTGCCCGCTTTCTCGACTTGGACAGTGATGGAGCCGTCTCCATCGATCGATCCCCCGATGACCGCTGAACCTGGCTTCTTCGAGACCGGTTTCGATTCCCCCGTGAGCATCGATTCGTCGACGAACGCCTCGCCCTCAATGACCATTCCGTCGGCGGGGATTTTTTCGCCCGGCCTGACAAGCACGCGGTCGCCCGGAGAGAGCTCGTTGAGTTTCACGTCGACAATCGATCCGTCGGGGAGAACTTTGTGCGCCGATGCCGGCATCACCTTTGCCAATTGCTCCAGAGCGTCTGATGCCCCCATGACCGATTTCATCTCAATCCAGTGGCCCAGGAGCATGAGGTCGATAAGTGTTGCCAGTTCCCAAAAGAAGACTGAACCGGGAAGACCGAAGACGACGAGACTGCTGTAGACATAGGCGATGCTGATAGCGAGACCGATGAGTGTCATCATCCCCGGCTTATGGGCTTTCAGCTCATGGTATAATCCCTGGAGAAACGGGAAGCCGCCGTATGCGAAGATAATCGTCGAAAGAATGAACAGCAGGTACGAATCGCTTTTAAATTGAAGCAGAAGGCCAAGACCCATCCACTCCTGAATCATGGGGGAGAGGAGAAGGATCGGTACTGTAATGCCCGCCGAGACCCAGAACCGCCGTTTGAAATCCCCGACGGCGTGATGTGATTCGTCGTGCGGCCCGTGGCTGGCTCCGGGGAGGAGCTCGAGCTTCATCCCGCACTCCGGACACCGGCCCGGATGATCCGACGTGATGTGGGGATGCATCGGGCAGACGTATCGATTCAGGCCCTGATTCTTCCCCTCTACCGCCGCATCTCTCGAGTGATCTGAATGGACATGTTCCATGACGGCCTCTTATTGTTTCCCTGCATGTTCCATGAAATCGGCCTTCACGTTCTCTTTCTTAACGTTTGGAACGTCTCCTTTTCCCTCCTGCCATCCTGCGTAGCACTCGTTGCATACGGCCTCTCCGTGCTTCACCTCCCGGGAGCAGGCGCACGACGACTCGGCGAGCGCGCAATGATTACAGGGCTCGCGGAGGCAGCAATCGTACTTCCCCTCCTGAGCAAGCTTTGATTTCGCCGCGGCGAGTTTTTCTTTAACCTCCGTAATGAGGGCGGCGGGAGATTGTTCTACTGCTTTCTGCACGATTGCTTCCTGTTTGGACGGAGGGACCTGCCTTTCTCCCTGACCACAGGATATCCCGAATGTAGCGCTGATGACGACAACAAGAAATTGCTTCACGTGCGGTGCTCCTTTCTGATTTGTTATTGAAACTGTCATTGTCGGGAAGGTTCCCGCTCGGCCGGAGCCGCTGCCGACAGACCGGCCTGTAGTTCGCTTTCAGAATCGAGCAAGTAACCGCCTGATGTAACAACTCGCTCGCCTTCACTGATTCCCTCAAGGATTTGGACACGCTCGCCGGCGCGGGCTCCCGGCTGCACGAGGCGCGGCAGAAATATGTCCGGGCCCTTCTGTACCCAAACAACGGTTCGAGTTCCCGTGGAAAGTAAGGCGGTCGCCGGAACCACTACGGCGGGGGGGAGGGTGACGTTTACGAACGCATCGACGTACATGCCCGGTTTTAGTTTGTCGCCTGGATTCGAAAATTCAGCCCGGAGGCTCAGTGTTCGTGTCGCGGGGTCGATCATGGGACTGATGAAATTTACTGCTCCGGAGAACTTCACGCCGGGGTAAGCATCGGTTGTTGCAGTCACATTCTGACCGAGCTTGAGCCACTGCATGTCGAACTCATAAGCGTTGGCAACCATCCAAATCGTTGAGAGATCGGCCACGTCGTAGAGATCTTCCCCCGCCCCTGCATAGTGCTGCGGATCGACGTTCTTCTTCAGGACGGTGCCGGTGATAGGAGAATAGATCGTGACATCATTTTTCACCTCTTTCGTGCTGTCAAGAAGGGCTATCTGTGCGCCGGTGAATCCCCAGAGCAGAAGCTTTTCGCGCGCCTCGTCGAGGAGCGACCTCGCGCCGTCGCTGATCATCTCGGGAGATTCCTTCACCTCCAGAAATGACTTCCGTGCAAGCAGATACTCGCGCTGTGCCGAGATGGCCTCCGGGCTGTAGAGATCGGCGACAGGATCTCCCTTCTTAACCGGCTGCCCGGTATAGGTAAGATATAATTTTTCAACTCGCCCCGGGAATCGCGTGCTGATATGCCTGAAGTTCGGCTCTGCGTAGTCGATTCGACCGGCGGCGCTGATACTTTTCTCCATCGAGACCCGTTTGGCCACTGAAGTGGCCACCTGCGCCAGTATCTGCCTGGATGGAGAGATGACCACGCCGGCGAGTCCCAGCGAATCCGCGGAGATCGAAAATTGGCTCGTCGATTTCTTGACGAGCGTCATTCCGCAGATGTTACACGCGCCGGGCTTGTCCCGAATGACCTGCGGATGCATGGGACAATAATACTCTGCTTTGGCATCCTTCTCGGCACCGGGCTGATTCTGCACCCCGTCCTCGTAAACGGGGATGCGATCCATCCCCATCGGTGATTTTCCCGGATGATCGCTGCGATCGCCGGCTATCATCGGGTCGGTCCAGTATAGTATTCTCCGCTCCTGCTTCGGGACGAAGAGCTTCGGATAAAAAAATAAACCGGCAATAATCAGAACGACCGAGGCTACGATTGCCGTGACGGCTTTTTTGTTCATAAAGTATTCCTCATTTTGTAACCGAAAGCGAGGCGGATCCGACTTCTCGTTCCAAATCGGCCACCGTCTGATCAAAATTCATGCGCGTCATAAAATAGTCCCTCGTTTGATCGACGTAGGTCCGGTAGGCGTCGATCAACATCAGAAAGTCGGTCTGGGCGGTCTGATACGAAGCAAGGCCGAGGTTAAGCCTTTGGCGGGCCAGGGGAATGATGACCGCGCGGTACAGATCAAGCTGGCGTTTGAACGCGTCGGCCCTGTAAAACAAATCTTTGATGTTAGCGGTTACCATGAGTCTCGTGGCGCGGTACGCCGATCTCGCAGCATTGACCGACGCCGAGGCCTCCTCGACGCCGGCACTCACCTTCGCGAGGGTCCACGGCGCAAACGGCAGGGTGATCCCGGCGCGAACGCTCCACCCGCTGAACCCGGCCAGGGGAGAAGTGACCCTCTCGATCCCAAGCGTGAAATCGGGAAGATATTCTTCTCTCGCAAGAGCGACGCGCTCATTCCTCTCATCGATCCGCAGCGAATCGTGGAGGACCATGGGCCGATTGTGAAGGCCTAAGCTGATGAGTGAGTCGAGGTTCGCCTTAAATGACACTGTCTCCGGGATCACGGCGAATCCAAGGGTGTCGGGTTCGTTTCGGTTGAGAATTGACATTAACATTGCTTTCGCGCTCATCTCTTTCTGCCTGAGCGACAGAAGCTCTCGCGAAGCCATCGCCAATTCCACCTGCGCTTGCAGGACATCCTGCTGCGAAACCTGGCCCCCGACGTATCTGGTCCTTGCGATCGATTCAAATTGCCGGAGGAGGCGCTGATTTTCCCGCTCGAGCACAATGCTCTGCTGGATGAACCACAGCTCGTAGTAGGCCCTTCGGAGCCGTGACACAATATCATTGATTTTTTCAAGATGATCGTGATGGGCATGCTCGGCAACCGTCGCGCCTATACTCCTTTTCGAGCCCAGCTTCGCCGGGAAGGGGATGGTCTGCATCAATTCGATGCGAGAATATGACGCTTCGTTAAACCTGAACCCCGGCATTTCCTCCTGTGCGAATTTTAACTCGGGATACGGAAGGCCTCCCGCCTGCGGAATCTGCGCTGCCTTCGCTTCCCAATCATAAAGCGCTTCCTGAATCTCGGGATTCTTCACCATGGCCTCGGCGACAAGAAAGAGTAGATCCAATGCCGGGGATTCCGGAACAACGACCGAGTCTTGCTGGCCGCTGGATTTCAACGGCGCGAGGAGCAAAATGACGACCAATATGCGTTTGATCATGATTCCCCAATAGTCTTTTTTTCTGCCCTCACTTCGGGCGCATGCATGAAACCAACGAAGTGTTTCAGTGGTACGAAACACCGTGCCGGTTAAAGAGATCCTGCCCTGGAGCAGGAACTTGGGGAACTCAGATCAGCAGTGAGGCGGTGAAGATTGGAATATCTTCAGAGGGAGGGGAAGGAGCGGGAAGAACTCCTGGAACGATTAACGGAGACGTGAAGATCCGTAGAGGCAATGAACAAACGTACACACAAAACGAGTTGGTATAGACGGCCAGGTTCTGCTTTTCGCCGAGGAACTCGCCATGATTTCGTTCTGCCGCAAGGACCGTCCGGCAGCAATCCCTGCCCAGCGCGAGGCCGAGTGCCGGCGTGGAGCCGGTATGCCGTTCAACACAGCAGGCCGGGCGGGCAGAAATCCCTCTGCCCATCATCGGGCACGCGCCAATGACGACGGGGAGTCCCACATTAAACAGCGAGAACAGAGCCGCCAACGCTACAGCGACCAGCCGATATTTTGAAACACGCATCATGTCAATTGATTATGCTAACATGCCCAGGGTGACTATCGTTCCCCTGAAGCAGAATGCTTTCCATTCCAAGGTAAAGCATTTCCGGTGTAATGTCAATTGCCGCCTGGGTGATGTGATCTGGGTCGCGAGGAGCCTGCTCGCAGGCCGGCTGCCCCCGAATTGCCCGGTTGAGCGGGTGAAGAGTGATTCATCCCTTGAATGACTTCAGGTTGAAGACGTCTTCGATTCCGATCAGCTCGACGGAATAAAACGGCTCGGCGTATTTTGCACCGATGCGGTACCCGAAATAACGCGCCCGGCTCTCCACCATCTCTAAAAATGATTTCTGGCTGAGAATCGTCTGCGGCTCCTTCGACTGGGGATCGTGGAATTGCGATTTGTGCGCCCTGATCGCTTCGAGCCGCTGCTCGTAGACATCTGAAATATCCACCACGAAAGAGGGAGTGAACTCCTGCCATTGCATGAAATGAAAGTAATTGTGCGGCCGCCACGCCTCCTGCCTGACTCCTGCGCTGGTGGTTTCAATCTTCCTTAGCCCCGAGTAGAACCAGGCATCCCGGCACAAGTGATGCGCCTGCACATGATCGGGGTGCCGTTCGGCGAAGTGCGGGATGAGGAGAACTCTGGGCCTGTACTTTCTGAAGATCTGAATAAGTTTCATCCGGTTGGGCACATTGACCTCAATGTTGCCGTCGGGGAGAGAGAGATTTTCGCGCAAGCAACCGAGGATCTCCGCCGCAGCCTGGGCTTCCTTCACCCGAATGCCGCTGTTACCGCGTGTGCCGAGCTCCCCTTCGGTCAAGTCGAGAATGCCGACCTTCCGCCCTAGCTTGACCGATTTTGCGAGCGTCCCGCCGCAGCAAAGCTCGACATCGTCGGGGTGAGCACCTATGGCTAGAATATCAAGTTCCAAGTTCCTATCCTAAAATTCCCGTGAATATAGATAAACATGTCAAGAAAGGCAACCATTTGATTCACGCGCCTGATTTGAATATATTGCCCGCGAATGCCGAGTATGATTGAAGACCGCACGATACTCACGGTCAGCGAACTGACGCGACGGATCAAGACCTCGCTGGAGCAAGGATTTCCCGCAGTGGCGGTGCAGGGGGAAATATCCAATTTCAAGCAACATTCCTCCGGCCATCTCTACTTCACGATCAAGGACGAACATGCGCAGGTGCAGGCGGTTGTGTGGCGAAGCAGGGCCTCGGCCTTAATCTTCACGCCGCAGGATGGCATGAAGGTTGTCGCGCGCGGAAGGATCACCGTTTACGAAGTGCGCGGGGTGTACCAGATCGATGTTGTCGAACTGCGACCCCTCGGGACCGGAGAGCTCCAGCTCGCGTTTGAACGATTGAAACAAAAACTCGCTGCGGCCGGGTATTTCGATCCCAAACGGAAAAAACCGATTCCACGGTATCCCCGGCGGATTGGAATCGTTACCTCCCCCACGGGCGCCGCGATCCGGGACATTGTCACTATTATTTCAAGGCGATGGCCGGTGGTCGAACTTGTGCTCTATCCCGTGAACGTTCAAGGGCCGGGGGCCTCGGGCGAAATCGCCGGGGCAATCAGGGATCTGAACGCCTGGGGCGGCGCCGACGTCCTTATCGTGGGCAGGGGAGGGGGATCTTTGGAGGATCTCTGGGCCTTTAACGAGGAAACTGTCACGCAGGCGATTTACGAGTCGGCAATCCCGGTGATCAGTGCCGTGGGACATGAAATTGACTTTACCATCGCAGACTTCGTCGCCGACCTCAGGGCCCCGACTCCTTCTGCAGCCGCAGAATTGGTTGTCCCCTCGAGGGCCGAAACGGTTGAAATTGTGCGCAATTTTTGCTATACTATGCAGCAAAATGTCGAAGAACGGGTTCGATCTGAGCGCGAACGGATCCTGGGGATTGTGGGAAGCTATGCATTTAATCGCCCCCTCGATCTTCTGCGCCAGTATTCTCAGCAGCTGGACGAATTACGTCGATCCCTCGTCCGCATTATTCAAAGCCGTTCTGCCCTCCTTCACGAACAATGCTCCGCACTCAGCAAGCGTATCGAGTCCGTGAACCCTTCTCTGATCCTGCGCAGAGGGTATGTGATTGTGCGCCGAAATGGGGAGGTCGTCGACCGCGCGAAGAGGCTGCGAGAATCGGAAACCGTTCACCTCAATTACTACGATGGTACCGTCGGCGCACGGGTGCTCGATAAGCAGCTAAGAGAGCAATGACGAAAACAACTGTTGCAAATAGAGAAGAAGGTTTTGAGCATTCACTTAAACGACTTCAGCAAATCGTTGAGACACTGGAAGAAGGCTCAGTAGGCCTCGAGGACGTTCTGAGGATGTACGAGGAGGGGGTGGAGCTCTCTAAGCGGTGCCTGACACAGCTCCAACAGGTCGAATTGCGTTTGAAGAAGTTGAGCAAGGATATGAACGGCCGGTTTCAGCTGTCCGACGAGGCGGTAGAAGAGTAAAGACGGGTGCCGGATACTTCCTATAAATATCTGTCCCACATCGATTCCCCCGCGGACCTGAGAAGGCTGTCCCTCCCTGAACTCAAAGCTGCGTGCGGCGAGATCCGGGAATTTCTAATCGACACGATCTCGAAAGTCGGGGGCCACCTCGGCGCGGGCCTCGGAGCCGTTGAGCTTGCCGCTGCGCTGCACTACGTCTTCCAGACGCCCGAAGACAAGCTGGTCTGGGACGTTGGCCATCAGGCCTATCCCCACAAGATCATCACCGGCCGCAAGGCGGAATTCCACACGATCCGGCAATTGGATGGAATCAGCGGGTTCCTGCGCCGCTCAGAGAGCATCTACGACACATTTGGAGCGGGGCACGCCAGCACGGCGATGTCCGCCGCGCTCGGGATAGCGGTTGCGCGCGACCTTGCGAAGGAAAAATTCAGAGTTGTTGCCGTCGTCGGCGACGGCGCGATGACTGGAGGCATGGCGTACGAAGCAATGAATAACGCAGGCCTGCAGAAACGGAATCTCATCGTGATTCTCAACGATAACAATATGTCGATCGCGCCGAATGTATGGGCGCTGTCCAACTATTTTACGGAATTGATTGCGAATCCTTCCTACAACAGGTTCAAGGCGAATGTCTGGGATCTCACGGGTAAACTGGAAGGGCTTGGCGACCGGATACGAAAGATTGCGTCGCGGGTCGAAGAGGGGATCAAGGTCATCATAACTCCGGGGATGCTATTTGAGGCCCTGGGATTTCGATACTTCGGACCGATCAACGGGCATAACATCGTACAGCTCGTAAAGATACTCCAGGATATCAAGGACCTGCCCGGCCCCATCCTTGTGCATGCAATCACCCGAAAGGGGAAGGGCTATAAGCCG
>Ga0137399_10000084_pt1 | contig 31858 bp, 35 predicted proteins | sample czorhiz316metaG_FD_104810 | JGI IMG/M metagenome (GOLD analysis project Ga0137399, IMG submission 104810) | Vadose zone soil microbial communities from Angelo Coast Range Reserve, California, USA - czorhiz3.16 metaG | ecosystem: Environmental > Terrestrial > Soil > Vadose zone | place: USA...
CCGCAGATTTCCGCGCCGATGTCGATCTTGCGAATGACGTTCCCTTTGTCGTCGTACTTTAGAATACGTTTCTCGTACCACTGGCTTAGGTAAAGGTTGTCACCGTCAAAGCTCAGATACGAGCCGGTGAAATCGGGGCAGGCGAATAATTTTTCGAAACCGCCATCGCTGTATCGATAGACATAGCGATCGTCATTCAATCCTTTGCCGATCGTGACATGCATCGCGCCATTTGTCTGCACCGCCGCCCACACCACTCCCGGCGGATCGACCTCTTCCAGAATTTTCGTCCCGTCGCCGTCGAGTTTGTAAAGAAAACCGAGATCGCGTGAGCTCATCCAAAGCTGTTTGCCATCCCACGCCAGCGCCTGCGGCGTGACCGCCGGCGAAGGAAATCGTTTTCGCTCTTTGATCGTTGGCAGTTTCAAGTTCTCGCTGAACAACATCGGCCGTTTCTCGTGGTTTTCTACTTTCTAATTTTTACTATCTAACGTCTACTTTCGGTCCGCCATGCACAATCCTGAGGACCGCAGTTTCATCGGACATCCGCGCGGGCTCGGCTACATCGCGTTCGCCGAAGCGTGGGAACGTTTCTCCTACTACGGCATGCAAGCGCTTCTCGTCCTTTACATGGTCAATCGCCTTCTGCATCCAGGACACATCGATCATGTCGCCGGCTTCGGTCCGTTTCGCCATCTGATCGAGAGTTTTCGCGGCCCGCTGGACATTCAGCCGCTTGCCTCGACGATCTTTGGTCTCTACACCGGTCTTGTTTATCTCACACCGATCGGCGGCGGTTTAATCGCGGATCGTTGGCTTGGTCGCACGCTTACAATCACGATCGGCGCCTCGCTTATGGCGGTCGGCCATTTTCTGATGGCGTTCGATTTCAGTTTCCTGCTGGCGTTGCTTTGCCTGGTTAGCGGCGTCGGTTGTTTCAAAGGAAATCTCGCGAGTCAGGTCGGCGCGCTTTACGCCACCGGCGACAATCGGCGCGCGGACGCGTTTCAGATTTACTACATTTTCATCAATGCCGGGGTCATAATCTCACCGCTGATCGCCGGCACACTTGGCGAAATTTACGGCTGGCATTGGGGCTTCGGCGCCGCCGGCGTCGGAATGTTAATCGGGATGACCATCTATTTGTCAGGCCGGAAATATCTGCCGCCCGACTCGCCCGTTGTCGAAGAAAAAGAAGCGAGCCCGAATCACACCGCCAAAAGTAAGCTGACGCGGCGCGACAAGATGGCAATCGTCGCGCTGCTTGCGCTTTTGCCGTTCCTGACGATTGCGATCATTCCCAACCAGCAAATCTTCAACGCTTATCTGGTCTGGGCGCAGGACCACGCCGATCTCATCTTCTTTGGATGGAAAATTCCGACGACATGGTTGATCACGCTCGATTCGATCGTCTCGGTCAGTTTTCTTTTCATCGCGGTCATCTTCTGGCGCATTTGGTCCAAAAAATTTTCCGAGCCGACGGAGATCAACAAGATCGCAATTGGCAGCCTCATCGCTGTAACCGGTATGCTTTCGCTCGTGATCGGCGCCGCAATCGCCGCCGCTTCCGGAGGAAAGGTATCAATCGGTTGGCTGATCGCGTTTCATGTCTTGAACAGCGCCGGATTCGCAAATGTGTTTCCGGTTTCGCTCGCGCTTTACGCACGCGTCGCTCCCGCAGCGTTGTCCGCCACGATTATCGGCGTTTATTATCTGGCGTTCTTCGCCGGCAACAACCTTGTCGGCTGGATCGGCGGCTTTCTTGAAAAAATGCCGGCAACCCAATTCTGGCTCTTGCACGCAACGCTGGCCGGAGTGGCGGGCGTTATTTTTCTTCTCGCCGGCAAACTCTTCGGCCATCTCCTCGCGCCCGGCGACAACGCGACTAGCTAGACAGGATTGACGAGATCAAGCGAATTGGTTCAATCTCACATCATGAAACGTCTACTTTTCTCCCTGGTAATTCTTCCAATCTCCCTCTTCGCCGAGGGCGGTCTGCCCGACAAGCCTTACATCTACGTCCAAGGAAAAGCCGAAATCGAAAAGGCTCCAGACATGGTAACCATCAAGTTCGATGTAGTCGCACGCGCACCCGACGAATCCAAAGCTAATGAGGAGGTCCAAGCTAAAGCGATTAAAATCTTTGATCTGTTCAACAACGCGAAGATTGCGAAAGAAGATGTGATAGCTCAAAGCCTGGAATCTGAACCGCAGTTCGAGCAAGGAGAGAAATACATTCCCAACCATGGCAAGCTAGTCGGTTACGAGGTAAGCCGACCATTCGAAGTGAAGATTCGTGATATCGCGGCGTTTCCCAAGTTGGTCGATGAACTCATCGCCGTAGGAGGAATAGAATTCTCCAGCAGCGGGGGCGGACTAACGAAGCAGAAAGAAGTAGAGGAACAACTCGCCGACAAAGCGTTGACAAATGCTCGTGAGCGCGCCGACAAAACTGCGAAAGCAATGGGCGTGAAAATCGAATCAGTGTTCGCTATATCAGCTGTCCCATTCGCAGAGGTTCACAACAGCATGTTTCCATCCGAACGAGTCACTGTCACGGGATCGAACATTCCGACAGCTCGCTCACGCACACCTGAATACCGCTTTGCACCGATCACAGTCAGCCAAGAGATTCACGTCATCTATTTGATCTCGTCTGCGAAGTAACTGATGTCGATCTTATGAGCAGCGTGATTGTCATCGTTGCATATCGGCCGAAGGCGGGGAAGGAAAAGGAGCTGCTTGAGCTCGTGCGCAACCGCGTGCCGACTTTGCACAAGGAAAATCTCGTGACCGACCGCGTGCCGACGATCATACGCGCGCGCGATGGAACGATCATTGAAGTCTCGGAATGGAAATCGCGGGAAGCAATCGACGCCGCGCACAAGAATCCGAACGTTCTCGCGATGTGGAATAAATTCTTCGCGGTCTGCGACTGCATTCCGCTCAATACCTTGGCCGAAGCGAAAGAGATGTTTGCCGGCTTCGAGCCGGTCGCCGATTGAAGATCTCTCCGATTGCTGACTTCGATATTGGACGTCGAGCGTTGGACGTTTGCAGGTGAGAGCACGACTCCTTTTCCTAACGTTCTTCGCGATGATCGCATTCGCGAGTAATTCGCTGCTTTGTCGCGCAGCTTTGAAGGAGACCGGCATCGACGCCGCCAGTTTTACGTTCATCCGCATTTTCTCCGGCGCGGCCGCGCTTTGGCTTATCATGAGAATGCGATCTCCGCGCTCGTCACTTGTCACTCGTCACTCGTCACTTCGAAATGGCAATTGGCTCTCCGCGTTCGCGCTCTTTGCTTACGCCGCGGCATTTTCGTTTGCTTACAACACTCTCTCGGCCGGAACGGGAGCACTGGTCTTGTTCGGCGCAGTCCAGGCCACAATGATCCTCTGGGGGTTTCGCAAAGGCGAACGACTGCGAGCAATTCAGGTCATCGGTCTGCTCGTTGCTGTAATCGGACTTGTCGTGCTCGTGTTTCCCGGGCTTTCCGCTCCGCCATTAATCGGCTCGATGTTGATGTTAAGTGCCGGTATAGCTTGGGGCGTTTATTCGTTGCGCGGAAAAGTGAAAGGCCAGTCCGGCTCGGACCGCGATGCGCTTGCCTCCACTGCTGGAAATTTTTTGCGCGCCGTTCCATTCGCCGCGCTGGTCAGCGTCATCATGCTGCCGAAAATGCATCTCGACTCGGTAGGCGTCACTTACGCTGTCATCTCCGGCGCGATCACTTCCGGACTCGGTTACGTCATCTGGTACGCTGCCTTGGCCGGTTTGAAAGCTGCGAGCGCGGCGACTGTTCAGCTCAGTGTCCCGGTGCTCGCCGCAACCGGTGGAATTCTTTTACTCGGCGAACCGATTACTTTGCGTTACCTGGTTGCTTCCGTCGCAGTTCTCGGCGGAATCGCGCTGGTGGTAACAAATCCAATTTGGCAAACCTCAGGGACAGAAGATCAGCAGTAAGAAAACTGCAAACAGCACCAAGTGGACGCACCCCTGTAAGACGTTGGTCTTGCCGCTCCCGAACGTTACCACACTCGCACCCAGAGTAAGAATAAGCAGCGGAAGATTACCGCCCTCAATCCCGAGAACGACCTGGCGATTGGTCGTCATGCCAATAATGAGCACTGCTGGAATGGTCAAACCGATGGAAGCGAGCACGGACCCGTGCAGAATATTTACGGAGCGTTGTAACTGATTTCCTCTGGCCGCTTTGACAGCACTCATTGCCTCCGGCGCCAGGACCAACCCGGCCACGATCGCGCCGCCAAATGCTTGCGGCATGCTCAGGCGCTCGATGAAGTTATCAAGCGGAATGGCGAACTTCTCCGCCAACACTACGACCACGATCAGATACAGAAACAACATGGCCGCGTGGAAACTAGTCGACCGCAGATGAGTTGGTGAATGATCGCCGACCGGCGCGCCCAGAGCTTCTTTAAAATATTGGCGGTGGCGTCCAGTCTGAATGAAAAGAAAAATGACGTAAAGACTCAGGGACGTGACAACGAGAAATACCTCTTGCACGGAGGTGAACCGCGGCCCGGAAAGCGAAGTAGTGAAGTTGGGCAGAACCAGCCCAAGAACGGCCAGCGCCATGATCGCGTTCAAATATGCGCCCGCTCCTTGGAGATTGTAATTTTGCTCGTGGTGGCGCAATCCGCCTAACAAAAGAGAAAATCCAACCAGACCGTTGAGCGCGATCATCACTACTCCAAACATCATGTCACGAGCCAGGGTCGGGTTATTCGCGCCGTGGAGCATCGCGGCTGAGATCATCACCACCTCGATGCTGATCGCGGAAAGAGTGAGGATAAGTGTCCCGTAAGGCTCGCCGCATTTTACCGCCAGGCAATCAGCGTGACGCACGACCGAAACCGCCGACCAGAGAACGGCGCCGAGCAACCAGACAAAAATCGCTCCGAGTAGATAAGGATGAGCGACGTTCTCCAAAACCTCGCTTCCTAACACCAGAAAAATCACTGCGGTCGCGAGCCCGATGAAAAATGAATATTCAGAGCGGAGGAACGCAGGAAAACCTGGTGACGATTGCGACGCGCTGCCGGAACTCATCGGCGCGAGCTTACACAAATCGGGCTGGGTCGCGCAACTCAGGCAAAACAGATTTACGTCTGAAATTCTGGAAAGAAACTTCTTAATCCTGTCTTACTTTCCAAGTTCCTGCTTTCCTTGGCGCCAATCATGAAACGACTTGGCTGGGTCGACATCTCTAAGGGTCTGGCCATCCTCTTTGTCGTTTATTTTCATTTCTTCCGGACCGTCTTCGAGCATTACCAGCTTCCGGCTGCGGACTGGAGCGGTCTGGTCGCGGGAACGATGTCGATCTTGCGCGCCGCCTGGTGGCAAGTTTCCGGCCTCGGTTTTCATGCGGTCGGTGCGTTCATCATTTTAAGCGGCTGGACATTGATGCAATCGACCGCTGCGCGCGCGGATTTAGGCCACGTCGCGTGGGGAAAATGGTACGGCGCGCGATTCGTCAGGCTTTATCCGATGTATTGGGTCGCGCACATCGTTTATCTCGTTTCGCCTTTCGTCGCGCGATTGGAGCCGGTCGACGGTCGCATCGTCCTGAGTCTCCTCGGGCTCCGCTTCGTCAACATCGAGATGAATTTCATGTACCTCAACGCCGCCTGGTGGTATTTCTCCATGCTCATTCAATTCTATCTGATCTTCCCCCTGCTCTTTTGGGCGGCGCGAAAATTTGGAGCGTGGCCCTTCCTGCTCGGCGCCTGCGCGCTCGGATTTTTCGTGCGCCATTTGATGCTTAACGTTTATCCGCAACATGGTTTTTGGATCGGCGGCGGCTTCGCGATTTGCCGCTTACCCGAATTCGCTTTGGGGATGGCGCTCGGAATGTGGCATGTAAGATCGACATCGCGCGCTGAACCGCTTCTTTTGCGCGGCCCGGGACTCGTTACCGGTCTGATTCTGTATCCACTCGCGCTCAAGCTTTACGACAACGGCATCGCTTACGTGTTTTGCGATTTCGGAACCGGCGCATGTTGTTTTCTCGCAATCGTCGGCATCGCCGGATTGATCTCGCGCGTTGCCGGCCTCGCCAAGATCTTCGGTCTTGTGGGAGTGTACTCCTACGGCCTCTATCTCATTCACCAGCCCTACGTCATCTGGCTCGGACTTCGGATTCGACCACAAGCGATCTTGATCTTTCTCTTTACCTTTTTAGTCACGGCGGCGGTCTTGAGCGCGTGGGGAATTGTTCTGGAAAAATCGACCAACACGCTCGTGACCAGACTTCTGCCAGCAAGAAAAACAGCACCCGCCTAACACCTCGACTTCTTATGAAAGACAACATCCAGCTCAGCGCGGTGGAAGATCACGATGGCATTCTGACGATTCGCGGCGGCGGAGCGCGCCGGGATTGGAACGGCATTCATTATAAACAGGGCATGTCGTCCAAGAACGTCGGCACAACCAAACTATCCGCTAACATCGCCACCATTCCGCCGGGCGGCGTCGCCTACGCGCACGTTCACGTGGGCTTCGAAGTGATCCTTTACATCATCGAAGGAAAAGTGCGCCACGAATTCGGAGACGGATGCAAGAAAGTGCTGGAGAACGAAGCAGGCGATTTCATTTACATCAAGCCCGGCGTGCCTCACGAAGTCTTTAACATGAGCGACACCAAACCGGTCGTCGCCTTCGTCGCCCGCTCATCCGCCGACGAGTGGGACAACATTATTCCTTACGACCGCAATCAGTCGGCCTGAGAGGCGGCCTTCTTTAATATTTTTTTCAGCGGTGGCCGAAGCGCTCGGTGACGGACTCGGAATAATCGGTCGCCCGTAGCCATCAAAGACGTTTCCGTTTTTATCGATAACGGTGGTGTTATCTCGATGATCCCAGAGATATTGTCCGTCTGAGCTCAGGCAGAGGGCAATGTAAACGCCAGTCGTCCGGTGTCGGCAATCCTCCAACGCCATATTTTTCGCGTCCACATTGTTGGCGCTATCACCGTATTTCCAGCCTGACCCCCAACAAGATTTGTCGGCACCCAATGCGAGTGCGGCAAAACCCCGATTCACCCAACACGCAACGGTCGCATCGGGAGCGTCGCATTTTTCCAATGCCGCTTTTTCCGCAGCCTTTCGAGAACGAAGATTGTAAGCGTAGGCGTATTTTCCGGTCGACGGTGAATAGGCAATCGCGGCGTAGCTATTCGAGCTAACGTCAATCGCCTGGACCAGCGTGGCGCAGAGGCCAGCAAATGCGACCCAAACAAGCGCAGTTTTCATGATCGCGAGCTCTAGCGAATCAGAAAGCTTTCGTCGAGATTGCTTTTCTTCCCTGGCACGCCGTAGCCTCTAGTCACGCCGAAGCCACGCGAAGGCGGATGTGCAAAGGCGGTTGTCCTGTGTCCGCTATTTCCTTCTCTATCATGAAACATTTTTTTCTGGCATGTTTGTTTCCGGCGCTGTTAACAGCTCGGACCATGCAACTGACAGAACAGTTGGGGAAAACTGTGCTCTATGGCGACGTTGCCCTTTCGCCTGATGGAAAAAATGTTGCGTGGGTGCAGTCCACCGCCGCAACCACATCCAAGCAGACTTACGTGCGCGCAGCGTCGGGAGATGCTCCGGCGACGATGGTTAACCTTGGAGCCGACGGCGACCGGAAAGATGCCGATCCTGCTTGGTCCCCCGATTCCAGGACGCTCGCGTTTTTTTCAAATGCCGGCGAAAAGGATCAGAAACAGCTCTGGACCGCCAATGCTGATGGTTCCGGTCCCAAGAAGCTGACGCGCCTGAACGGATACGCGGCGCGCCCGCGCTGGTCGCACGACGGGAAACAAATTGCCTTCTTATATATAGAGGGTGCAGGCGGCGGCGGTCCGCTCCTGGCTGCGCCTTCCACAACCGGCGTTATCGACATGGCGATTCACAACCAGCGGATCGCAATTGTCGATGTTGCCACGGGTCAGCTTCGACAGGTTTCGCCAGCCGATCTTCATATCTACGATTTCGATTGGTCGCCGGACGACAAGATGTTTGTAACAACGGCGGCGCCGGGACCCGGCGACAACAATTGGTGGATCGCGCAGATCCACAAGATCGACATCAACAAGGGCGTCGCGACGTTAATTTACAAACCTTCCCTCCAAGTGGCGGTGCCGCGCTGGTCGCCGGACGGGAAATCAATCGCTTTCATCGAAGGTTTGATGAGCGACGAAGGATTTCATGGCGGCAATCTCGTCATTATGCCGACCGATGATGACAAACCAGTCAATCACGCCTCCGCAGTTCGCGCTCGATTAACGATGCAAGTCGAACGGAAGACATCCGTCAGCTCGCTTTTCTGGGTCGCGCCGGATCGCATTGTGTTCACTGAGTATGTTGGCGGCGGCGGCGCGATCTCTGAATTGGCGTTCGGGAACAAACCGGTCCGCGAGATTTGGAAAGGCGAAGAGAGCTTTCATGCATTCGGGAATTTTCCGGATTTGGCGCTGGCGAAAGACGGAAAGACTGCCGCGGTCGTGCGGGGCACTTACAATACGCCACCGGAAGTTTGGGCCGGCGCCGTCGGCGACTGGAAAAAGTTAACAAATAATAATTCCTCCCTGCCTATGACATGGGGAAAAGCGGAAAGCGTCGACTGGACCAATGAAGGATTTAACATTCAAGGCTGGGTCGTTCCGCCGGCCAAAGTCGAATCCGAGAAAAAATATCCGCTGGTGGTGCTGATCCATGGCGGACCTTCCAGCGTAACTGGAACGGAATGGCCGGCCAACTTCGGCATGTCTCGCGCGATCATTGCCGCGCTTTCCACGAACGGTTACTACGTCCTCCTGCCAAATCCGCGCGGAAGTTACGGCCAGGGCGAAGAGTTCACCCGCGCGAACATAAAGGATTTCGGGCACGGCGATCTTCGCGACGACATGGCGGGAATCGATGCTGCGATCAAAAAATATCCGATCGATCCGAATCGACTCGGCGTGACCGGCTGGAGTTATGGCGGATACATGACGATGTGGACCGTGACACAAACCAATAGATTCAAAGCGGCCGTGGCCGGCGCCGGCATCTGCAATTGGCAAAGTTATTACGGCCAGAACTTGATCGACCAATGGATGATCCCGTTCTTCGGCGCGACGGTTTACGACGACCCTGCCGTTTACAGAAAAAGTTCACCGATTGAATTCATCAAAAAGGTGAAAACGCCAACCCTCATCATCGTTGGTGAACACGATGCCGAATGTCCCTCGCCCCAGTCCTACGAATTCTGGCACGCATTGCGAACGCTCAACGTTCCGACCCAGCTCATCATCTATCCCGGCGAGGGCCACTTATTCCTGAATCCCAAGAACCAGGCCGATCGCATCGATCAAACGGTCGCCTGGTTCGACAAATACTTGAAGGAATAGACAGGATTTAGAGGATTAAATCCAGATGCTTGGGTTTCGTCGAAATCGGGCTAATCCTGTCTAGTGCAGATCGAGGCACAGGAAGAAATCTGGCCGCTCAAGCAGTTGTTTCGAATTTCGCGTGGCAGTCGCAGCGAAGCGCGCGTTGTCGTCGTGACCGTGGCCGATGGGCAGCACACCGGACGCGGTGAAGCGGTCCCGATCGCCCGCTACAACCAAAGCGTCGCGTCTGTCCTGGCGCAGATTGAATCGATGAAGAGCGAGAAAAATTTGGATCGACATCGAATCCAGAAATTGTTGCCGGCAGGCGCCGCGCGAAATGCGTTGGACTGCGCGTTGTGGGACCTCGAAGCGAAAATTTCCGGGAAACGCGTCTGGGAGTTGGCGAACATTCCGATGGCGCCGAAAGTTGAAACGTCATTCACGATCAGTCTGGATACGCCGGAGAAAATGTCGACTGCGACCAAGGCGAATGCGACGGCGCCAATCCTAAAACTCAAACTCGGTGGCGACGATGTCGATCTTGCGCGAGTTCAAGCTGTGCGGGAAGCAGCGCCCGCGGTGCGTTTGCTCATCGACGCCAACGAGTCGTGGTCGCCTTCGCATTATCAGAAAATTGTTCCGGCGTTGAAAGGCTTGGGAGTTGAACTGATCGAACAACCGTTTCCGGCCGACGCCGACGAAGTCCTCGAAAGTCTCGAACATCCTGTTCCAGTCTGCGCGGACGAAAGTTGCCACACGACTGCCGATCTTCCGTGCCTGACGAATCGCTACGAGATAATTAATGTAAAGCTCGATAAGACGGGCGGACTAACGGAAGCGCTTCTCTTGACCAGGCGCGCGCGCGAAAGCGGATTCAAATTATTATTCGGTTGCATGGTCGGCACTTCGTTGAGCATGGCTCCGGCGCGCGTTGTCGCCAGCGCGGCGGATTATGTCGATCTTGACGGCCCATTACTCCTCGCCCGCGATCGAGATCACGGACTCAGCTATCGAAACGGAAAAATCGATATGCCTCCCCGAGAACTCTGGGGGTAAATAGAGCGGCGAGTGACAAGTGACAAGGCCAACGCGGAGATGATTTGATGCAGTTTTCCTCGCAATGAGGCGCTGCTCGGACTGTTCACCAATACCGGCCACATAGGGAAAGCGGGCCGGGATCGGCGGAGGAGGCGCGATACCTGCTTAAGTGGTCTGCCGCCTATGAGTAACAGCGTTTCAAGCACGCCACCCGTCCTCCTACGGGTTTGCCTTATCGGCGCGAGCTTCCTGACCTTAACGCCCCTAAGTCTCAAGGCATCGGTCGTGTTCGATTGGCCCGCGCCTCCTGGCTGGACGGCCGGTTCGCCCACCGGCGGGCAGACGGACACGCAAAGCTTTACCAGCGTTAATCCGAACGACATCACGGTTGCAGTCAACAATAGCGGGACCGGCCCCCAGGGAATGAACCTCCAAGGTGGCTATCCGCAAATCAGCGCAAATCCGTTGACGGGCGGACTTACCGGAGTGAACGGGTTGCAGCTTTATGCGACCAGCTCCCAGAGTTTCGGGACTTACCTTAAGATAACGGTCACCTTTGACACGCCGGTCATAAACCTGTCATTCCAGATCTGGGATGTTGACGCTGTTGCCGGACAATTCGTCGATAAGATTTCCAACATTCAGGCAGTGGGCCCGGGCGGTATTACAGTCGGGCCAGACTCAGTCACCAGTGCGGTTGCTGGCTACAACTCAATTACTGGAACCGGACTCAGCACCGTGGTTTTAGGAACTGCGAATGCGAACAATTCGACCAATCAAGGAACGATCGATATCACCTTCAATGGGCCGATCACGCAGTTTTCTTTCGAATGGTCGAACAACGACCCCGCGCTCGGTCAGCAGGCCGTCGCCCTCGGGCCGCTAACCTACACGCCTGTTCCTGAAAACAATCCCGCCTGCCTCAGTTTGAGTTTCTGTCTGGCCGCGATCCTGTTCGAACGGCTCCGGCGTCGCCGACGCTTGAGATGCTTCAATCTTTACCCCGTGAGATAACGGCGGAGGCGAGTTTTGATATAACGTTTTCCCCAGGCAGTTTTAAGGTACTTTTCACGTTGCGCCGCATCGCTCTCGTTTCGGCAACCTTCCCAATACACAAGCTCAAATGGCCTGCGTTCTTTTGTGGAGTTAACGCGTCCGTCGTTGTGGGCCCGGAGTCGTGCCGGTAGGTCCCGCGTTAGACCAACATAGAAGTGACGATCAACTTGTGATCGCAAAACGTAAACGTAGCAGAATTTGGGCACGTCTGTTGTATCTCACGGGGTAAACGCTTCCTTGTTCACCACATACGGCATCTTGGAAAAATCGCCGCCGTAGTTCCCTTCCAACACGTCGATCAATCCCTGCACCGTACGTCCAGCCATGCCTTTGTCAGGATCGACATCGAGCCGTGTAATCTGCGCGCCGCTGGCGAAGTGATGAAAAACGCGGCAACGATCCGCAATCTCGGGATCGAGCAACGGCGAATCCGGCGGCAACGGCTCTTTCTCAAAGACATCGAGCGCCGCGCCGGCGATGACTTTTTCTTTCAGCGCTTTGGCAAGCGCCTTCTCGTCCACAACCGGGCCGCGTGAGGAATTCATGAGGTACGCCGTCGGCTTCATCAGCTTGAGCGTCTTCTCGTTGATGAGGTGATAGGTCGGCTTGTCGGTTTCGCCTTCGCGCAAGAGCGGCACGTGAACGCTCACGTAATCGGCGCCGCGCAACGCCTCCTCGAACTCCACGTACTTAATATATGTCTTTTCCTTTTGGATTCCGTTGGCATGGCGCAGGTCCATCACCTGTTGGATGGAGGTGATGTACTTGTCGTTGTGATACGCCGGGTCGTAGCAAAGCATGTTCATGTCGAACCCCGAACATTTCTTGATCATCGCCAGACCGATCCGTCCGGTGCCGATGATCGCGATGGTCTTGCCAGTGACCTCGTCGCCGAGAAACGGCAGGAAGGGATGCCACGACGGCCATTTCTGCTCCCGCACCAGGCGTTCACTCTGCCACATTTTGCGAGCGAGCATTCCCATCATGAAAAACGCGAACTCGGCCGTCGCTTCGGTAAGCACATCGGCCGTGTTCGTGAACGGGATTTTGTATTTGTTGGCGTCGGCGCGGTTGATGTTATCGAAGCCGACCGCGATCTGTGCCACCACTTTTAGCGTCCCCTTCCCCGCTTCGAAAACTTCGGCGTCGATCGGATCGCGCAGCGTCGTGATCAAACCGTCGATCCCGCTTTTCACTTTTTCGATAATAAGAGTCTTTGGCGGCGCTTCCGGACCTTGAAAAACGTCGAGCTCGTAGCCGCGCTCGCGCAGCCGGTTCTCAGCCGGATCGCCGATGCGGGATGTCGCAAAGACTCGTTTCTTGTCGCTCATGGCTGAAGAGAATCTCTCAGAAACGCACGAAAGCAGGAAGTTTTCTAATTTCTACTTCCTACTTTGTAATTTCTTTAAAGGTTCTTCTTCGCCCAGGCGCCGACCCGATCGAGTGCTTTCTCGATGTTCTCGATCGAGTTGGCGACGCTGAAGCGCAAGTAACCTTCGCCGAAATCGCCGAACGCGGTCCCAGACAGTGCGGCGACACCGGCATCGTCGAGAAGTGCGTCGGCCAATTTCTTCGATGGCCAACCGGTCTTCGTGATGTTCGGGAAAACGTAGAACGCGCCCTTGGGCGAGCGACAGGAAAAACCTTTGATCTTGTTCAAGCCGGCGACCATCACGTCGCGACGTTTCTTGAACTCGGCGCACATTTTTATGACGGATTCCTGCGACCCACGCAAGGCTTCGACGCCGGCGACTTGCGTGAAGCTGGCGGTACAGGAGGCGGAGTTCGTCATCAACCGCGCGACGTGTGCCGCGAGGTCGGCGCGCATTACGCCGTAGCCCATGCGCCAACCGGTCATGGCGTAAGTTTTGGAGAAACCGTCGAGTAAAATGCAGCGCTCCTTCATCCCGCTCACCGACATGATCGAGTGATGCTCGCCCTCAAAGATGAGGCGGCTGTAGATCTCGTCGCTCAACACCATGATGTTGCGATCGCCGATCGCGCGGGCGATTCCGTCGATGTCCTTCTTCGTTAGCACGCCGCCAGTCGGATTCTGCGGTGAATTCATAATGATCAGTTTCGTGCGATCATTGATCAGCCCGCCGAGTTCATCGACATCGAGCCGGAAATCCATTTCCTCGCGCAATCGAATTGGCACCGCTTTCGCGCCAACGTAATTGATCATCGATTCGTAAATCGGAAATCCGGGGTTCGGATAGATGACTTCGTCGCCGTCTTCGATCAGCGCGAGGATGGTGAAAAAGATGATTGGCTTACCGCCGGGAACGACGACCACTTCTTCGGGCGTTACGTTTACCCGGCGGGTCTCACTAACGTACTGAGCGATCGTTTCGCGCAGCTGCGGCAAACCAGCCGAAGGCCCGTAGTGGGTGAAACCTTTGTGCAACGCGTCGCATCCCGCGTCGATGATGTTGGCAGGCGTATCGAAGTCCGGTTCACCGATCTCGAGATGAACGATGTCGCGGCCCTTTGCTTCCAGCGCTCGCGCCTTCACCAGCACTTCGAAGGCGGTCTCGGTGCCGAGACGCGCCATGCGTTTGGCGAGGCGGAGTTCGTGGGCCTTCGTCATGAAGGCGAAATCAAGCTTTGCTGCGCGACAGCGCAACTTGTCTTTTTTAGGAGGCGAAATGCCCAGCAGTCGGAACTGCTTCCTGTGTTCCCGAGCGCAGTGCCGCTTCTTTGGAATGAATCGCTTCCGCTGGAACGCGGCGCAGACTGTTCGTCAGGCCGAGCTTCGATAACGTCCAGATTAACCATTTGGTCGGATCCCACTGCCATGGTTTCACACCGTTGCGATAGTCGTACTGAAATTCGTGGTGATAATTGTGATAGCCCTCGCCGAAAGTGAACACTGCCAGCAGCAGTGAATCACGTGCGCTGCACTTGGTTGAGTACGGCTGGCGTCCGATTGTGTGGCAGGCGGAATTAATCAGGAAGGTACAGTGTTGGAGCACGACGATCTTCGCGACGCCGCCAATTAAAAAACCGCCTAGTGCGCCAGCCCAACCGTCCCAGCATGCGCCGATCAACGTGGGCAAGGCAAAACCCATCAGCACCGCTAGCAAGTTAATATGTCGATGTTGCCACATCACCAGCGGATCTTTCTTCAGATCGGCCACGTTATCGAACGGCGGTTGCGGCCAGAGCTTGAACAGCAGCCAGCCGATGTGCGCGTGAAAAAAGCCTTTAGTAATGTCGTACGGGTCTTCTTCGTGATCGACATGTTTATGATGACGCCGATGCTCGCTCGCCCACATCAACACTGAATTTTCAAAAGCGGCCGCGCCAAAAATCACCACGAAGAGGCGGATCGGGAGCTTTGCCCGGAAAGTCGCGTGCGAGAAAAGTCGATGATAACCGAGTGTGATGCTGAAGCCAGTTACCGCCAGCAAGGCCGCGGCAACCGCGAAATGGAACCAATCAACGCCAAAGGACAAGAGGTACCATGGCACCGCGGTCAGGGTGAGGATTAAAGTGCCGATCAGGAACGAGCTTGTCGTCCAATTAATCCGGTGGGTCGGGATTCGGAAAATCAAGGGAAAGGAATTTGTCAGACCAATGCGAGAACAGCTCGCGTGCCAAAGAATTATTGCAACGGGCGACCGAGAACCACGTCTTCTTTTGTCCACGTATGAACGCCGCCGCAATGCGCACAGGTGAACTTTTGCGCTTTGACCTTGTGGGTTGGCCAGAGCTTTTCTTTTACCGTGCGTCCAGTATCAGTCAGTTTCGACGTTGAAGGACAGCGCACAAGCAAGCTCTTGAGACCGGTGCCGATTTTGGGTTTTGGTCGCCGCGGGGGATCGAAAAGGAATCGTGTTGCCATATAAAATTAAAGTCGATAAACGATCCGCGCCTTGGCGGTATCGTAGGGAGACATCTCCATCTTTACTCGATCTCCGATGGTTAGGCGAATAAAACGTTTGCGCATTTTGCCGGAGATGTGGGCGAGAACGAGATGATCGTTCGCCAGCGCGACCCGAAACATGGTCCCGGGCAGCACGCTCATGATCGTGCCCTCGAGGCTGATTGCTTTTTCAGGATTCACCATTTCGAATTTCAAATCGAATTGCGAATAGCGCGGCGCTCACTTGAGCGCCGGCTATGCAATCAATTCCGGATCTACCGGCGATTGCCCGCAAAACGGCCGCCCGAGCCCTGAGGGCGCGGCCGGTCTTCGCGTGGACGAGCTTCGTTCACGTTCAGCGCGCGGCCGTTGAGTTCTTGGCCGTTGAGCGCGCTCATCGCGGCATTGGCTTGGGCGCCGTCGTTCATAGTGACGAACGCAAACCCGCGCGATTTACCGGTCATCTTGTCCATCATCAGATGGACTTCGTTGACGGTTCCGTGTTTTTCGAACAGATCCTGAAGATCGTTCTCGGTGGTCTCAAAAGAGAGATTACCTACGTACAGTTTCATTGTGTTTTGAATATGGAAAAACTACCGAGCTACAGAGCCGTTCCCGGGAATCGGGTTTCAAACCACCAATGAGCGACGCTCACCTGACGATCTACCGTGCAGTGAAGTTAAACAGAGTAATCCAATAGGGCCGCACTATCGCCCGGATTAACCGAAACACAAACGATCATTTCCAAGTTCCAAAAACGAGACAGAATTTAGGAAGGTGTCTTCTGTCCTGTGATCTCTGTCCTCTGCCTTCCGTCTTCTGATATGCTGCCGACATGTGGGCGCTGTTTCGAGAACCTTGCGACGAGAACGTAATCCGTTCCCGCGCCGCGACCGCGCCCTGTTCCAAAACGAGTGGGCGCTGGATTCTCGCCGCCACCATTCTCGCTTCCAGCATGGCATTCATCGATGGCACCGTCGTCAACGTCGCATTGCCCGCGCTGCAATCGAGCCTCAACGCCACCGCCGTTGACCTGCAATGGGTAATCGAGGCGTACTCGCTCCTACTTTCCGCGCTTCTGCTCGTCGGTGGTTCGCTCGGCGATCACTACGGTCGCCGTCGCATTTTTCTGACTGGCGTTGCGCTCTTCGCCGCGGCGTCGGCCGCGTGCGGATCTGCCGCGGACATTCGTCAACTGATCGCCGCCCGCGCGCTTCAGGGACTCGGCGCGGCGCTCCTCGTTCCCGGCAGTCTTGCCATTATCAGCGGTTCTTTTTCGGAAAACGAACGTGGTCGCGCCATCGGTACCTGGTCGGGCTTCAGCGCAATCACTGCCGCGATCGGCCCAGTGATCGGCGGCTGGCTGATCGAACACATTTCGTGGCGCGCGGTATTTTTTATCAATCTTCCGATCGCGCTTCTCGTCATTCTGATCTCGCTTCGGCACGTCGCGGAAAATTCGGACAAGGAAAACACCCGAGTCGATTGGCTGGGCGCAATCCTGGCTGCGGCCGGTTTAGGCGCGCTCGTTTACGGGTTGATCGAATCGTCGCGACTCGGTTTCGCCGATAAATCAGTCATTGTCGTCCTAACCGCCGCGGGTGTGCTTCTTATTGTCTTCCTCTTAATAGAAGCGCGCATGTCTCAGCCGATGTTGCCGCTCGCGCTCTTTCGTGAAAAAATCTTCACCGGTGCGAACTTGTTGACGTTTCTCCTCTACGCTGCGCTTGGCGGGACTTTGTTTTTCCTGCCACTCAATTTAATTCAGGTCCAGCACTACTCCGCCACTGCGGCCGGCGCGGCGCTCTTGCCCTTCATCCTGATCATTTCTTTTCTTTCACGTTGGTCGGGTGGGCTCATCGTAAGTTATGGAGCGAAGCTTCCGCTTATTGTCGGTCCGTTGATCGCTGCGTTGGGTTTTGCGTTTTTCACGTTGCCGAATGTCGGCGGCAGTTACTGGACGAATTTTTTTCCACCGATCGTAATTTTGGGCCTAGGGATGGCGATCAGCGTCGCGCCGCTCACCACCACCGTGATGAATTCCGTCTCACAAAATCGGGCCGGCATCGCGTCGGGCGTTAACAACGCTGTCGCGCGCTCAGCCGGACTGCTCGCCATCGCGGTCCTTGGAATCGTGATGCTCCACGTTTTTAATGACCGGCTCGATCAGCGGCTAAAAGAATCGAAACTGCCGCCGTCAGTGTCGCGTTCGTTAGAAGCACAGCGCACTAAACTCGCCGCCATCACCGTTCCGGAAGATCAGGATCCGGCGACACAACAATTGATTCGCCGCGCGATCGATGAATCTTTCGTGTCCGGCTTCAGATCGATCATGGCCATCGGCGCGGCCTTAGCCGTCGCCAGCGCCCTCACCGCGTTGACACTTATCGGGACAACATCCCGCCGTCCGAGCGAATTCTGATCGCTGCTCGCTGATTTCTGTCTGATTCTTTACTTTCTACTTTGTAATTTCTACTTTCTACCTTCTTCATGGGCATCATCGGAAAAGTGGAAAGTCTTTGGCGTTATCCGGTCAAAAGCATGCGCGGCGAAGAGTTGGACGAACTGTTCGCCGGCTACGCTGGAGTTTACGGCGACCGTCTTTTTGCTTTCGAAAGCTCGGCCAATGCGCGGGGCTTCCCGTTTTTTACCGGACGCGACCAACGTCAAATGATTCGATACCGAGCGCGCTTCCGAAATCCTGAGAAAGCGGCGCGACCGGTCAACTTGAGCGAAGCGGAGAAATCGGGCGCGAATCCGATCTCGGCTGGCGCCTCCGACTTGATGATCGATGTCGAAACGCCAGACGGAAAAACTTTCGCGATTGACGATCCTGCTTTGATCGACAATCTGCGAGAAAATCTCGACGGCAAACACGAGCTCACATTGCTTCGATCCGACCGCGCCCTGACCGATTGCCGTCCGTTGTCGATCTTTGCCGTGCAATCGGCGAAAAAACTTGGCGAAGAAACGGGCATCACCGTCGACAAGCGGCGTTTCCGGGCCAACGTATATATCGATCTTAGCGACGCCGACGGCTTCGCCGAAGATCAATTCGTCGGCAAATCGTTGCGCATTGGATCGAAGGTAGTTGTGTCGGTCTTGGAGCGTGATGCGCGTTGCATGATGATCACGCTCGATCCCGACACCGCCGAAAAAACTCCGGCGATCTTGAAACAAGTCGCGCAAGCTCACGAAGGCATGGCCGGTGTTTATGGCGCCGTCCTCGCGGAAGGAATGATTCGCAAAGGCGACTCGGTTGAGTTGCTTGATTAGCAGTCGCTTCGCTTCTGTCTTTTACTTCTTAGTTCCTAATTTTTAATTTCTGGCGTGGCGGACGCTGTTGCTGACGGCTTCGGTTTAATGTTTAGCTCGACCGATGGAGATGGCGTCGCGGCCGGTTTCACGGCGGTAGGCTGCGACGTCGCAACCGACGGCGCAGCGGGAGTAGAGGTGCCCACATCAACACTAATCGCAACGAGGCGCCATTGCCCTGCAACAGGTATGAACTGCAGATCGAATAAGACCTGAAGCGGCACGGATGGAAAGAAACCAGCCATGCGCATCACGCCATTGCTATACATCTCCGGCATCACCAGAAGCTGCGGCTCCAGCACTACGACACCTGAAAGGTCGAAGTTCTTCGCGCGGAGATTGGCGAAAATCTGCGAAAGCCGGTCAGGTGAGTTCACGCTCTGAAATCCCGGCGCGCTGATACTGTAGAGCACACTGTAGTTACCCGTTTGGTTTGCCTGTTGCACTGCTACCAACGTGGTGCGAATCAGGATTAGGACACTGTTTTTGTCGATCTGGACCGGTCTCGGCGGTGGCGTCGGCTCCGCAGTTGGTGTGGCCGCGTCCGTTATCCGCGAACAAGTGATCGCGAACACAGCTGTCACCACTGCAACACTGCGCACTACGACACCACTGCGTTTGATCAATTCAGCGTGAAGCCGATGCCCGCGCCAACACCTGCGTCACCCTTGGATGTACCGCCGCCGGATAGATTCACCCGCACCCGACCACTTTCCGACGTGTAGCCAACGCCCAGCGCACCGCCGGCTTGATCTATAAATCCGCCGAACCCTCCGCCGATCGAAAACTTGCCCGGCCTATCGTCGTAACGGATTTGACCCGTTGCGATTGCCAGCGCTGTGCCGGCTCGCGCTTCCTGCCGATTCGCATGGATTTCGTTCTCAATGGCATTGAAGGTCGGTGTCAAGTTGAACGCCGCGAGATTGCCCGAAAGATCGGTCGTCACGAACTGCGTCGGCCCACTCTGCGCGGCGCTGCTCGCCGCCGAAGTGACGCCCGCCATCGTGTAGGTGTTGCTTGCGGTACCGAAAGACATCTGGTTTGCGCGTGTTGTCGTCGCGCCCACACCGATTGCAGTCGAATTCGCAAAAGCCGCGCTAGCATTCGTCCCGAACGCGATCGCGTTCGTGCCGGAGGCGGTGGCACTCACCCCGAACGCATCGGCGTTCGCGCCGGAGGCAATGGAACTGTTACCAATCGCGGTGGATGAGGTTCCGGAGGCGGTGGCATTCACCCCTAACGCCTCGGCGTTAGTGCCGGAGGCGGTAGCACCGCGTCCAATCGCGGTGGACTGGGACCCCGAGGCCGTGCTGTTGGTGCCAATGGCTTGGCTCGAAAAACCGCTCGCGATCGCATTGTTGCCGAACGCGCTCGCCCCGATGGCGGTCGCCCTGGCGGGCGAAGCGATGCCGCCACCGATGGCGGTGGAGAAGTCGGCGCTCGCGACGGCGCCACTGCCGATCGCCGTTGCGCTGGTGCCGGACGCGGAGGAGCTCAAACCGATCGCAATGGATCGGGCGCCCGATGAAACCGCGCCGGTGCCGGCTACGCCGTCACCACCGCCGATCGCGATACTGTAAGGACCGGCCGCGCTTGGCGCAGTGGTGAAATTCGGGCCGCCGGCAACGCCCGCGCCGATCGCCGTACCGAAAATGCCGGTTCCGCTGATAGTGTTACCTGCGTTCGCGCCGATATTGGTTTGGCCCGCGACTGAAAGATTACCCGCATTGGCGCCTATCACAGTAGCACCGGCTCCTAAGGCAAAGGCATTGGCGCCGATTGCTGTCGCGGCGGTAAAGACCGTGCCCCCGCCGGTGGCAATCGCGGTCGAGCCCCCGGCGAGGTCGAATGCATTTGTGGCCGTCGCACCATTACCAGATTGCGCTTCAGCGCCAGTAGCGCTGCCGGCAAGAACTTCCTGCGCACGCGCGGATTGTGGGCTCAACAACGCGCCGACGGCAATTACGCCAGCGGCGACGATGAAAAAGTTTCGCAGAGATGAATAAAGGATGGATGAGACGTTCATTGTATTATTACTCCGTTGTGTGGTTAAGGATGTCGGAAAAGCTATTCGGGGCGAAGAATACGAAAATGCATTGTGAAGGGTCAAGCCCTGTTAATTGCCTTTTTGACCCCCTCCGAAAACGGCATTTCTCGCGCTCGATTCGCGCGGCGAAGTGACCAACCATCAATCCAATATCGTGTCCCTCCACTCGCGCTTTCTCGATGCCTAACGAGCGCACGAGCGCGTGAATCCGAGTCGCCGCTCGGGCTTTCCCGTCCATCTCGCTCGGCTCCCGCCGGCTCCATTGTCGATCTTCGCCGTGCGCTCAATCACCGTCGTGCAATTGCGCTGCGAGCGATTCGGTCAACCGTGTGTCTTGCTAACAATCATCCGAATCTTTAGCGTGGCGCTCCGATGAGACAGGTTTTCGAATTCGCCACGGTTTGCGCTTTGTTATTCGGTATTGGCCAAATGCGCGCAGCCCCAACTTCGGCGGAACGTGTCGGAGAAATTCAGAAAGCGCTCCAGGCCGCCAAGATCGACGGCTGGTTGTTCTATGATTTCCGCGGGAGCGACCTCATCGCTTTGCGCGTCTTGAAACTCGACGAGCACGCGATCGGTTCGCGCCGCTGGTTTTATTACGTCCCGAAGACCGGCGAACCAACCAAGATTGTCCACCGCATCGAACCGAACAAACTCGATGCCTTGCCGGGAAAGCGTCAGGAATACAGCAGTTGGAAAGAACAACACGCGCTATTGCGCGCCGTGTTGACCGCCGCGAACAAAAAGCCGCGCATCGCGATGCAATACTCCCCCATGAACGACGTGCCTTACATGTCGAAGGTGGACGCGGGCACGATCGAACTGGTCCGCTCGTTCGGTGTCGAACTTGTGACCAGCGCCGAGCTTGTCCAACAATTTGAAGCAGTCTGGTCGCCCGAACAGTTGCAAACGCACCTCGAAGCTTCCGATAAAATGCATCGCATCTTCTTTGACGCTTTTGGTGAGATCGCCCGCCGCGTTCGCGCGAACGAAGCCACCACTGAATACGATATTGAGCAGCTCATCATCCGCCGTTGGCATGAAGAAGGAATGGGCGGCGAACATGATGACGCGATCGTCTCCGTAAACGCGAACACGGCCAACCCGCATTACACGCCGAAGAAAGAGACCGCCTTACCCATCAAGCGCGGCGATTTCGTCCTGCTCGATCTCGCTTCGAAATTGCGCAAGCCCGGCGCGGTCTTTACCGATCAAACCTGGACCGGTTATGTCGGCGAAACGGTACCGGAAGAATATACCAAGATATTCAACATCGTGCGCCAAGCGCGTGACGCCGCGGTCGAGTTCGTGCGGCAAAACGTGCGCGCGGGCAAATCGATCCGGGGCGCCGATGTCGATGATGTCTCGCGCGGCGTGATCACCAAAGCTGGCTTTGGAGAATATTTCACGCATCGCACCGGCCATTCCATCGGCGAAGAAGTCCACGGCAACGGCGTCAACATCGACAACTTCGAAACACGCGACTCTCGCCGGATCACGCCCGGCGTTTGTTTTTCAATCGAACCCGGCATTTACCTGCCCGGCAAGTTCGGCGTCCGTTCCGAGATCGACGTTTACGTCCGCGACAAAGAGATCGAAGTCACCGGCCAACCCATCCAGACCGCGATCGTTCCAATCCTGAAACTGCAATAGGTAGGGTTCCAGTTTTGCGCCGCGGTCTCATCTCTTCTCTGTATTCGGCGTTGAGCGTTGGGCGTTTTGTCCTGGATCCGTCTCGTCACTGATCACATGTCACTCGTCACTTTCTTTGTAGATTTCCACCATGAGCTTCATCGATCTCGAGCAACTGCCGTTTGTTGGAATGTCGTATGAGTTCGTCGGCGAAACTCAAGGCGCGCCCTTCTCGGCTTACATCGTCAAGGCCGAACCCGGAAAAGGCCCGCCGTTACATAAGCATCCCTACGTTGAAGTCGCGTTCACGCTCGAAGGCCGCGCCACCATCACGGTTGGAGACGAACAGCGCGAAGTGAAAGCGGGCGGCATCATCATCATTCCGGCGGAAACGCCGCATCGATTCGTTAACTCCGGCGACACTGTGTTACGGCAAATCGATATCCATTCGAGTCCGAAATTCATTCAGACGAACCTCGAATAAAGAGTCTTCTACTGCTCGTCACGGGTCACATGTCACTGGTCACTCGCCACTCGTCAGTACAAACTGACGAATGGCTTGCGTCGTATTTCTTCGCGCGGTGAATGTCGGTGGAACCAACCGATGCCAACCGGCGCTAATCGCGAAGCAGTTGGCCAAATTTGATGTCGTCAACATTGGCGCGGTCGGGACGTTTGTTGTGCGCGCAGCTGTAACTGAATCGACTCTGCGCGCGGCGATTGCAAAGAAACTGTCATTCAAGTGCGAGATCATGATTTGTCCCGCGAAGGCGATTATCAATCTTACACGCAAAGATCCATTCGCAGGTCAACCCTCGGGCCCGGACATAACCCGGTTTGTAAGCGTGTTGCACAAACCACCACGCAAGCGTCTTCCTTTTCCTCTTAATCTGCCCTCAGACAATGACTGGCTGCTCAAGGTCATTGCGATCCAAGACCGATTCGTCCTGGGCCTTTATCGCCGACAAATGAAAGCGATCGGCTACCTCGGCAAGATCGAGAAGCTCCTCGGTGTGCCAGTTACGACGCGTAATTGGAACACGATCGAGAAAGTCGCAGAAGTTCTTCGCAACAAATAGTCGGAATTTTGAATTGTGGGCGCCAGTCGATGTCAGGTCGCGCCTTTCCAGTGCCTCCAGAGAACAAGAAAAGTAACGTAGTGGGTCACCAACAATAGCGGGACCCAAAACGCCGGAATCCAGTAGGCCGGTCCCATTGCCACCGGTGCATTATGAATTGTGGCGAGCGTGATGGCCGCGACCAGATCGATCGTGCCGACGATGTTGAAGAGCCATACCGCCGGCTTGGCCAGGCGAGCGCTGCGCAACACCAGTGGAATTCCGGCGAATGCAAGGAACGCAGTTATTAGATCGCCAAACCCAGCCGGATACGCAAACTGCGAAGGCAATCCCGGATAAGTCGCGCCGCGAGTCAGAAACATCAGCCCGAGATGTCGCGTTGAATGCAAAAGGAGGATGGGAATCAAAATCTGTTTCGGCCGAAGCCGCGAAAGCTGCGGCAGCAAATACAGCCGCGCCGCGACGTAAAAGATCGCCGTGTTCGCTACAAGATTTAATACCAGAACGCGATCAAAGATGGCTGACATGCCCGTATTATTAATTCTCGCTAATCGAAAAACGCCCGCGCTTTCTTCAACACCTGGCCGAGCTTCGCGGCCTGCACCTTTCCAATTGAGGAAAGAATGATGTGATGTTCGACCGTGAAAAGACGTTGCGGACGAATGAAGCACGGCTGACCGAGTTGGCCGCGCTCAAAATCGCTGCTATCCAGCGGAATGGAGAAAGCATCCGAATGGGCGCGGCTCGTGATCTGGCAGAGAATCAAGTCCGCGCCCGGAAGATCGGCAATCACCAAAGCGGGCCGCCGCTTTCCGCCGGCAGGATCGGTCCGCGGAAACGGAATGGCAACGACTTCGCCGGCTACAGGTTTGACCACGCGACATCCTCTTCTGGTGAGTTCCAATCGCGGCCGAGAACCGATTCGCTCAGCTCAGCGCCGTTAAATCTTTCGTTCTCCATGCTCCCAACTCCTAGCTCCTAACTCCCAATCCCAGCTCCCAGCTCCCAGCTCCTAGCTCCCATCTCCTCGCTTGTCGCTCACTCCGATTTGAGAGAAGCCATGTCGATCGAAAACCGATACTTCACATCGGATTTGAGCAGTCTTTGGTAAGCTTCGTTGACTTTTTGGATCGGAATGACTTCGACATCGGCGGTGATGTTATGTTTGCCGCAAAAATCGAGCATCTCCTGTGTTTCGGGGATGCCGCCAATGGCAGAGCCGGAGAAACTGCGGCGCCGCGTGATGAGGTCGAACGCCGAAACCGCGAGAGGCTCTGCCGGAGCGCCGACCAACGTAAGATTGCCGTCGACGCCGAGTAAATTGATATAGGGCTTGATGTCGTGATCGGCGGAAACGGCGTCGAGGATGAAATCGAAACTGCCGTTGTGCTTTTTCATCTCGTCGGCGTTGCGCGAGAGAACGACTTCGTCGGCGCCCAAGCGGAGCGCGTCTTCTTTCTTTCCGGGTGAATGGGTCAAGACGACAACGTGCGCTCCGAGGGCATGAGCAAATTTTACCGCCATGTGGCCCAGTCCGCCAAGACCGACCACGCCAACTTTTTTACCCTTGGTGACGCCCCAGTGATGCATGGGCGAGTAGGTCGTGATCCCGGCGCAGAGCAGCGGCGCGGCTGCGGCGAGATTGAGGTTGGAAGGGAGGCGCAGAACGAAATGTTCATCGACCACAATGCTCTCGGAGTAGCCGCCGTAGGTAAAACCTCCGAGGTGTTTGTCCGGGGAATTGAAGGTGAGAATCATGTTCGGGCAGAATTGCTCAAGGCCAGCCTTGCACTGTGGGCAGGTGCCGTCCGAATCGACCATGCAGCCGACCGCAGCGAGATCGCCTGTTTTGTACTTGGTGACCGCCGAGCCGACCTTGATGACACGGCCGACGATCTCGTGACCGGGGACAATCGGGTAATTCGTGGCCATGAACTCGCTCCACTCGTTGCGGACAGAATGGAGATCGGAGTGACAGATGCCGCAGAAGAGGATCTCGATCTGCACGTCGCGGTCAGTTGGATCGCGACGCTTGATTTTGGTTGAGGCCAGCCCTGATGTCGCGCTCGCAGCGGAGTAAGCCTTCGCGTTGTAGGAAGTTGGATGCATACCTTTGATGCTTGTCTCCTTTATTAAGGATCGCAGCCGCATCGCACGCCGCGCTTGTCCGAGCTCACCACGGCGAGTCTTCGACCGGAGTGGCATTTAGCCGCAGAGTTCACGGAGATACAGAGATGATCGGACTCCAACAGAAGGCAACGAAGTAAACGAAGATCTGATTTCTGACCTGTGACTTCTGACTGCTCGTCACATGTCACTCGTCACTTCTTGTATTGCTGATCGCTGACTTTTTCCATCCAGTCGACCACTTTGCCGTTGAGCGCTTCTTGAATTGCAATGTGTGTCATCGCCGCTGTGGGCGTCGCGCCATGCCAATGCTTTTCGTTAGGCGAGAACCAGATCACATCACCTGGCCGGATTTCCTCGATCGGGCCGCCCCAACGCTGCGCCCAACCAAGACCGAACGTCACGATCAACGTCTGGCCTAACGGATGCGTATGCCAGGCGGTGCGAGCACCCGGCTCGAACGTGACGCTCGCGCCACGCACCCGTGCCGGTTCCGGCGCTTCAAACAACGGTTCGATTTTGACGTTCCCCGTAAACCAATCCGCCGGGCCTTTGCTGGAACTCCGTGAGCCTTTTCTTTTGATCTCCATTCCGGTTTCAGCTTTTCAGTTTTTCAGCTTCCAGTTCCTCTCAACTTCTCAACGCCTAAACCTCTGCTTCTGCTCTCAACTCTCAGCTATCAACTCTCAACTTTCCGGCTCGCCACTGGTCATTACTTTTCCTTCTCCGGATCGTATTCGTACAAACGCGACGGATCGCCGAAGACCGCGCCAATCACGCGCTCGGGCCAGATCTCGAAATAACTCAGGAGCAGCGCCATCAGCGGAACGATAAAAATGGCGAACCCGATCATCATGAACATCGCGATGCCGCGGAGCATCAAAAGATAAATGGCCGAGCGCAACCGCTGTTTCAGCTGATTGTCCGGCATCGTGTCGTAACCGGACTGGAATGCTTTCCAAAAATGACCGACCGCAATTGATCCGAAGGCAAACCAGAGCCCCGGGGACTGTGCCAGATGCTGTCGCAGATTCTCCCCAACAAAAAGCGTGTGCAGTGGAACCAACACAATCCAGTATGGCAGCCCGATAATGCCGACCAGAAAAATCCAAGTAAGCACACCACGAAAGACTTCGGTGATCCGTCCTCTGACCTGTGACATCGCACCTGTGCCTTCGTTCTTCGTCCGCGTCTCGCGCATAGCGCGCGGTACTAACGCCGCTGTTATCGCCGCCAACGCGGTCAATCCATCAAACCAGTAATTGAAAACGATGAGCCCGGCCGACCAGCCGAAGCCGTAAATGCCGACCACTGGAATCAGATTGCGCGCGAGCACGGCCCATGCGTGAGGATTGGATGCAAACTCGCGTAGATGCTGCGAGAACGGCGGCGGACGAATTTGCGTTCGCGCGGACGAGCCGGTTTTTTCTGCGGGCCTGGTCAAATGTTCAAAGTTTAGATCTGACCCCGGGCTCTTCTTACCGCTAAATAGGTGACATTTACTTCCGTGCTGCGCCTTGTGCAGCCTTTTCGATGAGCGCGGCAACAGCCTTCGGCTGCGACACGTAAATGGCGTGGCTGCCCTTAACCTCGACAACTTTTGCGCCGGTGCGTTTAGACATCATTCGTTGGGCGTCAGGCGGAATCATTTTGTCCTCGGTGGTGAGCAAGTACCAACTTGGTTTTGTTTTCCACGCCGGTTCGCTGATCTTGCCGTTGAGTGCCTCCGCGCCCCAAGGGACCTGAGAATCAGCCATAAAAGCGGCCGCGTCTGGTTTCACATCTCCGGCGAATGCAGCGGCAAACTTCGCCTTATCGAGAAAGAGATATCCATCCTGCGGCGGCAGAATCGGCGGCTGCGGAGCGCCTGGCGGCGGGTTTGCTATGAGCGTGGATACAGACTCGCCCTTGTCGGGAGCGAATGCTGCCACATAAACCAGCCCGACAACTTTCGGGTCATTGCCCGCTTCGGTGATCACGGCGCCGCCATAGGAGTGGCCGACAAGAATCACTGGTCCGTTCTGGTTCGCGATCGTTCGCTTGGTCACCGCAACATCATCCGCCAGCGAGATGGTCGGATTCTGAACGATTGCGACCGTGTACCCGTCTTTCTTCAGGATTTTGTAAACGCCTTCCCACCCCGATCCGTCCACGAAACCGCCGTGGACCAGAACAACATTCTTCACTGCCGCCGATGGACTTGTTTGTGCGATTACAGTTCCGCAGCCGAGCATCACAGCAGCGGCGCAGAGGATCCGGACGGTTCGAGAGCTTTTCATAACTAACACCTCAGTTGTGCGAGCGGGCCCTTCGATCGCTGGTTGCCCGGCGGAAAGCGGGTCAGGTGGAGCTCTTTTTGCGGAGGCGCCTAACCGACTTGGCGCTGAAGAAAACAGTCTGACTTCTAATGCGAAAGTAAAGTTACACTTTCTAGTTAACGAGTCGGCCACGCACGCAGTGCGATTTGCGCGACTCGACGTAGTTGATCGGGACTGGCGCCGTCGGCTCCCTGAACCGCCATTCCGTGCAGCACAGTCATCACGTAATGGGATAGTTCGGCTGGGTCGGCGTTTGACGGAAGATCGCCTTCCCGCTTTGCTCGCTGAAGGCGGCGACGCAACGCAGCTTTGGCTGCGGTGCGGAGCGCGGCTATTTCATTCCGAACAGATCCGGCCGCATCTCCGCACGCCAACGCACCCTGGACGACAAGGCATCCTGCTGGAGTCCGCGGGTCGCTCGGCATGTTGGCGGCGCCGAGGAAAATTTGTTCGATAACATCTCGCGCCTTCCGCGCCGCCAGAGCCTTTCCAAAAAAGGCAAGTGGTCCGTTCATGTATCGATCAAGAACTTTGCGAAAGAGCTGCTCCTTGTTGCCAAACGCAGCGTAAAGACTTGGTCGATTGATGCGCATGGCCCGCGTGAGATTGGAGAGTGAAGCGCCTTCGTAACCCTTCGCCCAAAAAACGTGCATGGCGCGATCCAGGGCCGCGTCAGGATCGAAGGCGCGCGGTCGTCCGCGCTGTGTTGTAACAGTTTCTGATTGCATACCGATCGGTAAATAAACCATTTGACAGGGTTTTGTCCAGGGCCGAGTTTTATACCTATCGATACAGAATGAATTCAACCCCAATAAAAATGGAGACAAACAATGAATAGGAAACTCGAAGGAAAGATTGCTCTCGTCACCGGCGGCTCGCGCGGCATTGGCGCCGCCATCGCCAAACGCCTGGCTACAGACGGGGCGAACGTCGCCATCACCTACGCGAAAGGTGCGGATGCAGCCGCGTCGGTCGTTAAGGAGATTGAACGCGACGGCGGAAAAGCGATCGCGATCCAGGCGGACGCCACTGATGCCGACGCGAGCAAAGCCGCGGTCGATAAGACCGTCGCGACGTTCGGCAAACTAGACGTCCTGGTAAACAATGCCGGCACAGCCATTCCGAAAACATTTGAGGAGACGACGCTGGAAGAGATGGATCGCGTGATCGACATCAACATCCGCGGCGTTTTCATCGCGACGCAGGCGGCGCTGAAGCACATGAAGAGCGGCGGTCGCATCATCATGATTGGTTCGTCCCTGGGTGAGCGGGTCCTCGTGCCTGGGCTTGTCCCCTACTCGGCCACAAAGGGAGCGGTGAAGATATTTAGTCAGGCGTTGTCCAGAGAACTCGGCAGCCGGGGCATCACAGTGAACAACGTGCAGCCGGGTCCCATCGACACAGAGTTGAATCCCGCCACGAGCGAGTGGGCCGTGCCGCAGAAGGCCGTCACCGCACTCGACCGGTTCGGTCGCGTTGATGAGATCGCTGCCATGGTCGCGTTTGTCGCCGGTCCGGAGTCTTCTTACATCACCGGAGCAAATCTTACCGTGGATGGCGGAATGAATGCCTAACGAAAGTCAGCGAAAACGAAAGGCGAATCATGAAAGAAAAACAGATTATGCGGCGGTTGCAGCTGGTAGCTCACGGAGAACCCTCAGATGTGATTGAACTCAAAGCACTCCCCGAGCCGGCCCTCGGCCAAGAGGATGTTCTCATCTCGATGGAAGCGGCGCCGATTAATCCATCGGACTTCTTGTACGTCCGCGGCACGTACGGCGTCCGGCCGGCCTTCCCATCCTCGGTAGGCGCGGAGGGTGTTGGCCGAGTTATCAAGATTGGATCGAAGGTTGATGTCGCGCTGCAGGGTAAGCGCGTCCTGATTCTTCCGACGTACGAGCAGGGCAGTTGGGCAGACCAAGTTGTCGTTCCAGTGCGCAACATCGTGCCGATGAGCGACGAAGCAGATCCCCTGCAACTTTCAATGATAGGGATTAACCCGATTACCGCCTATCTCTTGTTGAACCGATACGTTTCCTTGATGCCAAGCGACTGGATCGGTCAAACCGCAGCCAACTCGGCCGTGGGGCAGTACATCATTGCGCTCGCCAAGCTCGCCGGAATCAAGACGTTGAATGTTGTCCGCCGGGAAGAAGCTGCCGAACAAGTGCGGCATTGGGGAGGTGACCGCGTAGTCTTGCAAGGCGACAACCTGCAACAGGATATTGAAACTGCTCTCGACGGGAAGAAACTTAGTCTCGTCCTCGATATCTTGGGGGGAACTCCGGTCGGAGACTTGGCCAAGTCGCTTAAGATGGGCGGCTCGATTGTCGTCTTCGCCATGCACAGCGGGCAGTTCCCAGCGATCTCGCCCGGAGACTTAATCTACCGCGGCCTTAGCCTCCACGGATTCTGGCTCATCAACTGGATACGCAACGCGCCCCGAACAGAGATCCAGGAGATTTACCAGAAGCTGGGCGACCTGGTAGCTGATGGATCGCTCTCCGCCGCAGTCGAGCATGTCTACCCTCTTGAGCAGTTCAAGGAAGCGTTCGAGCAATCTTTGAGACCGAATCGCAGCGGAAAGATTCTGTTCAAGTTTGGGGCCACGGATGGAACGGATCTCAAGAGCGGCACCGAGGCAAAATAAAAACCAACAATATGAAAGAAAAACAGATTAAGAATCCAGGTCCAGATCACCCGATCTCCATCGAGCGCAATCCCGCTCGCGTTGTCGTTTCCGTTGCGGGCCGTGCGGTGGCCGATACCCGCAACGCACTCACGCTTCGCGAAGCGGACTATCCGCCCGTTCAATACATTCCCCGTGAAGATGTCGATCTTACTCAATTGGAACGGACAGATCACGCCACCTACTGTCCGTATAAAGGCGATTGCAATTATTACAGTGTTCCGGCCGGTGGAAAGAAGTCGGTCAATGCCGTGTGGACGTATGAAGATCCGTATCCCGCCGTTGCGCAGATCAAAGGACACGTCGCGTTCTATCCCGACCGAGTCGATGAAATAACAGAGCGATGAGGAAATTATCATGAGTCAAACGACACAAGAGAAAAACAAAGCGCTGGTGCTCGACGCTTTCGAGACATTGTTCAACAAGCGGGACTACGCGGCCGCTGAGAAGTATTGGTCGGCCAACTATATCCAGCACAGTCCACACATTGAACCGGGTCGCGAAGGACTGTTCAATTTGATCCGGAGCACACCCGACACCCTGCGTTACAAACATCAGCTCATCGTCGCGGAGGGCGACTACGTCATTGTCCACGGACGCTTCACAGGATACGGCCGACCGGTTGCCTGGATCGCCGCGGATATTGTCAGGATCGAGAACGGCCGCCTCGCCGAACACTGGGATGTCCTGCAGGATGAAGCGACCAAAGCCGAATCGAAGAGCGGTCTGCCGATGTTTGGCGACCGCTTCACGGCCTGATCCGTTTTATTAAGTTTGTTACGCCGCGCCGGAATAAAGATCGCGCTGCCAGATTTTAGCGGCGGCTTCGTCGCGCTTCGACATCAGAAACTTTTCCCACGATTTTGTTTCGTGCCAGACCGGCGCGAGTTCCCACACGCAGAAGGTCGGCTTATGCATTCCGTCGCGCGGCCAGAGAGCGAAATCGGCCATGGCGTCGCCGTTCTTGTAGAAGAGCGTCTCCCAAACTTCGTTGTTCCCGCGCCAGGTGTTGACGATCAGAAAATAAAAATCCTCTCCGCACCGGTGCAGAATGACAAAGCCCAGTCCCTTCGCTTCCAATTCTTTGTGCCGCGAAAGAAACGAACGGGCCAGCCGATCGATCTCATCCGGTACTTGTCGATCTTCAGGCCCCAGTTGATACCACTTCAACACCGCGCCGCTGGTTTCGATCGACTCGCCGGGCGTCACCTGTTTCGGGCCATGTTCGTAATTCTGACCAACTCCCAAATCATTCTCTAAAACCGCATCCATTATTGCCATATCGCTAACTTGATTTGGAAATC
>Ga0137399_10000086_pt1 | contig 31672 bp, 30 predicted proteins | sample czorhiz316metaG_FD_104810 | JGI IMG/M metagenome (GOLD analysis project Ga0137399, IMG submission 104810) | Vadose zone soil microbial communities from Angelo Coast Range Reserve, California, USA - czorhiz3.16 metaG | ecosystem: Environmental > Terrestrial > Soil > Vadose zone | place: USA...
AGTCCGCGCTGATTGGAGTGGGAAATGATGTCCCACTCCTTTTGGTCTGCGGACTGGATGTTTTATGAACGCTGAATTCATTGCCATGCTGGATTACCTGGAGCGGGAGCGCGGGATCAAACGCGAAATCCTGCTCGAAGCGGTTTCCACGGCGCTGCTTTCGGCATCCAAGAAAAGCGTCGGCGCCGCGCGTGATCTGAGGATCGACATCGACTCGCGCACCGGCGACATCCGCGCCCTGGCCAATCTGGTCGTGGTTGATGACGTGAAAAATCCGCAGGATGAGATCGCGCTCGCCAAGGCGCGCCGGATCAAACCCGACGCGAAAGTCGGCGACACGGTCGAGATGGAAGTGACTCCGCGAAATTTTGGACGCATCGCCGCGCAAACTGCCAAACAAGCGATGATGCAGCGCATTCGGCAGGTCGAGAAGGAAATGATTTATGAAGAGTTCAAGGACCGAGCCGGCGAGATCGTCAGCGGCACTGTGCGCCGGTTTGATCGTTCGGACGTGATTCTCGATCTCGGAAAATTTGAGGCGATCATGCCGCAGCGCGAACGCGTGGTGGTGGAGGATTATAATGTCGGCGACCGTCTTCGGGCTTATGTCGTCGCGGTCGAAAACGGATTGCGCGGTCCTGAGATCATTGTCTCGCGCAGTCATCCGAATTTTGTCCGCCGCCTTTTTGAATTGGAAGTGAGCGAAATCGCCGATGGCACCGTTGAAATCCGCGGCATCGCACGCGAAGCCGGGTATCGAACGAAAATCGCGGTTTGGAGCGCGAACGAAAAAGTGGACCCGGTCGGCGCGTGCGTCGGCATGCGCGGGTCGCGCGTCAAAAACATTGTCCGCGAATTGAACAACGAAAAGGTCGACATCATCCGTTGGAGTTCCGATCCGAAGGACTTCGTTCTCGAAGCGCTCAAGCCGGCGAAAGTCAAAAATATTGTTTTCGATCCTGAGAAAAAGAGCGCGCAAATTTCGGTGGATGAAGACCAGCTTTCGCTCGCGATCGGGAAAAAGGGACAGAACGCGCGTCTGACTTCACGACTTACCGGCTGGGAAATTAACATCGACAAGGACACATCGGCCACGACGGCGGTGGAGCAAAAAGTTGCGCAAGCGGCGCAAACCCTGGCCAAGGACTTACCGATCACCGAAGAACAAGCGGTGGTGCTAGTGAAATCCGGATTCACGAATCTGGAAGGGTTGCACGCCGCCGATGTTCAAGATTTGGTAGATATCCTCAGCGTGGACGAAGCAAAGGCGCGTGAAATCCACGACGCCGTCCACAAACAAGATGTAACGCAGGCAGCGGGCTCAGCTCAAGGGGCTTGAGCCATGAACGAATTTCTAAAATGGCAACAAAGACAAAAGCAAAAACGGGGGCAAAAAAATCTGTCGCCCACAAATCCGTTGCCACGCATAAGTCTGCCCCGGCCAAGGCAAAGGTTTCGAAAGCGAAGGTAGAAGCGCACCCGAAACCGGCTCACGCGCCGGCGCATGCGAAAGCGCCGGTTCATCGCGCTGCTGAAGAAAAGCCTCACCCAAAACCAGTCGCCAGTCATCGCCCGCCGGTCGAAAGCGTCTCGTTAATCGACCAGAAGCATCCGCAGAAAAAAGCTGCGGATGGCGAGATAAAAAAGAAAACTACGGTTCTACCGCCGATCTCGCGAATTCGCGCCTCGTTGGAAGCCCCGGCCGCGCCACCAAAAAAACCGGAACCGGCTCAGCCGACAACGGCGACCGATGGAGCGGCCGCAGAAACGGCTGCTCCCGAAGCCGAAGCGCCCGCGCAAAACGTCATTCATATCAAGCCGCCGATCATTGTGAAGCAGCTTGCGGTCGAGCTTGGTTTGAAACCGCATCAGCTCATCGCCGAGCTGATGGCATTCAATATTTTTGCGAACATCAATCAGACGGTTGAGCCCGATATCGCGTCTAAGATCGCTGAGAGCCACGGATTCGTTCTCGAAAAAGAGCGCCGCGAAAAAGGCGGAGGCGTCCACAAGGTTGAACAAGTCGTGGTCGCGCCGCCACCACCAGTCATCGAAAAAGCGGAGGAACTGAAACCGCGCGCACCGATCATCACTTTCATGGGTCACGTCGATCACGGGAAAACTTCATTGATGGACGCGATTCGCAAAACGCGGGTCGCAGCGGGCGAGGCCGGCGGAATTACTCAGCACATCGGCGCCTACACGGTTGATCATAAAGGACACAAGATCACCTTCATCGACACGCCTGGTCACGCGGCTTTCACCGCGATGCGCGCGCGCGGCGCGAACGTCACGGACATCGTCGTCCTGGTCATCGCAGCAGATGACGGCATCATGCCGCAAACGATCGAGGCGATTAATCACGCCAAGGCTGCGCCGCACGTCGAGATCATGGTGGCAATCAACAAAGTCGATCTGCCATCGGCGAACATCGACAAAGTGAAGAAGCAGCTCCAAGACCGCGACCTGACTCCGGAAGATTGGGGCGGCAAAACTATCGTCTGCGAAGTTTCAGCAACGCGCGGAACCGGGATCGATCATTTGCTCGAGATGATGTTGCTGCAGGCGGAAGTGATGGATTTGAAAGCATCGCCGACCGCGAGACCGCGCGGCACCGTTATTGAAGCGCAAGTGGAACCGGGTCGCGGCCCGACCGCGAGCGTGATCGTGCAGATGGGCACGCTCGAAGTCGGCGAACCGTTCATCTGTGGAGATTACTCCGGCAAAGTGAAGTCGCTGATCGACGATCGCGGCAAACCAATTAAAGAAGCTGGCCCGTCAACGCCGGTGAAAGTTCTCGGGTTTACCGGACTCCCAAACGCGGGCGATGAATTTCTGGTGATGGAATCGGAGCGCGCGACGAAAACTTTAAGCGACGAGCGTTTGGTGGCGAAACGCGCCGAAAAATTGACCGTGCCCCAACGGGCGACGCTCGAAACTCTTCTTGAATCAGCCGCCGGCATAAAAATTCTTCGTCTCGTTTTGAAATGCGACACCCAGGGCTCAGTTGAAGCGTTGACCGCCGCGTTGAAACAAATCGAGAGCAAGAAAGTCGATCTCGAAATGATTCACGCCGGCGTCGGCCCAATTTCGGAGTCGGATATTTTGCTCGCGAGCGCGTCGAGCGCCGTTGTCATTGGCTTCAACACCAAAGTTGAGAACATTGCTGTTACGGCGGCGAAACGCGAAGGCGTTCAGATCAAGCTCTACAGTATCATTTACGAATTGCTCGATCAGATGAAAGACGCGATGGCCGGATTACTCGAGCCGGAATTCCGCGAAACTGTTCTCGGTCACGCCGAAGTGAAACAAGTGTTCGAGCTGAGCCGGGGCATCGTGGCGGGTTGTTTGGTCACCGACGGCCGAATCGCTCGCACCGGTCGTGCCCGCGTCCTCCGAAAACGGCAACCGGTTTACGACGGTGGCATTTCAACACTCCGCCGTTTCCAGGACGACGTGAAAGAAGTGCGCTCCGGTTTGGAATGCGGTCTCAAGCTTGGCGATTTCAGCGAATACCACGTGGGCGATATCATTGAGTGCTACCAGCTCGAGGCTATGGCCCAAAAACTCTGACGGGAATGAAAGGGTCAAATGAAACATCGCATGCTGCGCGTCAACGAAGTCGTAAAACGGGAACTCAGTGGAATCGTTGCGCGCGAAATTAGTTTCGACGGCGCGCTTGTCACCATCAATTACGTTGACGTCAATCCCGATCTGAAGAGCGCCGATGTTTTTGTCAGCGTCCTTGGATCGGAAAAAGCTGAGAACGTAATGACGAGGCTCGAAGAGCATCGCGTTGCCTTTCAATCCGAGCTCGCTCGCCGCGTGACCATGAAATACACGCCCCATTTGCTTTTTCATCTCGATGAGTCGGTTGCCCGCGGATCGCGTATCGTCGAAATTTTGCAGCAAATCGATTCCGACAGCGAAAAACACGAGTGAGCGCGGCCAAGTTCGAGCAAATCGGCCGGGCCTTGCGCGAAAATCAGCGGTTTGCGGTCCTTGGACATGTTCGGCCCGATGGCGACGCTCTCGGGAGCCAGCTCGCGCTCGGCCTTTCTCTCAAACAACTCGGCAAAGAGGTTCGCATCTGGAACGAAGACGGCATGCTCCAGAAATACAGCTTTCTTCCGAACGCGAATCTGCTCACCAAACCGCCGGCCGACCCGGAAGATGTCGATGTTGCCATCGCGCTCGACACCGCGATTCAGAATCGGCTCGGCACTGGTCTACCTGCGGTCCGTTCCGCCAAACTTTGGATCAACATCGATCATCACCCGAGCAATCCGGGTTACGGTGACCTCGTTTACATCGATCCGAAGTCGCCCGCGACCGGCCAGATTCTGTTCGAACTAATCCGTAACGAAAAATTTCCGATCGATGCCGCGATCGCGGAAAATCTTTACGTCGCTATTTCAACTGACACCGGGTCGTTTCAATACCCAAACACAACCGCGCGAACTTTTGAGATTGCGGCCGAGCTCGTCCGCGCCGGCGTCGATGTCGGCCGGGTCAGTCAATTGACTTACGAAAATTATCCGCGACGTCGCGCCGAACTTTTACGCGACCTTCTCGGCACGATGCGGTTCGAGGCGAACGATCGGGTCGCCAGTTTTAGTTTGAGTCTGGCGACGGCGAAGAAGCTCGGAGTCTTGCCGGAAGACAATGAAGGGCTCATCGATCATTTGCGCGCGATCCGCGGTGTTATTGTCGCCGTTTTTTTTGAGGAACTGCCCGACGGAAAAGTGCGTGTAAGCATGCGTTCAAAAAACGAAAAGGTAAATGTGTGCGCCATCTGCGAAAAATTTGGCGGCGGCGGACATGTTCTGGCAGCCGGAGCACGTGTTCGCGGCACGCTCGCCGAGGTCGAAAAGAAAATCCTGGAGGAAGTTCGTGATGTCGTCGGTCGCAGCTCCTGACGGCGTCCTGCTGGTGGACAAAGCCGAAGGCATGACTTCGCATGATGTCGTCGCGCTCGCTCGGCGACAGCTCGGAATCAAAAAGGTTGGCCATTGCGGAACGCTCGATCCAATTGCGACCGGGTTGCTTCTGTTAACGATCGGGCGCGGAACAAAAGTTCAGGATTTGCTGATGAGCGAAGACAAGGAATACGTCGGCACACTTACACTCGGCGCAAGTACCAGCACGCAAGATCGAGAAGGTGAAATCGTTGAGACAAAACCGGTGCCTCAACTGAGTGAAAACGAAATACGTGAGGCATTCGAAAAGTTCCGCGGCGATTTTTATCAACTGCCGCCAATGGTTTCGGCGAAAAAGCACGGCGGCGTGCCGCTCTACAAATTAGCGCGCCAGGGAAAAGTGGTGGAACGCGAGCCGCGCTTTGTCCACGTTTATCGCTACACCATCGACCGGATCGGCCTGCCAGACATCGACTTCAGCGTGGTGTGCAGCAAAGGTTTTTATGTTCGGACCTACGCGCACGATATTGGCGAACTGCTCGGCTGCGGCGCGCATTTGAAATCGCTGCGACGAACCAAATCGGGACGATTCGATGTCGCCAATGCGATCACGGTCGCTCAAATCAGGGAGTTGCCCCGCGAGCAAATCACAAACCAAATTCTCTCGCTTCCACAAGTTTCACGGACGCGCGGCGCCTGACCGTAAGATCGACAATGGAAATTTTGCGATCGATTCTGGAGCTGGAGCGATTACGGGGACCGCTTTTCCTGGCGATCGGCGTTTTCGACGGCGTCCATCGCGGCCATCAGGCGGTGATCTCAACTTCGGCGGAGCACGCCCGCGCTGCGAACGGGACACCGGTCGTGGTGACGTTCGATCCGCATCCGGAAAAAGTTCTGCGACCGCAGGCAGCGCCGCACTTGCTGAGCGCGACCCAACACAAGATCGCCTTGATTCGCGCCTTGGGCGTCGAGCATTTGCTCATCATCGCTTTCGACAAACAGTTCGCTGCGACCGAGCCGGAGGATTTCGTTCAGAAACTTGTCGCTCATTCCAAACCACTCCGCGAAATCTGCGTCGGTCACGAATGGTCGTTTGGCCGGAATCGCCGCGGCAATCTCGATCTTCTAAAAAAGCTTGGCTCGAAGATGGATTTCGACGTCGTGGGAATTCCACCGGTCAAAATAAACGGCGCGGTCGTGAGCAGCACCGCGATCAGGCAGGCTATTGAAAAAGGCGATCTGACGAAAGCTGCCGAAATGCTCGGACGCGAATACACGATTCTCGGAACGGTCATGCGCGGCGACAATCTTGGAAAAAAGATCGGATTTCCGACTGCAAACCTAAGCGCGCACAGCGAGCAATTTCCGCCGAACGGTGTTTATGCCGCCGAAGCGTGGATCGACGGCGGGTTGCATCGGGGCGTAATCAATCTTGGGATTCGACCAACCGTCAGTGCTGGAAAATCCGAGCGCGTGCTAGAAATTCATTTGTTCGATTTCAATCGCGACATTTATGGTCACGATGTCGAAGTTCGCTTCTTGAAATTTCTTCGTCCGGAAAAGAAATTTGAGAACCTGGACGCGCTGGTTCAACAAATTCGCCAGGACGTGAAAGAAGCGCGCGAAGGTTAAAAATTATTTAAGCTGATATTTCGCGACGCCGATCTTCTTGATTCCCGGTACGCTTCTCCCAGTGCCGTTGAACCAGACGTAAAGGTTCGCACTCGGCAACTTCAGCTTTTTCGAGAGATCGCCGACGGTCGCGCCTTTTTTCCCAGCCGAGCGCAACGTCCGCAAGATTCTCTCTTTTAACGCGCCGCGTTTGCTTCGCCTGCGAACGGGCCCGCCCGGCGCGCGCGAAACAGTCACCGGCGCGGGCTGATCTCCTTCCCGCGACGGAATGCCGAACTTGTGTTGAACGCGGACCATTTCACGATCGATTTCCTGGATCCGCGCCATCAACGCCTCTTTGCGCTCAGTCAGGCGAACAAGTTGCTTAAGGGTCGAGCTCGGGATGTTTCGTAGCATCCCTTAGTGTGAACGCTAAGATCGACAATGCAAATCTAAGTCGAATCTAAGATTCGAGATGAGCCGTCTTAGACATCGCGGCAAAGATGCCGCCGGCCATAACTAACATTCCGCTGGCCAAGGCAAACGCGACCACCCACAAGGTCGGGATGGTCGTCAGCTTGAACATCTCGACCAGCAGAAAACGGCCGCCATCGGACAAAACATACGTGAGCGCGCTGGCGAAGGCGCTCATTCCGACCAGAATTAGCGGGCGCAGAAATTGCCATCGCAATTGAGGCGTCGGCAATTGTTGGAGAACGCGCGCGGTGAAGCCGTCATCCTCGATATAAGGCGCCGCTTCCTGCAGCTTTCGGTCCAACCAATCTTGTTCGATCTGCTCGTTCATTTATTGCGCCCAGACCGCCAAAGTCTTCTTCAATTTCTCCCGCCCTCGCAACACATTTGTTTTGACCGTGCCCAGTGGAATCTCGAGCACCCGCGCAGCTTCGTCATGTGACAAGCCATTCTGGCAACAAAGCAAAATCGCCGATCGCTCATGCAATGGCAGTAAACTAAGTGCATGCATAAGATCATGTCTTAGACCTGGATCGACCGTCTGCGGATCCTGCTCCGCCTGCCATTGTTCCTCATTGATGCCGACCAGCTCCTTCCGGCGTCGTGCATCCTCGCGAAAACAGTTGTAGGCGATCCGGTAAAGCCAGGTTGAAAATTTCGCCTCGCCGCGGAAGCCGCGAATGTTTTTATAAGCGCGAACAAAGGCGTCCTGGGCCAGATCGTCCGCCAGCGCGAAGTCGCCGCGCGTGAGTTGGCGCAGCAAACCGCGAACGGTCGATTGATGCCGACGAACCAGCTCGCCAAAAGCATGCTGGTCGTCATCGACAAGGACTCGGGCAACAAGGCCTGCATCGGTTAGCTCCACGCCGCGATATTAGGTCACCGGTGGCGGCGACGAAACGTCCTTCTTCCCCTCCAACTTCCAGACGATCAGATAACCGGCGCCGATGAGAAGCGGAATAAGGCCGAGCGACCACGCGCCGCCTTCCCAATCGTTCACGGCACCGAGAAAGAGCATCAGGCCGATGCCGACCATGGTTAAAACCACTCCGCGGCGCATATCCGAGCGCTGGCGAATTGCCGGCGTAGGCGGAGCGAGCAACGCGGGCGGGATTGGTTGACCTTTCTCCGCCAGCATTCGAATCGTGCGATGTTGCATTCGAGACTTTGAAAATCCGAAATACAAAATGACGGCGACGATCATTACGGGCGCGCCGAAGATTGACATGAACACGATCGCGACAATTGGAACGGCCATTTTCTCGCCGAGATCCCAAGCTCGAGCATCATCGCCGCCTTCATCTTTATCTTTATCGCCGCCATCGATCACGATTCCGTGACGCCCATGCAGCTTCTTGTCCAGCTTCTGATGGAGCTTGTCGGCCAGGTTCGAACCAGGTGACACGCTCACCGACGCCGAAGCGGACGCCGCCGGTGAAGGCGCCGCCGGAGGCGGCGGGGGCGGCGGTTGGGCCGAAGCCGTGACCGCAAGCACAACTGAGCAAATGCAGAGAGCCAATGTCTTCATATTCATCCTTTGGTAGTGAGATGCTGCCAGCACCCTATTTGGATTCAATTAAATGTTGCGCCCCGGACGCCGCTGGCCATTATTTCTTCCCTTCGAAAAACGCGGGTGTAGCTCAGTGGTAGAGCACCTCCTTGCCAAGGAGGACGTCGCGAGTTCAAGTCTCGTCACCCGCTCCATGCCTTCCCTCGATATCACCCCCTCACGGGACGAATTTCGCGATCTCGCCAAACAGGGCAATCTCATCCCCTTGATTGTCGATCTTGTCGCCGACGTCGAGACGCCGGTGTCCGCTTTTGCAAAGATCGACAACGGCGGCCCGTGTTTTCTTTTTGAATCGGCGGAACGAAACGAAGAATCCGGCCGGTTTTCTTTTATCGGTTTCGATCCGCTCGTGCTTTTCAACAGCGCTGATTGCGAAGGCGATCCACTGACGCAACTCGAGCAAATCCTTTCGCGTTTTAAGTTTGTCGCGCCGCGCGACGTTCCCCATTTCCTTGGCGGCGCGATCGGTTACGTCGGCTATGACGTTGTCCGTTTCTTCGAACCAACGGTACCGATCCATTCGCGCGACGATCTGCAAATTCCGGAGATGATGTTCATGATTCCGCGAATGTTGCTCGTGTTCGATCATCGGTTTCGGAAGCTTCGGCTCATCTGCAACGCGCACATCGACGACCAGATCTTTGCGGACCAAGCCCACGAGCGCGCCGAAGCAAGTCTGAAGACGGCGTTGTCGAAGCTGAGCGAATCGCGAGCGCTGGAATCGGTTGACGCCAAGCCTGCTGCAACGCTTCCGTCCCCAGCCAGCAACACAACGCGCGCTGAATTCGAATCGATGGTTACGAAAGCTAAAGAGCTGATCGCGGCCGGCGATATTTTTCAGGTTGTTTTATCCCAGCGTTTCGAAACAGATTTTGATGGTGACCCGCTCGATCTTTATCGCGCGCTCCGGTTCGGGAATCCCTCGCCTTACATGTTTTGTTTGCGCTTCGGCCGCGATTTCGCGGTCCTCGGCAGTTCACCGGAAGTTCATCTGCGAGTACGCGACCGCGTCGCCGAACTGCGACCCATCGCCGGTACTTATCCGCGCGGCAAAGATTTAGCCGAGGACGAGCAGCTCGCGCGCGCGTTGATTGTCGATCCAAAAGAACGCGCCGAGCACGTGATGCTGATCGATCTCGGTCGCAACGATCTTGGTCGCGTGGCGGAGTTCGGCAGCGTCCAAGTAACGGAACAAATGGCGATCGAGCGCTACAGTCACGTCATGCACATTGTCTCGCACATTGTTGCGCGGTTACGCGAGGACAAGAGCGCATTCGACGCCATTCGCGCAACGTTTCCCGCCGGGACCGTGTCCGGCGCGCCGAAAATTCGTGCGATGCAAATCATCGCCGATTTGGAGAAAGCGCGACGCGGCTTTTACGCCGGCATTGTCGGCTATTTCGGTTTCGACGGATCGCACGACAGCTGCATCGCGATCCGGTCAATCATTGTGAAGAACGGGCAAGCATTTTTCCAGACTGGCGCCGGAATCGTAGCCGATTCCAATCCCGCACGAGAATTTGATGAGTGCGTGAACAAGGCGAAAGCGATGCTTGCCGCTATCGCGCGCGCAACCAAGCCATGAAACTGCTGGTTATCGATAATTACGATTCGTTCACCTACAATCTCGTCCAGCTGTTCGGCGAGATGGATGTCGATCCTGTCGTGAAGCGGAACGACGAGATCTCAATCGATGAGATCAAAAAACTGAAGCCGGACCGTATTTGCATTTCACCGGGACCGGGTCGCCCGGAAAATGCCGGTATCAGTTCCGAGTTGATTCGTGAATTGGGACCGCGCGTTCCGATTCTGGGCGTTTGCCTGGGTCATCAATGCATTGCCCAGGTTTTCGGCGGCGAAATTGTGCGCGCAGAAAAGTTAATGCATGGCAAGACTTCACAAATTCATCACCAAGGCCGCGGCGTCTTTGCAGGTTTGGCCGAGCCGCTCGAAGCCACCCGGTATCACTCGCTCATTGTGAAAAATGAATCGTTGCCCGATTCGTTGGAGATCACGGCCAAGACCGATGACGGCGAGATTATGGGACTGCAACATCGACAATTCCAGATCCACGGCGTGCAATTTCATCCTGAGTCGATCCTGACCACCGAAGGACGCAAGTTACTCGCGAATTTCTTGCGGGTTTAAGCGCCGTTGCGCGAGATCACGTCGTGGATCTGGCGGACTTCGCGCACCATTTGTTCGTACTCGTCGAACATGAGCGATTGCGCGCCGTCTGAAAGCGCTTCATCCGGCCGGCCGTGCACTTCGACCATTAAACCATCTGCACCGACCGCGATTCCGGCGCGTGCGAGCGGCGTGACCATGTAGCTGCGACCGGTTCCGTGCGCAGCATCGACAATCACCGGCAAATGCGAAATCCGCCGCACCGCAGGAACGGCGGCGAGATCGAGCGTGTTGCGCGTGTGCTGAGCGAAGGTGCGAACGCCGCGCTCGCACAAAACGATGTTGTAGTTTCCCTCCGCCATCACGTATTCGGCAGCGAGCAACCATTCCTCTAGCGTCGCGGCCATTCCGCGTTTCAATAGTACCGGCAATTTCGAACGTCCTACTCGGCGAAGCAGCGTAAAATTCTGCATGTTCCGTGCGCCGATCTGAATCATGTCGGCATATTTTTCGACAAGATCGACATTCGCTTCATCGAGCGCTTCGCTGACGATCTTCAGACCGAACTCCTTCCGAATGTCGGCCAGAATTTTCAGTGCGGCTTCGCCGAGACCGGAAAATGCGTAGGGCGACGTTCGCGGTTTGAATGCGCCACCGCGGAAAAATTTCGCGCCGCTGCGCTGAACCACGTCCGCGATCGCAAACGCTTGCTTGCTGTTTTCAATGGCGCATGGCCCGGCGATAATCGCGAGCGATCCGTCACCGATTCTGGCACCGTCGCCAAGATCGACAATCGTGCGTTCGGGCCGCAGATCGAGGGTGATCAATTTGTAAGGCTTGGTGACGCGGATCGCTTCCGAAACGCCGGGAAGATTTTCAAAATGCGAAAGATCGACCGCGCCCTGATTGCCGGTAACGCCGATCGCGGCGCGGTTCGCGCCCGGCATCACATGCGCGCGGAAACCAAGCGATTCGACCACGCGAACGACGTTGTCGATCTCGGCCTTGCCGGCGCTGGCGTTCATTACGATGAGCATGGCGTGAAAGGCGTTTACTTACCGGGAATTATACCCTTCGGTCAAATTTAACCCACTCCTTTTGCTTTCGGTTCGAACATAATCGGCGGCAGCACCCGCTCGATTTCAGCCCGATGCTCCTCGTATTGCGGCGGTAATTTCAAATTTTCGCCAAGATCCTCGACTGGCTCGTCCACTGTGAAGCCGGGACCTTCAGTGGCGATTTCGAACAAAATGCCGCCGGGCTCACGAAAGTAGATTGAGTGAAAATAAAAACGATCGATCACGGGCGTGACGTTCAGACCAAGTTCATCCAGTCGTTTGCGCCAGCGTAATTGCTCCCTTTCGTCCGCACAGCGAAACGCGATGTGATGCACGGTGCCGGCGGAATTAACTCCGAATTGTCCATCGGCGCGTTCGACCAGGTCCACCTGCGCGCTGGTCGATTTCGAATTTAACGAAAACCGCCGTCGCGATTTTTCTTCAGCGGTCAATTCGAAGCCGAGATTCTTAAGGAGCTCCTCGGTTGGCTTGGCTTGCTGCACTTCAAGCGTCGGCGCGTGAAATCCATGAATGGCAAATTTATTCGGCGCTTCGCTTTCGTACTTAAGATCGACATCGTCCAGTTGCGCCGATTCGATCAGCTCCAGCAACAGTCCGTCGGGATCGTTTAAGCGAAGGACCGGCGCGTCGAAACGCGTTGGAATTTCTTCACAAAAAACGCGGTGCTCGGCGAAACGCGATTTCCAGTAATCGATTGATCCCGGCGGAATGGCAAAGCTCGCTGCAATTACTTGTCCTGTACCGCGCGACCCGCGGCGGGCACCGGGCCAGGCAAAAAACGTGATCGCAGTTCCCGGCCGGCCGGTCCGATCGCCGAAATAAAGATGATAGGTCGATGGATCGTCGAAATTCACAGTGCGCTTGGCAAAACGCAGTCCAAGGATTTGGGCATAAAAATCGACATTGCGCTGCGGATCGCTCGCAATGGCGGTGATATGATGAATGCCACGAAGTTTCATCGAAGAAGGCAAAGACTAACAAGTTTCCCTGCACTAACTCAACGCATGTATTTGTGGCGACGACTGGTGAGTCAGAAGTGGTGGAGCGATAGCGAAAAGGAATTGCGCGCGATCGCCAGCGATCGATTGGCGATTATCGAAAGAGCCGATCGCAAACGATTGCAGCTCGAAGTGGCGTCACGCTCTCGAACAGAGTTGCAGAACCTGACGACACAATTCGGTGGACGAGTTGAAAAACTCCCAGGCGATTGGCTGAGACGATCTTCGCGGAAAACTAAACCGCTCAAAGTCGGAAAGCGACTAGTGATCACCAATGTGGGAGGGACCTCAGCGTCCCGAATCCGAGCTCGACGGGCATGGTCGCCGCCGAAAGGCGCCTCCCACATTTTTATTCCTGCCGGCAGAGCCTTTGGTACCGGCGAGCACGCGACGACCGCGATGTCGCTGCGATTACTCGAGAAACTGACGCGAAGCTGGAAACCCGGCTGGTCGATGGTCGATCTCGGAACAGGCAGCGGAATTCTCGCGCTGGCCGCGAAATGTTTTGGAGCAACGCGCGTAATTGGAATTGATAGCGATCCGATTGCAATCTCGACTGCGAAAGAGAACGCACGACTAAACAAGATTAGTAGCGTGCAATTTTGTGTCGGCGATGTGCGACGCTGGAAATCTCCGCGAAACGTCGACATCGTCACCGCGAATCTGTTCAGCGAGTTGCTGATCGAGATTTTGCCGAAACTAAAAGCTGCGCGCTGGCTGATTCTTTCTGGGATTTTGCGCGGACAAGAACGCGATGTAACGCGCGCATTTAAGCGCCACAAGATCGACATCTTGCAGCTGCGCCGACGCGGAAAGTGGGTTGCGATTCTGGCGGCGGTCAGGTAGGTTCGGCGACCCTTAGCGGCTACGGTTTTCTGCATAAAACGCGGTTTAATCTTAAGCCGCGGGCAAAACGTACATGCAGACCGAGGACCTTTCCTACGCCATCATCACGCCGTATTCGATGCGCAAATCGCGCACCGGCGGGATTATTGCGCGCCTGATTTCGCGGACCGGTCTGGATTTGGTCGCCCCGCGTATGTTCGCGCCGAGCAAGGAGCTGGTTCGCCGCTACGCCGAGACGATCGTGAGTGAAACGGAGCCGGGCCATCGCGCAACGCAGGAATTAATTCGCGATTACATCCTGAAAAATTTCGGTGGAACCAAAGACGGCCAGCCGGCACGTATCTTGTTTCTCGTTTTTCGCGGACCGGATGCGGTCGAGAAAATGCGCAGCACTGTCGGCCACATCTCTCACGAAGAGACGAGCGGTGAAACCATTCGCGACACCTTCGGTGATTACATCACGGACGAGTCAGGCAAAGTCACTTACTTCGAGCCGGCGGTCGTCGCGGCGTTCGATCCCAAGGCGATCGAGCGCGACTTAAGACTCTGGGCGGAATTTTCCGACCGCGACGGCGGCGTTCTCGATCAAGCGGTCCAATTTCCCAAGGACGCGAAGATCGAGAAGACCCTCGTTTTGATTAAACCGGACAATTTCAAATTTCCAAACATCCGGCCCGGCGGAGTGATCGAAGTTTTTTCGCGGACCGGTCTCTATATCGTCGGCTTCAAGGTGCACCGGATGAGCGTGGCGCAAGCCGAAGATTTCTACGGCCCGGTGCTGCCGGTGTTGCAGGAGAAACTTGGACACAACAAAGGACGCGATGCGTGGGAAGACATCGTGGAGTTCATGGCCGGCGCACGCCCAAGCGACACGCTTCCGGAAAAGCGTGAGGCGCCGGGCACGGAAAAATGCATCGCGCTTGTTTACCAAGGCGAAGACGCAGTCCGTAAAATTCGCGAAGTGCTGGGCCCGACCGATCCGGCAAAAGCGCCGCCCGGGTCGATTCGAAAAGAATTTGGCCAGACTATCATGATTAACGCCGCACACGCGTCCGACTCAGTTGAGAATGCGAAACGCGAAATGGCGATCGTGCGCGTGGAGGAGAATAATTTTAAAGCTTTGATTGAAAACTTTTACGGCCGCCAATAGTGTGCGCTCCCTGAATTAAGACGAACAAAATCAACATGGAAATTTCCGAACGCGCTGCCCAACTGACTCCGTCGCTCACGCTCTCGATCGACAGCAAAGCGAAGGCGATGAAGGCCGAGGGCATCGATGTTTGCGGCTTCGGCGCAGGCGAGCCGGATTTCGATACGCCGGAGCACATCAAAGCCGCGGCGATCGAAGCATTGCAGGCGGGTTTCACCAAATATACTCCGAGCGCGGGCATTCCGGAATTGCGGCAGGCGATCGCGGAAAAATTCGCGGCGGACAATGGACTGACGTATCGCGCTGGTCAGGTGATCGTGAGTAACGGCGCCAAGCATTCCTGTTACAACGCAATTCTGGCGACGTGTCAGCCGGGCGATGAAGTGATCATTCCCGCGCCGTATTGGGTCAGTTATCCCGATATGGTGCGGCTGGTCGGCGCCGAACCCGTCATCGTGCCGACGATGGAGCGCAACAATTGGAAGATGCGCACGGAAGATTTTGCAAACGCGATGACGCCACGGACAAAAATGTTGATCATGAACAGCCCGTGCAATCCGACCGGCTCGGTTTACACCCGCGAAGAACTGGAAGCGATTGTTGAGGTCGCCAGCGGAGAAGACATTTACATTTTGTCGGACGAGATTTACGAGAAACTTGTTTACGACGACGCCAAGCACGTCAGTATCGCGTCGCTCTCGAAAGAGGCTTACGATCTGACTATTACCGTCAACGGCTTCAGCAAATCCTACGCGATGACGGGGTGGCGACTCGGTTATCTGGCGGCGCCGGAGGCGGTGGCGAAGGCAGTCGACTCGATTCAAAGCCACACCACGGCCAATCCATCTTCGTTCTCGCAGCGGGGCGCTCTCGCCGCGTTGAAGGGCGACCAGCAGCCGGTCGCGGACATGCGCGAGGAATTTGACATGCGGCGCAATTACATGATTGACCGGCTCTCGAAAATTCCAAACGTGACCGCGGTGAAACCGCAGGGCGCGTTCTATGTGCTGGTTAACGTCAGCCAGCTCGGGCTGACCTCGCAAAATTTCGCCGACCGATTGCTCAGCAAGGCGAACGTGGCGGTAGTTCCGGGCGCGGCGTTTGGTGATGACCGCACGATCCGGTTGAGCTACGCCACCAGCATCGACATCATCAAGAAAGGTCTCGATCGGTTCCAGGATTTCTGCCGGACGCTCTGAGTGCCGCTCACTTTACGGCGATGAAACTCGCCACCGTTTCGCTGGATAAAACCGCAGTTGTCGCTCGAATCAAAGCCGAACGCGCGATCGCGGTCATTCGCACGGATTCAACTGAACGAGCGCTGGGCGCTGCGCGGGCGGTCATCGCCGGCGGATTTCGAGCGATCGAAATTACTTACAGTTTTGCCGGCGCAACCGATGCAATCGCAAAACTAGCCGAGAGTAACGAGAGCGATTTGCTCATCGGCGCCGGAACGATTTTAAACCGCCAACAGGCGCACGAAGCCGTCGGCGCAGGCGCGCGTTTTCTTGTCAGCCCGTGCGTGCTGCCGGAAGTGATCGATGCTGCGCACGAACTTCAAGTCGCGGTCATTCCCGGTGCGTTCACGCCCACCGAAATTTATATCGCATATTCGTTAGGGGCTGACATCGTCAAAATTTTTCCTGCTGTTCGCTTCGGGCCGGAATATTTGAGAGCGGTGCGAGGTCCACTGCCGCACATTCCAATCATGCCGACGAGCGGGGTTGATGCGTCGAACGTCGCCGAGTGGTTTGGCGCCGGCGCAGTCGCGGTCGGCGCGGTCAGCAGTGTGCTCGATCCCGTCCTGATTCGAAATGGCGAATGGAATGAACTAACGAACCGCGCGCGCGAGTTCATGAATGCGGTGCGCGCTGCTCGCTAGGAGATTTGCGCGATGGGTAACGGCCATCTCGCGCTCATTCTTCACGCGCACTTGCCGTTCGTTCGGCATCCGGAGCACGAGCATTTTCTCGAGGAAGACTGGCTCTTCGAAGCCATCACCGAAACTTATATTCCGCTGCTGCAAATGATGCAGCGACTGGTGAACGACAAAGTGCCGTTCAAGCTCACGATGTCGCTCACGCCGACGCTGTGCGCGATGTTGCAAGACGATCTTTTGCGCGAACGCTATGTCCGGCATCTCGATCTTCTCATCGATCTCGCGGCGCGTGAGCGAGAACGAAATCGCAACCAGCCGGAGCTGGCCGAATTGGGCAAGTTCTACTTCGAATTGTTTTCGGAGAGCCGCCGGTTCTTCGTTGATGAATGGAAAGGCGATTTGCTCGCTGCATTTCGACAATTGCGCGACGCGGGTGCACTCGAAATCATCGGCTGCGCGGCGACCCATGGTTTGCTGCCGCTGATTCAACAGCAATCGCACGAAGCGGCTCGCGCCCAGGTCCTCATCGGTCGGGACGCGCATGTCGATGTTTTTCATTCAGAGCCAATCGGTTTTTGGCTGCCGGAATGTGCCTACGCGCTCGGGCTCGATACGATTTTACAGGAAGCGAATGTCCGCTGGTTTGTTCTCGACGCGCACGGGTTGTTGTTTGGAACTCCGCGACCGCAACGCGCGATTTATGCGCCGTGTTACACCCCGGCAGGTCCGGCTGCGTTCGCGCGCGATCGCGATTCGAGCCGCCAGGTTTGGAGTGCGGAGGAAGGTTATCCGGGCGATCCGGCATATCGCGAATTTTATCGCGATGTCGGATTCGACCTTCCACTTGAGCATTTGGGACCAATCGCGCGCGGTGCGCGAAAATTTTCCGGTGTGAAATATCACCGCATCACGGGACGCAAAGTGGAAAAGGAGATTTACGATCGGGCCGAGGCCGAAAAGGCGGCCGACGCGCACGCCGCGCATTTTCTGGAACAACGGCGCGCTCAGTTCCGACAACTCGCCGATATCGATGTCGATCCAATCGTTGTCGTGCCGTTCGATGCCGAATTGTTCGGCCATTGGTGGTTTGAAGGCCCGCGCTTTCTCGAATTATTCATTCGCAAAACAGCGTTCGATCAAAAAGATTTTTGCCTAGCGACTCCGAGCGAATATTTGGCAACGCATCCGACTCAGCAAACGATCGAACCGGCAGCATCAAGCTGGGGCGAAAAAGGCCACCTCGAAGTCTGGATCGATAAAAACAATTCCTGGATTTACACGCACTTGCACGTGGCGGCGCAGCGCATGACGAAACTCGCGAGCGCACACAGAAACGATTCAAGCGAAGCGACCAACCGCGTTCTCAAACAACTGGCGCGCGAACTTTTGCTCGCGCAGTCGAGCGATTGGGCGTTTCTGATGCGAACAGGAACTGCACGCGAGTACGCGACCAAGCGCACGATCGATCACCTCACCCGTTTCAATAAATTGCACGACCAGTTCGCCGCCGGACAACTGGATGAAAAATTCCTGGCCGATTGCGAATGGCGCGACAACCTTTTCCCGAACCTGAATTGGCACTATTACTGTAACGGCGGTCTATGACCGTCGCTGAAATAGTGCGACGCTCGCAGAGCGCCGCTACCATGACAAAGAAACTTCGCCTCGCGATCTTAACCAGCCTTGGCGCGATTTGCTTCGCAGTTGCACAAGACTCACCCGCACCAGCTGAGACGACTTCCCCAACTCCGGAGCAAACTCCCTCGCCATCACCATCAGCATCGACGGTACGAACTGTTCAGTTGCGGTTCGTTCCGCCGCCGATGGAAGGAACGATCAGTCTCGGGATTTTTGATTCGAACGACAAACTGGTCCGCGTTCTCCACCGCGAAGCAAAGGTCGACAATTTCACGATTGATGAGAACGCGCTGAAGACGACCTGGGATGGCAAGAACGACGCGGGTGAAGATTTGCCGCCCGGAAAATATCGCGCGCGCGGGTATTTGGTCGGGAACTTGAAGGTCGAACATCTCGAGAAGCTCCAAACGATGCCGACCGACGTCTATCGGGAGCACATCTCGGTAAGGCTAGTGATCAATCCGCTGACGAGTGATACGCGAGCGATTATGGACATCGCAGTCACGTCCAACGGCAAAGGGTGCTTTCTAATAACGACTGATGGTTTGCCATTATTAACGATTAGTACGGCCGCAAATGTGCCTTGGGCTTCGATCGAGAAAAACGACGAAAAGAGCGCCGACATTTGGCTCGGGGCCGAGGGAAATATCGAGCATCTTCGCGTCTCGAACATCGACAAGATGATGGCGTTTGATTGCGGGTTTTTTGAGCTGAAGTAACGCCGCTGGTCAGAATCGGAAATCTTTGTTTAGTTAGGCATCATGGCTTCCGCGCCTGAATTTCAACACACGTTATCGAAAGCCGCCGGCTTCAGCGGCACGTCGCTGCACACCGGCGAGAAGGTTTCGTTAAAGTTGCATCCGGCGCCGGCCGACCACGGAATTAAATTCAAGCGCAAGGATTTGCCGGACGAGCCGACGATCGATGCCAAGATCGACAATCTCAAGATGGTCGAGCGCGCGACCACGATTGGCGAAGGCTCGATGCGCGTGCACACGGTCGAGCACGTGCTGGCGGCGCTGTCGGCGATGGGCGTGGACAACGCAATCGTAGAAATGGACGCGAACGAACCGCCCATCGGCGATGGGAGCGCGAAAGCATATGTCGATGCAATTAAACGTGGAGGAGTATCGGCGCAGGAGGCGCCACGAAAATTTTTTCATGTCCGCGAACCGATGCACGTAGAAACGAAAACCGGCGCGATGCTCATCCTCCTGCCGGACGACAACGGTTTCCGGGTCTCATGCACGCAAGCCGGGCCGAACAATCGTTTCACACAATTTTTGTCGACCGATATTGTGCCGGAACTTTTTGAGCGCGAGATCGCGCCGGCGCGGACGTTTGTTTACTACGAAGACGTCGAGCCGTTGATGGAAAAAAACCTGATCAAAGGCGGCAGTCTTGAGAACGCGGTCGTGGTGCGCGGCGATGCCGTCTTGAGCAAAGAGCCGCTGCGCTTCCAGGACGAATTCGTCAGGCATAAAATTCTCGACATCGTCGGCGACCTTGCGCTGGTCGGTTGCCGCATCCGAGGTCATCTCATCGCAGTCAAGCCCGGGCACGCTGCGAATGCAGAATTGGCGCGCGCGATCGCGAAAGAACAATCGAGGCGCGACGCGCTGGCGGTGCCGCGAGTCGTGCCGAAAGGCAGCGGCGGACTCGATAGCGAAGAGATCATGCAAATTTTGCCACATCGTTATCCGTTTTTGATGGTCGACCGAATCATCAGCTTCGATGAGAGCGGAACGAAATGCATCGGCGTCAAATCGGTCACGATCAATGAACCGTTTTTCCAGGGACATTTTCCGGGCCATCCGGTAATGCCGGGCGTGATGCAGGTGGAAGCGATGGCGCAGGTCGCGAGCGTGTTGCTGTTCAAGCTCGCAAAAACGACCAGCCGGATCGGTTATTTCATGAGCGCGGACGATGTTAAGTTTCGTAAACCGGTAATGCCGGGCGACACGATGCTCATTCATGCCGAGCTGACGAAAGCGCGCGGCGAACGGTTGGCGAAAGCGAAGTGCCATTGCGTGGTGAACGACGCGATCGTCTCCGAAGGCGAACTGATGTTCACGTTTCTCGATAGATGAGTGACGTGCAGATACATCCAACGGCGATTGTCGATCCTGGCGCGGAAGTTGGTGCGGGAACAATCGTCGGCCCGTACTGCGTGATCGCCGCGAATGTCGTAATCGGCGGGAATTGCTGGCTGCAACATCACGTCACGCTGCAAGGGCCGATGCGCGCCGGAGCGAAGAATAAATTTTACGCCTACTGCTCGATCGGTCAGCAAACGCAGGATCTGAAATACGCGGGCGAGCCGACCTATTTGGAAATCGGCGACGAAAATACGTTTCGCGAATTCGTTACCGTGAATCGGAGCACGACCAGCGACGGCAAAACGCGACTGGGCAGTCGCGGAAATTTTCTGGCCTACAGTCATGTCGGCCATGATTGCACGGTTGGAAACGAAGTTGTCTTTTCCAACAACGGAACCCTCGCCGGACACGTGCAGGTCGGAGACAACGCCGTGATGGGCGGTCTGACTGCGGTCCATCAATTTTGCCGGATCGGGCGCTACGCCATCACCGGCGGCTGCTCGAAAATCGTGCAAGACGTTCCGCCCTTCATGATCGCGGACGGAAATCCGGCCGAAATTCGCGGCGTCAATCTTGTTGGCTTGGAACGGAAAAATTTTCCAGCGGAAAACGTCAAATGGATCAAAGAGGCGTTCCGCCTGATCTACCGCTCTAAATGTAATACCGCCCAGGCGCTGGAGGCGGTCCGAAAGGAATTGCCCCAAAGCGAAGAGGTCCGCGAGATTGTTGAGTTCATCGAAAAGACCGAGCGTGGAATCATTCGCTAGGCCAAGTTAGAATCTCACCCGCACTCGCGGCGGCGGCTTCGCACTCGGGTTCGGTGTGGCGGCGATCCCGCGTAACTCCTGTTCCAGATTCCGGAGCAGTGGAGCAGCCGGAGCATCCCCGGCAACGCGCAACGCGCTGCGCAACAGGTCAATCCCGCGTTTCGGTTTCTTTAGCTTGTTCCAGGCATCCGCTTCTTCCATCACCACACGCAGAATGTCGTCCCGACTGGAATAGCAGGTGCGCGCTTGGCCAAAGTAGCTCGTGGCCGCAGCCAAATTCCCGTCGCCGACCTCCATTAGTCCGAGATCTTCAATCATCGGACAATTACGCGCCCGCGACCCAGCCTGTCGCGCTAAAGAACGATATTGCGCCGATGCGCTACCAAAATTCTGCACCGCGAAATCATGGTACATTTTCCAAGAGTCCTTTGCTGAAGAATCGGCCCCGGTATCGATCTGCAACCATGACGCGTACGGACGATATAACGGATCGCCCACCACCACCGACATCCAGGAGAGAACTGCGATCGATGAATACGCGCTCTCAGCAAAAGTGAAACCGTGGAGCAAGCGGTCGTTGAAAATATTCAGGTGCGCCGTGAATTGCAGGTAAGGCTCGTAAACATTACCGATACTGGCCGCGGCGCCGTGTGAAAGAAGAGGCGCGACCCAATTCGCATTCGGAGCGCGCAAAGTCATCGCGCTAAAAGAGTGGATGTGGACTGCGATTGCGCCGGGTGAAAAGCGAAACTCCGGTTGTGCAAAAGGTCCCGCGGCCTTCTCCGTCCGCCAGCCATAGTAAAGCGCGCAATCGGTCATCGGATAACCAGCCGGAAAAACGGCCGGCGAATTATCGTAAACGACGGGCACACCGACTTTGTGCAGCTGCACTGGAATTTCCGCGAGCCATTGGTCGCCAATGGCGTAACCGGCAGCCGTTTCGTGTGCGCCGTCGACATAGGCGCGACCCCATAGTCCTTTTTTTTCGGTGGCGATCGAATCGACAATCATTCGGCGCACGGTTTCGGCTTTGGGCGCATCAAGCCTGCAGACCAGCAACAGAACCGGGTTATCGACGTCGCCAATTGTCTTAAAGCTCTGAAAATATGGATTCCGCAGCGGACCGGAAATTTGCCGCGAAAACAAACCAAGAGTTGCCAGCTCCGAGTCGACTGACGCTTCGTTGTGGTCGCTGACAGGGCCGCCGGCCGACTGATCGCCCGGGTACGAACCCGCCGTTGGTTTGATTTTCAGCGGCACGCCTTTGATGAGCGCGACAAAACGAATCGAAGTCGTCATCACGGCCGTTTGTTGCTCAGGCGTTTCCCGTGTGGTCCACCACTTTCGTGTTTTAAAAGTGTCGCGCAGCGGTCCGGCGATGTTTGCGTCGTATTCCTCGCGGGTGATTTCTTCGTCGGCTGAGCAAGTCAGGCCGACAATGTGATCGGACGCGATGCCTCGTTTTTGCGCGTAGAACCTTGCCAGATCCGCCGAATCGAGGGCCACTTTGTTGTAAACAACAATGGTCGATGCAGCGAGCGGTTGCTCGGCGCGAAGATCGAGCATGAGCGCGAGTACGAGCGCGAAAGCGAGGATTGATCGAGGCGATCTCATCCAACACGCGAGCTTTCGGAGTTGAAACTTCGGTCGTGAGCGTCTGATATCTTCAAGAGCCGCAACTCTCAACTCTCAACCCTCAACTCTCAACCTCTGATGCCCGCTGTTCTGAATCTGCTTCGAATAAAAAACCTCGCGCTGGTGGAAGAGCTCGAGTGGCAGATTGCGCCCGGTTTCACCGCCGTCACCGGTGAAACTGGCGCGGGCAAATCGATCATCATTGGCGCGCTCCAGCTTTTGCTCGGCGAACGCGCGGACAAATCGCTCATCCGCACCGGCGCCGATACTTGCACGGCGGAAGCGGTTTTTACCGGCAAAGAATTACAGAAACTGAACCCGCAACTGGTCGAAGCGGGCGTCGAACCGTGCACCGACGATCTTATTATTAAGCGAACACTTTCCGCCGCGGGCAACAATCGTCAGTTTATCAACGGCTCGCCCACGACGTTGTCGATCTTGAAAAACATTGGCGATGCTTTGGTCGATCTTCACGGCCCGCACGATCACCAGTCGTTGCTCTCGCCGGAAAAACAGCTCGATCTGCTCGATTCGTTCGCGCGCGCGGAAGAGCCGCTTGAGGAATATCAAAAACATTTTCGGGAATTGCAGGTCCTCACCGCCGAACACACCGCCCTCAACACCGTTGAAACCGCGCGCGAACAGGAGCTGGACCTCCTTCGTCACCAAATCACTGAAATCAATTCCGCCAATCTCGTCGCCGATGAAGAAGACGAAATTGAGAAGCGCTACAAACTCACCAGTAGCAGCAAACGGCTAATCGAACTGGCGAGCGCGGCGGCAAACAAACTTTCGGAAGCAGACGAATCGGTTCTGTCGCAGCTCGCGGAAACGCAGCGCCTGTTGCGCGAGTTGGAAAAGATCGACATCTCCACCGCACCGCTTGCTTCCGAACACGCTGCAACGGTCGTGCAGCTTTCCGAAATTGCGCGCTCACTCTCCGACTATGCCGAGAAACTCGATCTCGATCCGGAACAGCTCGCGGCACTGGAGGAGCGCGTTTCACTTTTCGAAACATTGAAACGGAAATACGGTGGCTCGATTGCGGAGGTGATGGAGTTCGGTCGGCGTGCCGCCGAACGAATGCAGAAAATCGAAGGACGCGACGCGGAACTGGAGCGGCTCGCGAAAGAAATCGAAAAACTTCGCGGTCAAATGAATCGCGCCGGTGACGCGCTACGTAAACTGCGCGCAAAAGGGGCGCCGAAACTTTCCGACACGATTCGCAAGAACCTTGTGGACCTTGGATTTCGCCAATCCGAGTTCGAGGCAAAGCTCAGCGCGCTGGACGAACCTGGCGCAAGCGGTTTCGACTCGGTTGAGCTGGTTTTCTCGCCCAATCCTGGCGAACCGCTGAAGCCGTTACGCACAATCGCCTCGAGCGGCGAAATTTCGCGGCTCATGCTCGCGATCAAATCCGCGCTTGCCGCGCACGACGCGATTCCGCTTCTCGTGTTTGACGAAATCGACACTAACGTCGGTGGCGAAATCGCGCACGCAGTCGGAGCAAAGATGCAAACGCTCGGCAACGAGCATCAGCTGATTTGCATCACCCACCTCGCACCGGTCGCAGCGTCGGCATCGTCTCACTTTGTCGTGACTAAAGACGTTGTCCGCGGCCGCACGTTCTCGAATTTACAAGAAGTCACCGGCAAAGCGCGGCAGGAAGAAATCGCGCGCATGCTCGGCGGCAAAAGCGAGTCCGCGCTCCAACTCGCGGCGAGTTTGTTGAAGGAACGTGCTTAATTTACCACGAAGATCACGAAGGACACGAAGATGGAGTTTGATGAACTGTCGCGGAACGTGATCGGATGCGCGATTGAAGTTCATCGAAATCTCGGCCCCGGCTTGCTTGAATCGACATACCGCCAATGTCTCGCGTGCGAATTGTTACATGCGAACATCCCATTTCAGATGGAAGTGCCTCTTCCGGTTCGTTACAAGGAGATGTTCCTGGATTGCGGTTACCGAATCGACTTGGTTGTGAGTGGCGATCTAATCGTTGAGATCAAGTGCGTTGAGGCGCTCTTACCAATTCATCAGGCGCAAATCCTCACCTACATGAAGTTGGCGAAGATTCCGACTGGCTTACTGATCAACTTCAACGTGACAAAGCTTCAAAGCGGCATCAAACGCTTCGTCCTTTGAAATCCTTCGTGCTCTTCGTGTCCTTCGTGGTGGAAAAATAATTATTTCGCTACCGGGCCGAGCGGCAGAATGACTTTGCCATACAACTCGTTCAGAACTTGCGCGAGGCCGGTGTAGATCGCGGAGAAGCCGCAGAAAATTCCTTCGTAGCCGGTGAAATGTTTGAAGCCTGGACTGGCATTGGCAAAATCGCCGTAGGCGAGGAGGAAAAACAAAAGCGCGAGCGAAGCGAACACGAATTGGAGCGCGCGATTGAGTCGCAGCGTCCCGATGAACATCACCAGCGTGAACAATCCCCACATGAACAGATAGGCCGCCATCGCCTTGTCGTTCGAGGCCGCGCCCCAACCGAGCTTCGTCATGACGATCATCGCTACGAGCGAAAGCCAAAATAGCCCGTAGGAAATGAACGCGGTGGTGGCGAAGGTGTTGCCTTTTCGCCATTCCATCATGCCGGCAATGACTTGCGCGATGCCGCCGTAACAAATGCCCATCGCCAGAATCATTGCATTGAGCTCGTAAAATCCGGCGTTGTGCAGATTGAGCAAAACGGTGGTCATGCCGAAACCGAGGAGACCCAGCGGAGCGGGATTGCCAGTAATGTCGCGGGATTCGTTCATGGCATCAGTCTGTCGAAGACAAGATCGACAATGCAATCACAAATCGGCTGGTAGCGGGCGACGCCGGCGGTTAGAAAATATCCGTGCTGAATTATATTTGGCTTGGGCTGGTGTTGCTCGCGGTCGCGATTGGCGGCTGGAATGATCGGCTCAAGGATGTAACCGGCGGCGCGCTCGATGGCGCCAAGACCGCGGTCACGATCGCGCTCGGATTGATCGGGATCATGGCGCTGTGGCTGGGCGTGATGCGTCTGGCCGAACGCGCCGGACTGGTGCAACGAATCGCGTACGGATTGCGGCCGTTGATGAAGCGATTGTTTCCCGAAGTTCCGCCGGACCATCCGGCGATGGGTTCGATGTTGATGAACATGGCGGCGAACATGCTCGGACTCGGTAACGCCGCGACGCCGCTGGGATTGCGCGCGATGCGCGATTTGGAATCGTTGAACCCGCGACCCGGCGTCGCTTCGAACGCGATGTGCACTTTTTTGGCGATCAACACCAGCTCGGTGCAATTGATTCCGGCGACGGCGATCGCGATTTTGGCGTCGGCCGGATCGGCGAGACCAACGGTAATTGTTGGCACTGCATTTTTTGCGACGCTTTGCGCGGCCACGGTCGCGGTGCTTTCGGCGAAATTTCTCGAGCGATTGTCGTTCTTCCGGCCGAGGCGCGAATCGATTGATGGTAAGGACGGCCCGCTGGGCCGTCCGCGGACGCCGCAGCGCGGCGTCCCTACCAGCGCAGATCAAAACGAAATCAGGCAGTCGAGCGATAAATTTGCCTTCGACGATGAATCGCTTGGCCAACCGCCGCTCTCGCGACCCGCGCCGTGGGGATTGATCGCGCTGGCGCTGCTCACCGTGTTTTTCGTGATGCTTTTCGTGCGCATGGTGATGCCGGATCTGTTCCGACTACCGATGCCGACTGACGCCACGTTGCAGAATCCTTTCGCGCGAATGGTCAACGCATTGTCGATCCTGGCGATTCCGTTCCTGCTTAGCTTCTTCCCGGTCTACGCGGCCGCGCGCGGGATCAAGGTTTACGACGAGTTCGTGGAAGGCGCGAAAGAAGCGTTCAACGTCATTTTGCGAATCATTCCCTTTCTGGTGACGATGCTAGTGGCGATTGGAATGTTCAAAGGCGCGGGCGGAATCGATTTGCTGACCAAATTGCTCAGTCCAATTCTGACGCCGTTACATTTTCCGACCGATCTGGTGCCGCTTGCTTTGATGCGACCGTTGAGCGGAAGCGCCACGCTCGCGCTTTTGACCGATGTGGTGCACCGGTTCGGTCCGGACAACATTATCAGTCTGATGGCGGCGACGATTTACGGAAGCACTGAGACGACCTTCTATGTCGCGGCTGTTTATTTTGGATCGGTCGGGATCAAACAGACGCGTCACGCGATTCCAGCGGGACTGCTGGCCGATCTGACCGGAGTCATTGCTTCGGTAATTATCTGTCGAGCCGTGTTGTAAAGGCTTCTACCGCCAGAGGACAATGCCAGTCCGGCTCTGACCGGCAGCTACAACAACGACAACTACTTAGATCGACACTTACACGGTCGAAATCATTTTTCCCTACCATTGAGCGCGCGAATTCTTTATCGTCCAATTTCTTCAAAATGATCCAGCGCGATTACTTGGTTATCGGGAGCGGTATCGGCGGCGCATGCGCGTGCGAAGGCGTTCGCAAGCACGACAAGCGCGGCTCAATCACGATTGTCGGCGCGGAGATCATGCCACCGTACAATCGCTGGATGCTTTCGAAGGATTTTCTGCGTGAAAAAACGCCGCCGTTGAAAAAACTCGCGCACTACGATCAGCGCTGGTTCCATTCGCACAAAGTCGAGACGCGTTTCGCCACCGTCGTAAAGCAATTCAACATCGAGCGACGTTTGGCCGTGCTCGGGAACGGCGAAAGCATTGAATTTAACAAAGCATGCCTGGCGATGGGGAGCCGGCCAGTGCGACCGGCAGTCGCGGGTGTGAATCTCGGGAACGTAATTTATCTGCGCACGGTGCGTGACGCGCTCGCGTTGCGAGAAATGGCGGACGTCGAAAAGACCGTCATGGTAATCGGCGGCGGCCTGCTCGCCTGCGAAGCCGCTGCGAGTCTGCGCATGATGAAATTGAAGGTCGGCATGATGCATCGCAATGCTTATCTCTTAAATCGCTATCTTGATTCCCAAACCGGGCCGTGGCTGACCGATTATTATGCGAAGCACGGCGTCACCATGCTGATTGGTGAAAGCTTGAACGGTTTCGAAGGCAAGACGGTTTTGCGAAACATCCAAACAAAAAGTGGCAACCGCGTTCCGGCCGGACTGGCGGTGGTTGCTTGCGGCGCCGAACCAAACCTTGATCTCGTGCGCAACACGCCGCTCTCAGGACCGCATGGTTCGCCGGTGACGGAATATCTCGAAACCGAGGAGAAAGGAATCTTTGCCGTCGGCGATCTCGCCTTCTATCCGGACCGGGTCATGGGCGGAGTGCGCCGGCAAACGCATTGGGAGAACGCGCGCGCACAGGGTCTGGTCGCCGGCGCGAATATGACCGGGAAAAAACGGATTCGTTACGAACAAATTCCCTATTTCTGGACCGAAATGTTCGATTTGCGGCTGCACTTTGTTGGAGATTTCAGCGTGCAGCCGACCCGGGTCGATCTGCGCGGCACCTACACGAAGAAAAAGTTTCTGGCGCGTTATTATCAAGGCGACAAACTGCGCGGGATTCTGCTTTGCAATCAAACCGAGCGCGAAGTGGAATCAGCCAAGAAAGAATTGCGGCACGCGCTTGGAAAATAGCGCGGCCGATCTTTCAATCGAATCCGGCGGGATCAACGCGCATGAGTCAATTTAGCCTTCGTCGCAATGTCATGCATTGTCCGCGCGTCAGGTAAAATCGAGCGCGCAAGTTGAGGGAAAAGAAATAATTGCGATTGACGCGCAGCGCCCCCGTGGGGCATGAACCGTGCTGATAAATGTGCTTTGATTCATGCTGGCGTTTGCTGCTTTTGGCGTTGCCCTTTCTTCTGTGTTACTTTGTGTCTGGTGGGCGTGCATGAACGAAAGCGATAGATAGAGGCGAGGCTGATGCTCGACCAAGACGACTTGAAGTGGATCGCGGCTACGTCCACTGAACTGAACTCGATCTTGCAACAGGTCGCACGCTATGCCGATCTCGCCCGCAGACATCGCGGCGAACATAATTACATCGATTTGCTCGGCGAACGCGTTGAGCTCGCTTCCAAGACGGCGCAGTCGCTGTTCGATCGCGTAACATCGAAAATTTTGGCTAGCGCGGCAAAGAAAACGGCCGCCGCCCGGAAAAGCGAAGCGGGTTTTACGGTTATGCCGCCGCCGGCCGAAACCGAGGACGAGCGGCGCCGTTCCATGCGGGCCTCACGGAAAGGCGGATCGAGTACCGATACAAGACAATCAACAGGATCCGGTGATAACGGTGTTCCAGCCGGCGTCAGAATTAAGAATGCGAATGGCGCCCGCGAATACATCCTCTTGATTGAAGACGAACCGGACGTGGCGGACCTGGCTTCGGAAATGTTGGCGGAAGAAGGCTATCGAGTTGTGATCGCGCACGACGGATTCGAGGCGCTCAAAATCTACGAAAAAATGGGCAAACAGATCGGGCTTGTGATCCTCGATTATTTTCTGCCGGTGATCGATGGCGACGCCGTGTTCGAGGAGCTGCGCTCGCTCAATCCAAAAGTGAATGTTGTTCTGAGCAGTGGCTTCGCCGAGCAAACCAAGGTCGCGTCGATGTTGGGGCAAGGTCTCCGCGGTTTCATTCCGAAACCCTACAGCCGCGACAAGTTACTCGAACAAGTCCGTTCCACTCTCGAGGCAGCGCGCCAGGCGACCCGCTAATCGAGCCGGTAGGGCCTTGAGCGACGGGCGATGAATCCCCCGGGTCGTGGCATCAATTTAGCTTCTCCATGATGCGACGCCCATGGCTCGCATTGATGCCTTTTTCAAATTGATGGCGGAGCAAAAGGCCTCCGACCTTCATCTCTCGACCAACAACTCGCCGATGCTGCGCATCAACGGCGACTTGGTCCGCGTCGATTTTCCGCCAATGAAGAACGACGACCTGAAGGCGATGGTTTATGAGATCGCGCCGGAAGGGAAGATCAAGCACTTCGAGGAAACGCTCGATGTCGACTTCGGCTACGAAGTGCCGGACGTGATGCGTTACCGCGTCAATTTCTTCCAGCAAAAGTACGGCATCTCGGCCGCGTTCCGCTCGATTCCTTCGCAAGTCTTGACGGTTGATGAACTGGGTCTGCCGCCGGTGTTAAAAAAATTTCCGATGTTGAAGAAAGGCCTTGTCCTGGTGACCGGCCCGACCGGCTCCGGTAAATCGACCACGCTTGCCGCGATGGTCGATCACTCCAATCTCCATCGTCACGATCACATCATCACGGTGGAAGACCCGATCGAATTCGTACATCGGAGTCAAAACTGTCTCGTTCAACATCGGGAAGTGGGCGTTCACACCCGCTCGTTCGCGAACGCTTTGCGTGGCGCGCTCCGCGAAGACCCGGACATCATTCTCGTCGGCGAAATGCGCGATTTGGAAACGATTGAGCTCGCGCTGACCGCGGCCGCAACCGGTCACCTGGTTTTCGGCACCTTGCACACCTCCAACGCGTCCAAGGCGGTCGATCGTATCATCGACGTCTTTCCGACTACGCAGCAAAATCAAATCCGCACCACCCTCGCCGAATCGCTCAAGGGCGTGATTGCGCAAAACCTGTTCAAGCGCATCGACAAACCAGGCCGCGTTGCGGCTCTCGAGATTTTGGTCGTCGACACCGCCATTGCGAACCTCGTGCGCGAAGGAAAAACGCACCAAATCCCGGGCATGATTCAGGTCGGCAAGAAAAAGGGCAATCAGCCGTTGGACGACGCGATCATGGAGCATTTACGGCACGCGCGCATTTCCCCAGAAGAAGCTTACGACAAGTGCATCGACAAGAAAAAGTTCCGGCAATTTTTGGCGGAACCGCCGCTCGACCAGACAGAGGAATAACATCGGCCCATGAGAGTTCCGGATTTGGACAGAGTTTTATCGGCGATGCTAAAAACCTACACCGGCATCTCCGATTTGAATTTTTCGGTCGGTCATCCACTCCAGGTCGAAGATTTCGGCGAGCTGAAACCGGTATATGTCGATCCACCGATTGAGTCGCTCACTCCTCACCAAACCGAGCAAATTGCGCTCACCCTCATGCAAGGCAATCGCCGTCTGATTTACGATTACCTCACCGGCGGCTCGTGCGACTGCAGTTATTCGCTCGGCGACGAAGCGCGGTTTCGCGTGAACATTTTCCGGCAGCAGGGTCACTTTTCGGTGGTGCTTCGCAAACTGCAAAGCGAAGTGCCCACGATTCAGTCATTGGGGCTGCCGGAAATCTTTTACGAGATCGCCAAGGAAAAAACCGGCCTCGTCCTGGTCACCGGTGCGACCGGCAGCGGCAAGACCACTACCCTGGCCGCCATTCTCAACGAGATCAACGAAACGCAACCGGTTCACGTCGTCACCCTGGAAGACCCGATCGAGTACGTGCATCCGAAGAGCAAAGCGACTTTCAATCAGCGCGAGCTCGGACACGACTTCAACAATTATCCCACTGGATTACGCGCCGCTCTCCGTCAGGCGCCGAAAGTCATTCTCGTTGGCGAAATGCGCGATCGCGCCACCGTCGAAATCGCGATGATGGCATCCGAAACCGGCCATTTGGTTTTAAGCACGCTGCACACCGTCGATGCCGGCCAATCGATCAATCGTATCCTCGGTTTGTTTTCGTTAGGCGAAGAACAACAGCTGCGAATTCGTTTGGCGGACTCACTTCGCTATATCGTCAGCCAGCGCCTCGCCCCAAAGGTTGGCGGCGGCCGCCAACTCCTGACCGAGATCATGGGTCACAACTTGCGGACACAAGAAGCGGTCGCCATCGGCGAAGGCGAGCACCGCAGTTTCTACGAAATCATCGAAGCAAGCTCGCCGTTTGGCTGGATGACATTCGACCAATCGATCCTGCGCTCTTACGAGCAAGATTTGATCACCGAAGAAACGGCCAGACT
>Ga0137399_10000090_pt1 | contig 31393 bp, 32 predicted proteins | sample czorhiz316metaG_FD_104810 | JGI IMG/M metagenome (GOLD analysis project Ga0137399, IMG submission 104810) | Vadose zone soil microbial communities from Angelo Coast Range Reserve, California, USA - czorhiz3.16 metaG | ecosystem: Environmental > Terrestrial > Soil > Vadose zone | place: USA...
ATGCATCGGGCACGGTTCGCTGGGTCAATTTGACCGAGAACATCGCCGTCCGCGCGCGACCGGAACAGGCCCTGAGCGCAATTGATGCGGCGAAGTAAGGCGGCGCGATTGACGCCGCTTCGCTGACTTAATAACTTCAGCGCACGTGCAGGCTGAACTAGAACAACTTCTCGTCCTTCAAGATCGACAGCAAAAGATCAAGCAGATCGAGAACGAGATAAAAAATCTGCCGCTGCAACGAAAGCATCTCGAATTGCAGCTGGCGGAAAGCGTTTCCAGCCTGGAGGCGTTGAAGCAAAAAGCGCGGCAAGTCGAAGTCGACCGCAAAAAACTTGAGCTGGACGTAGGCACCCGCAACGAAAGCATCTCGCGCTTGAAGACCCAGCAATATCAAACGCGTAAGAACGACGAGTTCCAGGCGATGGGTCACGAGATCGAACGCTACGAAAACGAAATTACCAAGCTCGAAGACCAGGAACTCGAGCTGATGGAACAGGTGGACAAACTGAAGGTCGAGGTCACGGCCGAGGAAAAAAAAGCCGCCGCGACCAAGGATTCGATCTCCCGGCAAATGAACGACCTCGGCGAAAAATCGAAGACCCTTGAAACTCGGCTGCAAGAATTATCGAAGGAGCGAAAGGAGTTGGCGGCAAAGATGGACGAGGATTTGTTGAATCGGTTCGAGCGACTGTTCGCGAGCAAAGGGGACTCAGCCATCGTTGCGGTCGAGCATGGTGTTTGCACGGGTTGTCACATGAAACTGACGATTGCGACCGTGAAAGCGGCCGAAGGCGGCAAAGAGATTGTGAACTGCGAGCAGTGCGGCCGGATTCTTTACGTTCCGGCCTAAGATCGACAACTGTGGCGGCAGGCGTCTCGCCTGCTCAGACGTTGAAACGAAAGGTGATCACGTCGCCGTCTTTCACTTCGTAATCCTTGCCCTCGATCCGGAGCTTTCCCGCTTCGCGCGCTTTGGCGAACGAACCGAGCGCGACCAAATCGTCGTAAGCGATCGTTTCCGCGGCAATGAAGCCGCGTTCGAAGTCGGAATGGATCGCGCCCGCCGCAGCCGGCGCTTTTTCACCGGCATGAATGGTCCAGGCGTGCGTTTCTTTTTCTCCAGTCGTCAAAAAGGTGCGCAGACCAAGCAAATGATAAACCGCGCGAATCAACGCGTGGACTCCGCTGTCTTCCACACCGAGCCCGCGCAAGTATTCCAGCCCTTCTTCTTCGCTCAGATCGGCGAGTTCGCTTTCGATCCTGGCGCTGATTACGAACGCTTCCGTTCCGGAATGATGTTGCGCGTAATCCTGGACAAGATCGACATACTTGGCGGCAGCGTTTGCCCGATCGTCTTTCGCAACAGCCGCGAGGTCGGTCTCCGCGACGTTGCAGGCGAAGAGAGTTGGCTTTGAAGTCAACAGAAAGAAGTTGCGCGCGACAATTTTTTCCTCGGGTTCAAGCGGCGCGGTAATCGCCGGTTTCCCCGAATCCAAATGCGGCAAGAGCTTCTCGATGACCGCGGTTTCAATTTTCGCGCTCTTCTCGCCGGCACGGACTTCTTTTTGCAATCGGTCGTGCCGCTTCTGGAGTGTCGCGAGATCGGCCAGCACCAGCTCGGTATTAATGACTTCAATGTCGCGAATCGGATCGATCGTGGCGCTAACATGATGAACGTCCGCATCGGCAAAGCAGCGCACGACCTGGACGATCGCGTCCACCTCGCGGATGTGACTGAGAAACTGATTGCCGAGTCCTTCACCCGCGCTCGCGCCTTTGACCAGACCGGCGATATCCACGAATTGGATCGCGGTCGGCACAACTTTTTTCGAGCGCGACATCTGGCCGAGCTTTTCCAATCGCTGATCGGGCACGGTCACGACGCCGACGTTGGGATCGATCGTGCAAAAGGGATAATTTTCCGCGGGCGCATTATGCGTCCGCGTAACCGCATTGAACAACGTCGATTTTCCGACGTTCGGCAGTCCGACGATTCCAGCGCTGAGCATAACGATTTGCGAAAATAAAAAAACTCGGGCTGGCGGGATTTGAACCCACGACCTCTTGAACCCCATTCAAGCGTTCTACCAAGCTGAACTACAGCCCGATGATAGGCGCGAACTATTCCACTAACCCGGGAAGATTTCCAGACGTGGCACGATCGGTCCGCGTGGCGGCTTTTGGACGCTGATTGTTAGAAGCCTAAAGGAATTCCGCCGCAACCTTTCGCCGCGCAGATTATGGCAGCAGCAACAAAGTTCGGCAAGGCGGCCACCTTTTCCCAGAAGTTCATATCATCCCAGAGCCCGTGCAGAGCATTGCAAACTTCGCAATCTGGCGCTTGTACCGCCACTGGCGGCGCCCCGGGCGGTGGCTTACTAATCAGGTAATGCGTGAAGGCCACAACAAAGCCGAATCCGGACCAAGCCAAAAGAATAACGGCAGCGACTAGAAAGATAAGGGCAATTACCAAAAAAGGCATAAGATCCTCCTCCTTTGTAGCTAGCGTAACCATTTCTTCTGCCAACAACAAACTCTAGTTGCAATCAGAAACTAGCATTCCCAAGCGCGCAAAAACGCGTTGATCAATTCCGGCAGGTCGTCGCTGTAGCCGCCTTCGAGAATGGCGGCGACGGGGATGTCGATCTTATGCAGCCATTCGCCGAATGTCGCGAAATCTTCCGTCTCCAGAGTCATCTGCACGAGCGGATCACGCGCGTAGGCGTCGAATCCGGCGGAGACGAGAATCAGGTCCGGCTTGAAGCTGATCAATTTATCGAGCGCGCGTTTTGCAACATCGACATGTTCCTTTCGCGGTGTTTGCGGTGCGACCGGATAATTGTCGATGTTAGCAAACGATTTCGCGCCGGTCCCGGGATAGGCGGGAAATTGATGGATCGACGCGAACCGGATTCGCGAATTGTTCGCCACAATCGCTTCGGTTCCGTTCCCATGGTGCGCATCAAAATCCCAAATCGCCACTCGCTCAGCGCCATTTTCAAGCGCATCGAGCGCGGCGATGGCGACATTGCTGAAATAGCAGAATCCCATCGCACGATCGCGGGTGGCGTGATGCCCGGGCGGTCGCATCAAAGCGAACGCGCGTTCTCCACCAAGCGCCGCGCGAGCGGTTTCGATTCCGGCGCCGGCAGACTTAAGCGCATAGTCGTAAATTTTTGAAATCGCCGGAGTGTCTGGATCGAAATCGCCGATCGGATTTTTCACGCGCTCGAGATGTTCGGCCGAATGTGCGCGCAACAAATTCCGTTCCTTCGCCGGCTGCGGCTCGCGCCACTGCCACGTAGGATGTCGATCTTTCAAGAGTGGGACCGTTTTGATGATTCGCTCCGGCCGCTCAGGATGGTCTGGGCTGGAGTATTCAACGCAATGGGCGTCGTGAAAAATGATCATCGTGATTCTTTAGAATTGACAGGCGCGGCCCGACAGCGCCATTCTTGAAATCCAAGCGCAAAACTTGCTGCAAAATTCAACCACAAATGAAACACAACATTCTAAAAACTGCTGTATTAATCTTGTCCGGTCTCGCGGTCGTCACTGGATTGCGGGCCGGTCCACCTGCCACCGACGTCGGTGACGCCGAGACGTTCGGTCACCCCGCGCTATATATGGGCGCCACCAGCGGCTTCGTCACACTGGCTCAACTGGGCGATTGTCCTGCGGCCACACCGACGCCGTCGCCAGCGCCACTTGGCGACACCTTTTGTGATGAACTGAACGCTGCGCCGGCCCAGACAAATTTTAGCCACGATAATATTTGCCGGATCAACTTGCCGAAAAAGGCGAGCCGCAACGTGATCTATCCGGTCCTGAACATCTTCCTCAACTACCAGTTGCAGAACTTAACGGGTGGCGATCAAACGGGGATACTTCGTTTCACGGCCGGCATTACGATCGTGAGCCCTGCGTTGAACGATCCGAGTTGCACCGATCCGAACACGAGTTTGCCATGCGGCGGCCAGGCGACGCTCCTGTTCAACTACAGCTATCGCGACGACCGCAACATGCATGACACCGACCGGCAGAGGTTGCGCGAGACGCTGGTCCGCGCGGGAAACACCGGTCTGACCAGAGCACAGTTGCAGGCTCTCTTGGGCCTTACGCCGGCTGCAGTGGATGCGTTATTTACCGGCCCGATGACAGTTCGACTGGATATCTTCGGTGCCGCGAGACTTGTGACCGATGCGAGTATCACTTGCAACATGCGCCTCTTCGGCGACTAAACGTTCCGCGAGAAATTCTAATCGCCGCTTCGGAGCGATTCGAAGCGGCGATTTTTTTTGGCGCGATTCGGACTTGATGAAGCCAACGCGAATGCGGATGGTGCGCGTCGTTCGGTCAAAGGATTAAGATGTTAAGCGGCCAGAAGATTGTCGTGGTGATGCCGGCCTATAACGCCGCCCGCACCTTGCAGCGCACTTACGACGAAGTGATGGAGCAGGGGATTGTCGATGTTGTCATCGTGGTGGACGATGCGAGCCACGACGAAACGGTCGCGATCGCGCGGACACTTAAAGACGTGCAGGTGGAAGTGCATCCGGAAAACCGCGGTTACGGCGGCAATCAAAAAACTTGTTACCGGCTCGCGCTTGCTGCCGGAGCGGACATCGTGGTGATGATTCACCCGGATTATCAGTACACTCCACAGCTTCTTCCGGCGATGGCTTCCCTGGTTGCGAGCGGTCTTTATCCGTGCGTGCTCGCCTCGCGCATTCTCGGCGGCGGCGCGCTCGATGGCGGGATGCCATGGTGGAAATATGTTGCGAACCGTTTCCTCACTTTCGTCGAGAATTTTTTGATCGGCGCCAAGCTTTCCGAATATCACACCGGGTATCGCGCATTCGCGCGGGATTTACTCGAGCGGGTGCCGATCGAGCACAATTCGGACGATTTCGTATTCGATAATCAGATGCTCGCCCAGATTATCTGGCTCGGCTCAAAAATCGGAGAGGTCACTTGTCCGGCGAAATATTTGCCCGAAGGCTCGTCGATTAACTTTCGCCGCAGCGTGCGCTATGGCCTGGGCTGTCTCGGGACAGCGTTGCGTTTTCGACTGGCCCGGTGGCGGCTTCTCCCACCGCCGGTTTAAAGATGCCGACAGTTCCGGCGCAGGCCAGCCCGCCAAACGATCGCCGAGTCACGATCGCGATCTGCATTTTTCTCACCGCCATTATCTGGATCGTTTTTGGCCAAACGCTGAACCACGAGTTTATCAACTTCGACGACGACCGATACGTTTATCAAAACGCCGAGGTCAGTCGGGGCGTAACTGTCGATGGACTCAAATGGTTGTTAACTCACAGTCATGCACGGCTGTGGCATCCGCTGACCACCTTAACTCACATGATTGACTCCCAGGTGTATGGACTACGGCCCGGCGGTCATCATTTCACAAACGTGGTTCTGCATACTGTCGGATCAGTGCTGCTGTTTCTCGCCTTGAGTCGGTTGACTGGTTATGTCTGGCGAAGCGCATTTGTCGCGACAATTTTTGCGATCCACCCGATGCGAGTCGAATCCGTGGCTTGGGTCGCAGAGCGCAAAGATGTGCTCAGTGGCATATTTTTTGCGCTGACGCTCTGGGCATACGTTCGTTACGCGAGAGCGCCCGGCGTCCGCCGGTACGTTGCGATGTCGATCTTGCTGGTGTGCGGATTGATGTCGAAGGCGACCTTTGTGACCGTGCCGCTCGTGTTGTTGTTGTTGGATTACTGGCCCTTGGGTCGAGTTCAAAGTTTTCGCGACGCCTGGCGTCTTGTGCTGGAGAAGGTTCCCTTGGTTGCGCTTTCGCTCGTCGCATCGGTGGTGACGGTTTTCGTCCAAACGGTAACGATGCCGTCGCTGGAACAGTTAGCCCTGCTGCCGCGTCTGAAAAACGCGGCGGTGAGTGTCATTGCCTATCTGCGGCAAATGTTTTGGCCGACCGATCTCGCAGTCTTTTATCCCCATCCCCACGACAAATTGAATACCTGGATCGTTCTAGGATCGGTGTGCTTGATCGTGGCAGTTACAGTACTGGCAACTCTCCTGCGGCAGAAATGTCCCTACGTTTTTGTCGGCTGGTTTTGGTACCTTATACTGCTTTTTCCAGTGCTCGGACTTTTTCAGGCGGGCCTACAAAGTCGGGCCGATCGGTTCACTTATTTGCCGCACATTGGAATCACCATGTTGGTGACATGGACGTGCGCGGATTTGACCCAACAATGGCGACATCGCCAGATCGTCCTGACTTCGATCGCTACCTGCGCAATCGTCGCGTCGATTATCCTGGCCTACCAACAAACAACCTACTGGCGCGACAGTATTTCGCTTTGGCGACGCGCGCTCGCAGTCACGCCCGACAATCAAACCGCGCATCAAAACTTGGCGGCGGCTTTGTGGGTTCGCGGCGACATCGCGGAAGCCAAGGTGCAGTCGCGCACCGGGAACATAATCCACGCCGAAGCGACGGTGAAAGATTTTCCGTTCAACATTGCAGCGCGCGATAGTCTCGGGGCTCTGCTCGTCCAAGCCGGAGATGTCCACGGCGCAATTACCCAATGGGAAGCGAGCTTACAGATCGACCCGAATGACGGGAACGCGCTAAACAACCTCGCCTGGATCTTCGCCACTTATCCGGATGATTCGATCCGGAATGGACAGCGAGCTGTCCAACTGGCGGAATCAGCCACGATCCTCCCCGGTGGCGACATGCCGATCGTTCTGCGCACTCTGGCCGCCGCCTACGCCGAAGCGGGAGAATTTGAGAACGCCATCAACATCGCGCAACGCGCCTCCGACTTAGCGACTGTGCAAGTCAACACGTCGTTAGTCGCAACCCTGCGTCATGAACTCGAGCTTTATCGGGCGCGCACACCTTATCGTGAATCGCCGCCGCAATAGAGACAGGCGCTCGCGCAAATGAAGATTCGCGCCAGAGCCATCGAAGCGCGCCCGGCATCGCGTCGGGCGCAGCTCGCTGCTTGTGGCGCAACCGTCGTTCTAATCTGGATGGTCTTCGGCCAGACGCTCGGGCACGAGTTCGTAAACTACGACGACAAGACTTATGTTTACGGAAATTCGTTGGTCAGCGCCGGACTAAGTTGGCATGGCTTAACACGCGCGTTCGTCGACACCCAAACCAACAACTGGCATCCACTCACGATCATCTCCCACATGATCGATTGCCAGATTTTCGATCTCAAACCTGGCGGCCATCATTTTACCAACGTCCTGCTCCACACCATTGCCGCGGTCTTGCTTTTGTTTTTTCTGCGCGACGTCACCAGCAATTTTTGGCGAGCCGCTTTTGTGGCCGCGCTGTTCGCAATTCATCCCTTGCGCGCCGAATCGGTCGCCTGGATTGCGGAACGCAAAGATGTTCTTAGCGCAGTCTTTTTCTTTCTGACGCTCGGCGCGTATGCCCGTTACGTGCGCGCGCCCTCGCTTGGCCGCTATCTCACCATGTCGATCTTGTTCGCGTGCGGACTGTTGTCGAAGCCGATGCTGGTGACAACACCTGCGGTCCTGCTGTTGCTCGACTACTGGCCACTTAAACGCATCGCAGACGCAAAATCATTTTGGCGTCTGACATTGGAAAAACTTCCGCTCTTCGCACTTTCAGCTGCGTCATCCATCGTGGCCCTGGCGTTACAAGTGCAATCGCCCGTGTCGGTCGGGCAATTGCCTTTCTGGTGGCGGCTTCAGAACGCCCTCGTGAGCTGTGTCACTTATATCTGGCAAATGTTTTGGCCGGCGAATCTCGCCGCATTTTATCCGCATCCCGACAATCACCTCGCGTTCTGGCAAGTCGCGCTTGCGGCGTCGTTTTTGATTGCAACCTCGTGGGTTGTGTTCGCACTGCGGCGGACTCGCCCCTATCTCCTGATCGGCTGGCTCTGGTATTTAATCATGCTGCTGCCCGTGATCGGGATCATAGAAGTTGGACTCCAAGGCCACGCCGATCGCTACAGCTATTTGCCACAAGTTGGCCTCTATATCGCGCTAACCTGGTTCGTGGCTGACGTTTCAGCATCGTTGCTTCATCGCCAAACGATTCTGGTCGCAGTCGGAAGTGCCGTTGTCATCATCCTGAGTGTCTGCGCTTGGAAGCAAACAACTTTCTGGCGAAATAGCGAAACGCTTTGGACGCACACGCTGGCGGTGACAACTGATAACGACGTCGCGCGCACAAATCTCGGCACCTCGCTGATGGAACGCGGGCAGCTGGACGACGCGCTCTCCAATTTTCAAATTGCGCTCGCGGTCCGCTCCCACAGCGAACATCGCCACTACAGTTTAAGTCTCGCGCTCATTCACGACAGCGTGGGTAATGTCCTCGCGCGCAAAGGCCGGCTCGATGAAGCGATCGTTCATTTGCGCCAGGCAACTGAGTTGCGGCCCGATTATCCGGACGCGCATTACAATCTCGGCACCGCGCTCTTTCAAAAGGGAGATTTGGACGGCGCAATCGCGGAATGGCGCACCACCTTGTCGATCCATCCCTACGACGCGGGCGCGCACACCGGTCTAGGCAACGCGCTCGTCCAAAAAGGTTTCCTGGGCGAGGCGGCCGATCATTATGAAAAGGCGCTGCAATCAGAACCGGATTCCATTCTTCCGCTCAACAATCTCGCCTGGGTGATGTCGACTGGTCCGGATGATTCGCTGAGAAACAACGAAATCGCCGTGCAGCTAGCAAAAAAAGCGAATCAACTTTCCGATGAGAACAACGCAGTGTTCATGCGGACACTTGCGGCCGCTTACGCCCAAGCGGGGCAATTCGAGAAAGCGATTGAAACTGCCCGGCGTGCATTGGAACTGGCGCAGCGGCAGCGCGAGCACGAGCTCGCCCGTCAGATCATGGAGGATGTCGATCTTTATCGGCGGCGAATGCCGCTGCGCGATCCTAACCTGCGAAATGCGCGATAAAATTTCCGAACGGTGGCTCAGCGCCGGCATCTGCGCCGGTCTTGTCGCGCTGGTTTGGTTCGTGTTCGGACAGACAATCAAGTTTCCGTTCATCAACTTCGACGACCCCGAATACGTCTACGAAGTGCCGGAGATCAACAGCGGACTCAGTTTGCACAATGTCGCATGGGCGTTCACCCATTGGCCGGCCACGAACTGGTTTCCGCTCAAGAACATCTCGCTCATGCTCGATTTCCAGTTCTACGGATTCAATCCCGGCGCTTTTCATTTCACCAACGTCGTTCTCCACGCTGCTGCCGTCGTTTTGCTTTTTCTTGTGCTGAGGCGAATGACTGCTGTTAAAGGCCAGTCCGGCTCGGACTGGGCGAGCGCTTTTGTCGCCGCGATTTTTGCAATTCACCCGTTGCGCGCGGAATCGGTCGTTTGGATCGAAGAACGCAAAGACGTTTTGAGCGGCTTGTTCTTTATGCTCACGCTTGCCGCGTATCTGCATTACACGCGCAAACCATCGCTCGGGCGCTACCTGACCATGTCGATCTTGTTCGCGGCCGGTTTGCTCTCCAAACCGATGCTCGTGACAACGCCGTTCATTCTTCTGTTGCTCGATTACTGGCCGCTGAGCAGAAGTCAGAGGTCACAGGTCAGAGGTCAGAAATCAGAGATTCAGATTTGGCTGCGGCTCGTCGTGGAAAAGATTCCGCTGCTTCTTCTCTCAATCGTCGTCGCAATCCTGACTTCGCTTGGAATCGCTCCGGCACATAGCGCTGCGGATCAACTGCCGTTTTTCGCGCGCGTCGCCAACGCGCTCGTGAGCTATCTCGTTTACATCTGGCAAATGATTTGGCCGGCAACCCTCGGCATCTTTTATTCCCATCCGCAAAATGGTTTGCCAGTGTGGCGGGCCGCACTCGCCGCAGCGGCTTTAGTCGCGATCACAATCATCGTCTTCGCCTCGCGACGATCTCGCCCGTATTTGCTGGTCGGCTGGCTTTGGTACTTGTCGATGTTGGTGCCGGTTATCGGAATTATTCAGTTCAATCTCCAGGCGCACGCGGATCGCCATACTTATCTTGCGCAGATTGGTCTGTGCTTGATCATCGCTTGGGGCGTTGCCGCTCTTTCGGCGAACTGGCGTTATCGGACCCAAACCGTTGGCGTCGCCGCCATTGTTGCGATCGCCGCGTTGGCGATGGCAGCTCGTGTCCAGGCGTCTTATTGGCGCGATAGCGAAACGCTTTGGACGCACACGATCGCGGTGACCAAGGACAATTACTTCGCGCATGCGAGTTTGGCCGATCTCCTGATGCGTCGCGGTCGCGTGAGCGAAGCGATCGCGCATTCCGAGGAAGCGTTGCGAATCAGGCCGGGCGATGCCGACGCGCAGAATAACCTCGGACTCGCTTTATTGCAGACTGGGGACGTGAAACGCGCCGTCGCGCATTTGCAGAAAGCGTTGCAGATCGATCCCGGCCACATGAACGCCGAAGTAAATCTGTCCTGGGTCCTGGCGACTTCATCCGACGAATCGGCGCGCGACGGCGCAAAAGCGGTCGAGCTCGTCGAAGACGTCGCGCGCCGTGCCGGTCATCCAAACGCAATCGTGCTACGAACGCTGGCGGCAGCTTACGCGGAGACCGGGCGCTTCACCGACGCGATTGATGTGGCGCAACAAGCGATCGAAATCGCGAAAGCAACCGGCAACGAAGGTTTGATAACGGATCTAGAAAGAAGCATCGCAGCCTATCGCTCAAACCAACCGATCCGCAGCAGACCGTGAAAACATGCGAACGGCTCGGTTTCAACGATGGAACGGGCGAAATAAACGTATATAATTCTTTTTTATGAATTCTACCCCGAGATTGGCGATGGCAATCATCGCAGTCGCTCTTGGTCTGAGCTCATGTGGGAAGTCTTCGCCTCCGAAGTTTGAGGCTGGGGACCATGTGAAAACCGTGATGGGAGAAGAGGGAATAGTCGCTGTGCGCTTCCGGCCATTCGTTGACGATGTTTACTACATTAACCTCTTAGGTCCCGATCCCGCGTTGGAATCATCGAAGGCCAAATATCATGAATCTGGTCCCTACGATGCTGCAGACTTGCGATTGATATCCAAGCGCTCGCCTCACTGACCTAGGCGATCCAGATCGTCTTCGCGTTCATGAATTCGCGGATGCCGGCTGCGCCGAGCTCGCGGCCGAAGCCGGACCGTTTCACGCCGCCGAATGGTAAGCGCGGATCGGATGCCGACATTGCGTTGATGAAAACCATTCCCGATTCCAATTCAGACGCGAAGAGTTCTTGTTCGATTGGATCGTTGGTCCACGCGCTTGCCGCCAGTCCATAGCGGTGATCATTTGCCAGCTCGATCGCTTCGTCGGCGTCACGCACGCGCAGGACCGCCGCGACCGGACCGAAAACTTCTTCGCGAAACGCCGGCGCGTCTTTCGGAACATCGACAAGCACCGTCGGCTCATAAAAAAATCCGGGACCGGCGATTCGATTTCCGCCGGTCAATAGTTTCGCTCCGGCGGCAATCGATTTCTGTACTTGCTCGTCCACGCCCTTGAGAATCTGTTCGGTCGCGAGTGGACCGATCTCAGTCGTCTCATCCATCGGGTCGCCAACTTTCAACGAGCGCATTTGCTCAACGAATTTGTCCAGGAAGTTGTCGTAAATCTTGTCGGCGATAAAAAATCGCTTCGCCGCAATGCAGGATTGGCCGGTGTTGATCGTGCGTGCTTTCACCGCGGTGCTCACGGCCAATCCGAAGTCGGCGCTCGGCATGACAATGAACGGATCGCTCCCGCCAAGCTCGAGCACACTCTTCTTGATTTCGCGCGCGGCGACGCTGGCGACCGCGCTGCCCGCTTTTTCGCTGCCGGTCAACGTGACCGCTTTGATTCTTGGATCGACAATCAGCTTCTCGACGTGCTCCGCTTCGATGAGAAGTGTTTGAAAAATTCCTTCCTCGAATCCGGCGCGACAAAAAAGTTGCTCAATCGCGAGCGCGCACTGGGGCACGTTGGCCGCGTGTTTGAGAATTCCAACATTGCCGGCCATTAACGCGGGCGCGGCGAATCGAAACACCTGCCAGAACGGAAAATTCCACGGCATGATCGCCAGAATTGTTCCCATCGGTTCGTAATGAACGTAACTGCGGCGCGCACTTGTCTGCGCGGCCTCGTCTTCCAAAAAACGTTCGGCGTTTTCCGCGTAGTAACGACATCCGCTCATGCACTTTTCGATCTCGGCCACGCTGTCGCGAAGTAATTTGCCCATTTCCAGTGTCATCGTGCGGGCCAGATCGTTTTTCTCGCGTTCGAGGAGGGCGGCCACTTCAATCATCAGTTGCGCGCGTTTTGGAAACGGTTCGCCGCGATGATGCGCAAAAGCTTTCTCGGCCCTTTGCAGCCGCGTCTCAATCTCAGCGTCGCTATGCACCGCGAATTCCCTCAGCTTTTCGCCGGTGGCCGGATTGATCGACGCGATCGCCATCTCGATCCTATAAACGCAGACCTTTTGGAATCAAAACGCGATCGAGCAAATCGAACAGCGATTGCACCAGCAACGCCAGGACCGCGGCGGGGACTGCGCCTTGGAGGATTGTGGCGTGATCGTTCAGATTGAGTCCGCTCAAAATGGGCTCGCCCAGACCGCCGGCTCCAATCAGGGCCGCCAAAGTCGCGGTCCCAACATTGATGACTGCGCTGGTCTTAATTCCGCCGAGGATCGAGCGCGACGCCATTGGCAAGTGAATCTGCCAAAGTCGCGCGCGCGGACTCAATCCGAGCGCGACCGCGGATTCGCGCAACGCGCGCGGAATGTCCTGCAAACCGGTCGCAGTGTTGCGGACAATTGGCAGTAAGCCGTAAAGAAAAAGCGCGGTGATGGCGGTGCGAACGCTGATTCCAAAGAACGGGAGCGGCACGAGCAGCGCGAGCAACGCGAGGGACGGAATCGTTTGCACGATTCCGGCAAAACCGAGAATTACCTGTCCGATGGCGCCGCCGCGACTCGCCCAAATCCCAAGTGGGATTCCGACAATGATCGAGAGCAGCAAGGAAAATCCGGCAAGCTCGAGATGGCGCGCGGTCCAGCGCATCAGTTTGTGTGAAAAAGTTTCACCAAACGACGATTTCGATCCGAAATACAAATCCGCGGCGGCAGCGTAATCTTTTGTCCGCTCGGCTTCGGCGTTGAGGCGAATCATTGTCGCTTCATCGATCTTGCCTTCGAGTCCGCGCAATGAAGCGGCAATCTTTTCATCGAGCGAAAGGCGATAAAGAAAGACCGCGTCGTAGCGTGGAAAGAAATTCCGATCGTCCTCGACAACGGTTAAATCGTATTCCGCGATTTTTGCGTCGGTCGAATAAGCGTCTTTCACATCAATTTGTCCGCCGACAAGCGCGTCATAACCGAGCGCGTGATCAATGCCGATCACGCTTCGCGGATTCAATCCATAGAATTGAGCGAGCGGTCGCCAGCCATCCTGTCGATCCATAAATTCGTGCGTCAGGCCAAATGTAAACTGCCAATGGTTTCGGAGATCGCTGATCGTTTGAACGCCGAGCTTTTGTGCCTGGTTTCGCGTCATCACCAGCGCATAAGTGTTGCTGAATCCGAGAGGCCGCGTCATACCGATCCCGAACTTGGCGAGCTCGCTGGCTATTTGGTCGAAGGTGACGCGATCGTTTCGTTTCAAAATTTCCTGGGCGATCGTTCCGGTGTATTCCGGATAAACGTCGATCTGTCCGGTGCGGAGCGCTTCCCAAAGAATAATTGTCCCGCCCATCCCCTGACGGTGTTCGGCGGGAATTCCAGCTTCACTCAAAGTCCGCTTTGCGATTTCACCGAGCACATACGACTCGGTGAATTTCTTGGAACCAATGACGACGGGCCGATCGCTCGCAAAGGCAGAGGCGGCCAAAGCCAAGAAGAAGACGAAGCGGAAGATGAAGAGGCTCTTCATGTCAGCGCGAGTCCTCGTTGGGCGTTGATGAATTCGGAAACGAAATTGCTCGCCGGATTTTGCTGAAGATCGGCGAGCGAACCTTGCTGAACGATTCGACCTTCATTCATGAGCACGATCTTATCCCCGAGATAAGCGGCTTCGGCGAGATCGTGTGTGACCAGGAGCGCGGTCTGGCGCAAACGGGCAAAGATTTCTTTCAAATCCTTTTGTAACGCCGCGCGCACCAGCGGGTCGAGTGCGCCGAGCGGCTCGTCCAGAAGCAACAGTTCCGGCGAAAGCATCAGCGCGCGCATCAAACTTACGCGTTGACGCTGGCCGCCGGAAAGTTCGAGTGGATATCGATCGAGAAGGTTCTCGGGGAAGCGCGTCAGTGCGCTTAGTTCGGAAAGCCTCGCGCGCATTTCATTTTCGGCGCGGCCAAGATGACGCGCCATGAGTAAAATATTTCCGCGCGCGGTCAGATGCGGAAAGAGTCCGCCTTCCTGAATCACGTAACCGATGCGCCGGCGGACGATGTCGATCTTATCGGCGCGAAGTTGCGTTCCATCGAATTGGATTTCGCCACGATCAGGTTCAAGCAAACCAATGATCAGTCGCAGCAGCGTCGATTTGCCGCAACCGCTCGGACCGATCAGAACGGTCGTTTTGCCGCCCTCAACTGAGAGATCGACCGCATGAACGGCCGCGGCATCGCCGAATGTTTTTGAAACGCCGACCAGTTGAACCAACGCGCTCACCGCCGGCTAGTTTGCCACGGTGAAATAAAAAACGCCAAACCAGCGCGCTTCGTCAGTCCAGACCTGAGCGAATTGGAATCCAGCCTCGCGCGCGAGGTCGATAAATCCGGCGATGGTGTGTTTATAGGAGTACTCGGTGAGAATTTCTTCGCCGGCGCGAAATTGAAATTCGCGCGCGCCGATGTGAACCGCCTGTTCCTTGTCGCTGATTAGGTAAATTTCGATTCGACCCTCGGTTGAGTTGTAAATCGCGTGATGCCGCCAGCTCGTTAAATCGAAATCGGCCTCGAGCTCGCGATTGATGCGTGCGAGCAGATTCTGGTTGAACTCTGCTGTCACTCCGGCGCTGTCGTTGTAAGCGGGCTCCAGAACATCTCGATCTTTCTGAAGATCGACGCCGATCAGTAAACCGCCGCCGTCGCCGGCGAGCTCAACCAGGCGGCCAAGGAACTCGCTGGCCGCTTCCGGTTCGAAATTGCCGATAGTTGATCCGGGAAAATAAATCACGCTCCGTGACGAAAGGTGACGCGGCAGTGGCAACTCGAATGGCTCCAGATAATCGGCGCATACCGGGAGGACCTGCAAGGCGGGAAACATTTCCCGAAACCGAGCGGAAGATTTTTCCAACTGCTCCTTCGAAATGTCGATCGGCACGTAAACGAGCGGATCGCACAACTCTTCGAGCAGGATTCGCGTTTTTGTTCCGGCGCCGGTGCCGAGCCCAATCAGTTCGATTTGCGGACCGAGCGCTTTTGCGATGTCGGCGCCGTGCAAACGAAGAATCTCGATCTCCGTTCGCGTGATGTAGTACTCGGGCAGGTCGCAAATTTGTTGAAATAACTGCGCGCCGCGCTCGTCGTAGAAAAACTTGTACGGCAGTTGTCGGGGCGATTTCGAGAGACCGGCCAGGACTTCCTCGCGAAAATTTTCGATCGCGGCGGCGGCGACAACTGAAGTGTTTTTTTGATTCACGAGCAGTCGCGTGCCAAACGGATCCCTGTGAATTGCCACCGTTTATCGGGTTGAAAGAAATTGCGATAAGTTTTGCGAATGTGGGTGCGCGATGTCGCGCAGGAGCCGCCGCGGAGAACGTATTGATTGCACATGAACTTACCGTTGTATTCGCCGAGCGCGCCGGGACCTGCGCGATAGCCGGGATATGGCGAGTAGGAACTGCGGGTCCATTCCCAAACGTCGCCAAACATTTGGGCAAGTTGTTGACCATGCGGCGTTTTGTTTAGCGCCGCGGGATGAAAGCGCTCGGTCTCGACGAAATTTCCGTCGATGTCGATCTTGGCGGCCGCGCGTTCCCATTCAAATTCAGTCGGCAACCGCGCCCCGGCCCAGTTCGCGTAGGCATCGGCTTCGAAATAACTAAGATGCGTCACCGGTTCGTTCGGATCGACCTGGCGCAAGCCGGACAAAGTAAAATTCCACCATTCCCCATCGCGCTCGACCCAATAGAGCGGCGCGCCCCAATTCTGTTCGTTAACGGTGGTCCAGCCTAGCGAAAGCCATAATTCGGAACGCGAGTAACCATTGTCAGCCATGAATTTGAGATACTCGGCGTTGGTGATCAGCCGATTTGCGAGCGAGAAAGGCAGAACCAGCGCCCGATGGCGCGGGCTTTCGTTGTCGTAGGAGAAATCCTTTCCGTCGTGACCGATCTCGATTGTTGCTTCATCGAACTCGACAAACTTCAACGGCTCGATGTCGATCTTGTGATCGTCGATCTCACGTCGGCGGAAAACCGGATAGAGCGGGTTCTGCGCGAAAACGTGTTTGATGTCGGTGATGAGCAACTCCTGGTGCTGCTGCTCGTGATGAATTCCGAGGGTGAGGATCGGCTCGATGTCGCGAAACAATTTCTCGTCGGCGCCGGAAATCAAATCGTCGATGTCTGCATCGATGGAGGCGCGATATTTTTTTGTCTCGTCAACCGTCGGTCGCGAAATTAGTCCACGGAGATCGCGCCGGTGCATTGCGCCGGCGGCGTTGTAGTAAGAATTAAAGAGATATGCGTACTCGGGAACTGCGTCGCGATAGCCCGGCACCCATTTTTTCAAAATGAACGTCTCGAAAAACCAGGTGGTGTGCGCGAGATGCCATTTGGTCGGGCTGACCTCCGGCATGGATTGCACGACGCAATCTTCCGGCGCGAGATTGTCGGACAGCCGGGCGGTGAAATCCCGAACCTCGTGAAAACGGGCGAGAAGTTGTTCGGCTGGAGACGACGGCTCCGCTTGCGAACGCTTTTGTGCGGTCGCCGTTCGATTTGCTGTTGCGACCGCGACTTGAATCAAGTAATTCCGCCCTCCTGTTCGAGTTCTTCCCGGCGCGCTTCCAGCATTTGATCGCGGGCCGCCTCCTCGCGTCCGTCGGTGACGAGATGTTCGCCAATCGTTTCTTCATCATCCTCAACTCCCGGCCGCGGCACTCGATGCCCGCGATCGGACGGCGTCACCTGCCATTCCGCGGTCACTTTCGAATTGTCCGGCGTTTCTTCGGGCGGCTCATTATGTTCTGAGCCCAACAATTCCTCGCGGGCCTGGCTCCAATCCGTGTCGGTAAAATTTTCGGGATCGCGCTCATCAATCATGGCAATCTCGCGTGCGCGCCGTTCGATGTCCTCCGGACCCGGAACTCCCATTCCGTTGCCATGAAGCTCGATTTTGCCACTGCCTGGTTTCTTTTCCTTCATACACTTGAATTACGAAAATCGAATCCGTTCTACGTGCAAAAAGTTACAGCGCGAATGTCGGGTGGGAAAGAGGATTTTGCTCGAGCCGCGTTTCGGAAATAATGGGAGCTTGATGGACGAATGCAAAATGCTCCTTCTGAAAAATGGCGGCCAGCTCGCCTATGCCGAGTACGGCAGCGACACGGGAACGCCGGTTTTATTTTTCCACGGCTGGCCAAGCTCGCGAACCATGGCGGAGCTGACCGACGCGCCTGCCCGCGAGCTCGGGGTGAGAATTATTTCGCCCGATCGCCCCGGCATTTGCGATTCGAGTTTTCAATCGAATCGGAAATTGATCGATTGGCCGGAGACTGTTCAGGAGCTGGCCGATCATCTTCAGCTCGAGCGATTTCGCATTCTGGCGATCTCGGGCGGCGCGCCCTACGCCTACGCGACCGCGTGGAAAATTCCTGAACGGGTGCGCGCCGTCGCCATCGCGAGCGGCGCTGTGCCGATTGCCGATCTTAGCGATCAGTCGGGATTGTTGTCGCTTTACCGCCGGATGCTCGCGCTCTATCGCCGGTCACCGCAATTGTTGCGTGTTCTTTTTTATCTGGCGCGGCCAATCGCGTCGATTCGTCCGCCAATTCGCTTTCGTCCTTTGGTTCTAAAGCTCTTGAAACTGCAACCGTGCGACGTGCAATCTTTACAAGATTCGGCCGCGTTTGAAGCTTGTTTCGAAAGTCAACGCCGCGCCTGGAGGGCATCGGCCAAAGGAATCGTCGCCGACGCGGAAATTTTTGCGCTGCCGTGGGGATTTCGATTGGAAGATGTTGATGTTCCAGTGCGTCTTTGGCACGGAACGAAAGACCGCGCCTTTTCCGTCCAGATCGCGCAGGCAGTGGCGCAACGCCTTCCGAATTGCACAGCGCGTTATGTTGAAGATGAAGGCCATTATTCGCTTCCGATCCGGCGCCTGCGCGAAATTCTGGCCGATTTGATCGCGGTCTAGCTGCCTCTACAGTTCGGGGTGGAAGATTTTACCGGGGGAGCAATTCACGATCAGCCGGCGCGACGACTGTGGACGGTCGAGCCGCCGTTTGATGAGCGGGTGAAAGATCTGGTCCGCGACTGGGGCGCGAACAAGAATCCGGAATTAATCGAGGAGATGATCGTGACCGCGCTGAAAATGGCGCGGGACGAGATGGGTGTGGCCGATCTCAAACTGATCAACCGTTCCCTGAAAGAGATGCGATATGCGGCGAAGGTTTTCGCGCGCTACTCGAAGTTCCGGAAAGTGGTCGTGTTTGGATCGGCTCGTGTCCCTCCGGACGCGGCGGAATCGAAGGTCGCCGAAGATTTCGCGCGAGCAGTCGTGTCCCACGATTACATGGTCATCACCGGCGGCGGAGAGGGGATCATGGGCGCGGCCCAGCGCGGCGCTGGCCGGGAGCGCAGCTTTGGCTTGAACATTCGTTTACCGTTCGAACAACAGGCGAACGAAATGATCGAAGGCGATCCGAAGCTGATCAATTTCAATTACTTTTTCGCGCGCAAACTCAACTTCGTGAAGGAATCGCACGCCTTTGCGCTTTTTCCGGGCGGCTTTGGAACGTTGGACGAAACCTTCGAAATCCTCACTCTGATGCAGACCGGCAAGGCCCGGATTATCCCGATTGTGCTACTCGATCGGCCCAACGGTACTTATTGGCAGACGTGGATGAAATTTTTGACCGAGCATCTTTTCAAACTCGGTTTGGTCTCGCAGGAAGATTTTTCATTCTTCAAAATCGCGCACGATGTCGATGAAGCGGTGCGCGAGATCCTCCAGTTTTACAAAGTTTATCACTCTGCGCGTTGGGTGGAGGAGAAGCTGGTCCTGCGCATTTGTCAGCCGTTATCGAAGGATGCTGTTGCGGAGTTGAACAAGAATTTCGCGGACCTGATTCGCGAAGGTTCGATTGTTCAGGGCAGCGCGTTGCGGCAGGAAAAAAATGAACCCGAAATCTGGAACCTGTCTCGACTCATTTTGACGCCGTATCGAAACAACTTTGGCCGATTTCGGCAGTTGATCGACGCGATCAACTTGTCGTCAGTCGGGTAAAATCGGCTCGGGGCTTGCGATTGGCGCAAGCGGCTCTGCCTCGGCGCGCTTGGGAACTCGAACGCGTCGGTTCTTGTTCGCTTCAACTAACGCAAGATCGACATCGAGCTTCGCGTGCATCATTCGGTCGAAACAAAAATGTTCGCGAGCGTAGCGGAGACCGTTGTCGGCGCAGCGTGCGGCCAGATTGGCGTCGGAGAGAAACAGCAGAATCGCCGTAGCCAGAGCGTTGCTGTCGTTCGGTTGCACGATCAATCCGTTTTCGCCGTGAACGATGATTTCCGGCACGTCCCCGACGCGGGTGGCAACGACCGGCCGGCCGCTGGCGAACGCTTCGCGCAAAACAATCGGCGACGCTTCGGTGTGGCGCGACGCGATCACGACCATGTTCGCGGCCGCCAGTATGTCTGGAATGTCCCAGCGATATCCCATCATCAACACGTTGCCGTTCAGGCCCGCGCGATCGATTGCCTTTCGCACCCATTTCTCCCGGCTCCGGCCGCCGGTCGCTTCGCCGACGAAAACAAAATGCGCATCCGGCCGCTGGTGACGCACGATTCGCGCGGCTTCCACTAAATTGAACTGGCCTTTGTCCGGCCGAATCATGCCGATGTTCGCGATGATCGGTGTTTCCGCCGAAAGTCCGACTTCGCGCCGGAATTTCATCGGATCGTGTTTGGGCGAGAATTTCTCGAGATCGACCGCCGATCCGATCACTTCGATTTTTTCGGGCGCGATCCCATATTGCTCGATGAATTCTTTTTTGATCACTTGGGCGTCGGCGACAATTTTTGCGCAACCGTGCCGGTAAATGAAGGCGCGGTTCTTTTGACCGAGCGGATCGGTAATGCAGCGGGCCCGGGTGACCGGCCAACCGCAAAGAAAAAGCGGCAAACAGAGCCAGTGGTCTTTTGAGCTGTAGCTCTTGATCAGGTCGACGCGGTTACGGCGGCAGAAAAGCCAGATGCGAAAGGAAACAAGCGGATTGATCCGATGCTTGAGCGACATTGGAATCACCGCGATGTCCAGCTCGCGCGCTTTCGTGTGGACCTCGCTGGTTGGATCGCAAATGAGCCAGGCGCGGTGGCCATTTGCATTCAGCCAATTGATTTCAAGGCAGGTGCGATACTCCTGTCCGCCCCAACTGCCACTGCTTTCAAGATGAAGTAAATTCACGCGGGTTTATCGACCTTTTCGCCAGTTTGACTGACTTCTCCGCGTTTTTCGAGGATATAATCGTGGATCGTATTAACCGTCCGGAGGGCCTTCCCGGCCACCTCTGAGTTCGGCACGCCCACGCCAAAGGTCTTTTCCATGCTGACCACCAGCTCAAGGGCGTCAATCGAGTCCAGCCCGAGGCCGTTTGGTCCAAAAAGAGGAAGGTCGTCCCCGATTTGGTCCGGGGTGGTTTGCAGCATCAGATTTTTGACCAGCATTTCTTTGATGCGCGCGCGTAGGTCAGCATCGGACATAGTCAGCGGCGCCGAAATTGTCGTAATCGGCCCTGCCGGTCAACACTTTGTCATGTCGAGCGAAAATGCCAGTCCGGCTCGGACTTAAACCTGGCCGGTCTTGTCGCCGGGAGGAGCCGCTTGATTTGGATCGGGCCGAGTTGGGCTGCTTGGCGGGGCGTCAGTTCGCGGGACGGTCGATGACGGTGGCGGATTTCCCTTGGCGGTAGTGTCGGTTTGGCCAGCCTTATGGAGCTCGTCACTGAATTCGTCTTTGGCTTTTTGGAACTCCTTGATCGCCTGGCCAAGACCGCGGGCCAGCTCCGGCAATTTTTTGGCCCCGAAGAGAACGAGGATGATCAGCAGAATGATGATCAAATCAGGGCCGCCCAAGTTCATGAAGCTGGCGAGCACGCTCATATTCAAGTGGAACATTCAGACTCGTTGGTGAAACTTGCAAGGCAATTTGGGAACTCGACCTATCGTTAGGTTTGCCTCGGTCCCGGTGTCTTGTGATTTCGCGCAGCGAGCGTAACTTCGCCGGTGCAACGTTCCCGAGCATTCACCTTGATCGAGATCGTCATTACGGTGGCAATCTTGTCGGTATTGCTGTTAATGGCGGTCCCGAGTTTAAGCGGCGTTCTGACTGACCGACGGCTGCGTGCGTCCTTGGACGGATTCAACAATCTTGTTCGTCAGGCTCAGGAACGAAGTGTGGCTGAGCATCGCTCTTACTTGATCGTCTGGGGCGACAATGATGTGTTGGTGCAACCCGAAGCGTTCGCGAAAGATGAGGAGAAAAAGCCGGTAGCGACGTTTGCCGTGGAAAAGGGGAGCGCGCTGACGCTCAAACTTCCTGCTGCGCTCACTTCCAAGCCGGCTGGTGAATGGATTTTCTGGCCGACCGGCACCTGCGAGCCTGCGATCGTTGAATTCACCGGAAGAGCGGGAACCTGGACGGCAAATTATTCGCCATTAACAGCTCATGCCGAACTGACAAAATATGCGACGAGATAACGAAGTGAAAATCCGAAATCCGAAATCCGAAATCCGAAACTTTCGTCGCGGGTTTGCGCTTTACGAGGTGCTGCTCGGCCTGGCGATTTTCGCTCTCGGTGTGCTTGCACTCGGTCGCGCGGTCCAGAATTGCCTGAACGCGAGCACACTCAATGCCGAGGAAAACCGGGTCCGGCAAATTTTATCGAATCGAATGGCGGAGGTGCAGGCCACGCCCGGGTCCCCAGATCCCTCGAAAGAATTCAACGTCGACACCGGCTACGGGCCGGTGAAGTTGATCCAGAAAAGCGCGCCAGCCGGACTGAAGGAAAATGATGGAGTCCAGCTCGCGGGTCTAAATCGCGTCACGCTCACGGCGAAATGGACACGCGCCGGCGCCGAACAATCGCAACAGATCGAGTTTTATGTTTATCGCTCGGGTTAATCGCAAGCGCGCTTTCACGCTGCTGGAAATCATCATGGCGGTGGCGATCCTGGCCACGATGGCGTTGGCAATTTATCGTTTTGTGCAATCGAACATTGTCGCGATTCGCCTTTCGTCGGACGCGATTGCGGCTGACGCACATTACGACGGTCTGCGTGAGGTCCTGACTGCGCAGTGGCAAAGCCTGTCCCCAGGCAAGGGTGCATTGCTCGGGGACGCTTTTAAGTTGAACGAGCGCGAGCGAGATGAAGTTCGCTGGGTTTGCGCCGCCGGACCGGGGCTGATGACGCGGTACGCTGCCGGAGATTTTGTGGTGGCATTGCGATTGCAATCTGCAAAGAACAACAATCGATATAATCTCGGTCTTCTGCGTAAACCGAAAGACGACACGTCGCTCACGAACGCGAATGAAAGCTGGATCCCGCTGATTGAAAACGTGCGCAGTTTGGAAGTTCGTTATTTCGACGCGCGCTTGAACGTGTGGGTCGAAAAGTGGACCGATACCCGCGTGTTGCCGCAACTGGTTAAACTAACGATCGGCCGCTCGGATGCCGCGGCGCCGTGGGAAGTGATCATTCCCCTTCGCCGTACGCCGCTATGAAGATGTCGATCTTATGAAAAGAAATTCGAAATTGGTTTCTGGTGCGGCGATCATGCTCGCCCTTTGGGCGCTGTTCTTGTTGAGCGCGCTGGTGATTTCGTGGGCGCTCGACATTAATACGCGGCTGTCGATTTCAGGCGAAGGAACTCGAATGCTGAAGGCGGAAGCGGTCGCGTGTTCTGGCGCGGAAGTCGCATTGCACCCGCTAGTTAATCCAGGCTCGCCGAATTTCACTGGGCAACTTAGTGACGCTACTTACGAAGCCAAAGAGACTGGAGAAGGCGGTCGCCTCGACGTCAACTGGCTAGTCGCGGGTCCCGAGGATCCAGACAAGCTCGGCATCTTGCGAAGATATTTGGAAAACAAAGGAGTCGATCTGAATGAACGTGAGACGATGGTCGATTCATTACTTGATTGGGTCCAGCCAGACACCGGGTTGCATCATCTAAATGCCCCGCCTGAAAGCGAGAATTATCATCCGCCGCACGCCGGCGGCTTGACCCGAGTCGATGAATTGAAACAGGTTGCGGGCTGGACGGATTTTACTTCCCAACCTGGGTGGGACGACGATTTCACCGTGAGTACACGTAGCGGTATTGATTTACAGTGGGCTTCGCGTGATGTGCTTCTAGCTTTTCCCGGAATGGACGAGAGACGAGTTGACGCGTTCTTAGAATTGCGGCGTGGTCCTGACGGTATTGATGGAACACAGGATGACAAAATCTTTAAAGGTGACGAAGCATTGGTAGTCCTAGGTTTTAATCCGCAGCAGAATCCGCAGCAAATCGAACAACTGCGAAAGTTTCTGATGCCGAGCAGGATCTTTCGCATCACCAGTGTAGGTCGCGCTGGTAACGCGACACGGACAGTGCAGATGGTATTCATGAAAGGTACTGTGACTAGCGGCGGTAATCCTCAAGTCCTTAGTTGGAGGGAGTTTTAGTCATCGAGACGGCATCGACACCAGTTTTCATTACCCCGACCGCGCATGGTTGGAATCTTTTACGTGCGCGTGATGGCGATGGCTCGTGGAATGTGCGTTTGCTGCGCACACTTGACGAAGCAGCGCCGCTCGTGTCCGCGCAAGATGACATTGTTCTCAGCCTGCCGGTCACGTCTGTCCTCGCGCAACGACTTCGCCTGCCGACTGTCGATCCAGCGGAGTTTCCGGAGATGGTGCGGATCCAAATCGAGAAGGCGCTTCCATTTTCGGCTGAGGAAATGACGAGCGATTTCGAATTGATCGAGCAAAACGAGAACGAGAGCGTGATTTCTGCGGTTGCAGTGAGGAATGAGCAGTTGGCCGAGATCGCGGCCCCGTTGCTCGACAAAGGAATCATTCCGCGCCAGGTCACGGTTTACGCTGCGCAACGCGCCTGCACGCACGCACCCCAAGGTCGCGCGCTGCTGATCTATCCGGAAGGCGAGACGCTCGTCTCCGCAATCACCGAAAATGGTAAAGTGAGTTTCACCCGCGCGCTCGATGGCGTTGCGCCGGAACAATTGAAAATGGAATTGCCGCAGCTGGCGCTGAGCGCGGAGCTGCAAGGAATAAAAGGCTCGTTCCCGAATGTTTTGCTCGACGAAACCTGTTTCGCGTTGCGTACCACGGTTGAGGGAATTTTTGCCACTCCGACCGAACTGGTGAGCATCGAGACGCCGCCGGCGGCCGTGAAATTAAATCTTTTGCCCGAGAGTTGGCGGCGACGGCGCGAGCAACTTCTTAAGCGTGGCGAATGGCAGAAGCGACTCACCTTGGCCGGTGCCGCGTATGGCGCGATTTTACTGCTGTTTCTGCTCTATCTTGGCTATAGCCGATTTGCGATCGCCCGACTGGATCGCCTGATTGCGCGTGACGCTCCGCCAACGCAGTTCATTCGCGCGACGGAAGCGGACTGGAAGACACTGGCACCAGCGATCGATCCCGGATTTTATCCGGTCGAGATTCTGTTGCACCTGAATGAAAGTTTGCCTTCGGCCGACGTGCGGATCACGGCTTACAATCAATCCGCGCGCCAGATTTCGCTTGATGGCGAAGCCAACACCGCCGCGCTCGCTTATCAATTCGCCGAGAAAGTAAAAAAGAACCCGGGGCTCCAGAGTTTCCGCTTCGACATGGCCGCGCCGCGCATCTTGCCGAACAATCACGCTCAATTCCGTCTGGAGGGAAAACCGAAATGATCGAGAAGCTAAGAGCAGCCTATCAGCGGATGAGCGGACGCGAGCGGAAGATGACTCTCGCGATCGCGGCCATTCTGTTTTTACTCGTCAATATTTTCGTTTGGCGATTGCTTTTGGGAACGATCAAGAATTCCCGGCGGGAACTGGCATCTCGTAAATCCACTCGCGCGGAGCAGATTGTCTACATGAGAGAGCGCGAGGTCTGGGCGAAGCGGGACCAGTGGGTCCAGAAAAATCAGCCCATCCTCAAAGGCGCCGAGGAAGCTTCGACTTTACTCGATCAACTCAAGCAGATCGCCGGCAAATACGAAGTTCTCATCGAGAATCCGGCGATCGGCTCCGGCGAATCTACGCCTACGCATCAAGCTGTATTTGCTTCGATCGAGACCAGCAGTCACTGGCCGGAGCTGGTTCATTTTCTCTACGACGTTCAACAACCCGATGCGTTCGTTGTCTTTGAAAGTGTGAACCTGGCGATCGATGGCAATGATCCGACGATGATGCGGGGCAAATTCAAAATCGCGCGCTGGTTTGCACCCGCCCAGCGCAAAAAGAGCTGAATATGAGAACCACTTGGATCTACATTTCGATCTTGGCGGTCATGGCGGGTGTCTGGGCGCGGGCCGACGATGAACTGCCGAAGCGATTAGATTTCGCGCGTTACAAAGGCATGCTTGATCATTCGCCGTTCGCAGTCGCGAGCGCGGTTGCGCCAGCGGCGACACCCAGCGCATGCAAGGATCTGTTCATTGCGAATGCCGCGAAATCGGCCGACGGCGATATGGTCACGGTCGGCTCCACGGTTGATAAGGAGTTCAAGAAATATCTAACCACGAAGAATCCGGTCGACGGTTATTCAATTGCGAACATTGAGTGGTCAGACAAAGTGGGCGAGACCAAGGTGACGATCAGCAAAGACGGTCAATTCTGCACGTTAACGTTCAATCAGGCGCTGCTCAGCCAGCCTGTGCCGAACAGGCCGGCGCCAGGTATCATGCCGTCCTTGCCGGCTCCCGCGCAGCAGCCAGGGTTGCAAAGACCGGGTCCGACCCCGCTGCCGCCGGTTCCGACCCCGCATGTCCGAGGCGTCATTCCGCGAAACCCACAACCACCGGTACCGCCGCCACCGTCGGGATTTGGCCAGCCGAAAAAACAACCCGATCGCGACGACGACGGAACTCTGCCACAGGGCTTATAGCCCGTGAACAGAGGCGGTGAAGTTATCCGCCCCAATCGTCATCCGCTGTGTCCGGTATGCGGTCCGGTCCTGCGGAAAACAAATCGTATTTGTCGGGGTGTTTGATTCCGGGGCAGCGATATTGATAAGGCGTGCCCCAGGGATCGGCCGGGACCTTCTCGAAGGATCGATACCACCGGTTTGGCCTCGGCTCGTTTTCCGGTTGGGTCACAAGCGCCTGCAGGCCTTGTTCAGAGGTCGGATAAAAACCGTTCAGCGCTTCGTATTGCATTAACTGAGTGCCAATCGACTGAACGTCGGCCCGGACAGCTGTGCTCTTTACCCAAGCGGTGGGATTGCCGATTTTCGAAATGGCAAGACCGAGCAGGATCACGATGATACTGACCACGATCATGATCTCGAGCAGGGTAAAACCGGATTGGTTCGTTCGTTTAGTCATGTGATCTAGCAGAGACACGCAACCGGCGGTTGCGGTTCAATTAATGATCGGTTTGGAGTAGATAATCCGATTTTTCCCAAAGATATTTTAATTGCACCTGAGTGCCGCGGATCGCCGATGTCGATGTTGCGCTGCCGCTCAGGATGATCACAGCGTTGTTCCCGACTTTCAAGTTGCTAACCGGAATCAATTTCTGCGCACGAACCCAGCCTGTATATTGGAAATGCATTTCCTTCAGCAGCGCTTCCATTTGGCCGCGATAGCCGGGATCGGCCAACTCCGGCAAGGTCAGCGTGGCGGCGCCGACATCTTCGCCGTTGACGTAGACTTCTGGAGGCGAATCGATTCGGGGACTCGCCACTTCGAATGTCAGCAGCGCCAACAACGGCTGGGCTTCAATGCCAAATTGAAACTCCCCGGCGTGCTGAAAATCGGAGCCGATCGGGATTGTCTCACTGGCTAAGGTTGCAGTTACAGTCCCGAAATGTTCCAGGTCCTGCTCCGGCGAATGCAGCGGCGGGAGCGACGAGAATGGTTCTGGAATGACATCGCGGTGTTCGGCATTGACCGGATGCACCACTTCGCTGCTCGACATCCAATCGAGATACGCTCCCCGAACCGTTTTGCCGTCCCCCGGCACTGCGATGTCAAGCGTTGAAATCCCGTTCATTGGAATCATCACTGAATCCGAGGTCGGCAGGCCGATAGCGGAGCCAAGTTCGCCCGATCGCAGAACTTGCGAGCCTGATTCATCCCACGCCACAAGCTCGGGTCGCGCGTTGGCAACATCGTCAAAGAACAACCGGAAAAACATGATCTGATAGTCACTGGTCGGATGAGCGACTCGGATACGAAAAACCGTTCTCGGTGTTCCGTCCGGCCCGGTAGCGGAAGTCATGTTTACGGCTTCGACCCAATCCGGGGCAGTCTGCGGCCGCGATGCCGCTGACGGATGCTGGCGCAAATCAATCCAGGCACTTCCCGCGGCCGTCTCCGCGACTACGGCGTTTTCTTTCTGCGGCAGACCGTTACTTAAAGCTTCCTGCGCGAGCGCGTTCGACGTTGCCAAGACCAGCCAGATAAGAGCCAGAATGCGAAGAAGCATTTGGCTGCGCAGACTATCTTAGTGCGGCCGAAACTGCAAGCTATGTGTCGCTTCAAAAACCGCCGAAAGAATGCTGTAGACAACAAGCCCCACCACCGTCGCAATTACCACGATAATCACCGGTGGAATTAACTGCGAAATAATTGCGACGTTTCGGTCGAGCTCACGCTCATAAACATCAGCGATGGTTTGCATCGTTTCGCCGAAGCGTCCGGTTTGCTCGCCCACCGCCATCATGTCGGTAAATAAATCTGGAAAAATCTGCTGCGAACTTAACGCCGCGGAGAGGGTCGCTCCGTCAATCACCGCCCGGCGCGCTTCCGCAATTTTTAATTCGAGATAACGATTGCCGGCGATTTCCTTCACCAAATCCAGTGCCCGGAGCAGGGGAATTCCATTTTGAATGAGCGTCCCCAGCGTCCGCGAAAATTGCGCGTAGTATCGATGGCGAATCACGCGGCCATAACCGGGGATCGACAACCGAAACCGGTCCCAGGTGAGTCGCCCCTCTTCGGTGCGGACGAATGCACGGAAACCGACGCTCGCGCCAATCACGATCAGGATCGCCAACCACCAATAAGTGATTATGCCGTGATGAATCTGCATCAAGATGCGCGTGGGCAACGGAAGCGCACCGCCGATTTGCGCCATGAACCCGGTCAACTGCGGCACCATGTAAGTGATGAAAATTGTGATCAAGGCCGCGCCGGCGACGGCAAGAAACGCCGGATAGATCAGCGCCTGCTGCACGCGATCGCGCAAATCCTTTGCCTGCATCAAATGCTTTACCAGCCGGTGCAAAATCTCCGGCAGCGCTCCGCTCGCTTCTCCGGCTCCGACCAGATTGACAAAGAGCGGCGGGAAAATCCGTGGCATCTCGCGCAGCGCCTGTGAAAAACTGCGCCCGTCAACCAGTGCCTGATGCAACGTCCGCGTCATTTGTTGCACGCGCGGCTGTTTGAGCCGCTTTTCTAAGATCGACAATCCCTCGTCCAGCGTCATTCCGGCCTGGAGCAAATGCCCGAGTTGTTCGGTGAAAATGAGCAGCTGGCTGTGTGGAATTTTCAGGGTCTGCGTTGGCGCCGGCGCAGCGGCCGCCAATTCTTTCTTATCAACACTTTCCGGCCGTGCGCCGACTGCTTCGATCCGGATTGGGATGCAACGTTGTTGCTCGATCTGATGAATGGCAATCGCGCGATCGGCGCAATCCAAAACGCCTTCGACTAATTCGCCTTGGGCGTTGCGCGCTCGATAAGAAAACTGTGGCATCGGACGGGATACTAATTCGAAATCCGAAATGCGAAAGGGTACCCCCAATTCACAAAACACTGGACAATCCAATTCTTGGCCATTAATGTCCGCGGCGATTTGAACACGCTGCAGACTGCTGTTGTTCCTTGTCTCATCGCGCGTGTTGTCTCGAAATCCAAGTCGGATATTTCGATCATCCGTTGCAGCGCTTCCGCGTTTCTAACTTACTCCATCGGCCGGTGGTGGTCTATCCACTGAGCCTCGGCCGCAATTTGGAATTTCTATGGCACGAATGATGCAGAGGAGAACAGCAATATGAGAACGTTCGCCCTCGGCGTCCTGCTCACGCTTGCGCTCGGAGCGCAAGCATTCGCGATCATCCGCCCGCCTTACCCGGCGAAGCCGATGCCACCGTATCACGGTCACTTCATCCTGATCGGCGATGACGCGAAACCGGGGCAGGCCGTCGTTAAACCGCCCAAGTAAGTCGCGAACGTTAGCGCGAATTTGTGCACCGAATATCGGTGCTCCGGTGGACTTTCTCTCTCTGGCAATCGATGTTCCGGCCCCGTTGACACAGTGGAGTCGCGCGTTACGCTCAACTTCCGCTAACGGCGGGGTAGCCAAGTGGTAAGGCTGCGGTCTGCAAAACCGCTATTCGCGGGTTCGATTCCCGCCCCCGCCTTAAAATCGCTTACCATCTGACCAAGCCGTTCGATTGTCACGTGCTGCGAACGATTCTCGGCGAATTCGGCGGAAGCCGTACGCCACGAGCGGGCGAAGATCAAACGAGCTTTGGCAGTGACGGCGCGGCTTCGTGAGAGATTTCGTCGCTGATCTTGTCGATTACCGCTTTCAATTCCGCCCAGTTCACTGGTTTCGTGATGTGATACGAGAAGCCCGCTTGCATGCTTCCATCGACATCTTCTTTCATGCCATGGCCGGTAATCGCGATTCCGTGAATCGGATACCGTTGAGCCAGGTTGCGCATGAGTTCGCGGCCGCTACCATCCGGCAAATCCAAATCGCTAATTAGAATGTCGAATGCGCAGGCGCGATTTTGGTCCGGCGCGACCAACGCGTGGGTTTGCGCTTCCTTGACGCTTCCAGCGCAGATGACTTCGTGTCCCGCGCGTCTCAGCAGTCTGGCAAATTGTTCCGCCGTGTCGTGATGATCTTCTACAACAAGAACGCGCATTGATCGTCTCGCGACTGCATCAGACACCGCGGCTATCGGCCGATCTGTCTCCGTCGTCAGCACCGGTTTTACGCAATGCAAGCGTACGGTAAACGTCGCGCCTTTGCCTTTCCCTTCACTCGCCGCGCTGATCGATCCACCATGAAGTTCGATAATCGCCCGACTGATGGCCAGCCCGAGACCGAGTCCACCAAAACCCTGACCTCGCGACCGCTCGCCTTGTTCGAAAGCGTTGAAAATCTTCGGCAAAGTTTCCGGACTGATTCCCATTCCGGTGTCCGAGACTTCAACAACGAGCTGGCACAATCGATCGTTGTCACCGTTGGGTGATATGACATTGGGCGACCGAAGTTGGCGATATTCGTTGGAAACGCAAACATCGATCGATCCCCCTGTCGAAGTAAACTTGCAGGAGTTTTGGAGAAGGTTCCAGAACACCTGAGTCATTCGCGAGCCGTCGACAAGAACGTGGGATTGGGCGGCCGTTATTTTCATCGAGACACGAATCTGTTTTTTCGCGGCGGCGTCGAGGCAATAGTTCTGCATCGCGTGCTCGAGGAGAGAGCGAGCATCAACAATCTCACGGCGCAGTTCCAACTTGCCGCGGACAATCCGGGTGATGTCGAGAAGGTCGTCGATCAATCGCGCCTCCACCTCGATGTTGCGACGGATCACGGATAAGTCCTTCCGAATTTGCGGCGAAACCGTTGCGTCGCTTTCGAGCATCGCCGCCGCGGCCAGCGCTGGCGTCAGCGGAGTGCGAAGCTCGTGACTGACAATCGCAAGAAATTGATCTTTCTCTTTGTTTGCCGCTTCGGCTGCTTCCAGTGCCAATCTCAACCGCTCTTCGCTCGCGGTGAGCGCCGCGTTGCTTTCGCCGATTCGCGCGAGCATTTGGTTGAACGAGTCGGTGAGGTACCCGATCTCGTCCGCGCCGTGTTTGGCGGCCCGCACCGAATAGTCGTTACGATCCGACACCGCCGTCGCCACTTTGGCCAGTTCAAGAATTGGCAAAGAAATTCCGTGTTGAAGCGCGGCGGACAATGCCATGGCGCCAAGAAACGAACAGACGCTGACAACGAAGAGTAGAATGCCATAGACCGTGAG
>Ga0137399_10000091_pt1 | contig 31211 bp, 21 predicted proteins | sample czorhiz316metaG_FD_104810 | JGI IMG/M metagenome (GOLD analysis project Ga0137399, IMG submission 104810) | Vadose zone soil microbial communities from Angelo Coast Range Reserve, California, USA - czorhiz3.16 metaG | ecosystem: Environmental > Terrestrial > Soil > Vadose zone | place: USA...
CCGACTTACGGCGCCACCTACACACCCTTTACGCCCAATGAATCCGAACAACGCTTGAGACCTCTGTATTACCGCGGCTGCTGGCACAGAGTTAGCCGTCCCTTCCTCTTCTGGTACTATCAATGTGCGCGCAGTTAACGCGCACACCTTGTTCCCAAATGACAGGAGTTTACAACCCGAAGACCTTCATCCTCCACGCGGCGTCGCTCGATCAGGGTTTCCCCCATTGTCAAAAATTCTCGACTGCTGCCACCCGTAGGTGTCTGGGCCGTGTCTCAGTCCCAGTGTGACTGGTCGTCCTCTCAGACCAGCTACCCGTCATAGCCTTGGTGAGCCGTTACCTCACCAACAAGCTGATAGGCCGCGGGCCCCTCTAAAAGCGGTAGCTTGCGCCACCTTTGATTTCGGAAAGATGTCTTCCCTGATCACATGCGGTATTAATTCGGCTTTCGCCGAGCTATCCCCCACTTTAAGACAGATTGCCCACGTGTTACGCACCCGTTCGCCGCTGAATTTTCTTCAGTATTGCTACCAAAGAAAATCCCGCTCGACTTGCATGTCTTATCCACGCCGCCAGCGTTCGTTCTGAGCCAGAATCAAACTCTCCGTTAAAAACGGTGAGACTCCCTTGCGGGCGCCTCAAAGTTTGCGTCGTACCCCGCTACGGGGCCGACAAAATCTGACCATTCGATAATCTGTCCCGGCCCGTAGGCCGACACAGGTTCGTCCGATCTCTAATCTTTTTTCCAAAGAAAATCGACAGATAACGCACAATTCAATATTCGCTGACTTAATCTCATTCCGGATTTCCACGTCGTGTGTGCTGTTTGAAATCCGAAACCAAACTTTCAAAGATCGACATCCTCCTCCCGGTACAAAGCAAAACCCGACCCTCGTCACCAATTTGACCAGCGTCGGCTCGCTTCGAGCCAGAGGAGAACAACCCCGAACTCTTTCGGGACCGCTTATCTGCGGGCCACTAACCTATGCGGGTTGCATAAACCTGCAAGGGCAAATCGCAGGATTTGCAAATCGTGAGATGTAGCGGCGGCCGTGTCGGCCGCGCCATCACCCTCAACGCCCAACCAGCCAACTACCGCCCGTCCGGTTCGGACTACGCTTTGTCGTAGACCACGACGTTATGGAACTTTTTGCCTTTGGAGTCCGTTCCAGTCGCGTGCACGGTGCGGCTCTTGCCATCGGCTGCCACAGCAATGCGGCCAGTGACGGTGACCTTTCCACCTTTCTTAGCGGTGAACGTCAGCGTCCGATCATCCACCTTATTGTAAGAGCGCATGTCGGAAGTCGGGTCGCCAGTGACAGCATAGTCTTTTCCGTCGAAGTTGCCGCTCCATTCGCTGTGCATCGGTTTACCCTTGGCGTCGGTGCCATCGATTGTGACCTTCGTTTTGAAAACCCCAGAGTCATACACAACGGTGCTGTTCTTACCCATTCCATGGCCGAGATGTGATTTTTTCTCGTTCAGTTTCCAGGTACCCATTTGCGGATTAGCGGCAAAGCAGACCGCCGCCGCTGCAAGCCAAACTGCCAGAGACACTAAGATTTTTGATTTCATGGCACCGATGAAGAACGGATTTCCATTTCCCGTCAATGCTTTTGTTTTAACAGCGGATTACGCGGATTTATCGGATTCAGGAGCGCACGCCTCTATCCCGTGGAACGATTACCGTTCTGATGTAGTCGGTGGAAGTCTGAAGTGCATCGAGAACCGCGTTGACCTGGCCGGCATCAAGATCGACAAACCGCAGCGTCCCGGACGGAAAACGGAGTTTCCCGCTGCGCACAAATTCCATTAATGATGGCAGTTCGGCCGCAAGATGATCCGACACGCCGATGATCTCTGCCTCCCTGTTAATCAGCTCGGGGTAGGGGAGAACTGAGATGGACTCTGAAGTTAACCCGACGAGCGCGGCGCGACCGAGCACGCCCAAACATTGGACCGCCTGCTGCATGGTTTTTGCCGACCCGATCAATTCCAGCGATACATCAACTCCTTTGCCACCGGTCCGTTCTCTGATCTGGTCGACGGGATCTCCTGCGTTTGCATCGATTGCGATTCCGCCGAGCGGCGCAATTGAAGCAAGTTTGGCAGGATTAATTTCAACCACATAGACGTCTCCGCAGCCGAAGGCTTGTGCGAGCTGTAACGCCGAGAATCCCAGTCCACCAAAGCCGAAAATCGCGACCGACTCGCCCGATTTAAGGCGCGCCTTGTTCAAGGCATGAAGAGCGGTCGCTGAAGAGCACGCCATAACCGCGCCCACCTCGAATGAGATGTCATCTGGAATCACAAATGCACTTCTGCCCGGAACTTTGATGAACTCGGCGTATCCGCCGTCGCGATGTTTCCCGATCATTTGTCCGCTCGGGCAAAACTGTTCCAAGCCGCGCAAGCAGAAACCGCAGGTTCCGCAGTGTACTAAATAATGTACGCAAACGCGCTCGCCAGGTCCGACGCTCGTGACTTCCGTGCCGATTTTTTCCACGGTGCCGGCGACTTCGTGTCCGAGCGTCAGCGGTAAGTTGCCGATCTTGGAAATGCCCGCGCGGTAATGCTCGTCTGAGTGACAGATTCCACAGGCCGCAACACGAATCAAAACATCAGATGGACCGATCTCTGGAACCGCAACTTCGGCATCCTCGAGCGGCTTTCCGACCTGCACGAGTCGCACCGCCTTCATGAATTCATTCGCGGCTGCGCTTCCGCCGAATTATTTTCGTGGAACGTTTTTGGCGTCGAGCGCCGCGCTGCTGACCGGGTCGAACCCTCCCGCTAGAAACGGCGTCATAAGCGAATCGAAGTATCCCTTGCAAATCTTCGCGTGTGATAGAATCGAGGCGAACGAGCACGACCGGATATGGCTCGTAATGCCGCTTCACGTAAAAAACGCGTGGCTTATCGGCAATCAGTTCATCGCGTCGTTTGTATCCGACTGCTACACTAATTGAATTTGGTTCGGCGCTGCGGTGATTCGTGCAAACAACGAATGCTTCGCCGTCGACCTTCAGGGCGGGCACTCCGTAGTAACGAGCTTGTTGCGCGCGTGGGTATGCGATCCCAATTTCGCAAACAGTCGCAAAGTTGTGACTCTCGTCACCGGTCACGGGTCACTCGGATTAATGCCAGTCCGGCTCGGACTATTTTTTCTCTGCAGCGGGCGCGGCAGAAGTAGCAGCCGCAACTGGAATATCGGAGTTCCAGATGTCGGCGCCACATTTCCAACTGCCATCGGCGTTCTTTTCCCAGACCTCAAGATATTTGCCATGATCATTGACCGGCTTGCCGGTGACTACGTCGTTCATCGTCACTTCATACGTCCCGCTGATGAAGCCGATGTCACCGGATTTCGCAACTTCGACCTTGGTGGCCTTCCAGCTCACCTTTGCATCGGTGAGCAGGTCCTTCCAAATCTTTCGGATTGCTTCCTTGGTTGTTGCCCGCTCGGCATTTGGAGGCATGACAACGGCGTCATCGGCATAAAACGCTACCGTCTTGTCCACATCTTTCGCGCCGGCTGCTTTCGACCAAGCTTCATCCGCATCGCGCATCGCTTTCTCATCCGCGCCCGCTGCGAATGCAACCGTCATCGGAACCAGAGCAATGCAAACAGTCATAATGAATTGTTTTGTTTTCATTCGTCCATCGAGTCCGGAATTCGATTCTCAGTCAATACTTTTAACCACGAATCGACACTAATGAGCACTAATTCAGAGAGGTCTTACAAAAGGAAACGAAGAAAACGAAGGAGACTACAATTCCGACGGATGAGGCTTTGTTTCCTTCTGTTCAAGCAAACCTTCGTGTCTATTCGTGTGTATTCGTGGTTAATTCGGTCATGAAATCGATCGAAGAGAAGCGCAAAGAATTTCGCCGATTGCATGAGAGCGGTTGCTTCGCAATCCCGAACCCGTGGGATATTGGCACCGCGCGGTATTTACAACACCTCGGATTCAAAGCGATCGCGACGACTTCCGCCGGTTTCGCGTTCTCGCGCGGACTTTCCGACGGCTCGGTCAAGCGCGACGAAATGATCGCCCACATTCGCGAGCTCGTTGAAGCGACCGACATTCCGGTCAACGCCGATTTCGAAAACGGTTACGCCGACGATCCAAACTGGTGCGCCGAAAACGCGCGGCTGTGTGCCGAAACCGGAGTGACCGGCCTTTCAATCGAAGACGCGGCCGATCGAAAGGAAAGTCCGATCTACGATGTCGATCTTGCCGTCGAACGAATTTACGCGGTGCGCGAAGCGCTTCACGGCACCAATGTTTTGCTCGTCGGGCGCGCCGAAGGATTTCTGGTCGGCCGCGAAAAGATCGATCAGGTCATCAAGCGGCTGGTCGCTTATTCGGAAGCCGGCGCCGACTGCTTATACGCGCCCGGCTTCAAGGAACGCGATCACATCAAGGCGATCGTTGAATGCGTCGCGCCGAAACCATCGAACATTCTGATTGGCGGCGCGATCGGTCTGACCATGCGCGATGCGGCTTCGTTAGGCGCGCGTCGAGTTAGTGTTGGCGGGGCGTTCGCGCGCGCGGGGTGGGGTGGTTTCATTCGCTCGGCCAAAGAGCTGATGGAGCAGGGGACGTTCGAGGAATTGTCGAACGCGGCGGCCTACGCCGAGCTTCAAGAACTTTTTGGACAGGATTAACAGGATTTGGGGTCCGGAACCCAAATTTGGGTCTCGTAAAAATCGGGCAAAATCCTGTCGATTTTCTTTTTGTGGAAAACTTATACGACTGTCCAAGTCGCGGCATGCGAAACATGGCCGACAAAATCATTCTAATCAGCAACTGAGGCCGACACAGGGGGTTTAACACAACGAGGGATTAACGTTATGATGGAGCCAACACTAACGCAGAACAGCGCACTTTATTTCGTGCAGCATAAAGTTTCGAGCCCGCGAGCATCACTTCTTCGGCGAATTGCTCTTGCCGCGAAGAAAAAGTCTCCGTCTGCTCCGCAACCAGAGCTGCGCGGCAACTTGTTCCGCTGGCCACGAATTCATTGGGGCAACAGGGGCTGATCCAGACAGGATTAACAGGATCAGAGAATTGAAGGTCTGACTACAGATCTTTAGACAGAATTCACAGAATCAACCTGTCCGAATTCGGAAAAATTTGTTCATTCTGTCCTTTAGTTTCCCGCGTACGCTTTCTTCAACGCGGCGATGTCGATCTTGTCCATTTCCATCATCGCGTTCATGACGCGCTCGGCTTTCGCTGTATCCGGATCGCTGAGCATGTCGGCGAGAACGACTGGGCTCACCTGCCACGACAATCCGAATTTGTCTTTGAGCCAACCACATGGCCCGGTCTCGCCGCCATCGGCGGAAAGTTTCTCCCAGAAATAATCGATCTCCTCCTGGGTTTCGCAGTTGACTGAGAACGAGATTGCTTCGGTGAACTTGAACTGCGGGCCGCCATTCAGCGCCACGAAGTCGACTCGGTCGAGTGTGAACTCGACCGTCATGACCGATCCTGGCGGCCGGCCAATTTTTTCCGCCGCTTTTTTTGGATAGCGCGCAACCTTACCGATCTTCGAATTATTGAAAATCCCGACGTAAAATTTGGCCGCCTCCTCCGCTTCCGAATCGAACCATAAAAAAGGAGTTATCTTCTTCACCTAATCATCTTAACCACGAATGCACACGAATGAACGCTAATCCTGAATCGGCTTATTCCTGTTGAGAACCCGTGTCGATCGTGCCTGCTACGCCGTAGGGTACCGCCAGTCCGGCTCGGACCTGGCTTTGGCTTGCTTAAAAGCGCCGGGCACAGCAAATTTACGCGCCGAACTGCAAAAACGGTCCCGGCGTAATGAACAAAATAGATTTCGCAGTCGGAATTGGTGGCGAGAACGGCCAGGGGATAGCCTCCACTGGCAACATTCTCGCGCTTATCTTTGCGCGGCGCGGGCTGCATCTCAACGCTTACAATGCTTATCAGTCGATCATTCGCGGCGGCCATACTTTCCTGACCATTCGCGCCGGCGACGGGCCGGTCCTCAACATGGGCGACAAGATCGATGTCTTCATTCCGCTTAATCAAGACACGATGGATCGGCACCTCCATCTTTTGAAAAGCGGCGCGTGCGCAGTTTACGACAAAGAGAACGTCACGCCCGGAAAAGCGGCAGACGGAGTCCAACTCTGCGCCATGCCGATGAAGGAATTGACCAAGGGCAACAAGCTGGCAGTCAACACCGCTGCTCTCGGCGCAACGCTCCAACTGCTAGGGATAGAACCGGAACCGCTCGAGACAGTCATCACGCGGCAGTTTAAAAAGAAGGGCGACGCGGTCGTGACCCAAAATGTGGCCATCGCTCGCGCAGGCTACGATTACGCCGCCCAAAATTTCAGTGCGTTTTCGTGGAAAGCGTCGAAAGGAGCGAAGCCTTTGGGCGTGATTACCGGCAACCAAGCCACTGCCATGGGCGGCGCGGCCGCAGGCGTGAAATTTTACGCGGCGTATCCAATGAGCCCATCCACCGGCGTGTTGATGTGGATGGCGACGCACGCGCGCGATCTCGGCATCATGGTTCGGCAAGTCGAAGATGAGATCGGCGTGATGAACATGGTGATTGGCGCAGCCCACACCGGCTGCCGTGCCATGTGTGCAACCAGCGGAGGCGGATTTGCGCTGATGAGCGAGGCCATCGGGATGGCGGGAATGATTGAAACGCCGATTGTTTGCATCGATGTGCAACGCGCTGGACCAGCCACCGGCGTGCCGACCAAGACTGAACAAGGCGATCTCTGGCAAGTGCTCGGTGCGGGCCAGGGCGATTATCCGCGCATCGTCGTCGCGCCAACCAACCAGTTGGATTTATTCCAGACGATTCCGGAGTTGTTCAATCTCTGCGACAAATACCAATGCCCCGGTCTGGTCTTGTCCGATCTGCTGATTTCCGAAGGGACGACGAGCATTGACCCGGACGATCTGGATTTCAAAGTGAAGATTGACCGCGGCGAATTGATTTTGTCGAATGGCAACGGTAACGGGGCGAATCCCGCGAGCGGCTACAACGATAAGGCGTATCTGCGTTACAAAAATACCGAGAGCGGAATTTCGCCGCGCGCCGTTCCAGGTGTGCCTGGCTACATCTTTACTGCTGCCACTGACGAGCACGATGAAGACGGCACGCTCATCAGTGATGAATTCACTAATCCGCAGAAGCGGCGGATGATGGTGGAGAAACGTGCCCGCAAAATGCAGGGCGTGATCAAGGACATCGCACCGCCGAAACTCGTTGGTCCGGAGAAGGCCGATGTCACGCTGGTGGGATGGGGCTCAACCGAAGGCGTGATTCGGGAAGCGGTGGAAAAACTGGCGGGCGAAGAAGGTGTTGTGGCCAATCAGCTCGCCATTAAATGGATCGTGCCACTGCACGCGGCCGAGATCAGCGCCATTCTCGGGCGCAGCAAGAATGTGATTTTGATTGAGAACAATCAGAGCGGCCAGTTCGCCCGTTATCTCCGGAGCGAAACCGGGTTCGATGCGCACGGTCACATCCGCAAGTACGACGGCGAGCCATTCATGCCGCACCACATTGTCGAAGCAGTGAAAGCGCAACTAGCCGGCAAAACAAAACTATCAGTCCCCGTGCATGAGGTGTTGGCATGACATCCGACTTCCGACCTCCGACCTCTTACTAATATGAGCGCGCCAACTGCACCGCTCGCCACCACTGAAGCCGGCCAGCTCACGAAAGAGACTTACCGCGGCCGGATCCATCCTGATTGGTGTCCCGGCTGCGGCGATTTCTCCGTGCTCGCCGCGCTCCAAACTGCGTTGTTCGAGTTGGAGTTGCAGCCGCATCAGGCTTGCGTCATCAGCGGCATCGGCTGTTCATCGAATCTGCCCGGCTACATCAACACTTACGGAATGCACACGCTCCATGGCCGCGCGCTGGCGGTTGCGACCGGCGTCCGACTCGGCAACCACGAGCTGAAAGTGATCTGCACCGGCGGCGATGGCGATGGCTTCGGAATCGGCGGCAACCATTTCGTCCACACGATGCGGCGCAACGTTGACCTGACTTACATCGTGATGGACAACCAGATCTACGGTTTAACCACCGGCCAATGTTCGCCCACCAGCGTCAAGGGCATGAAAACCAAGAGCACGCCCTACGGAAGCGTTGAAAACCCGATTAATCCCATCCCGATGGCCATCGTTGGCGGGGCGACTTACGTGGCCCGCGCGTTTAGCGGCAAACAGAAACACATGGTCGAAATGTTCAAAGGCGCCATTCAACACAAAGGCTTCGCGCTGGTGGATGTTTTCAGTCCGTGCGTCACTTACAACAAGGACAACACTTACCAGTGGTTCAATCCGCGGGTGAAAATTCTCGAGGAACAGGGCCACGACCCGACCGATCTGCACAAAGCAATCGATCGCGGCTATCAGTGGGGCGAAGAAATTCCAATTGGATTGTTTTGGCGCCGGACCGACTTGGAAAGCTTGGAAGCTCTGGAGCCGGTGTTGCACACGGGCGAGGGACCGCTCGCGTTTCGCAATCTCGGCGTGTCCGCGGAGCAAGCGAAGAGCCTGATTCAAGAATTGTTGTAGCGGCGGTCTCTGACCGCCGGTTTGGCCTGCTGCATTTCGTAAACAGAAGATAACTAAGGCGACTAAGTCTTTTCGCTTCAAACTCTGGTCTTCGTTTCCTTCGCTTCCTTCTGTGAAACTCTTTTCAGATTAGTGTGAATTCGTGGTTAGCAGTTTGTGGCGGCAGGCGTCCTCGCCTGCATCTTGTCACTCGTCACTCGTCACTGCCGTTAGCCCCCTTGATCCAAGGCTTCTTCAGTGCCGAAATTATCTCGTTCTCCGCTGAGTTCACCCTGTGGTGCAGGCGCGCCTGAGCGCTGCTCGCCCGGACGCGGCTCTGCCCGCGTAAGCTTTTGTCCCTGGCGTGAGAAGCCCAGCTTTCCGACAACGACGCATGTGCAACCGGTACTTTCTGCACAACCCTGGCAGCAATAGGTCTCGCCATCGTGCGTATAACCTTCGCCAGGCCATTCGTTCTTAATCATTCTGCAACCGGGACACGCCGGTTTCGGAATCGATTTTCGGAGACGACGGCTTTGCGATTTTTCAATTGCGCTAGTCGCTATGGAGTTCATTTGGCGGGCACCTTTCACAAAATAGAAATCGATTCTCACCGCGCTTTTGCGTGGGTGGCCTACGAATCCCTGCTTGCCACGGGGAAATCTATGTAGGCGCGTCACGCCGCCAGCTCGCGAACACTTTCGGAGTTATCTCAGTGATTCCGCCGTCGTCGGGTAGGCCTTACCGAGGCGCTTATTTCCTACAAAATATAACTTGACTTACTTTATCTGGCTAGTAGGAGTGCGTATTATGAATCCAACAGCCAAGACTGACACGGTGATGTTCACGGTAAAAGGGCAGGTGGTCATCCCACGTTGGCTTCGAAAAGATTTCGAGATCAACGAAGGAACGCGTGCCGTCGTTTATAAACACAATGACCACATCGTCCTCAAGCCGTTGACCGCGCAACATTATCGTCGTCTGCGCGGATCGCTAAAAGGGACCAAGGCGATGGAGGTGTTCATGTCCGAGCGCAAGCGGGAGCGCGAACTCTGATTATGGCGACAATGGTGCTAGATGCTCACGCGCTAATGATCTTGTTTAACGACGAGCCAGGCGCCGAAGAGATCGAGAAAATTCTTATCAAGGCTGAGAGTGGAAGCCCGAAGCTCTTGATGAGCGTCGTGAATTGGGGCGAGATTTACTACTCGATTCTTCGCGGCGCGTCGCAAGAGATAGCCGAGGCTAAGGCTCATGAGATCGCCGGAATGCAAATCGAGCTCGTGCCGGTCGACGCACGTGATTTGGAACTGGTGCGGCAGGCGGCTGTATTCAAGGCGACGAAGAAAATGTCTTACGCCGACTGCTTTGCGGCAGCTTTGGCCAAGACAAGAAACGCCGAGCTAGTCACAGGCGACCCCGAATTCAAAGTTGTCGAGAACGAATTGAAAAAGATCAGATGGTTGAAATGAATATCTGAACATTTATGGAATTAGCGGACACGAAATTGCAGCCCTTTGAGCCCGAACGTTATCGCGCGATCTCGCTCAACGATTTAGTGATGTACGCAGTATACGTACTCGCCGAAATGAAGAACGAGATCAACACCGAAGAAATTGTGGCTGCATGTTTTCTGTTATTTCCAGCTCGGTTTCATTTGCGCGGATATCCCCATTGGCCGGACTCCACGGTCGTAAACAAACGATGGTTGGATTGCCGGGACCGCGGATACATAACTGGGAGTACGGCGCACGGATTTTCTATCACGCCGAAGGGCTTGGAAGTTGCGGAAAGAACGGCAAACGTGCTGACTGGTAACAGGCGGCACTTTTCGCGTCGGGCGCCGAGTAAACTCACGGCGGAAGCGCGGACGCGGGCGGGAAGATTTATTCGCTCGTTGGAAGGATCGGACGCTTACAAACAATTTCAGCGAGAGGGTGAAAGTGCCAATATCAGTGAATTCGATTTTCGCAGCATGCTTCTCTGCACAATGGAGAGTTCGGTGGCGACGCTGAACAGCAACTTGGAGCAATTCAAACAATACGCATCGCTCTATGAACGGCAGGATTTTGTCGATTTCCTTGAATTTTGCCGGCGCAAGTTCGCGTCGGTTCTTTCGGAGAAGGGTCCCAAGTCAGAAACGTATCGGGGTGGAATGAACAAACAAAAACTGAGGTAAGAAAACCCATGACCATAGAAGTAAATCGCAAACTCGGATATGCGGATCGCTTTGCGCTTCAACAGGCCGACCAAGCAATACGCAAGGACATTACGCGGGCATTGGTCGAACTCATCACGAACGCTAATGACAGCTATCATCGTCTTGAAGACGCCAATACTCCTAGTGCGGGGCGCATAGTTATCGAGATCCAACGTCGATTTAACGATTCGCTATTGCGAGTCCATGATAGTGCGGAGGGCTTCAACGAAGCGGATATGGATCTTAAAGTCGGAAACTACGGAGAAGCGACGAGCGGTTTTCAAGAAGGACATTCGGTTCGCGGGCTATGGGGTCGAGGTTTGAAAGACGCTTTTTTCGGCCTCGGCCGAGGTACTGTCTGCTCAATTCGCGATGGGGTGTTTCATCGCTGCAGTCTTAGGATCGCAAATGGGACAACAAATTATCAACGAGAAAAGGGGGTCCGTAGTTCCCGAGCGATCAGGCGACAGTACAATCTCCCTACGGGAAACGGAACCGTGATGGAGATCGTCATTTCCCGTCCAGAGATTCGGATCCCTCAGTTCGACACGCTAAGGCGTATGATCGAGAGACATTTCGAGCTCCGCGCGATCATGAGCAATGAAAACCGAAGCGTCGTTCTTCGCGATTTGGATTCGCGCGGTAAAATTAAAAAAGAGGTCACGCTTCAGTACAAAGCACCGATCGGCGATCAGGTTTTAGATAGGGAGCTAAATGTACCGGGTTTCCCGGCGAAGGTCAGTCTTCGAGTGTATCGATCAGACGTACCATTATCGATGCCGTCGGAGGAAGGCGAGTACGCGGACGGCGGGTTGCTGATTATGAGCCAGCATGTCGTACTAGGGTTAACGCTGCTAAAGTTTGAGAATAACGAATATGCCGCACGCTTCTACGGCACGGCAACGTGTGATTACCTTCACACTCTTTTGAAAGCGGATGAACCAGTACTCACGGCGACGCGCGATGGTATTAACTGGAAACATCAGTTCACGAGAGCACTGAAGGAGTTGATCGAAAATGAACTTACTCCGCTGGTTGAGGAAGAACGGAAACGCGCACAAGCAGACGAACAAACGACAATTAGTAAAAAGCTTCGCGAACGACTCAATACGGCGCTAGAGCAGTTAAACTCGATTGCGATGTCCGAGCTTGGCAAAATGGGGGGTGGTTCGGGAGGCAATGGAGGAGACGGCCCGGAGCCTCCGTTTATGCCAGCCAGTGGGTTCGGCTTTGTTCCTGAGTATATTTTACTTCAAACGAGCAAGGCTGCCAGCCTTACTCTTCGTGCTGCAATCCCAGACAAACTGGAAGCGGGAACTCTGGTGACAATCGAATCGAGCAGTCCAGAGGTCATGGTACTCACTCCGCAAGTTGTGATTCAACCCAGAGAGGATTTTACAGGCGTTGGGCAGGCGCGTGTCGAGCTGGAAGGCCGACAAGTTGGAACAGAAGCGATTATCACAGCTCGCATCAGTGGTCTGAAATGTGAAGCGCTTGTAAAAGTGATTTCCAAGAAGGAGCCAGGGCGACCACCTCACTCAGAGAAAAAGAGAGGTGGGCTTTTCCGAGATGTAAGATTTGACCCGCGAGCAGAGCCGAAGCAACGCGTTCACTTTGATCGAGAAAAATCGCAAATTGTCGTCGCTACAAAAGCACCATCGGTTGCGGCATATTTTGACGAGACCGGAAAGGGTCATGAAGAACCCCAGGGCCAAGTGCTTTTGGCAGAACTAATCACTGAAGCTGTCTGTCGCGAGGTTGCGCGCCGCGGCGTTGAAAACGGCAATTTTTTGGCTCCGGCCGGTGGACAAGCAGATGCAATTCAACGCGAATATATTCGATTGCAAAATCAGTATGCGCACAGAGTGCACGCGTGCTTCGTTGACCGGCAATATCGGCGCGGTGCGAATGTGTCTGATCGAAAGGGACGGCCATCTCGAGCTGAAATGCTACAGAATGCAGCCGTGGCTGCTTAATATCCTAACATGAATGTTGCGGAACTTTTTGATCTTACTCGTTGGATCGACAATGAGATCAAAGCCAAACAGATTCGAGATCGTTATCAAGAACTGCAGTCGATCCTGCAAGCTAACACTACCGCAAATCGGACTAAACAGCCGTTTGAAAACGAACAGAATCGACTGATTGAGGCAATCTCGGCCGTGCCGCTTGAGTCATTATCAGCTCAACAAGTCGACTTCCTGCGCAAGCTTGGGATTGGTGATCACGTTGGCCAGGATGCTGTTCGCAAAATCGAGGACATCCTATTTCGAACTCCATTAGATCCTGCAACGGCCGCGCAGAGATTTGCCGAAATCATTCGCGCGATTGACGAAGGCATTCAGAAATCTGACCAGCTGCAGCAAACGCTTAAAGGGCTTGTTCCTCCTGAGCCAGAATTGGAAGAGAAAGTGCTTGTGCGTGTAACCTTTTCGAACGACGCCGCGATCGCGAACGTCGTTGATCTGAAGAGTTGGAGCGAAGTTTGGTATGATATTGGTCGCGGCATCGCTATGATCAATGATGCCAGTCCGGAAGAAATTCGGATCGTTGGAGCCGGAAAAGGCTCGGTCGTTTTAGAGCTCGCGGTCGCGTACGGCATAGGCAAGACAATCGCATCCGTCATTCTCGAAGCACTCAAGGTCGCTGAGAAAGTAATGGACGTGAGGAAAAAGGCGGAGGAAGTGAAAAACTTGAAACTCACGAACTCAAAGATCGCAAAGGAGCTCGCGGACGCCGCTGATATTGAAAAGAAGAAAGGAATCGAATCGATCACAGAGGCAGTTGCTGGCATGAAGCGGAAGAAAGATGGCGCCGAAGGAGATAAAGTTGTGGCCTTCGATCACGCCGTGTCCAAACTAGTCGATTTCTTAGAAAAAGGTGGCGAGGTTGATTGCGTCATACCAGAAGAGCAGGCAGGGGACGCGAATGCGACAGAAACGCCGGAAGTCGCTGAAGTGAGAGAACTAAGGGCTACGTTCAAGGAAATTCGATTGCTGGAGCGACACCTTGAAAAGCTAGAAGACAAGAAATCTCCGGGCTCAAGCGACGCTGCATAACTGATATCAATGTTTGCCGGCGCACTATTTCGGTGCGAGCGAAGCGACAATTTTTCGAAGCGCGGAGCGGACGATTATTTCCTAATAATGAATGATTAGAGGAAGATCTGGGCGCAGATCTTTTGTTTGGGATTTCCGGCCGGCGTCGAACGTTATTTCAATCGCCCAGTGTATCTCGTCAGCCTCCCGCAGGGCACTGAAGTCAGAGATCACAAGTCAGCGGTCAGATTTGGCCGTCGCCCTTCTCATCAGCGTGCACACCTGGCGACTTGTCACCACGCTCGTGTTGTTGGCCGGGCAACGCCGTATCGTCTTTGCGTTCTCGGGTCCGAGCCAGACTCACAGTGTCTTCGACAGCGACGTTGCGTGAGCGCGGCAGGCTTTCGGGATAATTGCGAACGAGAAATTGGATCAGGCCTTCGCGGACATCACAGCGGAGATCGCCGAGTTTTCCCGGATCACTCCCGCTGATTAACGCACGCACTTCGATGACGTGTTCCTTGGTATCGGTCACCTGGAGCCCGCAAACGCGCTTGTCCCACTTCGGATGGTTCTCAACGAGCCGTTTCAATTCTTTGCGCAGCTCGCCCATTGGCGCCTGATAATCGAGATAAAGAATGACCGTGCCGAGCAGCTCGGTCGAAACCCGACTCCAGTTCTGGAACGGTTTCTCGACAAATTGGGTAATAGGAACAACCAGTCGCCGCAGGTCCCACGTCCGCACCGTGACATAGGTGAGCGTGATCTCTTCGATCTGGCCGAACTCGCCGTCGACCACCACGATGTCGTCGATGAGGAGTGGTTGGGTGAGCGCGATCTGAATTCCGGCGAGCACATTGCCCAAAGTTTTCTGCGCGGCAAAACCGATCACGATGCCGGCGATCCCGGCCGAAGCGAGAATGCTGGTGCCGAATTGCCGGACTGGATCGAACATCATCAGGATCGATCCGGTGGCGATGATCACGACCGCGGTGACAATAATTTTTCGAATGACCGAGACCTGCGTGAAAATTTTTCTCGCCGAAAGATTGTCCGGCGCGTCCAAGCGATGCCGGCTCATGAGCGCGGACTGCACGGCGTTGACGCCACGAACGATCAGGACCGAGAACGCGACGATGAGCAAAATGCCGAAGCCTTTGTCGATGGCCCAGGTCCAATTTTCCGGCAGGCGGAGGAGCGGCAACAAGAGAATCACGCCGAGCAACGGCACCGCGAGACGCAACGTGTGACCGGCGATCGGAATAATTACTTTTCCGATAACGCTGCCGGTGCGGTCGGCCCACTGGTTCATCCGTTTTTCGACCGCGAGAACGGCGCGGAATGCGAGCCAGAGCAGGGCGATGATCCAGCCCGCGTAAAGAATCGCGGTGAGCAACCCGACGTAAAAGATGCGAGTCGGCCGGCCGATGATTCCGGTGGCGATCGGCATCAAGGCAAAAGCGCCGCCGCACATCCAAATGAAAAGCGCGAACGGTTTGCGCAGCGCGGACGCAGCGAGTTGAAGCGCGGACTGATATTTGCGCGATTGGATCTCGCCGGCGCGCCGGCGCACGATCCAGACAAATGAGCCGGCCAGGATCGACAACAACGCGAGTGCAGCGACCGCGGCAAGGAATCGCATCCACGTCACGCGCTCAAAAACGGTTCGTTGCAGAAACGCGCTGCCGGAATCTTTTGCGACTTGATCGAGCCATTTGCTGTAATCGACGCCGGCGCGATAAATCTTCGATCGGTCGGCGGCTGCGCTTTGAGCCGAGAGCTCGGTAAACGACTGAGCGATGGTCGGGGCAGGGGACTCGGCAACCGATGCCGACGGCGATGGCGTTGCGCTCGGCTCAGCGGCCATCGCGCTCATGCATATCGCGACACTCAACAACGCGCACAAGGTCCCGCTCGCGTTCATCGTTCACCATTGCACTGATGCTTCGAGGCGCAACGGGGACAGCGAGGAAGAAATAGGAAATTGTAAAGTGTGAAGGATGAAGGAGAAGCGCGATGACCGACACATTCGGCTCGACCTTTTACGTCCTCTTATTTACTTATCAAGCGATGAGCGCCGATGATCCATTGAGTCCTGATGCGCTTTTTCAAAGCGCGTTCGAGTTTGCCGCTATCGGCATGGCTTTAGTTTCGCCCGAGGGCAAATGGCTTCGGGTAAACCGCTCCATTTGCAAGATCACCGGTTACAGCGAAGCGGAACTGCTCGAGCGGACGTTTCAGGACATCACGCACCCGGACGATCTCGAGCAGGACCTTGAATATGTTCGCAGGATGTTGGCCGGCGAGATCGACACGTACCAAATGGAGAAGCGCTATTTCCGGAAGGACGGCACGATTGTTTGGATATTGCTGAGCGTGTCACTCGTGCGAACGAAATCCAGGGAACCGCTTTTCTTCATCAGCCAAATCCAGGACATCATGCGCCAGAAAACGAGCGAGCAAAAACTGGCGAAGGCGACGGTCGAGATCAAAAGATTACAGGAGCGGCTGTTGAAGATATGCACGTGGACCAAACGGATTCACATCGACGGCAAATGGATTTCGGTCGATGAATTTCTGACGGACCACCTCCATCTGAAACTTACGCCTGCTACGTCTGTGCAAGCTGGCCGGAGGTTAGACGACAAATAGGATTCGGACCGTTGGTTGAGTGTGCAGTTGCACCACGCCTGTCCGCGGAGATCGGGCGTCAAAGTCGGACGCGAGCTAATAATGAATGATTAGCGGAAGATCTGGGCGCAGGTCTTTTGTCTGAGCTTTGCGTCCGCCGTCGAATGTGACTTCAACGGCCCACGCTGTCCCTTCGCTCGATTTGAAAACCCCCGCCTTTTCCAAATAGGTGAATGCGGCAACCGGCTGATATTCCTTCGGCCAAAGCTCGTGCGTCATTTCTTCGGTGCCACGATCTTCTGCACGAGCGCTTCGAAACGCGGATCGCCGCGTAGGTCGTCGAACAATGGATCGACCTTGAGCACAAATAAATAATTCGTGTCGCCTCGTTGATACGCTGTCTCTAATTCATCGAGGGCACGGTTTTTGTCGCCCAGTCCAAGATAGAACAGCGCCCATGCGTATGGCGCGACGTGGCGCGACTTCGCTTCTTCGTTTAATCGCGCCAGAACTTTCTGCGCCTCCGCTTTGCTCCCTGCGCGCGCGTAGGCCTGGCCGAGCGCGGCCAACGAATAGAAATCGCCATTCAAATCAAACGCTTGCTGATATTCCGCAATTGCTTCCGTCAGCTGGCCTTTCGCCTGCCGAGTGCCGCCGAGATAATAATGCGCCAGGAAAAAGCGCGGATCGATCTCCAGGGTTTTACGCGCTTGCGCCTCCGCTTCATCAAGCCGGTGCGCGGACGCATAAGTCCAGGCGAAATCCGCATTGATGATGACCGAGAGCGGATCGAGCTCGGCTGCGCGTTTCCCTTCCGCGATCGCCTGGTCGAAATGGCCGAGCGAAAGATGAGCGAGCCCGAGCCAATGATGCGCCGTGGCGTAGTTAGGCTTCAACTGGACCGCGCGTTCGAAGTGCGTGATCGAGCGTTCGAGACGGAGATCGAGCGTGTCCAGCAAACCGAGCGAGGCGTGCGCTTCGGCTAACGAATTGTCGAGCTCAAGCGCTTTAGTGACCGCGGCCCTTGCCGGTGGGACGACATCGGCCGTGGCCGCTCCGCCATAATTCGGCAGCAGCAAATACGAATCGGCCAGTCCGGCATACGCCAGCGCGTAGTTCGGATCTTTTGCGATTGCCTGATTAAAAAACTCGATCGCTTTGTGAAGATCGACACCCGAGCGCTTGTTCCAAAAGAATCTGCCTTTGAGATAAAGCTCGTACGCTTCCGGATTCACCGTCGGTGTTTTCGCGATCGAATTTTTCTCCGAACCCGTGATCTTCGCCTGCAACGTTTCCGCAATTGTTTTCGCAATCTCGCTTTCGACCGCAAAAATGTCGGTCAGTTTTCGATCGTAAGTGTCGGCCCATAGATGTGCGTCGGTCAGCGCATTAATTAACTGCACATTCACGCGGACTTGATCGCTGGCCTTCTGCACACTGCCTTCCAAAACGTGCGCCACCCCAAGTTGCTTGGCGATCTGGGGAAGATTGTCCGGCGTGCTTTTGAAGTGTTGCGTCGATGTGCGTGAAATCACTTTCAGATCGGCGACCTTGGCCAACCGCGTCAGGATTTCATCCTGCACGCCTTCACAAAAGTAAGCGTTATCCGGATCGCGACTGAGATTGTCGAACGGCAGGACCGCGATCGATTTGTTCGGAACTGTAGCCGCCTCGCTCTGTCGAGGCGTGACTGGCGATTTCGAGCGCACGAGTTGATACACGAACAGACCGGCCGCGACGACCGCAAGCGCGATCGTCAAGGCAACAATCTTTCGCCCGGTCCGTCGCGTCATCGATTTGTTCGGTTCGATCTCGGATTCGAGTTTGATTCCTTCCGGCGTGATCTCAAACGCCCAGGAAAAAATCAACGCCACCGGAAAGCCGAAGACGATGACGATGATGAATATCTTCATCACCCATGGCGGCGCGTCGAAAGCCGGCAAGAAAATCGACGCCGCCTGAATCAAGAGCCACGCGACAACCGCATACGCGATCGCCACTTTGTAAACATTGCGCCGCTTCAGCTCGGCGAAGAAGTTGTCAATCTTCATTTCTTACGTCGTTGGGCTTCGCTTCAAACGCTGAGGAATATCTGAAATCATGGAAGTTTGCATTGATTCGCGCAAGCCAATGCGCTCATCGGCTACCTCGCCGATTGGACCATCTACCCACTGGCTACCCAGCACAGTGTGTTCTAACTCTTGGTCATTCTCCCGAAAGTTTTCGGGGTCACGCCAGTCCGCCGCGGCGGACTGCGTAACCGCCCGCCCACCCGAGCGGCTCTCGGGAATTTGGCGGTGCGGGGGCAAGCCTCTTCACATGAAAAGGCTGAACAAAAGATTGTTAGAAAAATCGTTGGTTGACACACGCGGATTCACTTTTGCCTCGATTCATGTGTTGTCCATAGGGTGGACAACCAATGACAGAAGATTTCCAATTAGAGTTGCAGGAGCTCGGTTTGTTGCCGGCTGAGGCGCAAGTTTACATCGCGTTAGTCCGCAACGGTGCACTCGGGGGAAGTGCCATTGCGAGCGTGACCGGCTTCCCGCGCAGCAGTGTCTATCTCACGCTCAACTCGCTTCTCGACAAAGGACTAGTCGAAGGTGGGGCCGGAAATGGAAGTCGTTTTTCCGTCGTGCCGCCCGATAAAGCGCTGCCTTCACTTATCGTTCAGGAGAAAGAGGCTATTTCCGAGCGAGAGAAGATCGCCGCACGATTGGGCCACAAACTCTCCTCCATCCTCGAGACAGCAGACACCGCTCCTGATGAGTTAATTCAGGTGATCCGAAGCCCACGCGGCGTGGCCGAACGTTACCAGCGATTACAACTGGAGGCTGAGCGCCAGATTGAAGGTTTCGTCAAGGCGCCGCTTTTCGTGACTACAGGCAATCCCGCGCAAGAAAAAGCGCAGCGACGTGGTGTGCACTACCGTGCTCTATATGAGCGAGCCGTGTTCAGTGACCCTGCGGTCACAACCTACCTGAGTGAGTGGGTGGCCCATGGAGAAGAAGTGCGCATCTATGACGGCGAACTACCGCACAAATTAGTTATCTTTGATCGCAAGCGTGTCCTGGCGCACCTGAGCATGCCGGGCGACCAGATGCGGACGCTTTACATTCAGCATCCCGAATTGGCAGCTAGCCTGGGAGTCGCTTTTGAAGCCCTCTGGGCGCAGTCGGAACGGCTGACTGTTGTTGACGAAAAAAAGTCTGGCGGCGACACCGCGCTGATCCGTGTCCGCAAGCACAGCCGTAACGGCCAGGTCAGCCGCCCGAAAAAATGATAGGACCCCGCGCAAACTATCTTCGCGGTCGTTTCTCTTTTCGATTCCTCGAAACAGATCAATGAAACATCGAAACCCGGAAAACGTTCACCTTATGAAATATAATCCTCATCAAACCGCGGTGACGCTGTTTTTTAATCTGCGTCCGAGGATCAAAACGCGAACATTCTCGATGCGGAAACATTCCGTCTCTCAATCCGGTTTCTTCCGGCCGCGCATCTTTCTCGCGCTTAGTTTATGTTCCGCGGCTGGCTTTTTCGCACTATTTTCTTTTGCGAACCCGACATCGACTGGGCCGTATTCTCGACCGGGTATCACGCTGAAGATGCTGGCGGCAAACGCCGGATCTACTTTTTCTAACTCACCTGTTGCTGTGAGTGCAAATGGACGGTTCGTGGCGTTCAATGGCGCGTTTGCGTTTGGGTGCTGCGCCATAGGCATCTATGACCGACAGACTGGCATTACCGATAATCCGGCGGTTAGTGACGGTGGATATCTGTCCTTGAGTGCTAACGGGCGTTATTTGGCATATTCCGTTAATGGGTACGATAACAACGGCGTAGAAGATGTGTATGTTCTAGACCGTCAAACTGGAACAAACACATGGGCGTCGGTAGCTCCGGATGGTAGCCCGCCTACTTGTGACTCGCCCGGTTGCGTCTTTTCATCCTGGTATCCTTCTATCAGCGCTGACGGACGATATGTTGCCTTCTATAGTTTCGCCTCAAACCTCGTCGCCGGCGATAGTAATCACACCGCCGATGTGTTCGTGCGCGACATGGTTACTGGAGTTACCGAGCGGGTATCGGTCGCGAGCGACGGAACGCAAGCCAACGGCCTTTCGGTGGAACCGTCCATCAGCGCGGACGGCCGTTATGTCGCTTTCAGAAGTTTTGCTACTAATCTCGTCTCCGGAAATACCAACAGCGGAACCTGCGCCGGCAGCGGTCAGACTAACCCGAGCGATGTTTATGTGCACGATCGTCAAACGGGCACCACTGAGTTGGTGTCCGTTGGAATGAATGGGACACAAAACGGTTGTTCCTGGCAGCCGTCGATCAGCGGCGATGGACGCTTTGTTGCTTTCGTCAGCGCGGCTACAGGGTTGATCCCAAGCGATAGTAACGCGGCGTGGGACGTGTTTGTCCGCGACCGGCAAACCGGCCGAACCGAGCGCGTGTCGGTAACTCCGAATGGCGCACAAGGAAGTTGTCCGACGCAAAGTTGTCGATGTGGCGCTCCATCGATCAGCCCCGACGGACGGTACGTTGCGTTTCATAGTTTCGCTGCCCTTGTCTCCGACGATGCCAATGGAACTGGCGACATTTTCATTCATGATCGTGAGACTGGATCTACTGAACGCGTTTCGCTCGCTTACCCGGGGGAACAAGTGCCCGGAGAACCACCTGGCAATGCGAACAGTACGTCTGGGCCAAACGCCGCCAATGGTCCCGCTCTCAGCGCAGATGGGCGCATCACCGTCTTTGACAGTTTTGCGGCCGACCTCGTTCTTAGCGACAATTGGAACAACCCTAGCAAATCCTATACTGATGTGTTTCTGCGCGATCGCGGGAATGCAGTTGGAATCGGTTCACTCAGCGCGTCATGTAGCGCTAAACCGGCGACCGCGTCCGGATGGGCCACTTTCTCAGGCGGACTACTTGTCTCGGCCGATGATCCGCCTAACGACGGCGTGCCGGTGGCCGCATCGCTTGGCGCTGAACTGGTCGGCGCTTCGATCGCTTATCGACCGGAACAGGCCGACCTTTTCGTTAGGCTACCAGTGACGTCGCTTTTGGCGAACACTGGCGCAGCCCCCGGTATTCTTTATGGGCTCAAGATGACGACTGGCGGAATTCCGTACGAGGTTCGCGCAACACAGGCTGAAGGTTTCGCTTTGTACAATTGCCAAACGTCAGTGCCGACGTGCACGCAAGTAACGACTCTGTCGGGCAGTATGGGCACGACCGGTAGTGTAATTACAGTTTCCGTTCCGCTCAGCGCACTCGGTGCCAGTGAAGGAAGCGCGCTGTCCGGTCTGGATGCTTACACAGCTATCGGGAACGACGCTGCCGGGCCAGGCCCAATTCTTGACGACGTCTCTCTGCCACCTACCTCCATTCCGATCCACTCCGTATTGCTCGGCATCGCCCCGGCCGGAACGCCGCAGGCTAACGTTCCTTTTATTACGCAAGCGGCACTTACTAACGGGAATTTCTCGGGAAACCTCCCGCCCATTAACGCGGGAAATTACGACGTGTGGGCAAAAGCGTGCCTTGGCAGCACATGCGGTGCGCCTGTTTCGGTTCCGCTAACGGTAACCGGAGTGTGCGCGGCAGTGCCAGTGCAGTTGAACAGCGTCGCATCCGTGAAAGTCCACGGCAGCGCCGGGACGTTCGGTGTCGATCTTCCGCTAACAGGGAACCCCGGCATCGAATGCCGCAGTGGCGGCATGAACGGTGATTACACACTGGTCTTCAGTTTTGCTAGCACCCTTACTACTGTCGGCGGCGCCAGTGTTACAAGTGGGAGCGGATTAGTAGCCATCAGTGGCATCGACAGTAACGATGCGCATAACTATATTATTAATCTCACCGGAGTAACTACTGCCCAGTACATTACAATTGGTCTAAGCAATGTCGCTGACTCAGTCGGTCACTTTAGTAATTCTATCTCAGTATCGATGGGTGTGCTCGTCGGTGATGTTGATGGAAGTGGTCGGGTTGACTCAACTGATGTCTTTCAGGCGAGACAGCAAAGCCTTCAATTTACCAACTCTTCCAACTTCCGAATGGATGTCGACGAGAGCGGCCGCATCGATTCGACGGACATTTTCATGGTGCGCCAGCAAACACTAACGTCGCTTCCTTAACTTCAATGGTTCCGAGCTACTTCTTCCCCGAGGTCGTTCCAGTGAACGTGCGGCGGGCGATCTCGCCTTCACTTGGGATGATCAGTTCGGTCTTGCTCGCGATCGCAATTGTTGCGCTGCCGGGCCAAGCGTCGGGAGGCGGCGCCTGGTGCACGGCGCCCTATGTTCAAGTGGCAGGACAGGATAGCAGCGGGGGAAACCCGGGGGGACTCCACATTCAGAGCCTCAATATGGGCGAGCCGTTTGCAAGTTGCAGTGCTAGATCGCTAACGGTTGTCATTAAGGTGGACACCTTGGATCCGGGAAATACCGGGCATGTGACGCCGCCGGCCAACACGCAATGGGAAGCCGAGTTTGTCGTGCCTCACAACTTGCTCACTCCTGACCCGGGCAGCGATCAAGTAATCTTTGTTTCCTGGGACACGAATACCGTTCCGACCGGTGCGTTCAACTATGGATTTCTCGACAAGAACGTCAGCATGATCGGTCCCGTCCAGTCGGGAGCTCGCTACACTGCTCAATGCTCCCCCGTCTCGAGTACGTGCGCGACGACCGGCACGGTCACTCCGAACGGAACCATTACCATCAACCTGGACATGACCGCCCCTCTCAGTTTTAAGGACATCACGGGCAACTTGAGATTTACAATGCCCGCCCTCCCGGTGGGATGGCAGCTCACCTTCATCGCGGGCAACATATGGACTTGTGCTTGTGCCGCAGGCAACGGAACGCCTGTCAACGTCAGCGCAACCTCGGCATTTCAAAGCTACACAGTCCAAGGCAATATCTCCTGTTCCAATCCGCCCGTGGGGGCGAATCCGCCGGTGGCGGCGCTCACGGCCAACCCAACGTCCGGCAATGCGCCTTTGACCGTCAACTTCGATGCTTCGGGATCGACCATCGCGTTTGGCGGATGTGGGACCATCAGTTCCTACATCTTCGACTTTGGCGACGGCGAAAAGATCACTCAGTCTACTCCCACCGCCTCCCACACTTATAGCAGCGGGGGCAATTACCCGGCGCGACTCAAGGTCACCAGTTTGGCTGGTGTTACCAGCACAAACAACGCGGAAGTAGACGTTGCCGTCACTTCCGCGACGCCGCCGGCGGCGAACACTCGTGTTCGCGAGGACGTCTACGTCACCAATGGAATCGTCTATGCAATGGTCTCCTTGGGGGACACCCTTTACTTCGGCGGCGCCTTCAATCAGGTCGGCCCAGCGACCGGTTCGGCAGTGCCGATTGATTCCACTAGCGGTATGCCGGTGGCCGGTTTCCCGAAGGTCGTCGGCTCCGTTTCTGCCGTCGCCTCCGATGGGTCGGGTGGCTGGTTCATCGGCGGAAGTTTCACCTCGGTAGGCGGAGTGCCGAGGTCGAATATTGCCCATGTGATGGCGGATAACACTGTCTCGGCTTGGAAACCGAACGCAAATGACGTTGTCAACGCGCTAGTCGTGAGCGGCTCGACCATATACGTCGGCGGGGTTTTCACCAGCATTGGAGGTCAGACGCGGAATAGCATCGCGGCGCTTGATGCCACCAGCGGACTGGCCGCTTCGTGGGATCCGAATGCAACCGGCACCGTCTACGCTTTGGCGGTGAACGGCTCGACCGTCTACGCTGGCGGCACATTCACCAACATTGGCGGTCAGGCGCGCAAAAACATCGCGGCGTTGGATGCCACCAGTGCCGCCGCCACCGCTTGGAACCCAAACGCGAACAATACCGTCTTTGCTCTGGCGGTGAGTAGCTCGACCGTGTACGCGGGCGGCGACTTCACCAGCATAGGAGGACAGTTGAGGAATCGCATCGCTGCGCTCGACCCGTCGACCGGGCAAGCCAGCATGCTTTGGAACCCGAGCGCGAGCAATACGGTCCTGGCGCTGGCGTTGAGTAACTCAACCGTTTACGCGGGCGGCTCGTTCACGATAATCGGCGGACAGCCGAGGAACCACATCGCAGCGCTGGATGTCGCGGCCGGTCTCGCCACGCCGCTTTGGAACCCGAACACGAACGGCGATGTCTTCACACTGACTGTGAGCGGCACAACAGTCTATGCCGGCGGACGCTTTACCAACATCGGGGGACAGATCAGGGATTATGTCGCGGCGTTGGATGCTACGGGTGCGGCGACCGCATGGAACCCGAAGATGAACAACCCGGTCAATGCACTGGCGATCAACAGCTCGATCGTCTACGCCGGCGGCTCCTTCACCAGCGTTGGAGGACAGGACAGAAATAACGTTGCGGCGCTGGATACCACAACCGGACAGGCGACCCCGTGGAATCCAAGCGCGAGCTCGACTGTCTTTGCGCTCGTCGCAGATAGCTCGACGATTTATGCGGGTGGATATTTTACAACCATTGGTGGCCAAGACAGGATAAAAATTGCGGCACTCGATCCGACCAGCGGCGCCGCCACGGCCTGGACGGCAGATGCAAATACTCTTGGCTTGATCTTCTCGCTCGCATTGAACGGTTCTACTCTCTACGCAGGCGGCTCATTCACAGGTATCGGAGGTCAGGCAAGGAATAATATCGCTGCGCTCGATACGACCAGTGGGCAGGCTACGTCGTGGAATCCCAACGCTGATAATTGGGTTCAGGCGTTAACTGTGGATGGTTCGGTGGTCTATGCTGGGGGAAGTTTTGCAAATATCGGTGGCCACCAGCGAAGCCATATCGCGGCGCTCGATGCCACAACCGGGCTCGCCACTGCCTGGGACCCAAACGCGAACAGCGAACTTTCGGCCATCGCGGTGAACGGCTCGACCGTCTACGTGGCCGGGGTGTTCTCCAACATCGGCGGCCAGCCGCGGAGGAATATCGCGGCGCTCGATGCCACAACTGGGCTCGCCACCGCTTGGAATGCGGACACGAACTACAGAGTCCTTAGTCTGGCGCTGAGCGGCCCGACGCTTTATGCCGGCGGTTATTTCACCACGATTGGCGGGCAAGCTAGGAATCGCATCGCGGCCCTGGATCTCGCCAGTGGATTTGTTGCCCCCTGGAACCCGAACGTGGACGCCCCGTTTCTTTTTCCGTCGGTGAATGCCGTGGCGGTGAGCGGCGACACCGTTTTCGCTGGCGGAAACTTCACTACCGTCGGGGGAACTCCGCATTCTTACATCGCCGGCATCAAAGCCCTGACTCCGGTGCAACTAATCAGCGCCGTTTCACGCAAAACGCACGGCGGCGCTCGCACATTCGACATTGTTCTCCGCGGGCAGGATCCGCCACCGCTAGGCTACCTCGGCATTGAATGCCGCAGCGGTGGTACGAATGGCGATTACACGCTGGTGTTTACCTTTACTAACACATTAACCAGTGTAACTGGCGCAAGTATCAAGAGTGGGAGCGGATCAGTTAACGGCAATAACATCGACAGTAACGATGCGCATAACTATATCGTGAATCTTACCGGAGTTACCAACGCGCAAGTCGTTACTGTTAGCCTGGCTAATGTGACGGACTCGGTTGGGAACTTCAGTGGCGCAGTTTCAGCCCCGATGGGTGTACTGCTTGGTGATGTCGATGCAAGCGGCCGCGTTGACTCAACCGATGTCTTCCAAGTGAGGCAACAGAGTTTGCAAAACACGAATTCTTCCAACTTCCGAATGGACATTGACGAGAGTGGTCGGATCGATTCGACCGACGTTTACATGACGCGCCAGCAAACTCTGACCTCACTTCCTTAGCAATTAGGCGCCAAAGGCAGCGGCAAAACGGATGACGTTGCGGCGTTTCAGTTCAGCGAAGAAATTGTCGATCTTCATAGGTTCGAGCCAAAAACTTTTTGGACCAGCGCCTGGAAGCGCGGCTCGTTCCGCACACTATCGTAAATCGGATCGACCTTTAGCAACCAACAGGCGCTTTCCTGGTTCTCATAAGCTACGTCTAGCCAATCCAAAGCTTTCTCTTTTTCGCCGAGTCCGAGGTAAATCGCCGCGAACGCTGACGAATTGACGTATTGGTGTTTTGCCATCTCTTCGAGTTCGCGCAACATCTGCTCGGCTTTCGGTCGATCTCCAGAAATGGCATACGCGTGGCCGAGGAGTCCTTGATACCATGCGCCGGTAACCACAATCTTACTGCGTTGAAATTCCGCGATTGCGCCCGCGGTGTCGCCTTTCCACAGGAGGCAGCAGCCTAACAAATGACGGGCGAGCGTCGAAGTTGGATCGAGCTCCAGCGTCTTTCTGATTTGGACAATTGCATCGTCATATCGACGTGCGTGATACAGGTAGTAGGCCAAGGCAGATTGAAAGAACGAATTCAGCGGATCGAGTTCGATCGCTTTCTTGTCTTTCGCGATCGCCTCGTCTAACCGACCAACGCCGCCCAGAAACCATGCATATATTTCATACGCCCATGCCAAATTAGGATTCAGTTCGATGGCGCGATCGAATTCAATCGGGGCGTTCTGCCAATCAAAAGCGCCACCGAGAGCGCAAGCAAGGGAAAGGTGCGCTTCCGCCAGCTGCGGATCGAGCTGAATCGCTCTTTGCGCGAATTCCTTCTCTTTAAGTACCGCTTCTTTGCTCGGCATTACTACTCCTCCCATGTAGGCGTAGGTGTCGGCGAGGCCGCAATAGGCCAAAGCATAGTTAGGATCGAGCTTCAGCGCCTGCTCGTAATAACGGATCGAGCTGGTCCAGCCGGCTTCGCTGTATTTGCCAAATTCATAGCGACCTAGCAAATAGAGCCGATGAGCTTCCGGATTTTCGGTCGGCTTCTTTGATAATGCGCGCGCCGCTTCGGTGCCAAGCTGTACTTGCAAGGCTTGCACGACTTGCTCGGCCACGTTGCTCTGAAAATTGAGAATGTCCTTTACGTCACCGTCGTAATCCTTCGACCAGAGATGATAACCGTCGCTTACATTGATGAGCTGTGCGGTGACGCGCAGCTTATCGCCGGCTTTGCGCACGCTTCCTTCCAACACCGTGCCCACGTGCAGCTGATCGCCGACTTTATGAAAGATGTCCTCTTCATTCTTGCCCTTGAACGCAAAACAGGACGTTCGCCCTGGCACGCGCAATCCCGGCATTTTCGACAGTACATTGATCAGTTCCTCGGTCATGCCGTCGCTCAAGTATTCGTCGTTCTTGTCCGCGCTCATGTTCACGAATGGCAGCACCGCGATGGATTTGGCGTCAGCGGCCGGAGTGATTGTCGATCTTGTGGAGCGGAGCAATTGAAAGGCGAGGAGACTCGCGGCAATTACCGCGATGCCGATGATGAGCGCGGCGAATTTCTTTTTGCTCCATTGGGGAATGACTTCGTCGGGCGAAACATTTTCAGTTCGCTTCATCCCTTCCGGCGTCATCTCGAACGCCCAGGCGATAACGAGCGCAACCGGAAAGCCGACCAAAGTCAGAACGACAACCGCAGTCGTTAGGCCATCAGGAAGATGCAACGCCGGGACAATTGTCGCCGTGACTTGTATGACCAACCAGCCGACCACCGCGTAAGCGACGGCGACCTTGTAAACATTTCGCCGCTTTAGCTCCGCAAAGAAATTGTCGATCTTCATGGTCCGGCGCATTCGAAATCTTTGTCGCCCATTGCATGGCAGAATTCGCTCCAGCCAACCGCACGCCAATACTCCGGCATTCTAATGGTCTTGAGGAATTCGAGAAACCGCGGCTCGTTTCGCAGCGGTTGATACGCCGGGGTCCAAATCAGGGCCGCGATATCATTGCCGGGCGTTTCCTCTTCGAGGAAGATCGCATCAAGGGCCACCTGTTTTTGATCGACAAAAACCGCCACGGCCGACAATGGGATGCGGCCGGACGGCCCGAAGTCTTTCAATGTCTTGCCAAGATCCAAGGACGCTGCCGAGGAATTTTGGAAACCGGCTAACGCCTGGTCCAACGCGTCTATCAGTCCCGGCTTTGGTGGCTCCGGCGCCCAAGTCACCTGTTGTGTCAGCGTTAAGGCACGCCGCGCCGCATCGCGATCTTGTCGGCAAAGAGCGTACATCAATTCTATGCGCGATTGGAATCCTCGCGGCCGATCGCTAAGTTTTTCGGAACGATCCAGGTACGTCCTGCTTTGCACCAGATCACCGCGCGACATGTAAGCGAGACTAACGACCGAGGGAGGGACCCAGCCGAGAGGCTCCAGTTCGCAGGCCCGCAGACCGTGCTGTAATGCGTCGTTGATCCGGCCGAGCTTCAATAACATCTGCCCATATTGGTTGTGCGTCTCCGCTTCGCTCGGACTGAGCTTGAGAGCGCGCTTATATTCGCTTTCGGCGGCAAGCCAATCATGTCGGTCCCGCAAGACGTCGGCCAGCGCGGAGTGCGCCGTCGCGATCGAATCATCAAACGCCAACGCCTTTCGCGCCGCTTCCTCGGCGGCTTTAAGTGGATCAGGGATGTCGTTCAAATAATAAAACGCTAAGGCGCGGGCTTGAGCGAGCGCGGCCCATCCCTTGGCAAATTCCGGGTCGCGATCAACTGCCGCAGTCAGGAGTTCGATCGCACGGCGCAGCATGTCCGGGCTGCGCTGGGCGAGTAAGGCGCGCGCCTGCAAAAATTTGTCGTAAACCTCCATGTCTTTGGTTTGCCGCTGCGGGTTGACTGGTTCGGCCAAACCCAGCGGAGCGGAAAGAGCATCGGCAATCGCCCACGCGATCTCGTCCTGAATGGTGAAGATATCGTTGAGCTTGCGATCGAAGTTTTGAGACCAGAGATGAAACCCGTCTGCGGTGCGCACCATCTGGGCGGTGATCCGCAGGTGCTCTCCGGATTTGCGCACGCTGCCCTCCAGGACATGCGCGACTCCCAACTCCGTTCCGATCTGCCGCAAATCGGTGTTCTTGCCTTTGAAAGCGAACGACGAAGTGCGGCCCGGAACTCGTAACCCGCTGATTTGCGCGAGGCGATTGAGAATTTCTTCCGTTAGACCATCAACGAAATATTCGTTCTCCCGATCGCTGCTCATGTTCACGAAAGGCAAGACAGCGATGGATTTGGAAGAGACTTCATTTGCGCCACTCTGTTTGCCCGGCGCTGTAAAGCGTCCGAGAAAAAACAAACCGAGCGACATCGCACCGGCGATGATGACTACAAAAATCCAGGCGCGATGACGCGGCCGTGCCGCCGCCGCCGCCAGATCGAGATCTTCCGTACGTTTCAATCCTTCGGGCGTGAGTTCGAAAGCCCAGGCAATGACGAGCGCGATCGGAAACCCGATCACGATTGCGAGTACGACGAGACGCACGGCCCAATTCGGAATTTCGAAAAACGGGAAAACCTGCGTCGCGACTTGCACGAGTAGCCACCCAACAATCGCGTAAGCGACCGCTACCTTGTAAACGTTGCGGCGCTTTAACTCGGCGAAGAAGTTCATTGGCAGGTGAAAGCGTCCGGACCGCGTTCTGGCGCGGGATGACAGAGGTCCGGCCAGCGATTTTGTTTCCAGTAATCAACCAAGCCGATCCGCTTTGCGAAACCCTGGAAGGCCGGGTGCTGGCGTGCTTTGCGCGACCATGCCTCCGGTTGCCAGAGAAAAGTGTAATATGCATCCGACAGTCCGATGCCATCGCGTTCGAAGGATGCGAACGACTGTTCAGGTTCACCCAGAATGAGTAGCAGCGTGCCCGCAAACTGGTCATGCGGATGTGTTGCGATGACAGCAAGCGCTGCTTTTCGCTTTGCCTCGTCGCCGTAGCTGCCGCGAAAAATTACGGATAACTCCTCCTTGCTGAAGCCACTCTTGAACGCACCGAAACCCTGCGAGAATGATTCTGCCCCTGAGTCCGGATCGCCCTCGGCCGCAGCCGCAAACCCAAGCGTGATGGCGCCGAGAGGACTACCAAGCGCCTCCGTCCGTTTTGCGAGCTTGACTGCTGTGACCTTGTCGCCCCTGTCCCAGCGCCCCATCGCCTTGTAGAAAGTAAACAAAGCGTTGGCTTGATCGGCCCCGAGCGCACGATCGTTTGCTGTTTCCGATTCGGCGATGCGTCCCATTGCCGCGAGTTGATTTGCCAGCCAGAAATTGGCCGTGACGTCGTTAGGATCAATCTCGATCGCGCGTTGCGCCGGCTCGACCATGTCGCGATATTGGCGTCGAGAAAAATCGATGTAGCCGAGCGCGGCATAGGCCTCCGCACTTTTCGAGTCGATGGCAATCGCGCGACGCGCGACTGGCTCCGCCGCGGCCCAGTTCGTCTGCCAATTTGCGCCGGAATATTGCGGCTCGACCGCGAGCGCGACTGCCAGTTTGCCCCAGGCGCGCGCGAAGTTAGGATCGAGGCGCGTCGCCTCCTTAAGCAAGGCAATCGCACGAGGCAAACTGTCGCCGACGCGTTGGCTAACAAGAGTTTGCGCCTCGATAAACAACGCGTACGCCTGCGGGTTGTCGGTTGGCTTATCTACGAGACGCGCTTCAGATGGGTCGGACAGCGCAACCTTCAGCTCGCCCGCGATGTCGCGCGCGAATGATTCCTGCAAATCGAAAATGTTCGCGAGTGTACCGTTGTACGTCTTCGACCAGACCTGCAAACCATCGGCGGCGCGAGTCAGTGCCGAGATGATGCGCACTTGCTCGCCCTGTTTGCGAACCGAGCCCTCGAGAACGTTAGCGACGCCGAGCTCGGAACCGATC
>Ga0137399_10000092_pt1 | contig 31034 bp, 25 predicted proteins | sample czorhiz316metaG_FD_104810 | JGI IMG/M metagenome (GOLD analysis project Ga0137399, IMG submission 104810) | Vadose zone soil microbial communities from Angelo Coast Range Reserve, California, USA - czorhiz3.16 metaG | ecosystem: Environmental > Terrestrial > Soil > Vadose zone | place: USA...
ACGGAAAAGAAGCGAGTAGCCGATCTGCCCGGCGGCGCCAGTGACAGCGACTTTAATCGGAGACTTCATACAGATTTCCTTGCCACAGATTTACACAGATGAAACACAGATTTTTTTCTGTGCGAAAAAGTTCCGGTAACTACAGATTCCGAATCTGTGAAAATCTGTGTTCATCTGTGGCTAGATCCTTCCGCTTTTCTCGAGGAGCTCGCGAATTAATTGCATTCGCTTTCGTTCTTTTGGACTCGAACGAAGTTGCGCAACGCTCCGTTGCATTCGTCGCACCCAGTTCGAACTCGCCGCCGTGCCGGGAATATTGAAACGGTACTTTCGCGCCAGCAGATCGGTGATCATCACCACGGCGATCCACGATTCGCTTTTGAAGAGCGCTTCCATCATCGCCGGATAAAAGTCGCGCTCAAAATCGATCTGGTCGCTCGTGCGTGTGAATCCGGTGAACGTCGCAATTTTTTCGAGTTCGCCGCGCGCCTGGTCGGATGTCGATGTTGCGTGCTCGAATGCTTCCTCCCATAACGCCCGCGTCGGTTTGTGATCGTGCGTGGCGTAGGTGGCGACGGAAAGGCGTTCGTATTCCGCGCCGGGCGTGACGCGGCCGTGATAAAATTCCCACTGCGGAATTTTGAAACCGGCCACGCCTAACGAACGCAAACTCGGGCGGACGTAATCCGGCACGGTGCCGAGGTCCTCGCCGATCACGCGCGCGTCGCCCGATTCTTCAAGCACCGCGCGAAGGCACTCTTCGCCTTGGTGTCGATTTGCTTCGCAATTGTTCGTGCTCGAATCATCGCGCGGATGGAAGTGCGGTGCGCGGCCGCCGGTTCGCTCGAGCATTTGGTTCCATTCCAGCGGAAGAAATTTCCGGTTCTGCTGCGGACGCCATGGAAATGCGTAGATGCGATAAAAACCCAGAACGTGATCGATGCGAAAAAGATGGAAGCTGCGTCGAATGCTGCGGACGCGTTGTCGCCACCAGTCGAATTTACGATGACGCATTGCGTCCCAGTGAAAAAGCGGGATGCCCCAGTTCTGTCCCCACTTTTGGGTGAACTTGTCGTCCTTGAAATGCGACTCGGGCGGCGCGCCTCCGCACCAATCGAGCGCAAATTCGTCCCGTCGCGAAAAAACATCGGCGCTGCAATAATTGACGCCGAATGGAATGTCACCCATCAGGGCGACGCCGTGCTCTTCGGCATACGACTTAATCGCGCACCACTGTTCGTTCGCAATCCACTGAATGTAGCGGAAGAAATTCTCGCGATCATGGAATTGCTTTGTCTTTTGAGGGGATTGCCGGTCGAGCCAGGCGCGCGCCGATTTGATGTGTTGATGCTCGGCCGGCCATTTGTCCCAGGCTTCGCTCTCCGCGTTCTCTTCCATGAGCGCGCGAAAGAACGCGTAATCATCCAGCCACGCCGATTCCTGGCGACAAAAGTTCTGAAACTTCGATTGCCTGCCCGCCGTAGCCTCGCCGGAGGCGGGTCGATCTTCCGATGGGTGGGCTGAGAAGTTTACGAACGCTTTCTCGAGCAAACGGCGTTTTACTTTTTTGACCGCGCCATATTTAACCGCGCCATGGCGAAGTTTCCTAAGATCGGCGTCGGCGAGCGCGGCCTCGTAATCGTCGCGAGTTAAATCTTCCGGCGAACCGGGAGCAAGATGAAGCGTCGTCGGTTCAATCGCCATCGCGCTGATCGCATTGTACGGACTGTTGTCGTGGCCCATCTCGTTGATCGGCAAGAGCTGCACGAGCTTGAACCCTATTTGGGCCGCCCAATCAATGAACTCACGCAAAACCGCGACATCGCCGATTCCGAGATCATTCTCGCTCCGCAGCCCAAAAAGCGGCGCGAGAATGCCCGCGATTTTTTTTTCCGGCGAAAGATTCATGAAGAGAATGACGAATATCGAATGACGAATGTCGAAGGAATCAGCCAGCACGCTCTCGGTGTTTCGGATTTCGTCATTCGTGCTTCGTCATTTGCGGAGCTTCAGCTCCGCTTCACCTGCCAGTCTTCGACGAGTTTGTTCGGAATTTCTTTCAAAAACCGGGAAGGCCGCTGGAAAACGTCGCCGTAGCCGCCTGTCAAACGCATGTGCGGATAAGTGAGATACAGTTCGTCCTTAGCCCGCGTGATCGCGACGTAAAACAGACGCCGCTCTTCTTCCAAATCTTTCCGCTGATCCATCGAGCGACTACTCGGAAACATTCCGTCGGTCAGCCAGATCACAAACACAGTGTGAAACTCGAGCCCTTTGGCCTGGTGAACGGTAGAAAGATTGACCGCTTCCTTGTCACCCGTTTGGTTCGGCGCTGCTTCAGCATCGACATTGCTAATCAACGCCAGCTGCGAAAGAAATTCGTTCAGGTCCTTGAACTGACGCGCAAACGCGGCCAGCTGGTTCAAATCTTCCCGGCGCAGTTCGTAATTGGTGAAGTTCACTTTGGCGTAATCGTCGTAGATTGCTTCGACCACCGATGTGATCATCTCCGACGGCGGATTCGGCTGACCATCGGGCGCAATCTCGTCCAGCGTGTGCGCGAGCTGGGTCCAATGTTTCTTCGACTTTGCGCTCACGCTCATCGCCAGCAAACGTTCGCTCCACGACGTGATCTCGCCGCGCTCGTTCAATGATTTATCCCACGCGTTCCAAAGATTCTCCGCGCTCCGGTTTCCAATGCCGGGAAGCAATTTCACCATTCGTTTGAATGCCACTTCGTCCCGCGGATTGGCGACGAAGCGAATGAACGAGATCACATCTTTGACGTGCGCCTGTTCGAAAAAACGGATGCCGCTGGTGATTTGGTAGGGGATTCCGCGCCGCGAGAGCTCGAGTTGCAGCTCGAGCGCGTGATAATGGGCCCGATAAAGCACGGCGATTTCGTTAAGATCGACATCTTCATCACGCAGCTCGAGGATTCGTTGCGCGATAAACTGCGCTTGCTCGTTGCCGTCGTTCAGCGCGACGACGGCCGGCTTCACCGCGGCGGATTCGCGCGTCGGTTGCAGGTTTTTTTTGAACTGGTCGACGTTCGCGGCGATGGCAGCGTTGGCGACTTCCAGAATTTCCGGCACGCTTCGGTAATTCATCTCGATCTTAAAAACCTTCGCGTCCGGGTAACGTTTCGGAAATTCGAGAATGTTTTGAAAGTTGGCGCCGCGCCAGGAGTAGATCGACTGCGCGTCGTCGCCCACGACCATGACGTTGCGCTGCTCGCGCGCGAGCAGGTCGATCAAATCGGCCTGGATTTTGTTCGTGTCCTGATACTCGTCGACCAGAATGAACTGGAATTGCCGCCGATAAAATGAGGCGATCCCCTCGTGCTTCTGCAACATCGACAACGTCTTCTCGAGAAGGTCATCGAAGTCGACTGAGTTCGTCGCCTTCTTCTTTTTCTCATAGCGCGCCTGGACGTCGGTGATTTTTTCGAGCAGCGGCAGGAAATAAGGAAATTTTTCCGCGAGTAGTTCTTCCAGCGGCGTCTCGGTGTTGACCACGAAACTGAAGATTTCCGCGAGCACGTCGCCTTTCGGAAACCGGATCTCTTTCGGATCGATTCCCGCGCTGGCGACAACGGTGTTGATCAAATCTTTCTGGTCTTCCCGGTCCATGATAGTGAATCCGCTGTTGTATCCGAGCGCGCTGCCGTGCCGTCGCAGCATTCGATTCCCGACCGAATGAAACGTTCCGCCCCAAATTCCGCTCGCGTCGATTGGCAACAGGTTCGCCACGCGGTCGAGCATTTGGCGCGCGGCTTTGTTGGTAAACGTGAGCAGCAAAATGTTTCGTGGATCGATCCCGTTCTCGAGCAAGTAGGCGACGCGATAGGTGAGCGTGCGCGTTTTGCCCGAACCGGCGCCAGCGATGATCAACTGCGGTCCGGGCTGAGCGGTGACGGCGGCAAGCTGCTGCTCATTCAGCTCGGCCGCGTAATCGATATGGATCGATGTCGATCTTGGCGGCCGTTGCAGTGTGTATTGGCGAGACATTCATTTTACCTGTAGCGGCGGTCTGTGACCGCCGCAATCAGTGCACGATCACGCTGCACGAACTAGCGCGGCCGTGATCATCGAGTGCGGTAATTTCGTAATCGCCAGTGTCTGCCTCCCAACCGAGAAACTGGTTCGGGCCGGCCTGGCCGATGAATGTCTTTCCGGCAAACCAATAAATTTTTTGCACGTCGCCGTCCACTTTTGCGCGCAAGGGAACGGTTTTAGCCGACGCCAGGATGATTTCTTTACTCGCCGGCGAAACGATTCGTGGACTGTGTCCGGTTCGCCCGGCCAGTTCGCTTCCGGTTTGCGGCAAAAACGGCGGCGGAGTTTTTCGCGGAACACCGGCTTGCTCGAAGAGGGTGAGAAATTCGCCTGGCCAGAATTCGTAAACTTCGCGCCGCAATTCCCGTGTGCCGTCATCGACCGGAACGCGCAGTCCGCTCGCGCGATCGACCAGCACTTCGCGATGCACGTCGCAGGTTTTGATCGGCGACATTCCGGGAATGAACCAGCCTTCCACGCGTTGCGTGCAATGTTCGTTCGGCAAATCGCCCGATAACGCGCAGAACTCGACCCGTTTCAAATTCGCGCCCGGCGGCGACAGATGCGGCGTATTCGCTTCCGGCCAGCTCGCGCGCATGCTGTCGATGATTTGAAATAACAACGGCGCAGCGGCGGTCCGTCCGACAAACGTGGGATTCGCGCGACCATCGAAATTTCCAACCCAGACCCCGAGAACGTAATGATCGAAAATGGCGATCGACCATGCGTCCCGAAATCCGTGCGACGTTCCGGTTTTCCAATAGACCGGCGTGCTGCCGCTTCCGTCCGCGCAATTCATTTCCGGCCGCGGAACGTTGCCCAGCATTTCTAAAGCGAGGAACGCTGCTTCGGGCGAAAGGATTTTTTTCGCCGGTGCGATCGGATCCCGCATCGTGAATCGCAAGGATCGCAATTCGCCGTTGTTCGCAAGAACGGCGTAGAGCTGAACCAGATCCTGCATCGAAACCTCCGCGCCGCCGAGTGGAAGCGAGAGGCCGTAAAATGATTCTGGATGACGCAAGTGGACGCCGGATCTCTTGAGAAATTGAAACAGCGTCGGATACGCAAGGTGCGATGTCAGTTCAACCGCCGGAACGTTGCGGCTGCGCGCAAGCGCATCGCACGCGCGAATCGGCCCGAGAAATTCGCGATCAAAATTTTCCGGATTGTAATCACCAAAACTTCGCGGCGCATCGGCCAGGATCGACAACGGATGAATCAGTCCCTGCTCGAGCGCGAGTGCGTAAACAAACGGTTTCAAGGTCGAACCAGGCGACCGCGCACTGCGCGTTCCATCGACCTGGCCGTTGATATCGATCTTATCGAAATCGGCGGAGCCAACTTGGGCGAGCACGTCCATTGTCCGCGTGTCGACCAACATTGCGGCGGCATTTTCGATTCCGCGATTGCGGCTCCAGGCAACGTAATCGGCGATTCGTCGCTCAATCGCTTGCTGCTTTTCCAAGTCGAGCGTGGTCACGATTTCTTCGCGACCGTGTGACTTCTGCAGGACTTGTTGAACGAAATGCGGCGCGAGAAATTTTCCATCGCGTTCCACCCGCGCCCGGAACTCGCGTCCGGAAAAAGCACGCGTGTTGGCCCGAGTTCGTTCGTACCAATTCGATTGCGCCAGGTTGGCTGATTGATTATCGCGCCCGGTGAAAAGCGCGCGGCGGCTTGGACTTTGCGGAATCACGCTGAGCGCGACCGATTCCGGCCCGCTCAACTGCGCGGCCGGCTTATCGAAATAAATCAGACTGGCCGCGCCAATGCCTTCGATGTTCCGGCCATAAGGCGCGAGATTCAGATACGCTTCCAGGATTTGGTCTTTCGAATAATGCCGCTCCAATTCAATCGCGCGCAGAATTTGTTCGAGCTTTCCGGAAACGCTTCGGGTGTGAAGATGAAACCGTAGCCGCGCCAGTTGCATCGTGATTGTCGATCCACCGGCGGTCGCGCGATGAAAGCGGGCCAGGTTCAAAGCGCAGCGAGCGAGCGCGACTGGGTTCACCCCCGGATGTTTCGAATAATATTTGTCTTCGTAGCTCAGCGTCGCATTGACCAGGTCCGGTGAAATTTTGGAGAACGGCGTCCAGATCCGGAATTTTTGATCGCTACTGAGCGCGACGCGAAGCAACTTGCCGTTGCGATCCCGAACGACTTGCGAAAACGAAATGCCGTCGAGCAACGGCGGTTTCGGCAAAAGCAGCCAGACCACGCTGATCAAAGCGCATATCAGCAGTAGCGACCGCAGCGTTTTGCGAAACACGTTCATTCCGTGACCGTAATTTTTCCGCCAACGCCGCGGCCTTTGATGTTGCGCTGGTACATCGATTGCGCGAACACCGGCGGCACGATGAAGCTTCCTCGGTTGTCCGATTTGATCTGATAATCGATCTCGAGCGCGTTGGTCGGCGCGGTCACGAAGAAGACCGCGCGATCTTCGCGGACATCGACATAATCCACGCCCGGGGTGGCGCCGGTGCCGGTGTGTATCGAAGAATCAACGACTTCGAAGCCACCGGGTAAAAGATCGACCACGGCCACGTTGGTAAGAAATTCGCGTTGCAAACTGCGCACGTGGATGCGGACATGCAATTGTTCGCCGAGCTTCGTTCGCGTCGTGGCCTCATTGTTCTTGCCCAGCACTTCCCGGTAAACTTCGAGGCCATTGCTCAACGCTTGATTCGGAACTTGCCGATCGAATCCCACTTCGACCACCTGGAAGAACGCGCCGGGTCCGCTTAATCGCTGCGCCGAACTGAACCGAACGCCGCTCGCGTTGCCGGAAAGTTCCGAGCGCAACAACGCTTTCACTTCATTTATCAGACGCGTCTCGCTCTTGTCTTTGTGCAGTTCGGCAATCGCAAGCTCGGGCGGATTTTGCGCGACCGCGTGCGAATACCCTTTCAACGCGCGCACCGCGTAAGCGGACGAGAGGGTGTTAAACTCGCCGTCACCGATCGGTTTCAGCATTTTTTGGAATTGCTCGGCCGAGATTTTCCGCAAGTGGGCCGGGAATTCGCGGGCAATCACCGCGATGTATTGCGAGTTCGTCCCGAGCGGCTGGAAGAAATCGTCGCGCAGGCTGTTCTTGCGATCGTCGAACTTGTAATTATCGATTAAACGCTCGGCCTCGCTGTCCTTGTGCAGCAAATGGAGAGCGCCGGCGAGATAAACTCCGGCGATATCGTTTTGCCATTCATCTTTCGCGTTTTTGTCGAGCCAATCGCGCAGATTGAGAATGTAGTTGGTGGTGATGACGCCTTCGCGCGTCAGAACGTAAATCGCGTAGGCGACTCGACGCGCATCGGTCAGGTCCTCTGGTTGTTTGCCGACCATCTTTTGCAAATAGCGCAGCCCGCTCGCGAACATGTCCGGCGGTGGCGCAAAGCCCGCGGCTTTCGATTCGCTCAGAAAATCCATCACGTACGCCGAAACGAAGCTGATGTGATCCCCCGTCTCCGGAACCCAATAACCGAACGCGCCCTGATCGTTTTGACGGCGCGCCAAAATTCCGAACGTGTGTTCGAGCTGTTTATTGACCTCGGCGCGGCTCAATCCGAAATCAGATTCATTGGCCAGCATCAAACGGCAAAATGCGCCGCTGGTGATTTGTTCGCTGCAACCGTAAGGGAAATCGTGCAGATAAGAATCGAGTCCGCGGGCGAGACCGAGCGGCAGCGCGGAAACGGTCGCGTCGAGTTTGCGAAACTCCGGATGCATATCCCGCGTGAGTGCGATGTCGATCTTGTCCTTGAAACTGCCGCTGTGAACTTCGGTCATGTAGGGCGCAGGCGGCCGCACGCTCAGGGTGGCGCGCCGTTTCGTTTCCTGCCCATTCGCCTTCGCCACGAATGTGATCTCGCCCGAGCCGAGTTTGTCGTTCGCGCGGAATTTGAAGACCGCGGTTTGCTCGCGGCCTTCGGCGATGGACAAGGTTTTGGTCGAACCACTGACGATCGACAACTGCTCATTCGATTGTGCGCGCAGCTCGACTTGCGCATTTTGCCCTGAGCCTTCGACGTTGTTGGCGACGGTGACGCCGGTTTCAAATTCATCGCCCGGCGCGGCCAGCACCGGAACGCTCGGCGTGATCACAAACGGTCCGCGAATCAAAGACTCGCGTTCGCCCGATCCGACCGTGTCGTTCGCGATCGCGACCGCCATGATCTTCAACGTGCCGTCGAAATAATCCGGCACGTTGTAAACAACTTCGCGTTGGGTTTGGTCGGAATCGACAATGCCGGACCAGAACACGACCGGTTTGTCGGTGACGCGCTTGAATGGATTCAGCTTTTGAATGTCGCCACCGCCGCCGTAAGCCGAAACCGAACGCAGAAGTGAAAATTCGGGAATGATAAGATCGACAATTTGCGCGGTCGCGACGTGCAGCATGCATTTGCGAAAGTAAAACTCGAGCGGATCGGGAGTTTTGTAATTCGTGACCTGAAGAATTCCTTTGTCGACCGCGAAGATAATGATCTTGCTCGGCCGATCGGTTTTGTAACTAATGTGCAACGGTTCGCCCGGTTTCGCGGTCGCGACTGTGTTCAGGTCGACTTTGAGGCGGCGCTTTTCTTTGTTCGCCGTGAAGGGAACGACGCCGTAGCTGAGCGGGCTGACGAAAATTTCTTTCGAATCGAGCGCGCGCACAAACGCGACGTTGACGTAACCGCTGCCCTCGAAATTTTCCGGAACGCGAATGTGCTGGACGCTGCTCGCGCTGGTGGCCTGGAACCATTGTTGCGCGTAAACGCGGTCGCGCTCGATCGTGATCAAGCCGTTGCCGCCGTAAGGCGCGGTGATGCTGATCGCGATCTCGTCGCCGCTATTGTACTGCGCGCGGTCGATTTTTACCTGGAGCTCCGAATTTTTCTCGAGCGAACGCGAAACCGCGCCCTGACCGATGACGGAGAATTGAACTTTGGCCAGGCGACGATCTTGATCGTCGCGCAATTCGAAAACGTAATTGCCCGGCTCATTCGTTGGCAGCGGGTAATGAGCGCCGGTCGCGGCCACGGAAATCTTTTCCGATTTCGTGGTGCGTTCTTTCAGGACCGATTCGTAGGCGAACTTGCCGCTTTCCTGTTTGGTCAAAACGGAAACGTATTCCTGCGCGATGACGTTCGCGGTTACATTCCCGAGCGCGATGCGGTTGAGCTGCGGATCGACCGCGACAAGATCGACCACGCGCGGCTTGTTCATGTCGATGTAACGCAAGTCGCCGTCGGCCTTGCAGCCGATCACGTAAGGCAACGCAGAGATGAGCGCGGTTGTCGTGGTGGTAACGCTGCGCCCGCCTTCGGCTTCGAATCCTTCGGCGATGAAGCGCATCCGGTAAGTCGCGTCGCTGAATCGCTCGAGTTGCAGATCGAACTGAGTTTGACCGGCGCCGTCGGTTTTATTTTCCCCGAGCTCGATGGTTTGTTCGGTGCGCTCCTTCTTCGGATCGTAGAGCGGATCGAAAAATGTGTAGTCCTTGAACTCAGAAAATGAGAACGCGGTCGGCATCAGCTCGATTTTCGAAACGATCCGGCGCTCGGTCGCGGGCGTTCCATAGAGATTGGCCAGCGAAACGGTCGCCCGCATTTCTTTGGGCTGGATCCAGCCGTGCGCTGAAGCTTGCGACAAGCGACTATCGATCTTCATTCGGTCCGGCAAAAATTCCTTCACGTTTGCCGCGGTCGATCCGAGAAGCGTGGAGCGTTTGCTGTTCTTAACGAGATAAACGTTGAAAGTATAAAGACCGGTCGGCGATTCATTCGCGCTTTGGTAAGTGAATTCGGTGAACGCGGAATCGGGCAGATTGATCTTCTTCGTTTGCACGCCGTGACCGCGCGCGTCGACCACTTCGGTCTCGAGCGGCAGACCTTTAAGATTTCCCGACCAATTGCGTTGTTTTACTGCCATGCCGATGTGGATTTCGTCGCCCGGCCGGTAAACGCCGCGCTCGGTGAAAACGAACGCGTCGAGATTTTCGGGGAGCACATTGTCGACGCCGTCGATGTCGAAGCGCGAGAAATTCAGTTGTCGATCTTCGCGCCCGTAAGCGATGAACGAGACGTCGTCGCCATTGCGGGCCACGAACGCAACCGGCGTTTTCTCGTGGGTCGACTTCTCAACCGACGTAAACGCGCAATGACCGTTCGGGTCCGTCTTCGCGCTTTGCAGCGGAATCCCGTTCTTGCCAAGAAGATCGACCGTCACATTGGCGAGCGGCTTGCCGGCTTTGATCGACATCAGAAACATGTCGTGTGTGCCGTCCGCGTTTTTCTTGGTCAGGATTCCGGTGTCGGTAACGAGAATGAAACGCGAATCGCGGATATCGATAGTTTTCTTCTGGACCGGATCGTAGCCCTGGGCGGTCAGGAAAAACAAACCGCGCTCGCTTCCGCCGTCAGCCGGTTTGCGTAAATGCTGGCTAAAATCGAACGCGGAGTAATTCGCTTTCCACTTGTTTTCCATCGCGATGCTCTGCCGCTCGGTCGCGATGCGCGAAATGTTCTCCTTGTCGAAGTAATCAGAATTTTGGAAGACCGGACTTTCGAATTCTCCGGCTGTCTGGCTGACCAGATGATTAATCTGGGCGGTCGCGACGCGGCTGATCTCAAACTGGATTGCGCTCAGCGCGCGCGATCGGATCGACAATTTCTTTTCGCCGTTGAGCGCAAGGACGCCGCCCTGACCTTCGATCTGCACTTCGCGCGGCAACGATGGAATTTCCACCACCGCGTTGTAATCGTCGCTCAGCGGATAGTCTCCGGCTGCGCGCAGGCCTTTCTTTATCCGAACGTAAAGCTCCCCGTCGGTTTCGACGCGGATCCGAAATGCGTGTTGTCGAGCTTGCGCCTTTTCTGACGGCTGCGAAACATAGGCGACAACTTTCGCGCCATCGAAGACGTCATCCGGAACATCCTCCGCGCTTTTCCAAAGCTCCGTTTCCTTTAGCTGCGAACCAACCGATTCTTCTTTAGAATCAGTCTCGTCATTCGGACTGGCGGACGGTTGCGGCGTGGCTTCGGCATCTTCTGAGCTGTCCACCTCGGCTTCTTTTTCTTCTTCGGAAACTTTGCGCTTTGGCAGCAATCGGACTTCCATCGCCTTCGCCAAATCGCGCGTGCTGATGTCGGCTGTCGTCGTGAGAACGATCAATTGCTCCGGTTCGCTATTCTTGTTCCGCGCGACGGTGGTTTCGATCGAATCGATCTTAAACATCGATGCGACCGACGGGATCTGGACTTTTTGTTCGAGATCGTTCTTGGATTGAGCGCCGCCCTGGGATGTGCGGACGCCTTTGCTCAACATCAACTTCGCAAAATCGTCCTGCTCCGGCAGCTTGATCGGCGAGCTCTGCACAAATGCGACCCGCTGATGCAATCCGTAAGTGATTTTGAAATGCGGCGCCGGATCGTTCGACGCGAAAAGGTTCGAACCACTGACCGTTCCGAATTGTAGATGTCGATCCAACTCGCCGGGTTCGACTGCGTGTGTCAGCTCGATGTTTGCCGTGATCGTGCGCTGGGCCGGATTGGTCGGGTCTTGATACAGCTCAACTTGTTTGATGGCGATTCCGAACGCCGGAGTCTGCGTTTCGTAAGTGAACCGTTCCATTCGCACCTGACTCGGGAAAAATTTCTTGTCGAATACGACGCGGAATTTCTGATCGGCCGGCCAATCTCCGGTCGGCTCGAAGACAAGGATATCGTCTTTGATCCAGTGCCACGTTCCATTTAAGTGCGGCTGAAGCTCGACGCCTCCGACTGCCGGCTTCTTCAAATCGTCCAGTCGCGCGGCCGATTCGCTGAAATAAACTGCGAGCCGCGGAAATTTGAGATCCTTCTCCAGTTTGGTGACTTCGATCGGCGTGATCTTGGCGGTAACGCGATGCGGTTTCGGCAAATGCGAGTACCAGTGCCAAGTCCACGCGCTCGCGCACAGAACCGCGAAAATTGTCAAAACTCCGGGGGCAATGAGGCGTGGATAAGCGCGTTCGAGCCGGCTCCAACTCTCGCCGATTCGGGTAAGCCAGCGCGGCGGTCGCCAGGAAATATTTCCGAAGATTTGCCCGGGAATTCGCCCGAGAAACGCGGCGGCAAGAGCGATGGATGCGAACGCTTTGGAGAGAGGCGCAGGAGTTTTCATGAGGGGAATACGGCGGTTCCCCAAAAATCTTTCAGTGGTCTTTTCCTATGACGAAGAATCGGTTAGAAGGCGAGGATGAAAAGTGGCGGCTTCGCTGCGACGCGCCGGAGTTTGGTCGATCGACTGGTCAATTGGGACGACCAGAAGCGCTGGCAGGAATTTTTCGATACTTACTGGAAGCTGATTTATTCAGCGGCGCGCAAGTCCGGCCTGACCGACGCGGAAGCGCAAGAAGTGGTGCAGGAAACCGTGATCACGGTGGCGAAGAAGATCGACAAGTTGAAATACGATCCGGCGATCGGCTCCTTCAAAGGCTGGCTCTTGCAAATCACGCGCTGGCGAATCGTCGATCAATTTCGCAAACGGGAACCGGGAAACATGAAACGTCCACACGCCGCGGACGATCGTCTCACCGCGACGATCGAGCGCGTACCGGATTCGCACGTTGTCGATCTTGACGCGGTATGGGAAGCAGAATGGAGAGAGAATTTGTTTGAGGCGGCAATCGCGCGCGCGAAGAAAAAGGTCGATCATAAACAGTTTCAAATTTTCGACTGTTACGTCCGCAAAGAATGGCCGGCGCAAAAGGTCGCCGACCAATTGGGAGTCAGCGTCGGTCAGGTCTATCTCGCGCGGCATCGGGTGTCGGCGGTGTTGAAAAAGGAAATCAAGGCCTTGGAAAAATCCGGTCGCTAAGATCGACATCTACGGCCTGAACAATTGCCTCGCGCTCGTCGCTTGTGTAAAATCGAGAAATTCCCGACCAAGTCTCCGCTCAAATTCCAATTATTCCCGATCACGAACTGCTGCGCGTGATCGGGCGCGGCGCTTATGGCGAGATTTGGCTGGCCCGGACGGTGACTGGCGCATTGCGGGCGGTGAAAATCGTTTATCGCAGCACGTTCGAGAGCGAGCGCGCGTTCCTGCGTGAGTTCGAAGGAATGTCGGCGTTCGAACCGATCTCGCGCGGGCACGCCGGTTTCGTCGACATTCTGCACGTCGGCCGGACCAACGAATATCTTTATTACAGTATGGAACTGGCGGACGATCACTTGGCCGGTCGCAAGATCGACATCGCCAGCTACGAGCCGCGGACGTTGAAGAGCGATCTTGGCCGGCAAAAACGACTCTCCGCCGACGAATCGATTCACCTCGGCGTCTCGTTAACTGAAGCGCTGGAGGCTTTACACGCGAACGGACTTTCCCATCGTGACATCAAACCTTCGAACATCATTTTCACTGAAGGCGTGCCGAAACTTGCCGACATCGGATTAGTCGCGGCGAGCGGGCAGCAATCGTTCGTCGGGACGGAAGGCTATGTGCCGCCGGAAGGTCCGGGCACGCCGCAGGCCGATATTTACAGCCTCGGCAAACTTCTCTACGAAACCTGCACCGGGAAGGATCGGCTCGATTTTCCGGAGATCGATTCGCAGTTAAGCCAGCGACCCGATCGCGAGCAGTTGCTCCAACTCAACAACGTCCTGGTCAAAGCGTGCGCGAACGATCCGAAGAAGCGTTACGAATCGGCCGCGGAAATGCATCGCGATCTGCGAGCGCTCGAGCGGGGCGAGCGGCCGAGAAAATCGCGCACGAAAATGTTGGTCGCGACGATGTCGATCCTGGCGATCGCGGGAGCGGGCGCTTGGTTTTGGCTCCATCAGCCGCAATCAAATCTCGATCTCCATTTGCAAACGACGATTCGGACTGAGCCGGCCGGAGCGCTCGTCGTCCTGGGCGATCATGCGCAGAAAAGTCCGGCGACGTTCGAAGATTTGGAGCCGCGCAAATATAACCTGCGGATCATGAGTCCGGGTTATGAACCGATCGAATCCGCCATTGATCTTACCGCGAAGCGCTCGGTCAATCTGCCGGCGTTTCGTCTTGTGCGGAGTAGAGGCGCGCTTGAAGTCCAGTCTGAGCCGACGGGCGCGCAATTTTCGATGCGAAGCGACGATGGTCAGGTCTCGCGGGAGGGCACAACGCCGCAAACGATTGTCGATCTTCCAACCGGAAAATATTCCTTGATCGCGCATCGCGGCGATTGGGAGATGCGTGACGACGTTGAAGTAACGCGTGAAGAAACCGCGCACAAATCATTCGCCTTCGTCAGCGCGACGATGAATATCGCGAGCGAGCCGAGCGGCGCCGAGATTTCTGTCGATGGAAAAACGCGTGGGCGCACTCCGCTTCGACTCGAGTTGCCGGCGCGCTCACACGACCTGACCGCGCATTTAGATGGTTGGCCTAACGAACAACAAAAGATCGACATCGATCCGCAACACGAAAACGTCGTCCATTTTGTTTTTGCCAACGGCAGCGTGAAGATCACGAGCGCGCCGGGCGGCGCAACGGTCACGACCAGCGGCAAAGAGCTCGGTCAAACACCGCTCGTGATCGAAGAAGTAAAACCGGGCGATGTGACTTACGATTTGCGGCTTGGTGGTTACAAGCCGACTTCGGTCAGTGGCAAAGTCGAGCCGCAGCAACAGGCGTTTCTGGCGGCGCGTTTGGAAAAAAGCGTCGGTCCCGAGCCGGGGCAACTGTTCATCAATTCGTTAGGGATGAAGTTAATCCCTGTTGGCGACGTTCGCATGTCCGTTTGGGAAACTCGAGTGCAGGATTACGAAACGTTTTTGCGTGCGAGCGGACGGCATTATGAGCCGGCGGATTTTGCACAGGCGCCAACTCATCCAGTCGTAAAAGTGAACTGGTTCGATGCGATGGCGTTCTGCAAATGGCTCACCGAAAAAGAGCGCGACGAAAATTTGATCGAAGATCGCCAATCATATCGCCTCCCGACCGACCGGGAATGGAGCACGGCGGTTGGATTACCAAACGAGAGCGGCGTAACGCCGCAAGCGCGCGACGGCAAAATCAAAAACGAATTTCCGTGGGGGAAACAATGGCCGCCGCCGACCACCGCTGGAAACTATGGCGCACCACAGCGTCGCGGAACGACGATGCCGGTTGGCAGCTTTAAACCTAATTCGTTAGGCCTGTGCGATCTCGGCGGCAACGTTTGGGAATGGTGCGCGGACACGTACAAAGGCGGAAGCAGCGGAACGGGTCGGGATTGGGGAGTTTTGCGCGGCGGTTCCTGGGCGACGACCAATCGTTCGGAAATGCAATCGTCTTATCGCAACGTGGTCGATCGGAACGAGCGCGATGTGATTTACGGATTTCGCTGTGTCCTCGCGCCAGAAGGCACGGACAATCGCTAAGATCGACATCAACGTGCGCGAAGCGACTCGCGTAATCGATCGAGAAACGGAATCTGTGCCGGATTGATTTTGCGTCGCGCGATTTCCTCCCGAAAAAATTCCGCGCGATCCACTTCTGGAAATTCCCTGAACTTTCCGAAGCGTGCCGGCCATTCAACCTCAAATGTGTTCGACCTCAGTTCGAAGTTCTGCGGGAGATGGCCTTCGAAAGCCCACGCGTGAACAGTTTTGCCACCCTTTTGTTTGATCGAGCCGAGGGGAATAAAATTCCCGGACGCTTTTGTTCCGGTCTCTTCTTCGAATTCAATTCGCGCGCGCGTCAGCAGATCTTCACCGGGCTGCACTTCGCCTTTTGGAATTGTCCACACGCCGTCATCTTTGTTTCGAAAGAACGGTCCGCCGGGGTGAGCCAGCAAAAATTCGAGGATGTCGATCCTTCGACTGCGCTCAGGACAAGTCTTGCGCCGGAACATGAGCAATCCGGCGCTGACACGGCTCCGTTTTTCCTTTTGCGGCGGCGGCGAATCTTGCACGCCACCTTTCAACGACAGGCGCGACGTTGTTGCAAGTCAGCGAATAACGCCGAGCGAGCCGAGCGTGGCTGGATCGATGCCGGAAGTGATCGGCAGAAGATGATCGCGCTGATAGCGCGCGATCGCGGCGCGGGTGAGCGGACCCATTTTTCCATCGATCGCCCAGGTGTAGTAACCGAGCCGCTGCAATTGAGCTTGAACGCCGGCCACGATCTGGTCCGGCGAAAGCCCGTCGTAACCGTAAATCGGCTCGTTGTACTCATAATAAGAGTAGGGATCGTAACCCCAGGCCGGATACCACCAACCGTCATACCAGCCCCACCAGCCGAAATCGAAAAAGATGATAGCGGCGCAACGATTTCTCCACCAATTGGAGCCGTGGTGATGATTACAATGATTGAGATGGTTCAATCTCGCTTGTGAAACGCTGGCGACGTTGCCATTCCAATTGCGAAGCCGCGAAGACGTTTGCGGATTAAGGTGAGTCTTGCCGCCGGTGTTGAGACCGGAAAGACGCTGCGAATTCCTGGAGCGTTGAAGGGCATAGGCATTGTTGAAGTTGCCGCCGCCTGAATGAATCGGACGACGCAGGGTGGAGACTCCAACCGCCGGGTAATTCAACGTGCGGCTGCCGTTCCGATAACTAAGAGCAGGCCGATATGGCATTGCGCCGGAATAATGCGGGGTCCCGCTGAAATGCGGTGCCACCGTTGTTGTCGCTGGCGCTGCCGAGCCGTGATGCGGCGCCGCGCCGCCAGAGTTCGAGGACGTGTTTCCGTTGCCTTTGGCGGATGCGTTACCGGCCAAGCCGAGTGCCACGACCGCCACGACTGCGAACGATGTTTTCATAAACGCGACCTCACCAATGGAACCATTCTACCTTCTTTTGGTTGCGCTTTCCTATCCCGATTTTAGGCGAGCTATTTCTTGAGGGTGCGGACGTAAGCGACCAGGGCCTTGATCTCCTCGTCAGTCAGTCTCCCGCCGAACGCGATCATCTTTGTCATACCATCTTTGGTCACGCCATCTTTGATTGCCGTTGCCGCCTGGGCGTCGGTGAAAGATGACTGAATCTGGGCGCTGGTAAGGTCTTTTGCGTTTAGGGCTTTTCCCATGCTCGTGTTCGTGCTCCCATCGGGCCCGTGACATTGGACGCAGTTGTTCGTCCAGTTTGTTTTTGGATCCGCACTTTGCGCGGAGAGCGGCATAACGCAGCTCAACACGATTACGAATCGTTTCATTAGCGTTCGCGCTTCTGGCTGATTTCTTCGAGCAGCTCGATCTGGATTTGCTGAATCTCGAAGAGCCGGTTGTATTGCTTGCGCAGCAAGTGGTCGATTTTCTCGTGGAGGTGCCGGATTTCCAACTCGGCTTTCAAATTCACTTTGTAATCGTTCTCCGCGCGCAAGCGGTCCCGCGCCTCGGCCCGGTTCTGGCTCATCATGATGATCGGCGCTTGAATCGCGGCCAGACAGGAGAGAATCAGATTCAGTAAAATGAATGGGTAGGGATCGAAGCCGCTGTTAAACAGGAAAATGGCGTTCAGGATGATCCAGCCAAACAGCACCGCGCCGAACAGAATGATAAATCGCCAGCTCCCGCCGAATGATGCGATTCGGTCGGAGAGGCGCTGGCCAAAGGTCAGCTTGGTCTCGAACTGTTTACTAATGTTGCTCGAAAGAATTTCGTGCTCGTGCAGGCTCTCGATCACTTCCTGGTCGAGCGCGGACAATTCGCCAATCTCGTCCTGCAACACTTCTCTGACGTAATCCTTTCGAGATTGACCAAGATCGTCGAAGCAGATGAAACCTTTCTCATCAAAAGTCGGCACGCGCTTCTTGATGAACTCTAAAAGCGAAGGCCGGATCAGTTCCGCGATTTGTCCCTGGTTGGGAGATCTTGGTTCCTTGCAGATCTGGCAAATCAAATTGGCGGTCGCTGGCTGGCTCATCGGATTACGATTGCTGAATTAAAACTGTTGCCAGCGCCTTGTCGATTCCGTCTTGAACGGGCGGTTGTCGATCTTAAGGTAGCTCGATGGAAGAAGCGGAAGTTCCTCTCGAACATTTGCACGAAGAAGTCCATCACAGCGCCGAACACAGCGGTGAGAACTGGATTTCGTGGGTGGCGTTAAGCACTGCCATTCTCGCCGTTCTGGCGGCGATCGCTGGATTGCTTTCCGGTAAACATGCCAACGAAGCGATGATGAGCCAGATCGAAGCGTCCGATCAATGGAGTTACTACCAGGCCAAGAGTATCAAAGCTTCCGTGCTCGATGCAAAAATTGCGCTCTCAAGCGCGCCTAACGAATCCGACGCCGCCAAGCGCGAGCGTTACGAGAAAGAGCAGGAGGAAATCAAGTCCGAAGCCGAGCACAAACAAGCGGAGGCGAAATCCAATTTTCATCAGCACGAAGTTTTCGCGCGCAGCGTTACCATGTTCCAAATCGCAATCGCGGTTGCCGCCATTTCGGCCCTGACGAAGAAACGGCGTTTCTGGATCGTGAGTCTGGTCTTCGGAGTTGCCGGCTGCGTTTTTCTCGCGCTCGGTTTCGTTCACTGATATGCGCGTTCTCGCTATTGACGCTTCCCTCCGCAACACCGGCGTGGCAGTGGTCGATGCGAACAATGGAAAAGCGCGCGCTCTTTATTTCGGCACGATTCACAACGCGCAGAAGCTACGCTCGTCGTCGTGTCTGGTCGCGATCCGCGATCGATTGATCGAATTGATTCGCGAGCATGAGCCGGATTGCTGCGCGCTCGAATCGGTCATTTACGTGCAGAGTTACAAGACGGCGATCCTGCTCGGCGCCGCGCGGGGCGCGGCCATTCTTACCGCCGCTGAAAACGGGTTGCCCGTTTTTGAATATCCGCCGACGCGAATCAAACAAGCGACCGTTGGTCGCGGTGGCGCTGAAAAAAACCAGGTCGCGTTCATGGTGCGCGCGCTTCTTGGTTTAACGGAAACGCCGGATGCTGATGCAGCCGACGCGCTCGCAATTGGTCTCACTCACGTGCGCGCGCAGGAAACGGCGCGGCTGGGAATTCCCAGCGCGACTCAAATATGAATGATGTCGATCTTCGAATTTCGTGGCTCGGCCGAATTAGTTTTGCCGACGCGCTTGCGCTCCAGGAAGACATTGTTGCGAGAAAGCGTGAAGATCGTAATGCCGCGGACGAAGTGCTCCTGCTCGAGCACGAACCGGTTTACACGATCGGACGGACACCGGACAAATCGAGTTTGCTAGGCGCCGCACATTTGCCGCACCCAATTTTCGCGATCAACCGCGGCGGCCAGGCGACTTATCACGGGCCGGGGCAACTGATGGGCTACCCGATTGTCGATCTTCGGCGGTGCGGACAGGATTTGCATCGCTACTTACGCTGGCTTGAGCAGACACTGATCGCATTCCTCGGTTCATACAAAATTGTCGCGACGCAACGCGAAGGCCTGACCGGCGTTTGGGTCGGCACTCGCAAGATCGCGTCGATCGGTGTCGGCGTGCGGCACTGGATCACCATGCACGGGTTCGCCCTCAACGTTTGTGGCGATCTCGCCCCGTTCGCGCACATCATTCCGTGCGGAATTTCAGACGTCACGATGACGGCAATGGAAAAAGAAGCCGGTAAATCGCTTTCGGTTGTTGATGTTGCGCACGCATTTGAAAAGCTCGGTCGCAAAAAAATTAAGGATCTGCGCTGCGATCGAGAAGCGCACGCGCTCTCTGCCTGACGAAAGAAGGTTATGATCGAACTTGAAGACAACGTTGGAGACATCGTCGGCAAAGCGCAGCGCGGTCTCGGGATTTCCGATAGCGAGCTTGCAAACAAAGCCGGCGTGAACGCGGAGGCAGTTCGCAAAGCGCGCGACGGCCAGGCCGACGAAGCGACTTTCCGCGCGATTGCGCCGGTGCTGGATCTCGACGCAAACGCACTGGTCGATCTGGCGCAGGGCAAGTGGAAACCGGACAAGGTCGAGAATTTCGAGGGGCTTGCCCAATTCAACACCAGTTACAGCGGAATGCTGGTAAACGCGTATCTGGTTTGGGACCCATCGGCGAAACATGCCGCCGCGTTCGACACCGGCGCGGATTGTACCGGCCTGCTGAAGCTGGCGACGAAAGAAAATCTCAGCATCGAACTCATTTTGCTCACCCACGCGCATTCCGATCATGTGGCCGATTTGCCACGGTTGCGGGAAGAAACGGGCGCCGAAGTTTTCGCGCCGGAACGCGAACCCGTGCCCGGCGCGGAGAAGATCGAAGAAGGAAAAAAATTCCGCCTTGGCAAGATCGACATCGAAGCACGATTGACCTGGGGCCATTCGCCCGGCGGAATGACTTTCGTTGTTACCGGTCTCGCGCGTCCGGTTGCGATCGTCGGCGATTCGCTTTTTGCCGGCTCGATGGGTGGCGGGACCGTGTCTTACAAAGACGCGGTGCGAAATAATCTCGAGAGAGTTCTAACGTTGCCGGACGACACGATCATTTGTCCCGGTCACGGGCCGATGACGAGCGTCGGCGAAGAAAAGAAACATAATCCGTTTTTTGCCGGGAGATTTCGAAAATGAATATCGGATTCGTTGGCGTGGGGCGAATGGGCGCGAACATGGCGCGTCGCTTAAAGGATCGGAAGTTCAACGTCACCGCGGTTTACGATTCGAATCGAAAAGCGGCGACAGATCTCGCCGGCGAACTTGGTTGCGCGGCGGCGCAGGATCTGTCGGAGGTCACGGCGCAATCCGAGGCGATCTTCACCGTTGTGACTGACGACAATGCGATGCGGCAAATTTTTTCCGGGAGCGGCGACAATTTGCTCAAAAGTGCGCGCGGAAAACTTTTTATCAACTGCGCGACGATTTCGCCGCAGGTCCATGTCGATGTTGAGAAGCTGGCGGAGAAGGCCGGTGCGCAATCGCTCGAAGCTTGCATGGCGTCGAGCATCACCCAGGCGCGCGAAGGAAAACTCTATTTAATGTGCGGCGGGGCCGATGCCGCCTTCCGGAAAGCGGAGCCTGTGCTCAAAGAGCTCGCCTCGACTGTGCGTTTCATTGGGAAAGCGGGCGAAGCCGCGAAAGTGAAAGCGTTGGTCAACATGGTGATGAACATTAACACCGCCGGTCTGGCCGAAGGACTTGGTCTTGGCGATGGGCTCGGTCTCGATTTGAAAATGCTACGCGAAGTTTTCGCGCAGACCGGCGCGAACTCGCGCGTTCTCGAAACCGATGGCGAGGATATGCAGAACCGCGAACACGGTTGTTTCTTCTCCGCCGCGCACGCAGCCAAAGACAGCGGCATCGCCTACGAGCTCGCGCGTCAGCTCGGTCTTGAGTTGCCGCTCGCGCGCGCGACCAAAGAACAATACGAGCGCATGATTGCGGAAGGACTTGGCGAGTTGGATAAATCCGGCATCGCCGAGCTCACCTTCAAAGATCGACATAAACATTCCGGCGACCGCGTCTGACCAGCATCCACGCCGAACTCACAGCGAGCCGTCGATTTACGGCTTGGTTTCTCTGACAGGAGTAGCGGGCGGCAAAGCGACGCTTGGAGGACTAGTCGTGGTTTTTTCCGAGCTTGTCGCACTCTGAGTCCGGCCGGGCTTGTTTAGAGCGGTGATGACATCTGCCGTGAAATCGACGTCATCTTTGGAAAAAAGAAGTGGAGAGAAGCCATTCAAACTCGCGCCGGACTTGTCGAAAACTAGATCCAGATTCTTCGATCTGACACGATCCATGACGGTTTCGGTAATTTCCTTCACAATTCCTTCCCGCATCCGAAGCATCTGTTGCTGGAGTTGCTGTTCACGTGTTTGTCGGAACTCATTAAGCTCGCGCTCCATATTCTTGATGTTCGTGATCCTGTCGTCGCGCTCTTTAGCCAACTTGGATTTGGCATCGGGACTCAGCGCCGTGGATTCTAGTTGTTTGTTGATATTATTGATTTCGTCGAGCGCTTTTTTGTATGCGTTCGCGCGCTCATCAAACTCCTTCTTTGCCGCATTTTTCGCCTCGTTGATTTTGGTTTCAGCGTCTTTCGTTTTGCTAAATTCTTTGAACGCGCGGTTCATGTCGACCGTGCCTACTTTCATCTGAGCGCACGCCACACTTGGGATGAGAAAACTGATGGAGAGAAGGATGGAGAGAAGAGGGCCTTTCATCATATCAATGCCGGCAACTGTTTTCACATCTCTTGTTGGATAAGGCGGACTTGTCAGGGGATTCCCGCGTTGTCGCCATCAAGGAAAATGGATCGGACGGGCAGGTCGAGGCGAACAGCGACTGGCGCGTCAGACATTTCACCCGGATAGGTGTGATTGGCCGTCAGAAATGACGTTCGCAAACAGACCAGTTCTGTGGTGCTTATTCTAAGATTGAACTGATTGCGCGGAGTACAAACGCGCTGGAGATAATTTAGGGCGGAAACAGTCCGGTAACTAGGGGGCGAAGCTAAACTCGAAAGTTGCGGTAGACGGTCGGCTAAACCTTCTTTCGGAAACGTCCCTGCCAGCCTGCCCAACAAACTATCCTGTGCCGTTAGCAAATGGTTTTGCTCGGCAACATTTGGTCTTGGAAATCTCCACTGAGCGAAATACAGGGTTGCAGCGACCATTAACAAGCAACCCGCAACAACGGCGGCCGTTCCCGGTGATTGGAGCAAGCCCAACAACTTAAACGGCCAAGTTCGCCAGTGGTTCCTCGCAGCTCCAATAGCCTCAACTTTGCGGTGCAAGATGGCGGCAACCGTTTCAGAAATACTCGGGTGATCTCGGTCTAACAAATCATCCCGTCGAGCCGCTGCGGCCTTGAATGCTACATTCACTGGAAATTCTTTCATCAACACAGCGTTCAGCATTTCTATCCGCGACGAGGAAATCTGCGGCAATTCTCCAAGCTGACTATCGCGCCGACGTGCGATTTCGTGGAACGAGTCGGTCAGCTCGGCCGTTTGGTCTGCGTCATCCATTAGAAGTTGTGAGATTGGAGCGAACTAACAGGGCATGGAGCTTTGCTTTACATCTCGTTAGTCGCGTACAAACAGTCTTGGGCTTCATCTTTCGAGCTTCACCGATTTGTTTAAACGTGAGCTCGCCGAAAAAGTGTAAGTGGACCAAATCGCGATCAACCTCATCGAGTTCTTCTATCGCTCGATGCAAGATTGCGGCTCGATCACTCTCTTCTGAGGCGTCGGCGGGGGATTTGGCCCGGCCGTCTCGAGTGTCTACCGAACGATCAAACGGAACCAGAAGCTCTAGCCCACGCTTCTTGGCCGATTTCTTGCGAAACAAGGTCGCGGCTTGTTTCGAAGCAATCCCAAGCAGCCATCCCCTAAACAGTCCCTTCCCTGAAAACGTTCGAATGCTATTGATGGCCGCCTCAATCGATGCCTGCGCGACATCCTCCGCGTCTTGTTCATCGAACGAACGGTAGAGACGATTCACGAATTTCACCAGCAACGGCCATGCAATTTTGAACAACAAATCCCAAGCAGCCACATCGCCGCCCTTGCATCGCTTTCCGAGAACTTCGAGTTCTGCCCATCTCGGATCCTCTTCCCGCATTTGGCTTTGTTGTAGAGACGAATGCCGTGACTCGTACGGAAGCAGTCTCCGTGAGAATTCGCTAAGCGGGGCCAAAATATCGCTAGCCGCTTGAGATGCAGCAGACCCATAGTAACTCATAGCTGAAAAAATTGATTTCCGTGACTACAAGTCCTGACAGTTCCATCGCGAATTCGTTGGATCTATCATTATCTGATGCAGCGTTTCATCGCATCTCCTCAAAAGGCTGGTAGCAAGTTGCTTCAGGAATCCTTCAAATTTCTCGAAAGAATTTAGGGGCTAGCAGCTTGAAATCGCGTTCCGCAACGGCTGGCGTTTCGCGCCCAGCCTTTTTCTCTTGGGTCCGCAGCGCTTAGAGGCAACGGCTACAATAGCAAGATCGAGATAAGCAAATCGCGCGAAAGTGGCATGACTCGACAGGCTGTGGGATTGTGATCGGTCGATGAAAACGATCTGGCGCGTGTTTGGTTACTTAAAGCGTTACCCGGCGCTAGCGCTGGGCACGCTCGGATGCGCCATCATCGGCACGCTGATGGTGATCGTTTTTCCGGGCGTGACCAAATTGATCATCGACGACGTCGTGCGGCAGCATCATCCGGAAAAACTGATGCCGCTCGTCTTATTCGCGCTGGTTGCGTTTCTCCTTCAGCACGGTTTCAACACGCTCCGGATCATTTTAAACAACACCTTCGAGCAACGGGTGATCTTCGATCTGCGGAGCGATCTGTATTCGCACATTCAATTGCTCCCGCTGCGCTGGTTCGATAATCGCGCGACTGGCGATCTGATGACGCGGGTAATCGAAGACGTGAACTCGGTCGAACGGGTGTTGATCGACGGGATCGAGCAGGGCGTGGTTGCGGTGCTGCAAGTGGTGATCGTTCTGAGCGTGATGTTTTATTTCAACGCCAAGCTTGCGTTGCTGGCGCTGATTCCGTTCCCGTTTTTGATCGCGGGCGCGCTGACTTACACCCTGACCGCGCATCGGCGTTATCGTCTGCAACGCCGGGCGGCCTCGGCGATGAACGCGCTCTTGCACGATAATCTGTCCGGGATTCGGCAAATAAAGAGTTTCGCGCGCGAGAAGGAGGAACACGCGCGGTTCAATCGTGTCAGTGATCAATTGCGCCACGCGACTCTGGTGGTGATGCGGGTTTGGGCGATTTACTCGCCGTCGATGTCGATGTTCGAAGCGATCGGCGCCGTGATCGTGCTCTGGTTCGGAAGTTACGCCGTGCTCAGCGGCACGATGCAACTTGGCGATCTCGTCGCTTTCCTAATGCTGACCGCGTTTCTGTACGATCCGATCAGTCGGCTCCATCAATTGAACCAGCTCGTGCAAGCCGGCCGCGCTGCGGGCGAGCGCGTGTTTGAAATTCTGGACGAACCGATTGAACCGGGCTGGATCGACAATTACATGCCCGTGCGCGTCGCTGGCGACATTCGGTACGAAAACGTTAATTTCAGTTACGCCGAAGGTTTGCCGGCACTGAAGAATATTTCGCTGCACGCACATCCGGGCGAAACGATTGCGCTGGTCGGCGCAACTGGAGCCGGCAAATCCACCGTCGCGAGTTTACTCCCGCGCTTTTACGAATTGAAAGGGGGCGATGGCCAGATTTTCGTCGATGGCAAAGAGATCCGCGAATACGGTATTCGCGCTCTGCGGGAGAACATCGGCCTCGTCACGCAGGAAAGTTTTCTCTTCAACGGCTCGATCCGAGAAAATCTGTTAATGGGCAAACCGAGCGCGACCGATGCGGAGTTGTGGCGTGCAGTCGACGCGGCCAATGCGCGGGAGTTTATCGAGCGCCTGCCTGATAAATTGGAAAGCATCGTCGGCGAGCGCGGCGTAAAACTGAGTGTCGGGGAAAAGCAACGGCTCTCGATCGCGCGTGCTCTGTTGAAGGATCCGCCGATTTTGATTCTCGATGAAGCGACCGCCAGCGTGGACACGGCGACCGAGCGTCTGATTCAGGAAGCGCTCGAACATTTGATGGCGAACCGAACGTCGATCGTCATCGCCCACCGACTTTCGACGATTGTGCGCGCCGATCAGATTCTCGTTCTCGATTACGGCCGGATCATCGAGCGCGGTACGCATGAGGAGCTGATCGGGCACGGCGGGAAGTACGCGCGGTTATGCGAGCAGAGCTTGCTCGAGTCGCCGCGCGAACTCGTCGACGCGACATCGAATCTGGAGGAAGCGCCGGTCGCTTCGCCAGACGAGCAGATGTCGATCTAAGCGATCGGACCGCTGCGCTGGATTAACGCGTTGAATTTCTCTTCCAGCTTTTCGTAACGCTGCTCGGCTTCTGCGAGCGCGCGGCGTTCTTCGCGCAAGGTTTGTTCGAGATCGCGGATGCGTTCTTGGAGGCGAATCGAAATGCCGGTCGCCGCGGGCTCGGTCGCAGTGTCGGTTGCGTTCGCCTTCGAGCCGGTCGCGTTTGTTTTGAAGAGCACAGTCATTTCGCCGATTTGCCGGCGAGTTCCGTCGCACGAGTTGATAACGAAAGTGTCCGCGTTGATATCGCCGAGCCGGATGAATTCCTGAATCGCGCCGACGGTGGTCGGTCCGTAATAATGTTCGCTCGTGACTTCGACCAACCAATCCATGCCGAGTTGCGAAACCATCGGCGCTTTCATCCACGTTTGTTGATCGGTTGAAACGACATCCTGGGGCGCGACTTGAGCGGACGAAGCCCAGCCTGCGAGTTGGTCGAACGAAATCGGGCCGAAGACGGCGCCGTCCTGATGTTTGCGCAAAAACCAGCGTTGGCTGGAGACTTCCTCCATCAGTTATTCGCCGGAGGAAGACGGCGATGGAATTGGCGATGGGGGAATTAAGAGCGTCTGGCCGGCCTGCAATTTCAAAGGATTATCGATGTGATTAAATTTTTGGAGCTCGCTTACGCTGATGTTGTGCATCTTCGCGATGGAGGTGAGCGTTTCGCCGCGGGCGACGATGTGGCTGTTGCCATCACTTGCTTTCGCGGACGACTCGGCCGGCGCGGCGGCGGATGTCGATGTTGCAGATGTGGAGGTTGAAGCTGCGCCCTCGCCGATCAGGACGCCGGGACGTTGGTTGGATAGCTGTAACTGAAGCTTGAGAATCTGCTGCGAAAGCATGTCGATCTTCGCATTCTGCTCGTCGATCTTTTTGGTCAGCTCTTGAAGTTGTGCGGCTTGAGTCGCAGCAGTTTGAGTCGCGGCGGGTTGAGTGGCAGCGGTTTTCGGAGTGGGTGCGAAAGTCTGGGCGAGGCTGCTCGAACTCACGAGAGCGATCAAAACAAAAGCGGCAAAAGCATTCCCGGTCAGTGACTTCATCGAACCTCGATTTTGACATTAGCCGCTCCCACTGGCAAGCGGGGCCAACTGGAGGGCGTCAGCTTGCCTTCTTATCATTTCTCCTTAAATTTTTTGGTATGCCGGAGCGCGTGCAAAAGCCGTTTGATCCCGCTCCGTGGGGACCGAAGCAGGGGGACGAAGGTGGTCCGCGTTCGCCCGACGTCTCGCGACCGGACACGAAGGATTTATTGAAGAAAATGCGGAAGGTGGACCCGAACCAGTCGAAGCGCTACCGCCAGCGCACCGGTCAATAATGGACAAGCCGCCTTTGGCACTCGATCCGAACTTTTCGGGAGCGAGCGAAGATTTCCCCGCGATTTTGCGCCGCAAAAGTCTGCTTCAAATCGCGCCTGAGCCAACGGCCGCGGCGGGAACTCGCACATTCATTCCGACCGAGTCAACGACCATCCTCGCTTTCAAGTTCGCCGGCGGCGTGCTGGTAGCGGGCGATCGTCGCGCGACGGCGGGCAACACCGTGGTTTACGATCGCGCCGACAAAGTGTTGGAGATTGATCGTCACTCAATCATGGCCATCGCCGGTGTGCCGGCGACGGCGTGGGAAATGGCGCGTGTGCTCGAGCATTCGTTTCAATATTTTCGACGCACGCAACTCCAGGAGATGAGCGTGGACGGAAAAGTGCGCGCCCTTTCCAAATTGTTGCGCGACAACTTCGGTTTTGTGATGCAGGGCGTCGGCGTGGTGGTGCCGATCTTTGCGACCTACGATGGAAATTCAAAACCGGAAGCGCGCCTTTATTTTTACGACGCGATGGGTGCGCAATTCGAAGCGACCGATTACGCTGCAACCGGTTCCGGTTCGCCGGCGGTGCGCGGCATCCTTTATTACGAAAACAACTGGGGTGGCAAAAAGCTGCAGGAATTGAATGAGGAGGAAGCGGTTGCGATCGCGCTGCGAGCGCTCGACACCGCGGCGGAAGCGGACACATCTACGGGCGGGGTCGACCGAAGCGGGAAAATTTTTCCGCTGATCAAAATTGTTTCGGGCGACGGGATTAGCACTCTGCCAGAAGCAAAGATCGCCGGGATCTTCAAACAGAGGGTCGCATGATCGAAGAACCGTATCGTTGGGTGGAAGCGATCGCGAACCGGCGCGAGTACATCGAAACGCAACTCGCAGCCGGCAGTCCGATCGCGGCAGTGGGATATCGGGACGGCATTCTCTTTGTGACGGTTGGGCGCGTGCGCCAAAAGATTTTCGAGATTTACGACCGGATCGCGATGGGCGCGATCGGTCATCCGGGCGACATCGAGCGATTGCGGATGGCGGCGATTGAACTGGCGAGCACAGAAGGTTTCACCCGGTCGGCCGCGGACGTTTCGCTGCGCCGGCTCGCGCATTATTCACTCAGTCCGGTGATGAAGAGCGCATTCGAACAGGTTTATGGTCCGCCCTACCTGGCGCGGCTTCTTTTCGCCGAAATCGGTTCGAGCCCGAAAGAAGATTTATTTTTGCGCGTCGATTACGACGGCGCGATCGCGGCTGATGGCTTGACGGCGCAACCGCGGCAGCGGTTCGCGGTCTTGAGCGGAACGCGCCAGTCGGCCGACCTGATGGAAAAGTTTTTGCAAAAAGCGCACGTTACCGATGCGGCGCTGCCGGATGCGGTGAACATTGCGTTCGACGCATGGAGCGTTGGCCGGATGGCGATGGGAGAAAATGCGAGCAAAGAATTGCCGGACCCCGCCGCTGTCCGCAAACATCGGGACGAGCAACTGGCCAGCGCCGGAATTGAAGCGGCTGTGCTCGAACGCGACACGAAGAGCGCGATGCGGTATCGAATCTTGCCGGACGAAGAGCTGCGCTCCAGCCTTCAACATTGACGATGTTTCGAGGGCGATTCGGCTTCGGCGGGACAATGAAAAACATTGTCGCGTGGCTCGGGCTTGCGCTCATGCTCGCGTCGTTCGTCTGGTGGCAAATCCTTTCTATTCCGCGGCCGGCGACTTCGATGCGACGCACGGCCTCGCCCGCGCCATTTACCCTGGTCGTTCTCGATCCCGGCCACGGCGGCCAGGATTCCGGAGCGATCTGCGGCGCCATTTTCGAGAAAGATTTGACTTTCGATATCGCGCAACGAGTCGATCGATTACTTCAAGCCCAGGGTCTTGCCACTTTGATGACGCGGGTCGGGGACAGTTATGTTTCGCTGGCGGACCGCGCCGCGGTTACGAATCGCGCGCGGGATTGCATCTTTGTCAGCATTCATTTCAACGAGTCAAAGAAAGTGGTCAGCGGCGTCGAGACCTATTTTGCGGAACATCAGGCTGCGCCGGCGCCGAGGCTGGTTTCATGGATTCCCTTTTTCCAGGGGCCGGCGGCCGAGTCCCCCACATTGGCGAGCCAGAGTTTGGCCCGATTCATTCAGGAAGCGATGGTGGCGCGGACGAAGGCGCCGGATCGGGGGACGAAAGCGGAACAGTTCTTTGTCATTGCCAACGTCGACGTGCCGGCGGTGTTGGTGGAAGCCGGATTTCTCAGCAACAAGGAGGATATCGCGAAAATTGAGAGTAACGATTACCGCGAGCAAATGGCGGCCGCGATTAGCGAAGGCATCCTGCGTTATCGGGACGTTTTGAAAGAACGCCAACTGCCCCTGGCGGTGACCGGGCCAGGGACTGAATAGGGGGAAGATTTAGGCGTCCAAGCAACATCGACATCAGATGAAACTTCGGATCGCAATTTTCATTCTGCTCGGCTTGGTTGGACCGCTTTGGGCCGATCAAGCGATCCAAAATGTGCAGCAGGCGTTGAAGGACCAGGGTTTTTATTACGGTGAAATTACCGGGACAAAGGATGCGGACACCACCGCGGCGATTCGCCGTTACCAGATTCGCAACGGGCTCCAGATTACGGGCGATCTCAATGACGAAACGCTAAAGTCACTTGGCGCCGATTCTTCCGGTGCGCGCGCGACTGTCAAAGCCTCGCCAACTCCAGCGCCGGATACTTCGGATTTGCGCACAGAGCGGCGCGAGAACCCGGCGCCGACAAATCCTTTGACCGGCCAACCATTTCCTGAGCCGCAGCAAGATCGATCTGCCGAGGGACAAATTCGCCGGGGTGGACAAGCGCCGGTGCGTCCGGATTACGAAGCAGTTCCAGCGCGTCCGGCTGAGAATTTTGCTGGCACGCCGTACGAAGCAGCGCCACCGCAGGTCCAGCGCGATGTGATTATTTCTGCTCAAAATATTTTGGCGCGGCGTGGACTGTATCGCGGCGCGTTCGACGGAAACGCCGGCCCCGATTTGGAATTTTCGCTGCGTGCGTACCAGGCGCGGGTGGGACTTCCCGTCACCGGTCGACTCGATTTGGAGACTCTCGCTGCCCTCGAGCTTTTGCGGGGCGCGAACGCGCCGGTTTATGTGCCGCGCCGGCGCCCATGGCGAGAAGCGCCGGTGCGCGGCGAATGGATCCCGGACCGCTGATCCGGCTGGTGAGATGTCGATCTTGCGAGCGGTCGAGATCGTTTGGCTTAAGTCTTATCCTGATCAAAGCGGACCGCTTGTAATTCGGCGAAGACGGTGCCGACAAAAATCTGCGCTTCGATACGAAGCGGAATGCGATTTTCATCGTCTGAGATCCATATCGTCGCGCGCCGGAATTTCCGATGCGGTTCCAACTCGAGCTTCTTACCGAGACGCTTGAGTTGAAGATCGATTTTGATGGCGTTGTACGCTCCTGCCCGAACGGACACTCGCTCGTGTGCCAAGATCGTGACCGTGGTCAGATACGCCGAGGTGGCGGGATAAACGACGATGTGATAAGCGCTGTGATCGTTCAGGGGCTGGCTGCGCAGATAAAGCAATGCGCTGTGAAGATCGAATAGACCGGGGAAATTAAATGGTCGTGTTGTCGTCGTGCCGGCGCCGGGACCTTCCGTCCGCGCGCGGGTCACGCCGGAATTGGTGAAGGTAAGATCGGTGATTAGCTTTTTTTTGCGGTAAATCTCGGTCTGCTTGCTTTCGATCGGGCGAAGCGTTTCGGAATCGGCCAGGCCACGATAACTGGCATCTAGTTTCCACAAGGCGCGGACGAGACCGATGGTGCGACCGGCCGCCTCGAGCTGAAAACGTTTATCAGCGGTTTTGCTGAAGTGCATGTCTCCGGTGCCGGCAGTGAATCCGGACCAGCCGAAGTGGTAGGTCGCG
>Ga0137399_10000093_pt1 | contig 30711 bp, 29 predicted proteins | sample czorhiz316metaG_FD_104810 | JGI IMG/M metagenome (GOLD analysis project Ga0137399, IMG submission 104810) | Vadose zone soil microbial communities from Angelo Coast Range Reserve, California, USA - czorhiz3.16 metaG | ecosystem: Environmental > Terrestrial > Soil > Vadose zone | place: USA...
AGGTGGCGGGTCATCATCGCGGCGGCGAGTATCAGCGCGCCGGGGTTTGCGATGTTTTTTCCCGCGATGTCCGGAGCGCTCCCGTGAACGGCCTCAAACATGGACACGGTTGCGCCGATGTTTGCGCCCGGAGCCAGGCCGAGACCGCCGACCAGGCCCGAGCAAAGGTCTGAAAGGATGTCGCCGAACAGGTTTGTCGTCACGATCACATCGAACTGGCGGGGATTCATAACGAGCTGCATGCACATATTGTCGACGATCTTGTCCTCGGTCGTAATCTCCGGGAAGCCGGCGCCGATCGCCCTTCCGACATCAAGGAATAAACCTCCGGTGAACTTCAGGATATTCGCTTTGTGCACGATGGTGACTTTTTTCCGCCCCTCCTTCCTCGCGTATTCAAAGGCATACCGAAGGATCCGTTCCGAGCCGGAACGCGTGACGACTCCAATGGTTTCGGCGGCGCTCTTTGCGGGGTCGATGTAATGCTCGATGCCCGCATAGAACTCTTCCGTATTTTCGCGGAGGACGATCAGATCGATATCCTTCCAGCATGACTTCACGCCTTCGAAGGACTTCGCGGGCCGCAGGTTTACGTACAGGTCAAACTCTTTCCTGAGGGCCACGTTGACGCTCCGGAAGCCGGAACCTATCGGCGTCGTCAGTGGACCCTTGAGCGCGACCTTATTTCGCCCGATCGACTCGATCACCTGCGGAGGCAGGGGATCCTTGTACTTTTCCAGGGCTTTCGTCCCCGCCTCCTGGTATTCCCATTGGATCGGTACTCCGGCTGCCTCGAGAACCTTCACCGTCGCCGTGGTGATCTCGGGTCCGATTCCGTCCCCGGGTATGATCGTTACTGTGTGCATGCAATGCGGAAAAAATTCGCGAGATTAATCCGGGGGCTGCCCGGGATCAGGGCGATGAAAGCCGGATGAATGTACGAAAAAATCACCTATTGTGGACGAGCCGACGGTGGAGTTTTTTGAATTCCCGAAGGAGCGCCGGCGGGACTTTCCAGGCACGGCGATTGAACGAGTGCATGTCGTTCAGCAGTTCGAGAGTGTCGCGGCCGGTCGTCCGTGCGATCTCAGCGAGCCGCTTGTAATTATCCGTGGAGATTTCCGTACCGGGGAGGCGGAGGCGGAGCAAAACGTGCCCGATGAACTGCGTCAGGAATAAGCTTGAAGCCATGAGCGCATCGTGACGGCGCGGTTTCATGTACCGCACGGTGAGGCCCCGCTTCCCGAGATACCGCGAGACATGGCGAAGCCGCGCGCCGGAAATTCTCACGGGACAAAGTATAATCGTCTTCCCGCGCCAGGAGCGCGATGCGCTGTCGGGTCCGAAAAGCGGGTGAGTGCCGAGTACCGAAGTATGGCGGGGCAGGAGCGATCGCATCCAGCGGATGGGCTCCTCCTTTACCGAGCAGACGTCGCACACAAGCGTCCCCGGCCTGAGAAGTGGACCGAGCGTTCTGAGAGCTGCGCGAAGTCTATTAATAGGAACGGCGAGGACGATCACCTTCTTTCGCGCCGCTTCTTCAATGGAAACTCTGGTGACGCCTCTCTCGGTCCGGATTCGAAGCTCCGGATCGTGGATTGAGACGCGAAAGTCTTTTTTCAAGTAGCGGGATGCGAGTCGTCCGAATCGTCCATATCCGATGATCGCGAGCTCTTTCTTCATGCCCCCTTCTGGATGGAGCGGGCATGCTCAAAAACCGCATGGAAGATCTTGCGGACGAACTCTGGGTCGAGATTGGCCTCGAGGGCGAGCGCCAGTCTTTTTTTTATAATGTCCCGCTCGCGCCCGGGATCCGGAATCGGGATCCGGCGGCTCTTCTTCCAGCGGCCGACTTCGCGCACAAGCTCCTGGCGCTGGCCCAGCAGAAGCATCAGCATGTCGTCGATGAAATCGATCTCTTTGCGGATCGACCCGACCGAGGTCGCGCCCCTGAGAAGCGACTGCCGCGCAAGATGATCGGCGATCACGATGGCGATCATCGATTCTACAACAGGCACCACGCGCGGGCACAAGCAGGGATCGTGGCGCCCCTCGACCTTGATCGTGCGGTTTTTGCCTCTGACATCGACCGTCCGCTGGGCTTTCGGGATGGATGAAGGGGGTTTGACCGCAACCCGCACCACGATGTCCTCTCCGTTTGAGATGCCGCCGAGGATCCCGCCGGAGAAATTCGTACTGGTCCGGATGCGGCCGGTCTTCTTCTCTTTATAAAATTCATCGTTGTGTTCGCTCCCCTTCATCCGGGCTGCGGCGAATCCGGATCCGATTTCGACCCCCTTAATAGCCGGGATCGACATGAGCGCCTTCGCGAGATCCGCCTCCAGCTTGTCGAACACGGGGTCCCCGAGGCCCGCCGGACAGTTCTTCACGACCGCCTCGACAACGCCGCCGAGCGAGTCCCCCTGGGATTTCACTCGAAGGATTTTATCAATCATTTTCTTGGCCGCACGGGGATCGGGGCAGCGGACGCTATTCTTCTCGATATTTTCATAAACTATTTTCTTCGCGACAATTCCCCCGACCTCCTTCGTATAGCCGATGATTTCAATGCCTCTTTTCGCAAGTATCTGCTTGGCGACTGCGCCGGCGCCGACGCGCCCCGCCGTCTCTCTCCCCGACGAGCGGCCACCCCCGCGGTAGTCCTGAATCCCAAATTTCGACAGATACGTATAGCCGGCATGGCCCGGCCGGAAAAGGTCCTTGATTGAATCATACGCCTTCGGGTTTTGATCCTTGTTCCAGATGAGCAGACAGATCGGGGTCCCAAGCGACTTGCCTTCAAAAACTCCGCTCAGGATCTGGACCTGATCCGCCTCGCTCCTGGATGTTGTGACCGAGCTCTGGCCCGGCCGCCGGCGGTCGAGCTCCTTCTGAATTCCCGCCTCCGATATCGGGAGGTTCGGTTTGACGCCGTCGATCAGGACGCCGACCCCCTTGCCATGGCTCTCTCCGAACGTCGTGATTCGAAACAGACTCCCCAACGAATTCCCCGCCATCAATTACTCCTTTTCTTCGAGCTTGCTGAATTCCTCCCAGAAATTCGGAAACGATTTGCCGACGCACGATGGATTCGTGATGACCACGCCCTTGACGCGAAGGCCCGCGAGCGCGAAACTCATCGCGATACGGTGGTCGTTGTACGTCTCGATGGTCGCGCCCCGCAGAGGGTGCGGATGGATGGTCAACCCGTCTTCGTGCAGTTCAACCCCGGCGCCGAGCCGGGAGAGCTCCGCTGTTATGGCCTTGAGGCGATTCGTCTCCTTGTGCCGCAGGTGCGCGACGTTGAGAATCGAGGTGGGTCCTTCGGCGAACGCGGCGACTACCGCCAGGGTCGGGACGCTGTCGGGTATTTCGTTCATGTCTGCGTCGATCCCCCGAAGCTTGCCTCCGTGGAGCTCGATGGAGTCGTCATGTTTCGTGATACGGCATCCCATCTCGGAGAGCAGTCCGACAAAACGGATGTCGCCCTGGAGGGATTCCGGTGAAAGATTCGTAATCACGACATGCCCGCCTGAAATCGCCGCAGCGGCGAAGAAGTATGTCGCGGATGATGCGTCGGCCTCGATCGTAAATTCATGGCCGATATATTTTTGCCTGTTGCTGACGCGGAACAGCGAGGACTCGATAACCTCGATCTCCGCGCCGAACGACCTCATGACATGAACCGACATGTCCACATAGGGAAGAGAGCTCAATCGGCCGATCACATGGAGCACGACGGGGCGCTTTGCGTACGGCGACGAAAGGAGGATCGAGGACACGAACTGGCTGCTGACCGAGGCATCGATGTCGATGCGGCCACCGGCAAACGTGCCGCCTTGAATCCGGACCGGAGGATATCCGTCACGGCTCGATGTCTTGATGCCGGCACTGTGCAGCGCATCCAGCAAATGCTGAATCGGGCGGCGCTGCATGTTCTCGTCGCCGGTGACGACGGTCTCGCCGTTCACGAGGCAGGCAAAGGTGGTCAGGTATCGCATCGCTGTCCCGGCGTTGCCCACGTAGATTTCATTCCGCGGAGGCTGCAATTCTCCCCCGCTTCCGTGCACTTCAAGACGGTCAGGGTGGTCGACGATCCGGACCCCGAATTCCTGAAGCGCCTTGACGAGATAGCGGGAGTCTTCGCTGCCCGAGGGATGCAGGAGCGTCGATACGCCATCGGCGAGCGCAGCAGCGATCAATGACCTGTTGGTGTAGCTCTTCGAAGGGGGGATCCGGATGTCGGCGTCGATGGGACGAGCGGCGCGAATCGCCCTGGCGGTTTGGGGGCTCATGGGACGACTGTCAGAAAAAGGTGCGACTGGAGACGGGCCTGCGCATTAAACAGCTCCGTCCCGGGGATGATGCGGCATCCCGCTTCGCGCGACTGCCGAAGGAGCGGCGTGAGAGGCGGATTGTAAACCGCATCGAAGACCGTCATACCGCGCTTCAGAAAACGTCGCGGGATCAGCGTTTGCCGGGGGACCGACCGCATCCCGACGGGCGTGGCGTTCATGATGATGTCCGCGCCCAGGCTCGTGATATGCTCTAAAGCCGCCCAGGAGCAGCCGAACTTCAATGCAAGCGCGCGCGCTTTTTCTTCAGATCTTCCGACGATCGTCGTGGAGGCGCCGGCGGAAATCGCGGCGTAGGCCATCGTCCTGGCGGTCGCTCCTGTTCCCAGGACGATCGCCCGTTTTCCCCTCGGCTTCGCATGCTGCTCAAGAATCCTGCGGACGGCGGGTAAATCGGTGTTGTAACCGATGAGCCTGCGTTTTCGAACTACAACAGTGTTGACCGAGTTGAGAAGGGACGCCACGGGATCGATTTCATCAAGCAGGGGAATGATCGGCTTTTTGAACGGCATCGTGATACTGAGGCCTGCTATTTCGTCGCGAAAAGCGGAGAGGAAGGAATTCAGATCATCGACCAGAAAATTGACGTAGACCGCGTTCAGCGACTTCCGCGCGAAGATTGAATTATGGAACGCGACCCCGCCGCTATGAGAGACCGGGTTGCCAACGAGTCCAAAAATCTTCGTGTGTTTGTCCAAAGTATGAACTCGGTAAGTCTTTTTCAAGTCGGCCGCCGTCAACTGCCCGGAAGCGGTTGTTTTCTCCGCTGACAGGGCGGCGTAGGTGAGGGCATTGCCATATTTCGCGCCAAGGATCCGGCTTATCTGCCCCCGCTCATTCATGCAGAAAGCGGCGATTTGTCGCCCGTCTTTTCTTGCTCGCGTCAACAGCTCGAAGACTCGACCGTTATCGCAGATATCGTTTGCCATTGTCACGAGTTTCAGGATGCCGCCCGGAGTGGCAGCGAGCCGCCGAAAGATGGGAAAGAGTTTCTTCGGTGTTTTGTTAGGATCGTGGTGCGAAACGATCAACCGGCCGGACGCGCCGGGCCGTAGTAACGAGCGGATGCGTGAGGCGCCCCACCGCATCTCGATGTCCACATATTCCGCCCCATGGCTCAGGGCAGACGAAAGAATGCGCACCTGTTCCCCCGCATTCCCGCCGAAGAGGCCCCCTTCGAGACGGTGCCGGTTCGTAATGATTACGCGCGGCCGGGGGTTGCGCAATAATCTCTCCATGTCGAGGTTTTTAATATGATCGACCCGAATTTCAACGAGCTCCCGCGAGTGCCGGAGAGAGTGCATTTGCGCAAGCGCTTCAGTCATCGACCGCGGCGCAATGGATACGACGATCTTCACCCCGGGCGCACCGATAAACCGGCCCGGTATAATGATCGGGCCCGGGATGGCGACAGCCGGACGCCGGTGACTCCTTTTCCGATTTTCTCGAGGAGTGTATACTCGACGACTCCCCCCCGGGCTTTCTTATCAAGGCGAGTAAGGGAAAAGAGCCGGTTTATATCAAATCGTGCGGGAATTTCGGTCGGCAGGCCGAAGCGGCCGAGCAATCGCTCCAGCCGGACGACCTCATGCTGCGGGATCATGCCGAGGCTGGCCGAGATTCTTGCTTCGGCGACCATTCCGCTGGCGACCGCCTCGCCATGAGAGATGCGGTAACGGGAAAGAGATTCCAATGCGTGACCTATTGTATGACCGAAGTTCAGAATCCGCCTCCGATCGGCTTCCCGTTCATCCTGCTCGACGACGCTCTTTTTCAGGAGGCAACAACGCTGTATCATGTTCAGAACCAATTGGCTTTCCCGGGTGGCGCCCGTCGATGGGATAGATTCCAGCAGAGAGAAAAACTTCCGATCAAGGATCGAGGCATACTTGACGATTTCTGCGATTCCGTTCCGGATTTCTCGCGGGGGAAGCGTACGGAGAAATGCGCTGTCGATGTAGACCCGTGAAGGCTGATAAAAAGATCCGAGAAGATTTTTCCCCAGCGGATGATCGACTGCAACCTTACCTCCGACGCTGCTGTCGACCTGGGCAAGCAGGGTCGTCGGGATCTGAACGTACGAGACCCCCCGAAAGAGCGTTGCTGCGACAAAGCCGGCGAGATCGCCGACCATTCCCCCTCCCAGGGCAATGATCAGGGAGTCTCTCCCCGCACCGGCGGCCAGGAGAAGATTTTCGAGCCGCGCCTTCATCGTGCGGCTCTTGCTCTTTTCGCCGGCAGGAACGACAAGAATCTCAGTCCGTTTCCCACGCACCCTCAAGCTCCGGCCGACTGCCCGGGCGTAGTGCCGCGCTACATTTGAATCGGTTATGACGAAGACCTTCCCGCCGCCAGACTTCCGGACGATGTCTTCGATCGCCTCGGGCAGGGGGATGCCGACGAGTACGTCGTATGAATCGTCCGCCTGACGCCGCAGGTCGATATGGATCCTGGCCGGCTTCAACGGTCGAGCGCTCGCCGGAACGACTTCGTGAACCTTCGGGCTCTATCGAGCCCCTTGCCGGATCCGTTCCGCAATGCCTTGATCAAAGCGCTCCCGATCACCACTCCGTCGCTCAACCGGGCGATACGGCTTGCATCTTCCGGCGTGGAAATTCCAAATCCTACGAGGAGAGGGTTTTTCTTCACCGAAGCTCTGGCCCGCTGAAGGAACTCCAGGGCATGCTCTGCTATTTGCCTCCGCTCGCCCGTTACTCCGGTGATCGAAACACAATAGAGAAAGCCCGTCGATATCTCGTCCAGCCGGGCAAGCCGGCGGGGAGTCGTGGTGGGGGCCGCCAGAAAAATTGCCGCGAGAGACATTTTTTCCGCAGTGCGAACGTAGACCTCGCTCTCCTCGGGTGGGAGGTCGGCGATAATGGTCCCGTCGACGCCGATATCGGAGCACCGGGCGAGAAACTTTGTGAGTCCATAGGCATAGATCGGGTTCGCGTAGCCCATGAGCACGAGTGGGACGCCGCTCCGCGCCCTGATCTGGCGGGAGAATTCGAGCGTTTTTCTGAGGGTTACGCCGTTACGCAGCGCTACTTCTGAACTGTGCTGGATCGTGGGTCCGTCGGCAACGGGGTCTGAGAATGGGATCCCGAGCTCGATGACATCCGCCCCCGACTCTGCCAGCTCGAGGACGAGCGGAACGGTTTCGCGAATGGACGGATATCCCGCGGTGACAAAGAGCGATAACGCTTTTCGTCCGCCGCGCTGAATCTCCTGCAAGCGGTGCTGCAATCTCATGGGGTGTTTTTTCTTCGGTGGCGGAGAGCCCGGGCGCTTCGTGCAGGGGTTTCGGCCGGACCGGTCCCGGGACCGATTCCCCGAGTTATAGCCGGAAGGTCCTTTTCACCCCTTCCCGAGAGGTTCACGACGACGATTTCGTCCCCCGACGTTTCAGGCATCAGCGTCTCGAGATACGCAAGGGCATGGGCCGACTCCAGCGCGGGGAGAATCCCCTCGAGCCGGGTGAGCTCGAGCGCGGCGTCCAGCGCCTGCCGGTCGGTAACGGAAACGTACGAGACGCGGCCCGAATCTTTGAGATAACTGTGCTCGGGGCCTACCCCGGGATAATCCAACCCCGCGGAAATCGAATGGGCAGGCTTGATCTGCCCGTCCTCGTCCTGCAAGACATAGCTGTACGAGCCGTGGAGCACTCCCGGCTTCCCTGCGGTCAAAGTGGCCGCGTGGTGTCCGCTCTTGAGCCCGAGGCCCGCCGCTTCCACGCCGATCATTCTTACATCGTCCGTCATAAAATCGTAAAACAGCCCGATGGAATTGCTGCCTCCGCCGACGCAGGCGAGCAGATAGTCCGGAAGGCGGTTCTCGCGCTCTATTATTTGCCGCTTTGTCTCTCTGCCGATGACTTTCTGGAAGTCTCTCACGATCACCGGGTAGGGGTGCGGCCCGACCACAGACCCGATGACATAAAATGTATCCCGGACATTCGTCACCCAGTCCCGCAGCGCTTCATTCGTCGCGTCCTTCAGCGTCCGGGTTCCCGACGTCACCGGCACAACCCCGGCGCCAAGGAGCCGCATGCGTGTCACATTGATTTCCTGCCGCGCCATATCTTCGCTGCCCATATAGACGATGCAGGTCAGGCCCATCATCGCCGCGATTGTCGCCGTTGCGACGCCGTGCTGACCCGCACCGGTCTCGGCGATAATTCTCGACTTTCCCAGATGCCGCGCAAGCAGGATCTGACCGATCGTGTTATTGATCTTGTGCGCCCCCGTGTGACAGAGATCCTCGCGCTTGAGGTAGATTTTGGCAGCGCCGTATTTTTTCGTCAGCCGGCTCGCTTCGTAGAGCGGGGTGGGCCGGCCGGCATAATTGGTCAGGAGCGACGCAAGCTCGGCCTGGAAATTCTGATCGCGGCTGAGGGACTGGTAGGCATTCTCGAGATCGACCAGGGCCCCAATGAGCGTCTCGGGGACAAACCGCCCGCCGAAGATGCCGAAATGACCCCGTTCGTCGGGAACCTGGATCCCGGTGGTCATCGGGCGACCCCGGCGTTTTGGAACGCGCGGGTGAGGGTGCGGTCCATAATCGGGGCCAGTTGCCCGAGCTTCTCGAGCAGTTGAGCGAACCTGGACGGTTTGAGCGACTGGTACCCGTCGGAGAGCGCCATCGCAGGATCCTGGTGGACTTCGATAATCAGCCCGTCGGCTCCCGCTGCTATTGCGGCGAGCGACATGGGGGTGACTCCGTCCCAGACACCGATCCCATGGCTGGGGTCGACGATGATAGGAAGGTGCGAGAGCTTCTTGATTATTGGAATAGAATTAAGATCAAGCGTGTTCCTCGTCGCAGTCTCGAACGTCCTGATGCCCCGTTCGCAGAGAATGACATTGTAATTCCCCCCGCTCAGGATATACTCCGCCGACATGAGGAGCTCTTCGATGGTAGCGGCAAATCCCCGCTTGAGCAGCACCGGTTTTCGCACCGAGCCGAGGGCCTCGAGGAGAGAGTAGTTATGCATGTTGCGCGCGCCGACCTGAAGGATGTCGGCGCATTCGGCGACCGCAGCGAGGGTGGCCGTATCTTTCACCTCGGTGACGATCCGTAGCCCGGTGGCATCCCTTGCCTCCTTGAGATAGATAAGCGCTTCGTCCTTCAACCCCTGGAACGAGTACGGGGATGTTCTCGGCTTGTAAGCCCCGCCCCTCAGAAATCGTACTCCCAGATTTTTCAGCGTGAAGGCCAGGTCGATGATCTGGTCGCGGCTCTCGACCGAACAGGGGCCGGCGATGACGGTCAGCTCCCTGCCCCCGATCCGGCTGCCGTCGATCTGAATGACGGAGTTTTCGGCCTTGACGTCGCGGCTGACGAGTTTGAACGGCTTTGTTACCGGAATCGCCTCGAGGACCCCGGGAAGATTCAGGAAGAGTTCGGGGTCGACCTTCCCCTTGTTGCCGGTCACGCCGATCGCCAGGCGCTCCTCGCCCGGAATCTCATGAGGCGCGAAGCCGAGCGTTCGGATTTTTTCCTTCACGCGTTCAACATCGGAACGCGGCGCGTTTAATTTCATTACGATGAGCATGGCGATTCCAATCTGGTCATTGATTAGTCGAGGTCTGCAATCTTCTCAAACAGGGCTGTCACTTTTCTGCGGTCTTTCTTCCCGGGTGATTGCTCGACGCCGCTATTGACGTCGATCGCATACGGCCGCACGGATCTGACGATTGCGACGACATTCGCGGCATTCAATCCTCCCGCCACGATCAGGGGATGGTGACGCCGGAGTTGCATCGCCATCTGGAGATCGGGCGTAACCCCGGAACCTCCGTACATTTCATTTTTGGTGCCGTCGATCATGGCGGCCGAGATCGAAAATTCCTTCACGCGATCGATGTCGCGCGGAGTCCGGAACACCTTGACGACGCTGACGGAATATCCGAGGCAATCGGGGGGCTCTTCGTCCCCGCTCAATTGGATGACCCGGATCCCGGTTTCGCGAATGACCGATGCGATGAAATCTCTGGATGCATTCACAAAGACCCCCACCGGGGTTACAAAAGGCGGAAGTGCCCGGATGATTTCCGCCGCGGCCGAGGGCTCGATCGTGCGGGGGCTTTTGTCATAAAAAATAAACCCGAGGGCGTCGGCTCCGGCCTGGGCGCAGTACAGTGCGTCGGCGGCGCTCGTCATGCCGCAGATTTTAATCAGCGGCCGCATGCTTCAATCCGGCGAGCAATTCCCGGAGCGCTTCTCCGGGAGAAGGCGATTTCAGCAAGGTTGTTCCAATAAGCGCCGCCCGGATGCCGCCGGCCAGGAGTTTTTTTAGATCATCCGAATCCCGGATGCCGCTCTCGCTTACAATCGTTATCTCCGGCACGGAAGCGAGCTGCCGGGCGATCGTGAACGTGCGATCTAAATCGACGGCGAACGTCCTCAGGTCGCGGTTATTCACGCCGACGAGCAGCATCCGGTCAGGATCCAGAAGTTTCAGTTCTCCCGCTTCATGCAACTCCACCAGGGATTCAAGACCGAGCTCCCGGGCGGCGTCATGGAGTTCGGAAAGATGGCTTCTATCAAGAATGCCCGCTATGATCAGTACCGCGTCGGCGCCATACGCCTTGGCTTCGTGCAACTGGTATTCGTCGATGATAAAGTCTTTTCGCAAAAGCGGTATGGACGTAACGTTCCGCACGGACTTGAGGTCAGCCAATGATCCGGAAAAAAACCGCTCGTCGGTCAGCACTGAAACAGCAGCGGCCCCGTTTTCTGAATATTCACGGGCAACTTCGGCCGGGTCGAGCTTGTGCCGGAGGATTCCCGCCGCCGGCGAGGCCCGCTTTATCTCCGCGATGATCGCCATTCCCCCGGACCGCCGGAGCGCGTGGCGCAGGGATACGACTGTCCGTCCGTAGAACTCCAGATCGGCGAGGCCGGAGACGCGCACTTTTTGCTTCCGTCCGGCGATTTCTTCCCGCTTATGTTCGACGATGGTCTCGAGAATGTTCATTGGGTCGTATACGTCCGGAGGTCTTCGAGTTTCCGGAGCGCTCTCCCCGAATCAATCGATTCTTCGGCGAAGTGCACGCCCTCCTGAACCGTGCGAACCTTTTCGGCCGCCAGGAGGGCGAGCGAGGCGTTCGCCAGGACGATGTCGCGCCGCGGACTCTTGTCGCCCTTCAGAATGCTTACGGCGATGGCCGCATTGGTCTCCGCCGAACCGCCGCGGATGGATTCTCTCTTGACTTCCGGCAGCCCGAACAGGTTTGGTTTTAGATAGACCTTGCCGCTAAACAGGCGGCTCTTGATTTCATAGACCGTCGTTGTTGCTTCGAGGGAAACCTCGTCCAGTCCGTCTCTCGAATGAATGACCAGCACCTTGAGCGCGTCGAGGTTCGAGTAGACGCCAGCCATCTTTTGCGCGGCCTGCGGGCTGAATGCGCCGACGAGCTGCCGGCGTACCCCCGCCGGATTCGTCATCGGGCCGAGGAGGTTAAACAGCGTTTTCACGCCGAGCTCGGCCCGCGCCCTGGCCGCGTATTTCATGGCCGGATGGAAGAGCGGCGCAAACAGGAAACCGATTCCTATTTTGTTGATGCATGCGCCGGCCCGTTCGGCGGGGAACTCGATGTTCACTCCGAGGGCTTTGAGGACGTCGGCGCTTCCGCAGGCGCTCGACATCGATCGGTTCCCGTGCTTTGCGACCGTCACGCCTGCGCCGGCGACAACGAACGAGGCGACGGTGGAGATATTGAACGTGCCCGATCCGTCTCCCCCCGTGCCGCACATATCGATTGCATCGGGGTCGTCGATCCGGACCCCGAGGCATTTTTCCCGCATGACTTCGACGAAGCCGAGAAGCTCCTGCTGCTGCTCTCCTTTCAATTTCAAAGCCATGAGAAGCCCCGCGATCTGCGCGTCGGTGGCCTGCCCGTCCATGATTGTTCGCATCGCCGCTGCCGCCTCCTCACGGGTGAGGTGCTGGCGCTCGGCGGCTTTTTGTATGAATTCCTTCATGCCACACCTATTGGCGCATGTTCATCCAGTTCGCGATAATCGTGCAGCCCGCGGTCGTGAGCACCGATTCGGGGTGGAACTGGATCCCCTCGATCGGATATTCCTTGTGCCTTATGCCCATGATGACACCTTCTTCGGTCGCAGATGTGATTACCAACTCCGGGGGGAGTGACTCCCTGTTTATAATAAGGGAGTGGTACCGCGTGGCAAGGAACGGGTCTGGGACGGCTTTATAGAGCGCGCTGCCGTCGTGGCTTATCTTCGATGTCTTGCCGTGCATGAGCCGGGGGGCGTGCGCGATCAGTCCTCCGAATGCGTACCCGATCGCCTGATGGCCGAGGCAGACACCGAGAATCGGTGTAACCGCTCCCAGCCTGCGAACGAGTTCGACGCAGACGCCCGCATTCTCCGGGCGTCCGGGCCCGGGGGAGATGACAATCCGGTCGGGCTTCAATATCCTAATCTCTTCGATCGTGGCCGCATCGTTCCTTAGCACCCGCAACTCTTTCGTGTGCTGCCCCACGAGCTGGACCAGGTTGTACGTGAACGAGTCATAGTTGTCGATGATCAGAATCAAGCGGCCATTTCCTCTGCCATTCGCAGCGCCTCCACCAGCGCGCGGGCCTTGTTCGTCGTTTCTTCGAATTCGGCGACCGGGTTTGAATCGGCCACGATGCCCGCCCCCGCCTGGAGGTACATCCGGCCGTTCAGGGCGAACATCGTGCGGATTGCGATGCACATGTCCATGTTTCCCGAAAAATCGAAGTATCCGACGCCCCCCGCATAGATTGCGCGCCGGGTTGTCTCAAGCTCGTCGATGATTTCCATCGCGCGGATTTTAGGCGCCCCCGAAACCGTGCCCGCCGGGAAGGCCGCCTTCAACACGTCGACGCACGACTTGCCGGGCATGACGACGCCGGTGACGCGCGAGGCGAGGTGCATGACATGGGAGTAGCGGACGACGGTCATGAGCTGATCGACCTTCACAGTCCCGATCTCGCAGACGCGTCCCAGGTCGTTCCGCCCCAGATCGACCAGCATGATATGCTCGGCCCGTTCCTTTTCGTCGGCGAGCAACTCCCGTTCGAGGCCCGCGTCTTCGGCTTCCGTATTGCCGCGCCGGCGGGTGCCCGCGATCGGGTAAACCTCTGCAGTTCCGTTCTCCATCCGGACGAGAATTTCCGGGGATGATCCGATGACCTTGAAGCCGTTGTAATCGAGATAGTAGAGATAGGGGGAAGGGTTGATGACGCGCAGCGCCCGGTAGGCGTTGAAGGCATCCCCTTCGATGGGCGTCGTAAACCTCCGCGAGAGTACGACCTGGAAGATATCGCCGTCCGTGATATACTGTTTTGCCTTTTTCACAACGGAAACAAAACCGTCACGGCCTGTCTCCTCGACGAGCCGGCCGGTGTGGGCATGAAATTTCTGGATGCGCGGCGTTTTTTGTAAAAGCGACTCGAGGCGGCGGATTTCCTCCTGCGCGCGCTCATAGAGCCCGCGAAGACCGGTTTGACCGTCGACAAGCACGTTGACGATTGTGACGATTTCGTGCCGGTGGTGGTCGAAGACGATAATCGATGTAAAGAGGCAGAGAATGCTGTCGTCCAGGCCCGCTTCGTTCGTAACGGTGGACGGAATTTTCTCGATGAACCGGACGGCGTCGTAGCCGATAAACCCGACAAGCCCGCCCCGGAAGCGGGGGAGGGAAGGCAGGTGGGGTTGACGGTAGCGGCCCACGAAATTGTCAACGATGTCAAAGAAGTTTTCGCTTGAATCCCTTGCCACCGGAGTCGGGCCGGGTTGCCTGAATTCCTGGATGGTCGTTATCCCGTTTCTGCACTTCAGGATGGCGATCGGGTCGCGCCCGATAAACGAATAGCGGGCGACGAGCTCTCCGCCCTCGACGCTTTCAAATAAGAACGAAGAAGCGCTCCCTTCCCTCAAACGCAAATAGGCCGAGACCGGCGTCAGCATGTCGGCAAGCGTCCGCTTGCTGATGGGTATGACATTATACGACGCGGCAAACTCTTTAAACTCTTCGAAGGTCATCGGAGCCTCTTAATACACGAAAGCCCTTCCTGGCGTTCCAAGAAGGGCTTCTTACATTGTCGATTTATTGTTGCGTTATGCCGTTCCCGTCCCACCAGGTACTGAAAATACCGGAAACCAATACCAATAGCGAACGGCGAATTGAGTGGGAGCCGGGATTTTATCCATGGCTAAGGATACGAAGAATCCGTGAATTTGTCAAGTGGAAAATGAGTCCCGCTCTCTGGAAGGGTTTCGTCGAGAAGCCGCCGTGCGCGTTTCAGCTCCCGCCTGCGCGCACCGTCTTCCACTATATAGTAAAGCGCCGGGAGAGCGATCAACGTCAACAGGAGGGCCGATCCGAGCCCCCCGACGATAACCGTCGCGAGCGGGCGCTGCACGTCGGATCCAATGCCTGTGGCCAGGGCCGCGGGTATGAGCCCAAGGAGCGCGACAAGCATCATCATCAGGATGGGGCGGAGCTGCGTCCGCGCCCCCCTGCGTATTGCCTCTTCGAGGCCCACGCCTTTTTCGATCCGGATGAGGTTGATATGCGAAATCAGGAGCACTCCGCTCATGACGGCAACGCCGAAGAGCGAAACAAACCCCACGCCCGCGCTGACATTGAAATTCATACCCCGGATCATCAGCGCAGCGACGCCCCCGACCATGGCAAACGGCACGTTGGCGAGCACGATGGCGGCATACTTCACGTCTTTAAAAAGCAGGAACAGCATGACGAAGATGACCGCCACGGTGATCGGGATGACCAGAATGAGCCGCTTGCGGGCGCGCTCAAGGTTCTCGAACTGTCCGCCCCATTCGACGGAAAAACCGTGCGGCAAGTGGACTGCTTCCGCCACCTTCTCCTGTGCTTCGGCGACGAATCCCCCTTGATCCCTGCCGCGGATGTTCGTCCGCACAGAGACCTGTCGCCGTCCATCTTGCCGCGCGATAATCGTGGCACCGTCCTCAATGGTTATTGAAGCAAGCTGTGTCAACGGGATTCGCTGACCGCCGGGAGCGGTGGCCAGGATGTTGCCGATGTCGGTTACGGTGGACCGCATCGATTCCGGATACCGCATGACGATGTCGAACCGCCTCTCTCCCTCGTACAGAGAGCCCAGGGGTTTCCCGCCGATTGCCATCTCGATGACATCCTGCACGTCCTTCACATTGATACCGTACCGGGCCGCGGCCTGACGGTCGATTCGAATCGAGAGCTGTGCCTGATTCCCCTCCTGCTCGAGACCGTATTCGCTCGCCCCGCGAAAATTCCTTATAATCCTGAGAACCGTGTCGGCCGCCGACCGCGCGAGAGTCATATCGTCGCCGTTGATGAGGATCGCAAGATCCGCCACCGATCCCGTGACCGCCTCGGTGACATTGTCGAGGATCGGCTGCGAGAAGCTGATGACCGCGCCGGGGACGTGCGATTCAAGCCGGCTCTTGATATCAACAAGGAGGTCGGGCTTGTGCTTGCCTGATCGCCATGTATCGTAGGGCTTCAAGCCGACCAGGAGCTCGAGGCGGTTCGGCCCGTAGGGATCGGTGCCGTCGTCGTTGCGGCCGAGCTGAGAGATTACGGTGGAAACTTCGGGCGATTCGGCGATCAGCCGCCGCACGACCGGCGCGATCTTTGACGCTTCGCCGATAGAGATGCCCGCCGGCAGGATGCAGCGCAGATTGAACGATCCCTCATCCAGCTCCGGCAGGTATTCCGTCCCCAGGTGCGCCGCGAGGCCGAGCGTGCCCAGGACGAGGGCGACCGATCCTCCTACGATCACGAGCCTGCGGCGGAGAATGAGATCCAGCAACCGATCGTAGGAGGACCGCATGCGGCGAAGGATGGGGTTTTCCCTGTTGATGGGGTGTTTCCGCAGCACGAATGACAGCATGACGGGGACCAACGTGAGGGCGAGGATCATCGATCCGGTAATGGCGTACGCGATCGTGTAGGCCATCGGGGAGAAGAGTTTGCCTTCCACCCGCTGCAGCGCGAAAAGCGGGAGATATGCAAGGATTATAATTGTAATCGCGAAGAAGATCTCCCTCTCGACTTCCCGTGCGCCGTCGAGCACGATCCAGAGGATGCCGCGCGCCTTTTCCTCCCGGGAAGCCGATCCGACGCGGCGCGAGATGTTCTCCGCCATGACGACCGCGCCGTCGACGATGATGCCGAAATCAATCGCCCCCAGCGAGAGCAGGTTCGCGGGGATTCCGGTGAAATGCATCGCGATAAACGCAAACAGCAGCGAGAGAGGAATCGTCAGCGCGACGACCAGCGCCGTCCGGATGTTTCCGAGGAAGAAAATCAGGACGATCAGGACGATGGTCACGCCTTCGAGGAGCGTCCGCGAGACCGTCCCGAGCGTATTGTTAATCAAATCCGTCCGGTCGTACGTCGTCACGAGCCGCACTCCGGCCGGGAGCGCGGAGGCATTGATTTCACGGATTTTATCTTTGATGCGCGAGAGCACCTCGGACGGATTTTCGCCGCGCCTCATGACGATTAATCCCTGGATGCTTTGATTGAGGTCGGTGTGCCGCTCGTTGTCCGTGTATCCCAGAACTCCCGACGGCGGGAGGAACCCGATTTCGATTGAGGCGATATTCTTGAGGAAGATGGGAACGCCGTTCGGCGAGGCGACGACGATATTCCTGATGTCGTCTTCGCTCGTGATGCGGCCGATCCCGCGAACGGCCAGCGCCTGGCCGCCCAGCGGCAGGAGGTTGCCCCCCGTGTTCACATTATTGGCCTGGATGGCGCCTGCCACCTGCTGGAGGGAGACGTTGTATTTCTGCAGGGCGTTCGGGTCGATGACGACGTGAAACTGCTTGACCAATCCTCCGAAGTTGACGACGTCGGCGATGCCCGGCGTTCGCAGAAGGCGGGGCGTGATCACCCAATCCTGAATGGTTCGAAGATCGATTACGGAATAATCCGGCGGGCCGACGACAATATACCGGAAAATCTCCCCGACCGGCGTCCAGATCGGTGCCATCTGGGGGAAGACACCGTCCGGCAGATCGGCATCCCGCAGTTTTTCCAGCACGAGCTGCCGTGCAAACTCATCGCTCGTCCCCTCTTCAAACGTAAGGCGGACCGTGGACAGGCCGAAGATTGTCTTCGAACGGCGTTCGTGGACGTGGGGAACGCTGTTCAACGCCCGCTCAAGGGGCACGGTTATCTGCTGCTCGACTTCTTCGGCGGCCCGGCCCGGATATTTTACGATGATTTCAACTTCCGTATCGCCGACGTCCGGATAGGCCTCAATCTTGAGCTGGGTGTAGGCCCAGAGACCGAGCCCGATCAGCGCTGCACCCATGGCGAGACTCAGGAAGCGCTGGTTCATCGCGAACGGGGCGAGTTTTCGAATCATGCTAGAACGTACTCCCCCCGATATGAAACCGTATCGGGTACAGGATGTAAAATCTTCTTTCCGGCGCGAGCTGAAAAGCGGGTGCGGGGAAATGGAGGTTGTCCAACGTCTGAATAAACCAATTGACAGCGGGGAGGTTCGTTTTGGGAATCAAATGGTTGAGATTGTAGTCGAACCCGATGAACACTTCGCGTGTTGTGGGAATGTCTGTTGGCGTCCGGCTGTCGTTCATCACCGCGTATCCGACCGCAAGCTGCAGCCATTTCGGATACACATTTTTGTACCGGTCGGGGAGGAGATTCCAGAGATCGACCGTCCACCAGTACGACTGTCCCTGATAATCGTCAAAAATGGTTCGCCGCTGCCCCGGGATCGACCCGCTGCCGAGGAAGGGCGAGGGCCAGTACGTCCACTTTTCGTGGAAATTCTGCAGAATGGGGACGAACCTCTGGGCATAAAAGTACGACGCTCCGGCAATATCGGCGTAGGCATCGGTCGGGGAAAATCCCCATTGGGTGGAGAAGCCGTCTTCGACCTCGACGTACAATTGATACGCCAATCCCATGACCGCTCCCCAGGCATGCGCATCGCCATCGGTGAAACCGGATTCCAGCAGCGCCTCGCGGCTTGCGTATGAAAGGAGGTAGGCGCCGAAAAAATGGCCAAACTTGTCGACCTGCAGATCGACCGGCCAGTCTTCCTGGAAATGAAATGGCCCTCGATCGTCTCTCCACCATGCCTGCGCTTGATACAGGTGCAAACCGACGATCGCCCCGGCATACAACGAGAGTGTCGTGAGAAACTCGGGTGTGCGGATCCTGGTGACGGGGGGAGGTAGACTCCCGTCGAGCGTGGTCCGGCTGTACGATGCCCACCGCACGGTCCCGGCGGGTATCGTATCGCGGACCGTGACAGTATCCTTCACCTGTTGCATATGTATGGAGTCCAATTTCACGCCGCCAGATTTACTCTCCTGCGGGAAGAAGAGTGTCTGAAGCGCGAGTGCTGCCGCCGCGCGGTACATGGTGCCAGCGGCCGGCATCACCCTAATAGCCGAAGCTTAATTGCTTCAGCAGGATGACGCCACCGCTCGCTACGATATCACCCGGCTTCAAACCGCCAGTCACAACATAGTGCTCGTGCGTCTCCGCACCTATCTTGATTTCCGTTCGGACGAACGAATTGCCGGATCGCTTGAATACAAAAGTTTTTCCTTCGACATTGACGACCGCGCTCCTCGGGATTGTGGAAACATTTTCCCTTGACTCATCCAGGGACACTGTTCCGAACATTCCGGGGCGGAGCCTTCCGCCGCGGTTGTCGAGCATGACGCATGCCTTGACGGTTCGCGTCAGGGGATCGACGACGTCACCAATGGAAAGGATTGTTCCGTTCCATTTCTCATCCGTGAACGAATTGCAGACGACCTGCACGCGCGCGCGCCGCGGAATGAGTTGAAGCCGTCCCTCGGGGATATCGGCCAGGACCCACACCGTGCCGGCAATCGATCCGCCGAGCGCCATCGGGTCGATCCCCGAAGCACGGAGGCGGCCCTCCTTCTCACCGAGCTCCGCCTGCGCCTGGGCGTGTTCGTTCTCCGCGTCAACGAGCTCCTTCCCGGCGACGACATTGTGAGACCGGAGTTCGCGCACGCGCTCGAGCTGCTTCAGAGAGCGGTTGCGCGCGGAGGCGCTTTTTACAAAGTCGGAGTAGAGCTGCGTGAGATCCTGCGTCTCGAACAGGTGGAGGTTGGAACGGCCGAATTCGGAACGCACGGTGCTCACGGCTACATGAGCCGGCGCGGTGATTTCGAGACTCACCTTCCGGAGCCGGACGGTGTCGGTCGTGATTTGCTCCAATTGAGGGGACCGCTCGGGGAAAACGATTTCGATCCCGTTGGACTCGACATGGGCCGGGAGTTCGGCCGCAGCGGACTCCGCCGCCTGTGAATCCGTTCGATTGCATGATCCAAGAATAGCCGTTGCTCCGCCGAAGAGGAGCATACCGACGACATTGAGCATAGTTTTCATGATTCACCTCTTCAAGTTCTTCGTTGTTATTATCCTCCCATGACGGCTCGCAGTGCGAACGCGCTCTTGTGGAGCGACGTGAGTGCGTCGTAGTAGGCCTTCATCGCTTCGTTGAAGGCCCGCTGCGCGTCGAGAAAGTCAAGGATGGAAGTGCCGCCGTTCCTGTACGCGTACTCCACGGCATCCCGGACGCGAGCGGATCGTTGGATGATCTCCCACTTCATCTGATCGGCGATTTCTCTCCGGCCCAGAAATTCGTTGAATGCCGTCTCGACGCCCGCGTCGATCTGGCGCTCGAGTGCGAGAAGCTGCAACCGGAGCTGTTCGACCCTGGCGGCCGCCTTGTCGATTTCACCCTGATTGCGATTAAAAATCGGGAGGGGAAGGGAGAGCGTAAGGCCCGAAAATGCAAGTCCCTGCTGGTTAGAGTAGTAGCCGCCGAGAGAGAGGTCGATCGCCGAGAGCGCCTCCTGAAGTTTCTTGTTGGCCTCCGCCGCCTCAAGTTGAGCGCGAAGTGCCTGCAGGTCCGGCCTTCGGCTCACGGCGAGCTGCCGGGCTTCGTCAGGTGAGGCCGCAGGCGGCTGAGGGGGTTCCGTCAGCTCGCCGGTGATGCTGAAATCGGGCGAGAGGGCCGGGCGTCCCAGCGCCAACTGGAGATTGGTCAGAGCCGACTGCTCATCGAGCCGCGCAGATCGAACCTGAACATGCTGCTGGAGCGCGACGACCTCGGTGCGCGCAAGCTCCGATTCGGCAATATCCCGGGCGCGGAGCCGGACCCTGTTGAGCGCGACGATGCTGTCGAGAGAGGCCATCGTGCTCGTTGCAAGTTCGAGCGAGTACTTTGCATTGAGGGCCTCGTAGAATTGAGTCCGGACCCCCAGAAGCAGGTTCCGGACAGAGTCCTGGAGAACCGCGGCGGAAACAGATTTGGTCTTTTCGGCGACCTCGACTCGCGCAGAACGCTTTCCCCCGAGCTCGATGGGAACGGCGACAATGGCGCTGTAGTTCTTTTCATGTAAAGCGAAAGCTCCGGGATGAGGGAACACATCGCCCGTCAATGTGAGCGCAGGGTTCACCGGCAGGAGGCGGGCGGTGATGATGTCGGCTTCGGCGAGGCTCAGGTCGAACCGCTGCGCCAGCAGGGAAAGATTGTTCTTGAGCGCCTCCTCTTCGGCCTGCCGCAGGGTTTCCGGCTGCGCCCCGGTGTCGGCCATCGCCACGATCAACAGGGTCATCGCCAACTGGAACAGAAACATAACCAGCTCCTTTCGATGTCACGGGAAAAATGCCTTGCGCCGCGGGGCGAACACGGGCCCGGGCGAATCCGGCAAAAAATCAAGCAGCGCTTGCGGAGAGAGTACTCGCGGGTACGTCTCCGGGCGCTACGGCATCAAGAAGCGGTTGTGGCTATAACAGGAGGGAGCAGTTCTGCAGGTAGAGTGATTCGCCGAGGAGTACGGGGCGGTGAAACGGCTTTTGTTCGTCCACAATCAGACCGAAGGCGGGTGTCGAGAGAATCGAAACCGCCGCTAACGATGGGCTGTCCTGATCGAGGATAACCCGCTTCACCATGGCCGGTCTCTGGCCCGAGATCCCCGTTTGATGAAACGACCTGAGAAAATCCGGCAGGCTGGGGGTCAGGTTGCCGCCTGAGATACTCTGGCCGCAAGCCGGAAGCCCGTCGCCTTCGTCGAAATGGATCGTCGTCGTGTCGGAGAACAGATCGGTCAGGTTGGCGCCATCGTTGAAGAGCGCGAGGGCGCACAGGAGTGTCAGGAGGACCGATAATCCGGAATTGCTCTTGAGGAACTTATTCATTTTGATCTGCGAGGACACTCTAATTTACGTGCCGTTATCCACAATGTCAAGTTTGTCGGCACCGTTCCGCGCCGGGGGGACACGGCGGGATGGTCCGCATCACCCGGCCGGATAGATGTGGTAGAGTATCACGTACACGATCACCCCCGTCACCGAGACGTAGAGCCAGACGGGATAGGTCCAGCGCGCGATTGCCCGGTGCCTGGGAATATCGTCCTTCAGCCCGCGTCGGAGCGTGACGATCGCAAGCGGGACGACCGCTGCTGCGAGGATGGTGTGCGTTGTTAAGAGCGTAAAATAGAATAGACGGACCCATCCCCGGCCCTGGAAGCTTGTTGTGCCGTGGTGGAGATGGTACGTAATATAGGAAATAAGAAAGGCGCACGAGACAAGGAATGCCGCGATCATGAACTTCCGATGCGCATCTCTCCGCCCGCGGAGAATGAGGCGGTGTCCCGCGACGAGCAGGATCGCGCAGGCTGAATTTAGCATAGCATTGAGCGCGGGGAGGAATTCGATCACGGCTCGACTCTTCGGGACAGGATGCGGGCGTCGCGAACGAGATTATTGACCGCGTCCGAATCATCGGAATCGTAGTACCCCCGTATCGTGGCGTGATGGTCGATCAGGACGAACTTCTGACTATGGATGATCGCGCTGTCCGCGTCCACGCCGGTTGCCAGATGGAAGCCCTCGCGTGTGAGCCGATCGATCGCCTTCCGTTCGCCGGTCAGGAAGAACCATTTTCCCGGGACCGCGTCGTATTGCCTTGCGTACTGGCGCAAGACGTCGGGTGTGTCGGTTTCGGGATCGACCGAAAAGGAGAACAACCGCGTGCGCGGATCCAGGCGGAATGTCTCCTGAAGTTCTTTCATCTTTGCGCTCATAAGAGGGCAGGCCCCCGCGCACTCCGTGAAAATGAAATCCGCGATCGTGACCTTCCCCAGAAGACTTTCGCGCGACAAAGCGACGCCGTCCTGCGAGGTCAGCCGGAATTCCGGAACCGCTCCAAAGGAGGGCAGAAGGATCTTTTTCTCGATTCGGGTTGTCAGGTACCAGTAACCCACAATGAACATCCCGAGGGTGAACGGTATGCCGAAGATCGTTAGAAGGAGAATTTGTTTCCTGTCTTTCATTCTATCGATTCCTTGCGCTCACCAGTGCCACGGAAACCCGGTACGTGGCGAGGGAAAACAGCCCCGAAACAAACAGAGACACGGGGAGAGAAGCGATATCCCGAATGTGCGCCGTCCCGTTGAGATAGAGTCCCTGTCGCAGGGCGGAGACACCGTAGGAGAGAGGATTGATCGTCATAAGGCTTCCGAGCCAGCCCGCGGCGCCGGACGCGGGGAAGAGGCTGCCCGAAAGGAGCCAGAGGGGGATCAGAAAGAGGTTCATGATCGCGTGAAATCCCTGCGTGGAGTCCATCCGCCACGCTATCATGAATCCAAGCCCCGTGAGGCCGAACGATATTACGAACAGCGTCACCAGCACGAGAAGGAGGGAGCCGGCGCTGAAGGAGAACCCGACAAATGGCGCGAGCATAAGGAGCAAGACGGCCTGAATCATCGACAACGCTGTCCCACCGGCGATTTTGCCCAGCGCAATGCTCGAGCGGGGGACCGGCGCCACGATCACCGACTGCAGGAAACCCTCGCGCCGGTCCTCAATGATCGATATCGTCGAAAAGATCGAGGTGAAGAGGATGATCAGAACGATCGTCCCCGGATAGAAGTATTCCATATAGTTCACGTCGGGAGGCGCGCCCGGGTAGCGGAACGAAGATTTCAGGCCCGATCCGATCAGGAACCAAAAGACGAGCGGCGAGCCGATGACTCCGATAATCCGGCTGCGCTGGCGATAGAATCGAACGAGCTCGCGGCGGGCGAGACTGAATGCAGGCAGAATGAAGGCGGTGCTCATCAACTGTTCCCCCCTTTTTCCCGGAACGTATGCCCGGTTTTGCGGATGAAAACATCCTCGAGCGTAGGCTTCGAGAACGTGACGGCATCGATCACCCCGGGGAGCGCGCGCACGAGCTGCGGGATAAATTCATGCCCATCCCTGCGTTCGATGCGGATCATCCCGTCGATCAATTGGGGCGCGCCGCCGAACTTTTCGCGGATGACGCGGCTGACGTTCTCCGGATCACTCGTGGCGATCGAGACGATATCTGTGCCGATTTCCTGCTTCAATTTTAAAGGAGAACCGAGGGCGACGAGACTTCCGCGATCGAGGATGGCGATGCGGTCGCAGAGTTCCGCCTCATCGAGAATATGTGTTGTCAGGAGCGCGGTCGTCCCGCCCTCGGAGCACAGTTGCTTCAGGAACCCGTCGAAATCCTTTCGCGCGCCCGGGTCGAGGCCCGTGCTCGCTTCATCAAGAATGAGCAGCCGGGGGTTGTGCACGAAGGCCTTGGCGAGCTCGACGCGGCGTTGCATCCCGCCCGAAAGCGTATCGACCATATCCCCGGCGCGATCGGAGAGTCCGACCCGTGCAAGAAGCCCGTCGATTTTGTTCCGAAGCCCTGCCCCACGGAGATTATACAAAGCGCCCTGGCAGAGAAGATTCTCCCTCGCGCTCAGCTTTCCATCGAGGCTCGGATGCTGGAACACAACACCGATATCCCGCCGGGTCTCGACCAGATGCGTCGAAGAGTCGCGGCCGAGGATTCGCACCGAACCGGAGGTTTGTTGCATCAGGGTGGAGAGGATCCGGAAAAGCGTGCTCTTGCCGCTGCCGTTCGGTCCGAGCAGGCAAAACATCTCGCCCTCCCGCACCGAAAAGGAGACGTCGTTCAGCGCGGGGGAGACGCTGCGTCCCCGGTCAGGGAGACGCCTCAAAAGCCGCCCAAACCCCCTCGTGCGTTCGTAGGAGTGACTGACGTGATCGACTTCGACGGCATGCTGCATTGCGGGCTGCGGTTCCGTCGCCTCAATGAAAAATGGTCTCAGGCCTTGTCGAGCGCGATCAAGAGAAGGAGCGACGGCAGGTAGACCAGTGAGGCGAAAAATAATTGGCGCGAGTAAGAATTGAACTTTTCCCCCATGATGGTTTGGGGATTTCCTGCATGCCTGACGAGCATGACACTCATAAAAAGAAACGCGAGGCTGAGCCCGACTGCCCCGGCCATGGAAGCGAGGCCCGTCATCCCGGCGGATGCGGGAAGGAGGCTCACAGGGACGAGTGCGATCGAGTAGGCGACGATCTCACGACTCGTGCGCTTTCCGTCGGGATCTCCGACCGTCAGAATCTTAAAGCCCGCCCGGGCGTAATCGCGCCGGTACATCCACGCGAGCGAGAGAAAATGGGGCATCTGCCAGCAAAACACAATGGCAAAGAGAACGGCCGCTCCGAGATTGACATCGTTCCGAGCCGCCGCCCAGCCCAATACCGGAGGCAGCGCGCCCGGTATGGCGCCAATAAGAGTGGAATAGGGGGTGATTCGCTTGAGCGGGGTATACAGAAAAATGTAGGTCGAGAAGGTCACCGCGGCCAGAATGCCGGTCAGATTGTTCGTGAACAAACAGAGGTCGACGATGCCGAGAATCGACATGACGGATCCGAAGATCAAACCCTCAATAGGACGCAGGCGGCCCGCGGGCAGGGGCCTCCGCTCGGTGCGCTTCATGAGAGCGTCATAGCGACGCTCGACGAACTGATTGAGCGCACCGGCCCCGCCTCCAACGAGTGTGGTGCCGAGGGCAACATGGAAGAAACGCCAGTAATCAAACGCGCCGAGTGTTCCCAGATAGAAGCCACAGAGAGCGGTCAGCACCGAGAGCATGGTGAGCTCCGGCTTCGTCAATAATAAATAGTCAAACGCTCGCGAAAGGAGGCGTGAATGTGAAAGGGTTCGATTCATGCAGTTGTCCCGCGTGCCGGCAGCGCGACCGGGATTCTTGCAACCGGAAATCCCCATAGGCGGATGGACCGCAAGGCGGCCAGCACGGTGCAAACCAAGAGCAGGGCTCCTGCTGCAACGTGGGTGGTTGTGATCACGACATTCTTCCCGGTGAGCACCGTCAAGGCGCCAAGCGCAATCTGGACGATCAGCAGGCCCGTGAGCCGGTACGCGAATCGCGGGAGCTCTTTATCGGCCGACGACAATTTCGCAAGCCTGAGCGATGTCCAGACGACGGGGACACACACGACCAACGCCCAGAACCTGTGGATCATGTGGATGATGATCTGCGAGGAGGTCACCGGATCGTCGGCTGCGATCCGGATGCCCGAGGCGATCAGGTACTGATTATACCGGTCGACCGCTTCGTGCGAGAGCGAGGGGATGATCTGCCCGTAGGCGAACGGGAAGTCGGGAACAGCCAAACCCGAGTGGGTGTGCCGCATCAGGGCGCCGAGTATGAGTTGCACATAGACAGCCGCGGCCGCGGCGAGGGACAGCAGAACGATGGGGGCACCCTCTCCCAGAGGGACCCGATGCTCTTCCCGCCACCAGGGGGATGTGAAGAGGGCGATTGAGGCGACCAAGATGAAAAAAGTCTGGGCGAGCATCGCGTGGCTTACGGAGATTGCCGTCGGCAGCAGGAGGAGCACCGTCAGCCCCCCGAGGACCCCCTGAGCGAGTACAAGTAGTAGCGCGGCGAGGCCCAGCACACGCACCCAGCGCCTGTCTTCGCGCCTCCACACCCAGATGGCAAGGATCAGCGTCAAAAGTCCGACAAACGAAGCAATCAGGCGGTGGGAGTGTTCGTACAGGATTCCTCCGACCATCTGGCCGGGGGGAAACGCAAACATGAACCGGCCGTACGTGTTCGGCCAGTCGGGAACCGAGAGTCCAGATTCGGTGCTGGTTACCAGGCCGCCCGCAATAATTAAAAAGAACGTAACAACCGAAGTCAGAACCGCAAACCGGTGAAGGTTCCTGTAGCCGGTCAATGCTTCTTTCCCGATTTTGCTGCCTGTCCCGCCGGGGTGACCCGTCCCGCTTCGCGGGATGAATCGGCTTGTACCGGAGGCTGTTCGCCGCCCGAAGTCTGCGTCAAAGCCGCTTCCTGCTCGTCGTACCATTTCTTGAACTCGTCGGGCGTTTGAACGGTCACGTACCCGCGCATGCGATAGTGGCCGAGCCCGCACAACTGCGCGCAGGCGATCTCGGTCGGCGTGGCGGGAGCCAGAACGACCTGGGGAATACCCGCTTGTCCCAGCTTTGTGATGACGCTGTCCAAGAGCGCATCTCCTTTGTTTGCGATCGGTGCGCCAGACTTGTCGGTATACGCCTCCATAACAACGAAGGTATCCATGTTGGCGGCCGGGCGGACGGAGATCTGGGTCACGCCTGCTTCGACAAGTTTCGTCACGGTTTCCTCGGAGAGCTGATCGTTCATCGAGATCATCGGCGCGCCGGCAGAATCCTTATGCTCTTCCATGGATATAAACTTGTCGAGGTTCGCCACCGGCCGCGCGGTGACTTCCGCGATTCCTGCGCCGTCGAGCTTGGCGACGTTCTCGGCGGTGAGGCGGTCGCCCTTCGCGACGATCGTTCCAGTTGAGTCTTTGTAGTCCTGCACGACCATCATGTCGTCGTGCGCGGGACCTTTTGTGACCGGCATGCGGGCCATCGGGGGCAGTTTGACCGTCCGCACCTTGCTCATTGCCTCGCGGATGGAGAACGAATGGCGGAGCTCCTCGCGCAGTTGGTCGGTTGTTTTTATCGGCGTGAACCAGAGGGGGATTTCCATCCCGGGGATAGCGTCCTGTTTCACGCGGTACGCGGGAAGATTAAAACTGTGAATCACATCTTTTGATGTCAGGTGGACGATGACCGGCTTGTTCACGGGAAGGAAAAGCGTGTTGTTCGTGACGATGTCGTCCTTCGCATCGGGGTCGCTCCGATCCAATCCGAGCGGGTTGTCGGCATTGATCAGCTCGATCGAACTTCGGCCGAACTTCCCGTCCGGACCCGCATAATGGATGTTCCACGCGAACTGTTCCCCGATAACGCGAACGACGGTGGCCGCGCTCTCGGAGGGAAAAGCGTCGACGCGCTTCGACCAAAGCGGAATCGAAAAGGCCGCCAGAAGAATAATTTCCGCGATCAATACTCCGACTTCGACATAATTCGTAAAGTGACTCTTGACGCCGGCATAGTTCGCGGTGGGATGCTTCGACTTCCTGAAACGGAAAAGAGCGTAGACGTAGTACGATCCCCATCCCACAAACAGGATCAGCATCAGCCAGTGAACGATGGCGATCAGGTGATCGATGGCGGGGCCGTGCGCCGAGCCGTCGGGCGGGAGCCCTAAAAATTGTTCCATTCCATGACTCCTTTTTCGTCTTTCGTCCTTAGAACGCCGTGATCGTCGATGAAGACCTGCCCGGAGAGCCGCATCTGCTGGCGCCGGTATCGTTTCCACATCATGACAAAAAATGCCGCGATGAACCCCAGAACCCCGCCTGTTATGCCCAGCATGACCGAGAGCGCGGTGTTCATCCCGGCATTCATGGGGGAGTCGTTCGCCCCGTAACAGACCGGGCAGGCCTCGCCGGCCTGGAGGCAGATCAGCACGAGTCCACACGCGAGGAAGATTGCCCGCTTCATAGATAACTTACATTCTTAAGTTTCTTCAAGATGCGTACGCCGTACATGATCAGTGCCACACCGGCAAGGATCGAAGCGATACCGCCCACCAGGAGCCAACCGTCATTCGACCGTGCGTACGATTGCAAGAGCCAGACCGAGAAGCCGAATGCCAGTGCGATCGACAGCACGATGAAGACGATATGAAACGCCTTAAGGGACATTGTGCTCGATGATCGGATTCGAATGATGAAAGAGCGGGAGGGACATCAAGGCGGCGAAAAAGACGACGGTCAGAATGAGGGCCGCATAAATCACTTTTTTCTCGGAAATAAGGTGCATAAAATAACTTGCCACGAGGGAGCCCTTGACGGCGGCGATGAACAGCGCGACGGCGATCGCCAGCGGCACATTGAGGTGAAGCCGGGAGATTGCAACCGTGATCAGCGTCAGGGCGAGCAGGGTGATGAAGACGGTGACGTAAACGCGGACGTGTTTCTTAATCGCCTGAGTGTCGCCGAAATCCATGAAACCTCCTATTAGAGTAAATAGAGCACGGGAAACAAGAAAATCCAGACCAGATCGACAAAGTGCCAGTACAGGCCTGCCACCTCGATTCTGTTCGTGAAGCGAGCCGGCTCCGTCTTCCACATTTTGCTCCCGGGTCCCCACATGTAGGAATTGACGATCATTCCGCCGATCACGTGCAGCCCGTGCAAGCCCGTGAGCGTAAAGTAGATCGCGAAGAACGTGTTCTTGCCCGGAAGATCCCCCATGCGGATATGGTGGCTGTATTCGAAATACTTTATAATCAAAAACCCGAACCCCAACAGGATTGTCAGTCCGAGATAGAGCCGGAACTTCCCGAAGCTCTTCATCATGAGCGAGGCCCATGCCATCACCATCGTGATGCTCGAGGTGATCAGGACCGCCGTATTCACCGTGGCGAGAGCCACGTCGAGCTCGCCATGAGGCCACTCGGGCGCGCCGATCCTGAGGAGGATGTACGTGGTGAAGAGAGCGCCGAACAACATGACTTCCGAGGCGAGAAAAAGCCAGATGCCCGCCTTTGCGTTGAAGACTCCGGTCTCGGGATGGGGGGTAACGGTATAGGGTATGTCCATCGCTCAGGCCTCGGCCAATTGGTTCTGCGGCGTGAAATCCTTCGCGTGCCCGGGAACAGAGTATTCGTAGGGGCCGCGGTACACCTCGGGCACAGACGCGAAATTCCCGTGCGCGATCGGCGGGGTCGGCGCCGCCGCCCAATCGAGGGTGGTCGCTTCCCAGACGTTCTCCTGAACCTTCTTTCCCTTCCTCATGCTCACGAAAAAGTTGACAAGGAAGACGACCTGGAACGCGGCCATTACCCAGGCCCCGATCGACATAACTTCATTCAGGTGCAGGACTCCCTGAGCATGAGCATACTGCTGGCCTCCGTCGTAGAGTCTCCGGGAAACTCCGGCAAGGCCTTGAATCAACATGGGAAAGAAAATCTGGTTCATGCAGACGAACGAGCCCCAGAAATGGATTTTCCCGAGGTTCTCGTTCATTCTCCTGCCCGTAATTTTCGGAAACCAATAATAGACGCCCGCGAAGAGCCCGAACAAAGAGCCGGGGGCGACGACGTAATGGAAGTGGCCGATGACATAATACGTGTCGTGGAGCGGTATGTCGGCCGCAGCCAGCCCCAGGGGCAATCCGGTCAGGCCGCCGATGCCGAACATGGGGAGAAACGCCAGGGCGAAGAGCATGGGAGTGTTGAACCGGATCGATGCCCCGTGCAGCGTGAGGAACAGGCCCGAGAGGATGATCACGGACGGTATCGAAATGATCATCGTGGTCGTCTGGAAAAACGAGCTGATCGCCGTCCCCATGCCGGTCAGAAACATGTGATGTGCCCAGACGACGAACGACATGAAACCGAGAAAGATGATCGAATAGACGAGCGACTTGTAGCCCCACAACGGTTTTCGCGTATTGTTCGCGATCACTTCCGCGACGATGCCGAGGGCGGGGAGGATCAGGACGTAAACCTCGGGATGCGCCAGGAACCAGAAGAGGTGCTGCCACAGGATGGGATTGCCGCCCCCCGTGGCGGGCCACGCCTGGCCGCTTACCACCAACCCCGACGGGAGGAAGAAGCTCGTCCCCGCGAGCCTGTCCATGAGCTGGAGCACCCCAGCCGCTTCGAGCGGGGGGAACGCAAGGAGCAAGAGGAACCCCGTCACGAACTGGGACCACACGAAGAAGGGGAGGCGCATAAAAGAAAGGCCCTTCGCCCGGAGCTGAAGAATCGTCGTTATAAAATTTATCGAACCGAGAAGCGATGAGGTGATCAGGAAAACCATTCCAAGCAGCCAGAAGGTCTGACCGCCCAGGAAGCCCGGAAACGTGATGTCGGAGAGCGGAGGGTAGGAGGTCCAGCCCGATTGTGCCGATCCGCCTGGAACAAAAAAGCTCGCGAACATCGTCACGCCGCCCACAAAATAAACCCAGTAGCTCGCCATGTTCAGTTTCGGGAATGCCATATCGGGCGCCCCAATTTGAAGCGGCATCACATAATTGCC
>Ga0137399_10000094_pt1 | contig 30445 bp, 26 predicted proteins | sample czorhiz316metaG_FD_104810 | JGI IMG/M metagenome (GOLD analysis project Ga0137399, IMG submission 104810) | Vadose zone soil microbial communities from Angelo Coast Range Reserve, California, USA - czorhiz3.16 metaG | ecosystem: Environmental > Terrestrial > Soil > Vadose zone | place: USA...
ACGCTCGAGGAAGAATATATCGCCGGCTGGCTGTCATTTTTCCCAGCGACTCACTTGACTCCTTACGTTGGGATCCATTCCGTCCCGCCCTCCGCGTGGGTACTCATACGGGCAGTGAAGCACACGGTCAGCAGGTATTGGGATTTCGATCCGGGCAGGAGGATCCGCTACCGCACCGATACTGAGTATGAAGAGCACTTCCGTGTGGTCTTTGCTGAAGCTCTTCGGCGACGGCTGCGTTCGGACAGTCCCATCCTCGCTGAGCTGAGTGGTGGGATGGATTCGTCTTCGATCGTATGCATGGCAGATACGATCATTTCGGGAGGAGACGCCGAAACGGTGCGGCTCAACACAATTTCCTACTACGACGATTCCGAACCCAACTGGAACGAGCGCCCCTATTTCGCCAAGGTGGAAGAAAAGCGCGGTTGCACCGGTTGCCACATCCGTGCCGATTCGCAAGAAACCTTCAAGTTCGAGTTCAGCGGCGACCACTTCGCGGCGACTCCGGCTTCCGTCCGGCGGCCCGAAACAGCGAGGCAGTTCGCCGCGCGCTCGGTGTTCCAACAAAACCGGGTCGTGCTCTCCGGCGTCGGTGGTGACGAGGTTATGGGAGGTGTGCCAACGCCAATGCCGGAGCTCGCAGACCTTCTGGCAAGAGCCCAATTCGTGACGCTTGCCAACGCCCTGAAAGTCTGGGCACTGAAAAGGAGGCAACCCTGGTTCCACGTGTTCAGGCAAACCGCGCGAGCATTTTTCCCCCGCGCCCTTGCCGGTGCTCCGAGACACATGCGGCCAGCAGTGTGGCTAGAACGCGACTTTGTGAGGCAGCATCGTGATGCGCTGACCGGCTATCAAACCAGATTGAAGCTTTTCGGCCCTTTGCCCAGTCTCCAGGAAAATCTCTCGACGCTAGAGATGTTGCGACGACAACTGGGGTGCGCGGTCCTTTCGTCAGATCCCCCCTGCGAAAAGCGTTATCCCTACCTGGACCGCGATCTCCTCGAATTCCTGTGCGCAATCCCACGGAAACAACTCGTCCGTCCGGGCCAGCGTCGATCCTTGATGCGCCGCGCACTGGCGGGGATCCTGCCGCCGGAAATCCTCCATCGCGCGCGAAAGGCTTTCGTTGCACGCGGCCCTCTGGCGGCCATTGCCCACAACCTGCCGCGCATGCTGCAAATGACTCAGGACATGGTAAGCGCCGCGTTGGGCGTCTTAAACGCGGAAGCTCTGCGAGACGCGATGCGAAATGCGTGCGAAGGAAAGGAGGTTTCTATCGTGGCGATGATCCGCACGTTCACGCTGGAACACTGGCTGCTCGGGCTTCGGAACTCAAGTCTTCTGGCACTCTCTCCCGGTGCAACCGGTTCGCACATTCGCTCGTCACCAAGGAATAGGCGGCCCATCGGAATTGAAACCAGTTCTGTTCCCTCGGATTCGCGCCAACTTGCAGGAGGCACGATAAAGAAGCACCTCCTTCTGACCCTCGCCATCCTCGGAGGAGTGACCGCAGTTTTCGCCGGAAGCGGGAGGGTAACGGGCCAGGAACAAGAAGCGGCCGGTCCGCCCGCCTATCATGATCATCCACCGACCACACCGCTACCTCCGACGCTGGACCCGGATCAGTTCAAGGGCGACCCTACCGCCTTCGTCGCTTACTGGATGGCAGCGCGACTCAAGGAAGTGCTTTACCAGGAGCCTTGTTATTGTCCCTGCAATAAGATCATCGGTCACGAAAGCCTTTTGGATTGCTTTGCAACAACCCACGCGGGCCTATGTGCCAAGTGCAAGAGCGAGGCGGTTTTCTGTTATCTGGAAAGCGGGAGAGGTCAGAGAGTTGAACAGATACGCAGTGCGCTTCGGGAAGGGAAGGCATGGAAGCTCGACCTGGCCAAGTACGCGAAAGAATTCCTGCGTACGCAGACCAAGGAGAAACAGCACGCCAACCCTGCAACTTGCAAAATCAAAAGGCGCGCCGAAAAGATTCAACCTGAAAAGGTTGAATGTCCCTAAACGGAAACAACACAGGAGGAACACACCATGAAGTACAGCAAACCGTATCTAGCAGAACTCGGCAGTTCCATCGAGGCCATCCAACACGTCGGGAAAGGGCTCACCTTCGCCGACAATGCCTGTCCCATCGACAACAACGGGACAGCGAATGCGTACGAAGCAGACGAATAACCGTAGTCGGGCGGGGAGACCGTGGTCGCCCCGCCCGCTTTCCGTTACCGTTAGGGATCCCGCGCGTACACCAAGAAACGAAGCGAGAGAGGGCAGAACTGCCCTCTTGTTTTCCTGGACCGCTCAATGAACGATTCCTGGTCCACATCACAACCTTGTAATTGCACTTCCATGTGAAATGGCAAACTCTTTTCTGTGGGCGACAAATACTTACGTGAAGGGTCCTGTGGAATATGGAAGACTGCACGGCCGTCTTCGCTAGTCCCGGACGAGTTGACATATCTGACTGTGCCGCAGTCGGAGCGGTCGCTTTGAACGAGCAGGGTTGCAGGATAAGGCTGTCTTTCCGTCCCTGAGTTCTCGATTGTGGCGTCGATGTAGAAGCCGCCGGCGTCGACTTCCTCTTGTAGAATATGCAGCGTGGAGACCGCGGTGACGTCTTTTTGCGAGCCCAGTCGAAAATTCTCTAAGCGTCCTTCATCGACAGAAACTGTGGCGGATTGGAAAACAGGTATTCCACGCCGCCCAAGTTCTGCCCAGAAGGCATGGAAGCGTCCTGCACCGTCGGCAACCACCTGCGTGGACCATTGACTTGGAGCCCTTACCTGAAATGACAGCCCTAGTTCTCTTTTAGGCGCATGGTCGCCGAAGGGTTGTGCCGATTCCCAAGTTGTCATCCCCCAAACGTGGCTGGTATCGATGCGCAGTGACTTTTCTCTTTGATCGCCATTTGGACAGGTTCCCAGTTGCTTGGATTCTTGAATGGTCTGACCACCATCAACGGAAACCGCAAAGATCGGACACCCCGCAGCTGGCAGCCATGTGAGCCCGACGATCCCATCCTTGTTCACGGCGATACCTGCGTAGGTCGCGTAGCCGAACAGATCCCGCGCCCTGCCTTCACCTTGAGTCATTGACCTTACGTGCCAGTTCCGACCACCATCGCCGGACGTCGCCAAGCCAAGTGCGGGTCTCCCGTCTTGCACAGCAGAAAAGGCGACGTAGATGTTCCCGCTGACTTTTTCCCGAAGGTCCCTGGCAATCTGCGCGGACAGGGCATTCACCGGATGCAAATCCGAGGGCATTTCGATCGTCGAGAGGATCCGATAGCCCGAGTCGTCAGACCGGTAGAGAGTGTACTGAGGGCCTGCGCCGGGGCGGGGGCTCCTTGCAACAAGCGCCAGGACTTTTCCGCCCGGCAAGACGACAGCACCTAAGGGAAACACTCCGATCTTCGATTCGTCTGCTGTCGAAGGCGGGAAATGCGGATAGGAGAAATGCAGCCCGTCGTCCGAGACAGCCAGGAGTGGTTTCTTGTTGACCCACTGCCCGCTGCCCGCGTCGCCAAACCCTTGGGCAAGATTGTGGGCGAAAAGGTACACTCTCTCTTGATCACCGACAAGATACTTCGCCACGCAAAGAGCCGTCCAATCCATGAAGGGATAACGCCGAGGCTCCCCCCAATTGAGTCCACCGTCCACGGACCGATAGACCTCGGTGGTCCCTTTCTCGTGTTCGAATCTTCCACTGCTCGTATTCGAAACGCCGGCCACAAAATAGGCCCTTCCATGACTGCCAGCGGCGCACGATGTCTCTGAAACCCAGTCTGAATTCGCATCCACGAGCGTTCGCATCCAGGTGTTACCTGCGTCGAGGGAAACATAGGCCGCCGATGGATGTCTTGCGTGTCCTACGTCTTCCTCAAAGGTGCAAATAAGCAGCCGGTTCGGGTCGTCTGGAGCCGCAGAGGCAAACAGCTGCAATGCCAATCCTTGTACAGGCAAGGTCGTGGCAGGGCCAACCTTAATAAGCGGAAGCCGGGAAGAGCTGTTTTTGTCGACCGGCCGGTCTTGGCCACGCGCCGGGAGAGTTGAGAGCAGAAACCCAATCGCAAGCACTCGAATCCATGGTTCGCTAACGAATTTGTTCGAGACAAGCATTCCAATAACCTTCCCGTATGACTGGACAGCCGCGGTCGACCACCCCCACCTGGAAGGGGCGCTGGCTCAACGCAGGTCGCGTGGTTAGTTAAAATTGTAATTTCAGAGCGAGTTGTAGTGAACGCGGGCCGCCCGTCTGATACTGCGGGCTCAAGACTCCGAGGCTGCTCGCCAGCGTGGCTGTTGCTTGACCAAAAGTGCAAGATGGCCCGGCGGGGCAATAGTAGGGGTTGATTCGACCTAAATTTGGGTGATTGAAGACGTTGAACGCCTCTGCCCGCAGCTGCAGTTTCAACCTTTCATGCAGAGGAAAATCCCTCCGAACCGCCATATCCATCTGCCAGGCCCCGAAGCCCCGTACAAAGTTTCGCGGCGCGTCGCCGAATTGACCTGCAGGAGGCATGCTGAATGCGTTTGGGTTGACCGCCCACCCGCCAGGGCACGCTTTCCCGCCGTTGAAGATCAGTGCGCATTGCTGGCCATAGACGTAGATTGGCTGACCGGGCACGACATTTAGTCCCCCGCTCACATATTGACCGGTAGCCGGATCGAGGACCTGAGAGCCCTGTAGAGTCACAGGAAAACCTGTGCGAACCATGAAGCGATCATCTAGGCCCCAGTTGTGCAGCAACCCTCTTGCGAAAGGACTCTTGAACGAGTTGGGCAACTGATAGGAAAAGGCCGCGGAAAAATTGTGGCGGACATCAAATGCGGAGTTTCCACGCACATAAGGCGTGTCTCCGTTGTTCGAGCCATAATCAATCGCGTGGGACCAGGTGTAAGCGGCCAGGGCGGTCAAGCCGCCACTGAGCTTGCGCTGAAATTGCATTTGCATTGCATCGTAGTCGGACGTAAGCCCGTTCCGAAACAAATTGAGGATGCCTATCTTGGAATTGCCGGCAGAACTCAAACTGATTTCATTCTGCTCCAACAATCTCGCTCCATGGGCCCCGACATAGGAGACGGTCAGCGTCTGTGATTTTCCCAGGGCCTGTTCGACACCGCCGTTCCACTGCAGCGCGTACGGCAATTGCAGGTGAGCTGGATATGCATAGACAACGTTGTAGGGGGCGACCGGCGGTCTTACCAGTACAGGATTTGCCTGGGACGGCGACACCGGGAAGCTGGATCCAAAGAACTGATTGTAAATACTGAAACCGGGCCCGCCATACCCCTGTGATCCAAGCTGCTGCCCGCTGTCAAAGAAGACGCCAACCCCACCGCGCACGACCGTCTCAGACCCCGGTTTGGTCCGAATCAGATGAGTTGCACCCAGCCGAGGAGCGAAGTTATACCATGTGGTTTTCCAAAGCGGAGTTCCCGGCGGTGCGAGCGTCAGCGTGCTAGGACTGCTGCCGGTTACTGTAAACGGCACCGGCCCGCTGGAAGAGCCCGGCGCTGGATTCACTTCCCATCGCAGTCCCATCGAAAGATTCGAACGTCTCGTCACCCGCCACTCATCTTGAGCGAAAGCCGAGAAATTGGTGTACACGGGATAAGCCGATGCATTGGTCTGGGCAAACACAAAGCCCGCCGTGTTGGTTTGCACCGCGTTCTGGCCAAAAAAGTAGTAAAGGACTTCCGGACGGAAGGGCCTGATCTTCGGGCTCAACCTTCGGTAATCGGCTCCGATCTTCCACTGGTGGCGCCCAGACGACAGGCCTACTGCATCGACGAGATTCCACTGCCTCTGGAGACCGGACGACCTCTCTTGATACACGGCGGAATCGTAGCCAGGAAAAAACAGAATCGCGCCTACTTCATAGAAGGGATTCGTCGCCGGATTGATCCCCTGCGGCAGTGCCAGATCGGCAGCCTTAGCGCCGCCCAGATTGTCGAGGCGGTAAGAGCTTTTCGCTTCATTCGAACTGTAATTGAACCTAAACTCATTGCCTAGGCGACTTGAAAGCAGACTATTCGCACCCAGGGTCAAAGTCCGCGTCGTGAAGTCTGTCGAAACATCGTTTGCGGGGTTGGCGTAGGCCCCTGTTGGCCGCGTATTTGCGGAAGATGGCACATCACTGAAGCGCAAGAAAGACTTCAACTTCTCATTGAAGTTGTGGTCCAGCCGGACGCTGTACGCATCAATCTGGCTGGGGTTGGACCATGTTCCGATAAACTGCGCCAGCCCAGTTTGGTTTCCCTGTTGATCCACAATTTCGCCACCGTTCTGGACTGGAAAAGAGTTGAGTACCGGCTGGAGCGCGACGGGTGCGGCCTGCCGCAAGGCTGTGTCCGGAACGTAACTTACAGAGGCTGCCTGTGGTTGAACGAGCCGTAACCCTTCGTACGAGAAAAAGAAGAACGTCTTGTCCCTTCCATTGTGTAGACCGGGAAACCGAACGGGGCCGCCGAGCGTGCCGCCAAAGTCGTTCTGGCGAAGCGCCGGCTCGCCTTTTCCATAGTAGTTGTTGAACCAGTCGTTCGCGTCGAGCGCATCGTTACGCAGATAATCGAACAGAGTACCGTGCCATTCATTCGTGCCGGACCGCGTTGCGATGCTGAATTGGCCGCCAGGGTTGCGCCCGTATTCCGCAGAGTAGGTTGAGCTCTGAACTCGGAATTCCTGAAGAGCATCCACCGACACCAGCCCTTGCGTTGTCCCGAGTGCCGTGGCCGCCGGCAACGAACCGCCGGAGGAAGGTGTCCCTGCAAATCCAGGGTAGATTCCGACATTTGCGCTCACGCCGTCTACGGAGTAATAGTTTGATTCGGTTCGCTGCCCATTCACGCTGAATTCCCCGGTCGCCCCGATCGCTCCAGTCTGCTGGGGACTGTTGGTCAGCACGCCGGGCGTAAGCAAAATCAAGTCCTGAAAGCTGCGGCCATTCAGTGCATGTTCTCAACATAGGTGCGGTCCACCACCGTGGAAACTGCTGCGTTCTCCACGTTGAGGAGCGGCCCACCGCCGGCGACTGTGACGATCTCCGAGACAGCGCCGATCGGCAGGGTGAAGTTGATGGCAAGAGCATCCTGAATATGAATGACGATGTCCGGTTTGATGATGGTTTTGAAGCCGGCATTTGAAACTTGAATACGATAGGGCCCCGGCGGAACGTTAGGGACGACATAGATCCCTTCTCTATTTGTCTTTGTTGTGTATTGAACTCCTGTCGCGTCATTCACGACCACAATGTTGGCACCGGCAATCGCTGCTCCGGAAGGGTCGAGGACCAGGCCGTTGATTGTCGCACTCGGGGATTGCGCGACCATGGTCGCAACAAAGAGCAGAGTGATGATTTGAAGGAAGGCGACCTTGCGCACGCTGTTTCTCCTGGCTAAGCCCGATTTGGACACACCACATCGGTCTACGCAGGAAAATCGAAGTTTGTACCATCTCTCCTCCATGAGAGACCAACTCCGATTCTTCCGAGCGGTTTGAAGAAGCCCGGACTAGGGGTGGTTCGGTTCGACTTTCAGATAGGCAAAGAGGAGCGGCTTTCCGCTCGGTCTGAGACTTCCACCATTCGGTTCGACAGTGACAAATACAGCGTCGATCTGTTCCAGCTTCTTCGGATCGTCGGATTTCAGCACCCATCGTTTTTTTGCTGCGTTGTCTTCATAGAACACCCCGAGGCTCGTAGCCTGCTGTCTGTCCATACCCCGGCTGCCCCAGGCCTGAAACGTGCTGGCCCTCTTGAGTCCGTATTGCTGGTCGAGATCATAGGCGTAGAAAACCAGGGACTTTCCTCTGGTATAGAAAACCCGGCCATATGGTTTCTGCGTTTTGCCGTCCCGGGCGACGTCATACACTTCAGCGATGTAGAGTTCCCGAGCTCCCATCAATTCCCGGATGTCGCGGTCGTGAGCCAGTAGTTCTTCTTCTTTGTCGAGCGCCTGCTCGCGGTCGCGAATCTGACTATGGAGATCCTTGATCTGGGCTTCGAGACTCACGTAGCGGAACTGATCCTGCGCGCGTTGCTGTTCTAGCGAATCGAGCTCCGTCTGCGTCTTCACCAGCAACGCCTGAGCCGAAGCGAGCTGTTGCGAAACGCCGCTTTGCGCCTGAGAAAGCTTTTGCTTCTCGGCTACTTCTCCCTGGAGAGCCTGTTCCGAATTAGCTTGAGAATCCTTTGCTTCGCTCAGGGCCGCAGACTGGCTCGCAATCTGCCGCTTCAACTCCGCAATCATCTGATCGCGATCCGCGAGCTGCGTCTTCATGGCTTCGCGGTCGTGGCCAAGTGCGCTCATCTGCTGTTCGAGCGCATCCATCCTTTTTTTGGGCGCGTCAGACATGACTCGATCCGCTTCCAGCCCCCGCCGCTTGCCGACTTGATAGGAGTAGATGCCCAGCGCCGCAGTGAGCACGATAGCGGCCGCGAACGGCATCCAGACGTAATTCCAATTGACCTGCATGCGTCGTCGGCCGTTTCGCGGGGTGATGGAGGGTCCGCCAGCTTGTTCGAGGGGGATTTGTTCCTCTTGGACCGTGCTGCATCTCTCGGCAGCCAAACGTGAAGTTGATTCCGCGCACTCGCCAGGATTCGAGTCCGGGTCTAGTGAGCTGGTGCCAGAGAGCACGGAGTGGAGCAAGGGCACGCCGATACCCGCGGCGGTTTCGAATTCCTTCAGCGCCTGCCGGCAGACCGGGCATTCAGCGAGGTGCGCGTGGAGATCCTTTTGTTCTTCCTCCGAAAGTTCGTCCGAGGTTGAGAGGGCGCATAGCTCGAGGAAGCGGTCGTGCGGTTTCATCACCGACCAGCCATCGTCTCCCCGATTGTCTGCCCTATTTCGCATGGCTCACGTCTATGGGCACCTTATTTCCGAACATCCGCTTTCGCAACGTATCCAGCGCGCGGTAATAGTGGTGCCGCACGTTTCCAAAAGGTTGCCCCAACTTTTGAGCGATCTCTGCCAGGGAGTAGCCTTCGAAGAAGTGCAGGCGCAAGGTCTCACGCTGATCCTCCGAAAGAGCCTCAAGAACCCTGTCCAGACCATTACGCCCAAAGACAGCTTCAGGGGAATAATCGGCTTCTATGGTCGGTGTTCCGACCAGAGGCGCGGCATGACGTCCAAGCTCCACCTGGGAATAGAAATGGCGGTGGGTGAGATGGCGGCGCCGCTCGATAGCGCGGTGGTAAGTCATCTGCACGATCCAGGAGCGGGCCGAGCTCTTCGAGCTGTCGAAGATGCCGCACTTCCGCTGAATGAAGATGAACAGGTCCTGAACGAGATCTTCCGCCTCCGCTGTATTTCGCAAGATGCGGGTGGCAACGGTACGGACGACTCGCTCGTATCGTTGAAAGAGAAGACCGAGAGCATCCTGGTCGCCGTTGAGAAACCCTGCTAGCAGGTCTTCGTCCGCTAGTGGGCCACCCGGTGGCGCAAAGTCAGTGCCTTGACCCACAGGCTTCTTGGTCAGAGGAAAGATTGGGAACCGGGTTGTGGTGAACGAGCTCACCTTTGCTCCGCTGAGAAAACAAGAAATGGTCCTAAAACAGGAATGCACTCTGTTGAAATGGATTCAATGCGGAGGAAAGGGCTGGCTTCCAGCTCCATCGCGACTCTCCACGAGCGCGATTCACGAGCAGCTTTCACGGTCCCTTCTGCTGGCGCGGGGCCACCTGAAATTTGCATTTCAGCAGTCGGTGTGTGGAGCCGACGGCTTTCAGTTGCTCAAAGCCCCATTCCAAAATCAGCTCGCCTAGATTCCCAACCGTGCGCTTCTCCTGAGCAGCAAACGCCGCAAGCTCATCTCGAAAAGCTTGGCGGACCCGAAAGCTGACTTGGGCTTTCCATTCACCCATCCCGTGTCCTCTTGTAAGCGCGACAGAGTCGACACGCAAGGAAACCAATGGATATGGTGGTTTCGGCGGTATCGGTGAAACTATCGGTTTCAGGGAACGGGAAAGTTCTTTTGAGAGAAACCGTGTTGCCGCTGCTAGGACTAGCTCAGTTCGCCCTCTCCTTTTGTCTTTCCAGGGCAATTCGCCAAGTCAAAAAGCGAAATTCATCGGCGCGTTCACGCGCCGCAATCACCTCGGCAAAGTCGGCATTCAGTCCAGCACGGATTTCTTCGAGCCGGATTGCGTACGCTTTCAGCTCTCGCTGCGAACGCACGGAATGGAGCTCCAGACGCTGCAGAACACGAATCAACCGGTCCATGTTCAGATTCCAGAGGTAAATCTCTGTGAAGACATCAGCTTTGGTCATTTCCGCACCATTTTCTTCCGCCGGGGGCTGCTCTTCGGGTTTCTTCGTTCAAGGACCGTTCCGAAGAATGTTCGGAATGTTGGTTGGACACACAAATAGCGGAGCGGCTCAGAGTCCCGCGGCAAGGGACAAATGTTCGCCCTGTGTTTCAGCTAAGGAGGGGATTCCGCGACCGGCTCAGGTGGGGAAAGAGCCAGGGAATTGGGGCGCTGAGCAAGTTGCGCCCAGAGTGGGAAATGGATAACTTCTTCTGCAGCCATCGTTGCACCTCAACCGTGCGATTGTGGTCAGGGGCGCGTTCGGTGCGCAAACACCAGCGCGTCCCGCTCAATCATGTCCTGCGTTTGTTACTCGTCTTAGCGCTACTCCTTTTCCTGCCTTGTCCCCAGTAATTGGCGCGCTTGAATTCCTCTACCTTGGCGAAGTCAGCCTTTGTCCAGTAACGAAGCCGCGCACCTGCAACGTTCTCGGCGATAGGTTCTGGAACAACGCCTTCCTCGATCCACCGATGCAGCGTGGTGCGATGAATGCCTAACCGCCTCGCCGCTTCGGAAATAGAGATTTTCTCCATTGTTAGAATACAACAGCATGTAGTATTTGTCAAGCCCTAATTTGCACCGGAGAATGGTTCTCACATCCTCCGGCGCGGCCCGCAATCAGAGTATCCCAATTCTGACCCAATCCCGAAGGATTCACAAAACGCAACGACTTCTTTAGCAATTCCAGGTGTTGAGATGGAAGCGCTCGTTTTTTCGCGGAGTCACACCACAAAGAAGGAGGTTCCCAATGCACTGCCCGTACTGCCGGAATCCACAAACGGAAGTATTCAAGACGCTGTTTCGTCGCAGCAAAACCTACCGTTACCGCCGCTGCCAGTTTTGCAAGGCGCGATTCAGGACGCAAGAGAAGGCGGTACGTTGGGAAGGCGTGGACCGGAAGTGGCCTGGCCAAAGCCCAGCGCGCGGGGGTTGGAAAAGTCATCGAATCCCGGCACTTCGCGGAAGATGCGAAGTGGAGTTTTGCGAAATGGATTTCAAGCAAGCCGGGGCGAGGCGACATGTGGACCACATCGTTCCGGCAAGACTCATTCGGAGATTGAGGGCAGGGAATCCAGACCGCCGCGAAAACCTCCAATGTATCTGTGGTACCTGCCACGGCTACAAACTTCAAGCAGACCACAAGCTGTGCATGGGGGATAAGTTGGGATACCTAGAGATTCTGCGCACCCACCATTTTGATCTAGGACGCGCCGAGCGGGCACTCGCCCTGTATGGGATGTAGCTTCTGTCGAACGTGTAGGTCTGGGCGAGCGCTCCCGCTGTATTCGATAGCGAAGTGACAGACCCGAGGCCGTCCGCGTGATAGTAGCTCGTGGTGCCACTGCGAAGCATGGCCATGGGCTCATCGGTGTTATCGGTTTGCGCATAGCGGGCAACGGCTGAGCCGCTCGAATTTGTTTCCTCGATGAGATTGTCGAAATCATAGGCGTAGATGCTGGTGCCGGAGGACGAAGACTTATAGATTCTTCTGCCGAAGGGGTCGTACTTGAAGCTCTCAGAACGGCTCACCAAGTGCCATCCTCCCGATCATAGGGCGTTCGGAAAGGGACCCCAAAGAACCGCTAATAGAAAAATGATAATTAGGGCGGCGATACCGACGTACCGGGCCAAACGATTGCTTGATCGTGCGAGCCCAACAACAGCAGGCACAATGACACCTAGCAACGCCGACGAGACAGTGATACCGATTCCTCTTGCCGTCGCGTCTCGCAGTGAAAGGTGCACCGCGATAGCCGTTCTCGCGGATGCTTGCGTGATGAAGAGCTGAATAGGATACAGAGGAGCCCAGAACAGGCTTACGTAAATCTTGGAGCCGTGCTGCATTATCACAGCCAGCTGGGTTAGTAAGCACAGCACCACGCCAGCGCAGTAAGCGAATACAAGAGATCGTGTTGACAGTTTTTTTATCATGTCTGATTGCATGTGTCTCCGCCCTTAAGGCTGTAGACCATCGTCAACCGAGTACGCTCCTATGGGAAAATCCCCGTAGCCTCCCGCGTCTGTAATAATCTGGTTAACAAAGGTATTGCTGTTGGGACCCCCTGCATTATAGTTGGGCAGTCTTCCCACTTCGCGATTGAAGGCGTCCCTCAGTCTATTCTCGAACTCGCAGCACTTGAGCCCAGGCGGGGCGTGAACTGGCAATTTCCTACCGCTTCTTTTCGGGTTGAAAGAATTGACGTGGGGAGTTGCCTTGTTATTGACAAAAGGACCACCGATCTCGAATGTCTCGTCCTTGCCATTGCATGCTACGCGAAGATAGCAGTGCATAGCTTGGGTAAGCGTAAGAAGTATGTGCTGCCACCAAGTTGATCCTGCGCTTGGTATACGCTCGCAATAGATTTCAGCGAGAAGACCTCGCGGATCAACAAGCACTGTCGGCCGATTCTGCGTGTAGCCGTAGAAATTAGGGCCATCACCGCTAAACCTAGCTGGGTCCTCACTAATAAACCTTCCCGCGTTCGAATCGTAGTATCTGGCGCGGTAGTAGTACAGCCCGGTTTCCGTGTCCGATTCGCGAGCCGTGTACCTGAACGGATTCACGAGCGAGCCCGTCGAAGCGGTTACTTTGCCGAAGGAGTCGTAAGTGTAGGTGTTCGCAATAGCGCCGGCAGAGCTGCTGAGCGAAGTGACTGAGCCTAAGCCATCGGCATGGTAGTAGCTCGTCGTGGCGCTCCGCAGCATGGCCAATGGTTCGTCGATGTTTTGTGTCTGCTCGTAGCGGGCCACGACGGCTCCCGCAGCGTTGGTCTCTTCGACCAAGTTGTCGCCGTCGTAGGCGAACACACTTGTTCCCGAGGACGATGATTTGTAGATGCGCCGCCCGAAGGGATCGTATTTGAAGGCGACCGTTCCGCCGCTTCCTGGCAGCGTGACGCTGCTCATGCGGTTCTCGAAATCCCATGCATAGCTCGTGGTGTTTGACCCAACCACCTTCGTCTGAGTGTTCCCGTTATTGTCGTACGTATACGTTGTGCCCGGAATCGACGTAAGCTGGTTCGACGTGTTGTTACTGTACGGCGAAACGCCTAGCGAACTGAGCCGGTTGCCGACCGCGTCATAGGTGTAGCTTTCGGTCGTGGTCGAGCCCTGCGTCACGCCGGTGAGCTGATAGAGGGCATCGTAGGCGTAGTTGCTGGCAGTGCCCGAGGGCTGCGGCGTCCGCGAGGTGCGGTTCCCCGCGTTATCGACGGCGTAGGCAGCGCCGTCCAAAGTGGTCGAGCCGCTTTGGTGCAAGACGCTCTGCAGTCGCGACAGGTTGTCATAGGCATAAACTGACTTCAGGCCATTCGGACGCGTCATCTGTGTGCGGCGGCTGAGGGCGTCGTAGCTGAAGCCGAAATTCCGCGTCGCGCTGAACGCCGTTGGCGGCGTCAGCGTTTGCAGCCGGTTCAGCGTGTCGTAGACGTAGCTCGTCGCGCCGCTTTCCGGATCGGTGAAGCCGGTGCGGTTGGACCCAGCATCGTAGCCGTAGCTGGTGGTGAAATTCCGCCCCGTGAGGAAAGCGTAGCTGGTGGTTGTGTTTGTCAACCGCCCCATGTTATCGAACGTAAACTGATAGGTGCCGGAGGGATCGGCCACTTGCGTCAGGCGGCTGTCGTTGTCGTAGGTGTAATTCACGGCCGTGCTATCAGGATACGTTCTCCCGGTCAGCCGGTTCAACTGGTCGTAAGTGTAGGTGATCAGCTGGTTTTTCCTGTCCGTCTTGCCGGTCAGATTGCCCACCGCGTCATAGCCATAAGTTTCGATATAGCCGGATGGGAACGTCGTTTTCGTGACTCTGCCGAAAGCGTCATAGGTGAACGAGGTCGTGTTGTTGTTCGCGTCCTTGATGCTCGTCAGATTGTTTTCCGTGTCGTAGCCGTAGGTGGTGACGTTGCCGGGCGTGGCCGCATCGGTGACGGTGACCAGCCGGTCCGCATCGTCGTACGCGTATGTGGTCGTCTTGCTGTTCTGATCCGTGGCCGAAGTCCGCCGCCCGCGATAGTCGTAACCGAAGGTCGTGGTGCCTGTGCTGCTAGGATACGTGATGGTCTTCAGCCTGTCGCCCGCGTCGTAGGCGAAGGCGGTGGTCTGACTGTTCGCATCTATCACCGACGTGCGGTTCCCATGTGCGTCATACCCGTACGTCGTCACATTGTTCTGCGCGTCCGTGATCGTTTGGATCAAGCCCGTCGGAAAATACGCGATCGTCGTCTTGTTGTTTAGCGGATCCGTAATCGTTAGCAGCTCGCCCTTACTGTCGTACGTGAACGTCGTCACGCTCGCCGCTGTGCTGCCATTCGGCGCTGGCGAAGTAACCGTAAGCAGGTTTCCGTGGGTGTCGTAGGTGTTGGTCGTCACGTTCCCGAGCGGATCGGTGGTGGTGAGCACTTCGCCGAAGCTGTTGTACGTGTAACTCGTCGTGGCATACGTGCCCGAAGCTATCGGCATCGAGACCGAGCTCACATTCCCGTTGGAATCATAGGTATACGTTGTCGTGTGCCCGAGTTCGTCCGTTCTGGATAGAGTGTGACCTTGGTTGTCGTAGGTGGAGCTGATGGTTCCCCGCAGCGTGCAACTGGAGCAACCCGACCCCTGCGAGCTGGCAGTTACCCAATTTCCCCCAATCAACGCGGAAATGTACGTAGATGGGTTGCCAAGAGAGTCCGTTATTTGCGCCTTGAAGGTGAGTGTGAACGATGGCCCCCAATACCAGATGTTACCGACTTCCACGCTAACCGAACCGCTCGCGGCTCCGGCGGGCACGACCGCCACGATCTGTGTGTCGCTCCAACTGGTTACCGTGGCTGTCGTCCCATAAAACCTTGCAACGCTATTACTCTGTGTTGCGCCGAAGCCAGTGCCGGTAATGGCCACACTCGTACCCGCCGGTCCGATGCTCGGAGAAATGTTTGTGACAGTGAGTGGCTGCAAAACTGTAAATTGCACTCCGTTGCTTGTGACTCCATCCTCAACCACCGTGACGGGACCGCTAGTCGCGGTCGAGGGCACGCTGGCCGTGACGCTTGTGTCGCTCCAGGATTGTACGCTTGCGGAAACTCCGTTGAATTGCACTTGACTGCTGGCCTGATTCGCCCCAAAGCCCGACCCGCTAATTGTAATCGTACCCCCAACCTGAGCGTTCGGAGGAGTCAGGCTGCTAATCACGGGCTTGATCACGGTAAAAGATGTCGTTGAAGGGCTCTGGACGCCCCCAACTGTCACAGTGACGAGTCCGGAAGTGGCAGCGCTTGGCACGTTGGCGACGATCTGGCTGGTTCCCCAGCTCGTAATGGACGTTGCCTGCGTGCCATTAAAAGAGACCGTGCTCGTTCCCTGGCTGGTGCCGAAGTTAGACCCCACAATTGTCACCGATGTACCACTCCCTCCCAAGCTGGGCGAAATTCCCGTGACAATAGGAGTCGGTCCGAGAACGACCGAGACATTGCTAAAAGTACCTGTGGTCAATCCTGACGTGGCGCCGTTGTCCGCTGCCAAACCGACGTAAACGTTTTGCCCCATGCTAATCGTTTGGCTTGACCCCAGCTGCGTCCAGTTAACACCATCCGGCGAGGCAAATTCGCTTAGCGTGTTCCCATTTCTTACCAGCTCTACCCAATACGGCAGCCCTGAAGGCAGGTATACGTAATTAGTATTCGAAGTGCTCCCGCCAGTGCTACCGCGCTGAAACACGTAGATGTAATTGTAATTGAAGCCTACGCTCACTTCGCTTGCCCCCGGATCGAGGGTCTCCCGTATCATCGCGAGAGCCGCTGGGGAGTTTGGACCTTGCGCAGTGAGGATCTTCGCCACGATCGAGCCGTTACCTGACAGCGGTTGATATGCATAGTGGAGTGCATCGCTGGTGCCGTACGTCCCCACGCCTCCTCCCACGACCGTAAACGTCCCGCTCGCGTATGTCGCACTCCCCATCACTCCAACTTGGCCAATATCCTGGTCTAACCACGGTGTTGGCAGTGGCTGTGTGGTCACAGCAAAATGCACTGCGTTGCTGTTGTTCATGCTCGGTGCCACCGAAACCACCAAGTACCCCGAAGTCGCACCCGTCGGAATAGTAGTGACGATGGACGTGTTGCCCCATGAATTGATCGTCACCGGAGTATTGTTCAAGGTCACCACGCTGCTCCCTTTGGAAGCTCCAAAGCCAGAGCCCGAAATGACCACTTGGCTGCCCACTGAGCCAGTCGTCGCGGAGACACCTGTAATGAGGGGCGCAGGGCTTGAAGAGGTACTGACGGAAACGGAGTCAAATGTGTCCGTTGTCGACCCTGAGGTGCTGCTGCCATACGACGTTGCCAATCCGACATAGACGTTTTGCGCCATGCTGATTGTTTGACTCGTTCCCAACTGCGTCCAATTCACGCCATCCAGGGAGGCATACTCGCTGAATGTGTTCCCGCTTCTCACCAGCTTTACCCAATACGGCAGCCCTGAAGGCAGGTATACGTAATTAGCATTCGAAGTGCCCGCGCCAGTGCTGTTGCGCTGAAACACGTAGATGTAATTATTATAGAAGCCTAGGCTCACTTCGCTTGCCCCGGGATCGAGGGTCTCCCGTATCATTGCGAGAGCCTCTGGGTAGTAGTTGCTCTGCACACTCACGATCCGCGCAACAATCGAGCCATCACCTGAAAGGGGCTGATACATGAAATGGAGTCCATCGGTGGAAATGTACGGCCCTTGACCTCCTCCCACCACGGTAAACGTCCCACTCGCATAGGTCGCGCTCCCTACCACGCCTACCGAACCTATATCAGCGTCCAACCAAGGGGTTGGTAGCGGCTGCGAGGTAACCTCAAGCCAGACACTATTGCTGTCGTTCATTCCAGGTCCAACCGAGACCAATAATGGGCCCGTTGTCGCCCCGGTCGGAATTGTGATGACGATGCCAGTGTTGGTCCAAGAATCGACCGTCACCAGCGCGTAGTTGAGGGTCACGAAACCCCCGTCTTGAGAGGACCCAAAACCAGAACCTGTGATCAGCACCTGAGTTCCTACAGACGCCGTTGTAGCAGACAGATTCGTGATCGACGGCGCTGGAGCCGCCGTCGAACTCACCGAGACACTGTCGAAAGTCACTGTCGCCAGTCCCGAAGTGCTTCCGTAAGATGCTGCCAAACCGACGTAGACGTTCTGCGCCATGCTGATTGTTTGGCTCGATCCAAGCTGTGTCCAGGTCTCCCCTTCTAGCGAAGCGTATTCGCTGAATGAGTTCCCGCTTCTCACCAGTTTGACCCAATACGGCGGCCCCGAAGGCAGGTATACGTAATTAGCATTCGAAGTGCTCGCGCCAGTGCTGTCGCGCTGAAACACGTAGATGTAATTCGAACTGTAGCCTACGCTCACTTCGCTTGCCCCGGGATCGAGGGTTTCCCGGATCATCGCGACCGCTACGGGGGAGTAACCGCCTTGAGCACTCACGACGCGCGCGACAATCGACCCATCACCAGAAAGCGGCTGATAGGCAAGATGGAGTCCATCACTGGTGCCACTCGTTCCCACCCCACCTCCCAGCACCGTGAACGTCCCACTCGCGAAACTCGAACTTCCTGCCAGGCCTACTGGGCCTACGTCTCCATCGGACCACCCCGTCGGAATTGGTCTAATGGTGAAGATCGGACTGACCGCCGTTTGGCCGTTCGCCGTCACAGTGAAATACCCTGTCGATGCGCCGTACGGTACAATCACATTGATGGCAGTATTGCTCCAAGTCTGGGCCGCCAGACTGGTTCCGTTTAGGGATGCGGTGCTCACACCTTGCGTGGCGCCGAAGTTGGTACCCTGTATGACGACAGAGTCACCGGGACTGGCTGTAGCGGGCGACAACCCCGTAATTGAAAGGCTCATCGTTCCCTGCGCGACGGACCCCACGGTATAAAAGGTCGAAGGTGAGCTCTGATTCTTGTATTCCGTGGCGATCCAGTCGGCGGAGCGGGCGCTATTCGATATGCGAACCTCATCAATGCTCCCGTTGAAATTTTCTCCCCCACCTGCAGTATCGGCGCCGATGACAACGTTCTGATTGGTTGCAACAATGTTGCCAGTCGCGGAAACTTGACCATCCAAATTGCCATTGAAATAGATTTTCAACTGAGAACCGTCGTACGTTCCCACGACATGCGTCCACGCGCCCATCGTCAAGGAGGATGCGGAGGTGCTACCGATATCAGTTCCTGCGCCTCCGGTAGATCTTCCAAAAATCACAAGATTGGTCCCCGCATACCGGAACAGGATGTATGAAGAGTAGGGAGGCTGGTTGCCGGACGTTTCTTTGACGACAATACGTTCCCATTGAGACGGATTCGCTTCTGAGGTCTTGATCCAGGTCTCAATCGTTAGGGCGTTTCCTGTGATTTGGAGACTTGGTAGGTTTCCCACGTCAATGTATTGACCGGAGCCACTGAGACTCGCCGCTCCGTCGATGGCGCCGTTGGTCGCCGTAGCACTTCTAATCGTCCCGTTGTTACCGTTATTAGTGGAATCATTTGCAGATAAGCTTGTGCCGTTCGGTAGATGCCACACCCCTTTGTAACTGCTATCCCAAACAACAGTCTTGTTCGATTGGTTAGCCGAAATCGAAGAATTTCCATAGAACATGTAGAAAACGGCGTCGGCAGTGTGAGACACCGTGGGGAGTTTTACCCAGTAAACGATGGTGCCGGTTGCAGGATCGTAGCTTTCCTGCTCAAAAGGAAGCGGATTCAACCCGTTTGCGTCAGACGCAAAGAGGATGTCATAGCCATTCGCGTTCATCACATTCCCGCCGTTCGCGGTAGTTGCCAAGTACGAATAAGTCCCAGAAATCAGCACGGCGAAATTCGCCTGATCCGTGTTGGGAACTTTGCTGTGATCGATCGTGATGGGGCGGCGGTTGAGACAGCCGTTGGCCCAGCCCTGCGCCGCAGCTGGAATTTGACTCGCCAACGAGCACAAGCAGAAGAACGCAAGGATCAGGATCGGTTTACGTACGGCGCGCATAGATGAGTCCTCTCGAGATTGCAAGCGAATCAAAAAAGAAAAGTTCTATTTCAGTCTAGGCGTTTCAAAGAAACAGTTATTTATTAGGGGTAAGTGATGGCCACTGCTTCAACACCTGCAGCCCGCGACGAAGTCAATCCGCGCCCACTGCTGTCGTAGGTGTGCGACTCCAGAATTTTTCCGCTTGAATCCGTAACAGCCGTGATAAGAGATTGCGCGTTGTACGTGAAGGATAGAGTCGTTAGATCGGGATTCGTAACCTGACTCAGTCTGCTTTGACCGTCATAGGCGTAAGACAAGCTGATCCCGGCATCGGACGAAACTCCTGTGACCAGATGGCTGGATGTACTCGGATAAGTAAAGGTGAGGTGTCGTGACGCCGCGTCGGTAACTGTCGCGAGTCGGTTTGCGCTATCGTATGCCAGTGTTGTCGTATTACCGTTCCGATCGATAATGGTGGTCAACATTCCGCTTGTGCTGTCAAAGCGCCTCTGCTCACCACTCTGAAAGGTAAGTAGCCAGTAGGGAGTAGACGAATTGGGGCTTGTTAGCGTCGCGGAGATGTTTTGAGGTGCTACCAGACTCCATGATCCAGGTCCGCCGGTCGTACCGAAGGACCAAAAGCTACCGTCGCCGCGCGAGTATCTTATGTGATTGTCACTGCCGACGAACACTTGTTCTTCATATGTTGAGCGCCAATTAGGTCCAAATAGGCCAACTTGAAGAGCGCTTTGACTGGCAGGCCACGTACTGTTCCAAGTCCTGGCCAGGTTTAATCCGCCGGCCAGCCCGGGGATTCGAATGTCCGTTTGCTTGAAGTATGTGTTGCCCGTAGCCAAGGAGATCGGTTTTCCGGCCGTATCGGAACAAGGGCATGGAGGATCCACTGGGCACTTCCACGCCGCGATCACGTAAGTGTAAGTACCTGGATATGACGAGTAGACAAACCATCCGGGCGGAATTTGCAGAGGGAACCACCACGTGGTAGTTGCCAAGCAAGGGTCGGAGGTCTGAGCGGCCGCTGGAACGCTAAAAGCGCATTGCAAAATCGCAAAGAGGAAGAGCACTCCACACATTTTCTTGATCACGATCACCTCCCATACTTCGCGCACACTTGATATCAACAAGATACGATCACGTTCTGTTACCAACATGTCCGACTACAGTTTCAACAATCACTCACAACGCAAGAATGCAGAACGCAAACATTCTCTTACGCGATCCGCAAAGGACAGGCGGTAAGACACTCGCATATTTCTGAAGTAGTCATAAACTTCTAGAGTTGTTATCATCTCGTGTCAATGGAACCTGCGACATAATCTTGTGAATTATCTGTGGAAAAAGGTGGCACACTTTTTCCTTATCAACCAAAACCGCCCGGCCTAAATTCGCTCCCGACAGTCGCCACTTCACGTCTTCGCTCCGTGCCTGTTGGATCCGCGCAGGGAACTCATCGCGATCCCTAAGGGGTGTGGGACCGGCAGTAGTTGGAAGATTCGCGAGACAGCTTAAGAGAAATTCGACCGCGAGGATGTGGTGGTTAAGAGCGTGGGATATGGCAATGCTGTGTATGTGTTGTCTGCTGATTGGAAAGAACAGACATAGCGTGCACAACAGAGTTATCGACGAATGAAAGAGAGAGTAAAACCTTCGTGAGAATGCCGCATCTCCAGAAGTGGGAAAGCTCTTTCAAAGAGATGATCTATTACCACTTAAAAAACGAGCTGGCTAATTTGAGTTATCTGTCCAAATGACACCGTTTGACACCAATTGGAAGAAGGGCGACGGCGCTACGCCTTTGACAACTCAGGACTTGTGAAAGTAGATTCAATTTTCGATCCCCACCGCCCCTACCAATATTTCCTCTTGAAAACACAGGAGTTCTGGCGGCGCGTTTCGCCGTGTACCCCGCGTGTACCTCACATGAGAATCAAAAACAAGAATCGCCACAATTTGCGTATCGATCCTGACTACGGAGTTGAGTGCGTACGAAGGGTGTGATTCGAAGGTTCCATACTGCGCTGATCTTTTCCACGACATCCTCTGCCTCAGTATGCGAACCGCTATAATAAATAAAATGGAGAATAGTGAAAACAAAGGGCCTGAGCGCTCACACGTGGAAGGCGATGAGGAGTTCGAGCGGCGTCCCTCGACGCTGCCGAATATCGGTGCTGATCTCACCGGTTTCAGCACGCGTGATTTTGCAGAGAAGGTCGGGGCGGGCGTGCTGGGTTGTCTCCACAATTTCGGTAAGGTCCTCAATCTGAAGCGTCTGTTCAAGATCATCGTTGCCTACGACTACCGGGCCGCGTTGGCAGGGGTCGATCGCGGAGTGGAGACGTACCGTCCTTTGACCGCTACAGAAAACGGCATCGCGGTTGGAATTGCGATGACACCTGCAATACTTCACCAGGGCGAGCCACGATCCGTATTGGTGTTGAATGCAGCATACATGACGGCTTTGGCGGACTTCGAAGATGCGAGCACCGCGGAGCTGCGCGACGTGGCTCTATACACCCTGGCGCACGAATGCGGGCACGTCCACGATCTTGATGTCCAAGCCACTAGCCTGCCGAATGTTCTGTTCAACAGAAGACTAGGCTTTCGAGACGAGATTCTGTTCGGCATCGCATCAGGCTGCTGGGACGAATACATTGCTTGTCGGCTCAGCGCCTTTATGGGGAAGGAATCAACGCTGCAGTGGATGGAAGAAACATTCTGTGCCGCCGTTGAACGCGCGAAGAATCGGGCCGACGCCGCGATTCGCCAGTATCGGATGCACCACGACGTGCAGCGGGTGACGGACGAGGCATCGGCAGAATACAAATCCGTTCTGGTTTACTGGTCGTATCTGCTCGGACACGTCGACGGTCTTGACCGGACGCCTGAGGAGGCAGCACCGAAAGCGTTGGAGACGCTGGAGCGCTACAGTTACTTTACGCCGTTTGTAGAAAAGACCACGGCTGAATTGCGAACGATGCACGAGAGCTACGGGAAGTGGCCGGATCTTGGCATTTATGACGGATTAAAAAAGGTAGCGGAAGATCTGCTGAAATTCGGCGGTATCGAGGTTGAAGATCGGGCGAACGGGGCAGGGTACGTCAATTTCCCGTTTAGGCCGGAGACCATCCCAAGCGCGGCAGAACAGATGGTCTTTCTCACGAATCCGGGTGATGCTGTTACCGATTAGTTCCTGCTATAGTCGTAGAGAATTCTCCATCTAAAACAGGTTTAGTAATGAGCGGAGTTGATCCAAATGTTGGAGCCGCGACCAAAGCACTGGAGGTTTTAAAGGACCTTCCGCTTTGGCTGCTCGCGGGTCTCGCCATCGCTGCTGGTACGCTCTTGTGGGTCCCGTGGTTTGCGGCGGCATTACCTGCAAGCTTCCGTCCGTGGGTCCTCATCGGGGGAGTCGTATTCGGCGTCCTGGCATTGGCGCGGATCGGCGCGCTACTGCTCGAAAAGATACCAGCGTGGAGAAAGGCGCGCGATGGGCGTCGCCGCTTTTATCTGAGTGCCGAACCGCAGCAGAGTTTCTGGTCGAGCGCGAAGCAGGCGGATGACTCGATTGTGACGCAAGTCGTCGTCCGTTTCATCGCAAAGAATCTAACGTCGGAGCCGCTTGGCTTGGCGCGTGCGCGTCTTATTAAGCCGAGAATTCACGGCGAAATCGTTCACGAGGATGTTGCCGTTCGGGCCGTAAACAGTAATATTTACGGGGACGCAGCGCATTCGGGCCACGTTATACCTCCGCGAATGTCGCTACCGGCGACGGCCTCGGTCATGGTGCGAGGCGTGCCGTGGTGGGAACCAGAAAAGCAAGTGCGTGTGAAGATCGGAATCATCGACGACGAAGGGGCTGAGGAGATTCTCACTCTTGATTTGCGCGTGTTCTCTGGGAAACCAGCCGAACCTGCGCGTCCGGCCATCGAACTGGTTTCGTCAATCGCAAACCCGGTCGAAAAAGAAGTTGCGACGGTTCTACAGGCCGAGATGTCGCGGTACGAAAAATGCGGTCGTCGAGTAGGGGGCTTGGGAAGCGTGCGTCTGGCGATCGAGGGCCGTGAGATGGTGGGTGTTGGAGATGATTCATGGATTCCGAACTCGCCAAAGAATCAGAGCATCTCCGAAGTTCCGGACACCTGTGACCTACGATCTGACAATCTCGAAGCGTTGATAGCGTTCTATGAGCGTCTGACAGACTCGGAGAAACAGCAATTCGCGGCGGCGCTCCTCGCGCGTCTTGATGGCGGGGCGTATTTGCCCGTCTCGTACTTTATTGTTTGTGTGCTCTGGAAGATCGGGAAGCTGAAAGTTGCGTTAGCAAAGGCAAAAAAGGACCTCCCTCAGGGCGAGATCAAGGTTTTTGGATTGAGCAATGCACTGATGTTGTTGAACGGTCTGCTGCGTTACCGGCACCCCGATTTTACGAACGACATGCTAGACGATATCGAAAGATTCCTGGATGGATTAAACGAGCATCCGTTTCAAATTCCTGAGAAACTTGCTCGGCTTTTACGCCCAGGCGACAAAGCGGGTCAGGGAAACGGCGGAGCAGGGGCGGCCGGTCAGAGAGATATTTTATGAGCATTGAATTGAATGTCAATTTGGCCGACGCGATGCTCGATGTCGCCAGCGATCGGCGGCTCTGCTCGTAGCGATTACCGGATCAGTTTTCCATGCAGCCTTCCGTAAAGCTCGGCTCAGGTTTAGCACTGACGTTTGGAATCCAAGCATTCGTTGAGATGATCCGGGGCATTGCCGAGATGATTCGGAAACTGCCCCCTGCCGTAAAGCTGATTCTCGTAACGGCGGTGGCGATTGCTCTCCTGCATCCAACGTCACGCGAAAAACTGATCCAATGGCTCAAGAAGATTTGGGAGCGCCTGAGAGAAACCAAGCCTGTGCTCGTATCGATTTCTCAGGGTGCGGTTAAGCATCTGGCCGAAGCAGCGAAGACTCATCTTCTGGCATATTTTCCGCCTGAGAGTGCAGGCTCAGTCAGAGACCTGTTAGCCCGAATAAACGTAGTGGGACAACCGGGTGAACGAGATAGTCATACTCAAATGTCGATGGCTACCGTCGTGCACGAAATCGAAACACTCGGTGGGGTGGCAGTTGCGGCTCATATTGACCGACCGAAAACAGGTTTCGAACTCCTTGTTAATGGCTACCCGAACTGGAAAAAGGACATCATCTCAGCTTCCGGTCTCTACGGTCTGGATTTCACGATGAAGTATTTCGGAAGCGGGCGGAGGAAGAGAACGGTTGCATCGTTTCGGCGATCGGTCTCCAGCCGCTGTTCGCAAAACAGAAAGAATCAAGCCAGCAGGCAGGTGAGCCGGCGAGGGAGCCGGTTCGTCTAGCGTTCAGCACTTTGATCAGTTACCGGAGAAGAGCCTTGCGGCTGACCATTGAAGGCCTCGCTGAAAAAGCGAAGGTCGACGTGGATGAATTGCTGCAGATTGAAGAGGACACAGACTATGTGCCGGAGGCCAGGACGGTGCACCAACTGGCCAACCAGTTGAAATTGCCAATTCCACAACTTCTGGTTTTGTCGGGTAACGCGAGGAGCGTGAGCACGGAGCTTACCGAAGCAGCGGTTCGTTTTGCCGCAAGGTCGCGTGCCGTTGAAAAATTGAATCGCGATCAGAGCGAAGCTCTGAACGAATTCGTGAAAGTGCTTGTGGAACAGAAGCTAGTAGACAAGAAGAAGTAAGGAAGGGAGCAAGCCTTGCGGAACCTCCATTTGCGGAAGACTACAGCCGCCGACATCGACCGTCAGGTCGCCAAGGTTCTGCGAGGCATGGGAAATCCCAAGCCGCCACTGTGTCTAGACGACGTGCGCGGGCTGCTCAAGCTCGACCGGGAATACTACAGCAAAACCTCCGACGGGATTCTGCGCGAGACGATCAGCCGCTTAATGGTTGCGGGAAAGCAGATTTTGCGGCGGCCCGCTCTGCTTCTCGAAGCGATCTTGAAAGCGGAACTGAAAGCCTTATACGTGCCGGATCGCAAGATCATCCTATTGGATGAGACGGAGCCGGACATCAAACAAAGGTGGAATGAAAGCCACGAGATCGTCCACAGCTTGTTGGAATGGCACGGCTCGGTCATGCTCGGCGATGACCGCATCACGCTGAACCTCGCGTGTCACGAGCAGATCGAAGCCGAAGCAAACTTCGGGTCGGGACGCCTGCTCTTTTTGCAAGAACAGTTCGAATCAGCCGCACGGGATTCGAAGTGTTGCATGAATGAGATTCGCACGCTTGGTCACTCCTTCGGTAACAGCATTACGTCTACGCTCTGGCGTTTCGTCGAACTCATAGACTATCCCGTCCTGGGGGTCGTGAGTCAACATCCGCGCTACACTGATGGTCGCTTCGACCCGCAGCAGCCGTGCAGGTACTTCATCCGGTCCTTCCCGTTTGCGAAGACCTTCTCCGAAATCGATGAGACAACGATCTTCCAACTTATGCGCACCAAGTGCAGCTGGAGGAAATACGGGCCTCTCGCCGACGATGAAGTGGTGCTCAGGGACGACAACGGAGGGAAGCATGTTTTTCACTTCGAGGCGTTCCACAACCGACACGACACGTTAGGCCTGTTTGTCTACCGCCGAGCCGTGGAAAAGAAAGTGATTGTTCCGGCGGCAAGTGTCGTCGTCGCGGCCAAATAATTTTGAATCGAACGGAGTTGGCTTTTGTGGAACGAAAGCCAAGAGAGGGATGAAACATGCCGAATCATGACGTTCATATTCGAGCCGGAGCCGTTGCTGGTGGAAGCTACGCCCTCTACATGGGCTACGGCCAGCCAGTTTGGCACGTCGTTGCCGAGACAGCCGGAGGGATTGTTGGAGGCATCGCCGGAGGAATTGTTCCGGACCGCATCGGCACTCCATCCAGCCCTTGGCACAGGGCGGAAGCGCACAGTGTTGCACTTACGGGATTCGCGGGACGGGTGGTCAGCCAACAATTGCCGAGTTGGCAGGCGGCGCTCCGTTCACAGGCAGACCATTACGCCGCGATGAGAGCACAATCGTCTTTTCCACTGCAACAGTTCTTCCTATGGCTGGCGGAATGCGCTTGCCGCTTCCTTGCGGGAACCATAGTTGGCGTTTTGGCTGGATATGCTTCGCATCTCGTCCTCGATGCGCTCACTCCTATGTCGCTGCCTCTCATTTGCCGATCAAATTTTGGGTTGATGCTGCATTGAGAGGAGGCCGGACCAGGTTTGCAGCTCGGGGCGTGAGTATTGGGCCCAAAGTTCACATCCTATCAAGGCGGGTGATGGGTGTGGAAGTGCAACTGCGATTTGTTCAAGTTTTAAGACGGAAGCGGGTGTCGAGGCTTTCACGCTAGAACTCTTGATGAATTATCAGCGGGAGCGTTTTGAGTATGAAAACAGCCGAATCGTTCGTAGACGAAGCGATCCCACATGAAGCGGGGCATATAGTCGTCGGCATGGCAGTAGGTATGCCGATTAGGGGGCTGGCAGTCCATATTATCGTTAGTGCCCAAGGCAAGGTGATTGGGGATTTTGCTACCGAATCCGTTGAACCCCCAGACGAGGAAATACTGAGAATTCCGCCCCCCGTGCTCAAATCCTACAAGCTCTTTTTGGCAGGAGGGTTGGCAGGTAACAAGTCGGCTGGCATACCCGCCACCGACGAGAGTCTCCAAAATGACCGACTGAAACTGGCGCGAGTGGGGACTGAGAGCCTTGAGGCCGTGTCAGAAATGGCCGCGCGGATTATAGAGAAAGACCGTCAGAAATTCGAACGGCTGAGATCCTTGATCCGCGAAAGATTCATAGCGCTGATGGCGGACACGGATATACGGACAGGGCGATACGCAGTGATTAGCCAGGGCGACCTAAGCGATATTTTCAGCACGCCTTAATATCGAACGCGAAGATCCAGATTCGAGATGAATGAGGAGTCTTTCTAGAATTACGGTAACTATGAATCGCCTGCTGCCGGAACTCTTGCTTAAATTGGGTCAGTCAGTTTTGTTCACCAGAGTTAGATTCGAGCGCGCCGGAGTTCCTTTCCGGCCACCGTCTATGCTCGTTATCGTGAGACCAAACATCAAACACTCCAGTTCAGACTGAGGTATCGATAGGTCGCGGGCAACGCGTGGCCTGGTCATGCCTTCTTTGTGTAACGCGGCAAATATCTTCGGCAAGACTTGCGAAGTTTCGCGTGCCGCTTCGTTTGGTTCTGTTGTGCGGAACCCATTCTTAGAAATCTGGATGCACAACATGCGGTATTGCCATTCAGACAGCATGCCCACGGCGTGCAGCCGGAAGCAAAGAGCCGCAACCGATGTCCTCCAGATACTCTTCAATTTGACTAGGGTCGTCAGCGTTGGAAACCGAGGGGCGTGAGCGAGCACACTGGCTCGGGGCATCAAGAATGCAGATGCAAAAGCGTTAGCTTCGTGTTCTGCGTCTCGTCCGCGTGGTCCTCCGTGCCGGTGGAGAACAAGATGACCAAGCTCATGCGCGGCATCAAAACGACTGTGCTCAGAAGACTTATTGTTATTCAGAAAAATGAACGGCGTTGATTCTTTCCACATCGAAAAAGCGTCAACTTCGCGAGCGTCAATCGCTAGCGAAAAGATTCGAACTCCCTTAGCCTCCAACAAGTGAATCATATTGCTAATTGGCAGTTCGCCTATGCCCCAATGATGTCGAAGTGCCTCAGACGCAGATTCAGGAGAACGCTGATCGCGTAGATTTGGTACGTCAACTGGAGGCAGGTCGAATCGATCTTCCAGCCATCTGTTGAGGTGCATTGCAATTGCACCTTGGCTTAGTGCCATTTCTCGCTGTGACGATTTCATCCTGGCCATTGACCGAAAACTGGCCGTGTCTGACATCGGTTCGTCTAGGTCATCGCCCAAAAAAAACTTCGGTGGGAAACCGGAAACGGATGCAATCTTGGCCGTCGCATTCTTTTTTGGAGGGTATTCGCCTAATTCGTATGCTTCGAATGAGCGCAGGGCTACGCCCATCTGCCTAGCGAATTCGATCTTCGTCAACCCCCGGCGTTTTCGAGCGAGTTTTAGTCGCGTGGGATTGAACATCGGCGCGGATTTAGGCACTTCGCCGCGTGACGTTGACGATGACGTTTGGAGTTTGCGGGACATCAGTTGGAACCTCGACTCTGTCGCCGCCGAAGGGTGAAGACCCGAGAATAATGCGTTCCGCCCACCCCGCGACCTGACCATCTATGTTCATTTTGATGGGCCGGGATAGTTCACTCCGTACTTCTGCTGTCGTTGTATCCCGGTAGAAAAGGAGTATCCAAGTCATCTTTCCATTAATCTCTTCAAGCTCTTCTGGGCGCAAGCGAATGTCTTCGAAAAGTCTATATTGTCTTGCGTTATCGGTTACTGCACCCCGCGTGCGTGGCCCTTTGCTTGACCGAGTGCAGGGGCTGGCGTCAGGATTGCCCGTGTTTTCGTCGCCAGTAGAGGCGGCAATGCACACTCGACCAGCCTTATCAGTCGTCAGCGGAAGATTTTCATTGTTGGTCCGTATCCAGCCTTCTGGAATTAGGCGCTCGCGAAGAGCGTTGACGGTTTCAGCCCAAGCAGCTATTCCGGGAAAAGGCGCGGGATGGTTCAACGTACAACTTGCCCATGCTGCTAGTCCGCGCTCGACAGCCTCGCGCAGGATTTCTTGGCTAAGCCCGAGCTCCGCAAGACGGCTTGGGACTTCTTCCGGGGTTGAGTAGACGCTGAGTTTTTTCATGGCCATTCCTTCCTGCATGTTTTTATACATGAGATGAGGGAGGCTGTAAAGGACATTTTCCGGCAATTAATTTCGCATCGCATCCATGAATTAAGGGACGTAGGCTCCGGTTTAGGGCTTGCAGTGATCGATAGTGGCTTTCATTTTTGTTGTGAAATGCTTCCAAATGTCGGTCGTCAACAGGTTTGTCTTCGAGTCAGCTCGGTACTTGTCGATCACGTCAGCAATTAGCGCGTGGAACTTTGTTGCATGGACAGTACGCGTGCCTGAATCAAACAATGGCTCTCCGTTCTCTCTTGTAATCTGCCAGCCGCCTGTTGTCTCGCCTTGATGGAGTATTCCGCATCGAACACTCTTCCAGAACTCTGCGGAATGGGTCCTGAAATCCCGAAACAAATCTTCGCGGTCAAAGAAGTAACCGAAAGCCTTTTTGCTTTTCCCGTCCGATGATCGCCAGCCTTGCCGAAAAGTTTCATAGGCTTCGATCAACAAGCATGACAATGCCATAATCGCAAAACCGTGCTTCTCGTCAGCGTCTAGAGCCAGTACGGGCTCGATGTACCTCTCCCGGACGCGCTCCCGGAAGAATTCAGCGATTTTGTCCTTGCTTCGTTCGTTCTCCGATTGCCAAATATTGTAGTCTGCAACAGTCACATGGCCGCTTGGTGTGAGCGTCGATTTCCAGCAAAGGATTGTGCTATTGGACATGGTCTTGGCTCCTAAACTTCCTTCCTCTCCGATTTGAGCGGGTGTATAGTAAACGCATTATGAGCGCTTCAGCTGGCGTTTACATCTTCAAGCGAAATGGCCGCGTGGCTTATGTCGGACGCAGCGATTCAGATGTAGCTGCACGCGAGAGCCAATCGTTCAACCAGGCAGACTACGATCTAACAACGACTATCTACGAAACACCATCTGCGCGAGAAGCCTACCGTAAAGAATGTCGGCTATTCCACCGGTATGATCCGATTGACAACGAAGTCCATCCCCGGGTCCCCGCTGGAACGAACTGGCGGTGTCCGGTTAACGGATGTGCCTGGTCTTAACGCTGTCTCCTGCTGGCATGGTTCTTGCCAAAGTTGGACGACCTCTGATGGTTTTCTCCCGATGATTTATCGAACGTGAAACCGGTTGACTTGCTTCCCGCGTGACTTGTCCAAACTTGTCAATCTTAGATCTACATAAAAACCAATAAGTGACGCCAGGACAGCGACTTATGTGATTTTATCCATTGGTTCGGAACCAGGAGGACGGTGGTTCAAATCCACTCGCCCCGACCATTTCTTTTAGAACCAGCAATTTACAGGCACACGAATAGTTGTGGAGCGCCTGGTCCGGGGCCAGGAGGTCAACGGCTCAAATCCA